>Ga0068714_10005627_pt1 | contig 13211 bp, 16 predicted proteins | sample MTBNYHSulfiMetaG_FD_62988 | JGI IMG/M metagenome (GOLD analysis project Ga0068714, IMG submission 62988) | Enrichment culture microbial communities from rom New York Harbor, USA that are MTBE-degrading - MTBE-NYH (New York Harbor Sulfidogenic)... | ecosystem: Environmental > Aquatic > Marine >... | reverse complement strand
TATCCTCAAGTGACATCAGGTGTAAATCAGAGGTGTGTAATATCCGCCGTCTTCCGCGGCCATCATTTACCAAGAAAAGCCTCCGCCTTCAGTTCCCTCTCTGAGAATCATGCCTTCTGTACCAGCTCAACGAGTACACCCTTGGTTGACTGAGGGTGTATGAAAACCGGGAAGCCTTTTGCCCGCGATTCAGGCTCGGTACCTATCAGTCGCACGCCTCTCTTGGTAAACGTCTTGATAGCCGAGTCTATATTGTCGACCTCCAGTGCCATCATGTACACACCCTCACCCCGGTTTTGCAGGAACCTGGCTATCGGCCCCTGTTCCTTGTCAAGAGGCTCTATCAGTTCAATAGCAGCCTCACCAATGGGGAACAGGGCATTCTTGATTCCCAGTTCAGGCATTGCACCCGACTGTGAAGGCTGGAGACCAAAGTTGTCCGCATAAACTTTTACTGCCTCATCCAGATTCTTAACGGCTATGTGAACAGCCCGAACCCTGTTGAACATCTCATCTCCTTTCCCTCAAGCAAGTAACTTAATAGGCATACTATACCAGACTGACAATCCCCAATCAACTGCTGCTATCCCCCGCTCTCTTGACAGTGCGTAAATTATAGACTTAATATAGCACAGTGGCTAAAATACTGAATTGTAATCAAAGCAGAGGAGGAGAATATGTCACTCAAGCTGTCACTCAGCCAGGCCAAGGAGCGGGCTCTGGACCTTATGCAGAGGGGCTACCACTGAGGACCGGGGGTCCTGCAAGTTATGTGGGAAACATATGAACTGGGCAACGAGGATTTGCTCTGGTCCGGCATCGCTTTCAATGGAGGCATAGGTGGTCAGCAGCAGGCACCCTGTGGTGCGGTATCCGCTTCTGCGGTGTGCCTGGGACTGCGCCATTGCTGTCCTCTGACCGAGAAGCAACAGGCAAAACAGTCGCGGCAAGACGCACGTCAGGATGCCAGCGAGTTAGTCAGGAGCTTCATTGAGAAGTTCGGCACTATCATCTGCCGGGACCTCATCGGGCTCGACTTCTCCAGGCCCGAGGTATACCGTCAGTTTCTGGAATCGGGTCTCTGGAAAGATAAGTGCAACCATTATGTCCAGTTCGTCATCGAAAAGCTCTACGAACTCGATGAGAAACGAAGTGTTGTCAGACCACCCCAGAAGGTTCTTGTCTACACTACACCAGGCTGTCCCTACTGCGCTGAGGCAAAGAATGACCTTGAGGAACGTGGTGTGCCGTATGAGGAAATTAGCATCGAAGGCAATCAAAAGGCTTACGATGAGGTCATGCGTCTCTCAAACGGGACAGGCATTGTCCCCATCCTGATTAGCGGTGACGAAATCAAGGTGGGCTTCGGTGGAGGCTGAACCGTCTGACCTGTGGCAGTTTGCCACAGAGCAATATAAATAATTCCGGTCATTAAGGCACTCCCGACCGCAAAATACCGGTCGCTTCGGTACACGGGTACTGGTATTAACTTCGGGGATAATGGGACTTGTGTGAGATAGCCTAGTGCCTGGTTGCAGAAATAGGTGTTAACATGTTCTGGGCGATGAGACCCTTCGCTTCGCTCAGGGTGACATTATACGTCTATCATTCTGAGCATAGCGAAGAATCTCGATTGTAGCGCGGATTTACACAACCAAGGACTAGCCAGTTTGGGGATTACCCAGCCTCCGCACCGCCTGGCGGTAGACCTCCAGAGGAACCGCCGTCTCCAGCACCGCCCGGCCGTCAAATACTACCGTGGGGACACCGTAAATGTCGCCCCTTTCTAGGGCTTCTTCATACTCAAGAAATACGCTTCTTTGCGCCAGACCACCATCAAGGCTAGCAGTGAATTTCACAACATCAAGCTGAACCGCCTCAGCCAGAGAGACCAGGACCTGACGGTCACTGATATCCCGGTTGTGCGAGGAGTAGGCTTCCAGCAACGCCATATGGTAGCGCTCAAAGGCCTCTCTTCCCTGCTCCTGAGCACATTTGGCTGCCTCGTGGGCTGGCATGCTGGAACCAGGCAGGGCTTTGTCCTCAGGCCATGAAGCAAAGTGGAGATCAGGCTCTTCTTTCCCCGCCCGGCGCCGGTTCTCATTGATGACATTGAGGGCAAACTTCGGTTTCAGGTTATAGGGGTCGAGGGGAAAGCTCTTCCAGCTAATGGTAATAGCTCCGCCATACTCCTCTTTCAGTCTCAAAAGGCGGGCCGAGGCAATATAGCACCAGGGACAAACATAATCCAGATATATATCTATCCTGAGGGGCTGATTCATTTGTCTTAACTGATTTATCGGGGAGCAGGCATACCCTGCATCCCTTTGAGGTACTTAATCTCACCCAGATGCCACCAGCCATGTGCAATGATAAAATTACGTATCATCATACCGATAGTCCATCTCGGACGCTCAGGATTAGGGGGATAGTCTAACTTTGCATCATCCAGCGACTTCAGGTAATCTGCGGTGCTCTGGGTCACGCGCTCAGCATAGGCCAGAAGATCGGGCAGGCATAAGGCAGCAACTTGCTCCACTTCTAGCTCCTGAAATCCGGTGCCCTGTGCTTTAGCGTCCAAACCCATCTTCTGATACCAGTCCTCACTCTCCCATATCGAGGGCTTCCCCTGCATACCTTGAACCATATTGTCTTCACTACGTAGAAAATGCCAGAAGAGAAAGCCGATTGGATTAGCTTTGGGAGCAGGCTTCCAAGCCAGGTTTTCCTGGTTGAGCACCCTAACGTCGTCAATCATAGTTGCATGCAGCTCTAAGACGGTGGTTTGAATGAATTCGACTGCGTTCATGGCATCCTCCTTATATAAGTAATTTCAAAACAAACCCTTACCCTTCAGGCTAACGTGATTTCTGTCACCAATAATGATGTGGTCAAGGACATCTATGCCCACAATCTCACCAGCCTGAGCCAGTCTTTCCGTCAACTTTATGTCATCTTCTGAAGGCTCTGGGTCGCCCGAAGGGTGATTATGGACGAAGATTACCGAGGCAGCACTGGCCGATATCGCTTCTTTGAATACCTCCCTGGGGTGAACGATACTACTATCCAGACTGCCCACGGAAATCTCGGAGGTCTTTATCATCTGCCCCCTGGTGTCCAGCAAAATGACCAGAAAATGCTCCTTCTTTTTACCTTTTAACCTGCCCTTCACCAGAGCCACAACATCTTCAGGAGTCTTCACCGGCGATTTCTTACCCTGCTCAGGATAACCATCGAGCCGGTTGGCCAGCTCAAAAGCAGCCTTAATCTGGGCCGCTTTGGCCAGACCAATCCCTCTCACCTGAGCCAGTTCTTCCACCGAGGCGCCGCCGATTCCTTTGAGGCTGCCAAACTGGCTCAGCAGTCTCTGGGCAGTTACCACTACCGATTCACCGGCGATACCACGGCCCAGAATTAAAGCCAGAATCTCCTGCGCCGATAGCGCTTCCACCCCGAACCGCTGTAGCCTCTCCCGAGGCCGTTCGGCTAGAGGCAAATCGTGGATAGTAAATGATGTAGGCCGTTCTGGAGAATGCTTTTCCATATCAGCTAGTTTAGCACCGGAGAACCGGTAACGACAACAAGGTTAGGTATCAAGCAAATTATTTCCTCACCACCAGCCTTATGGCTTGACCGCATGTACGTGCAGGAATAGAGCTGCGTGGTCTCGCCACTTCTGCATCCACGGATACTTCCGACAGGCCTGCTGTGACGGGCGTGGTTCCTGAATTCTTTTCAAGGCGAAGCCCGTTTTAACCAGGGCATTAAGATAGTCGGAAAAAGTCCTGGGGAAAGCAGGCACGGCAAACCGCTCAACTTCTTCCGGATTCGGAATACCGGAGAACCGCCAATACTCCACCCAAGGCTGGCGGTCAAAGTAATCAGAGACGGTCACCTTAACCGCGTTTCCCTGGTTATCCTCTATCCAGTCATATCCTCTGGTCATGAAACAGGGGTGCGTTACACTGAAAAACAGCCTCCCCTTTTTTCTAAGTACACGATAGAACTCTTTCAGCGCACCTTCAAAATCAGGGCTGTCCATCAACGCCATGGTTGAGACTACCACATCGAAGGACGCATCACCAAAGAAAGAAAGTTCGGAAAAAGAGGTTACCTCGTAACGGATGCCAAGAGGTTCCCTTTGCTCCTCCTGGCGGGCAAGTTCGACCATTCTCGGCGAAATATCTACTCCGGTTACTCGTGCTCCGCTTCTGGCCAGGATGCGCGTGTTGTAACCCTCACCGCAGCCAGCATCAAGGACTGCCTTCCCCTCGAGACTACCAATAAACTTCAGGAAGGCAGGATTATTAAAGTACTCGCGGAAAGTATCCCAGCCCTTGCGGACTTGCTCAGTCCATAAGTCAGCGTTCCCGTCCCAGTACCCGGCAACTTCGTCCTCGGTTATTTCTGAACGCCCCATCCCACTTCACCTTCCACAAGGTACAGCCACCAGGTTCGGGATTATCGCTGACGCTGTTTCTCCATACTGCCGGAAAACATATTCCCGCCACAATTCATTCAGGCCATCCCGGTCAAAACCGTAGACCTCCTCCAATGCCCCATCATAATAGCCTCTGCCCTCGCTGAAGGTAGTCAGCAAATCAAACATTTTATCACTACCGTAAGTAGTGACCAGAAATTCAACCAGACTATAACTCTGAGCATAGGCCAGAGCAGCTTGCTCACCGGAAACCGAAAATTCGCTTGAGAGGGTGCGTACTGTAAAAATAGAATCTTCCGCGATTGCCTTCTTGAGAAGGCCGGCATACCCGGGATTAAGCAAGCCTTCGTTATACATCGCCAGACCCTCATCAAGCCAGCGCGGCAGGTCATTATAGGGATTAAAGGTCATCTGGTGAATGACAAGGTGTGTCAGCTCATGTATTACGGCACCTTTTCCCCAGCCAAGGTCATTCGGGGCGATACCAATAGCAATAATGCCATACTCGGTATAGGCTACACCTCCGGTCCATTCCTTCGGGAAAATCATGGCGCCCTGTAAATCACCGGAATCACCATAGACATATATCTTGACTGGCCTCTTCAAGCGCGCCCCGGTGTCCTCGGCCAGACGCACCAGGGCTTCCTGGGCAGTCAACATCAGTTCTTCAGCAAAAGACTTCTCCCCTCGATACCAGTATATGGCTACTTCACCCTCAGTCAAGCTCTTCCAGGAATAGCGCGTATCATCGAAGTGGACTTTGACCGGCGTGGTCCTAAGTTTATCACCCCCGGCGTCCTCAACTATCCACCAGTATGACACTATGGACTCAGGCGGAAGCCCGCCTACTCTCCTCATGTCCAGGCTCCACTCAACATCCACGGATGTATCCGGTGTGAAATTAATGTAGGCCTCGCTGACCACCTGAGCAAAGCTTTCACGGTCAACGGCATATTGCAGACGGATATCAGTAATATTGACATCGCTGCTGGCCGAGAGACTGAAACGAAGCTGGAGCGGGAACTCTACCTCCGCCGAGCTATCCAGTACTTTTAGCCCACCCTGGGCCTGAACCAGCCCCGGAAGCAATATAAACAGGAACAGGGAAACAATAAGGGCAAATATGCTCGCTTTCTTTATCATTCTCCTTTACCTACCAGAGTTCTCAAATAAGCAGTGATAAAACCATCCAGCTCTCCATCAAGCACAGCATCAGTATCGCTGGTCTGGTAATCAGTCCGGTGGTCCTTCACCATCCTGTAGGGATGGAGAACATAACTTCTAATCTGGTTACCCCAGCCAGCTGCGACGTGTTCCCCCTTCAGCCGGGATCTCTCTTCAGCTCTTTTCTCCAGCTCCAGTTCCAGTACTCGAGACTGAAGAATCCTCATGGCAATTTCCTTGTTCTGATGCTGAGAACGCTCACTCTGACAGGTGACCACCAGTCCTGTCGGCAGGTGAGTCAGCCTCACGGCACTGCTCGTCTTCTGCATGTGCTGCCCGCCAGGCCCACTCGAGCGAAAAACATCAACCTTCAAGTCATCAGGGTCTATTCTGACATCAACGTCAACTCTAGCTTCTGGTATAACTTCCACCAGGACAAAAGAGGTGTGCCGGGCATGGTCAGCATCAAAGGGAGAGAGGCGTACCAGCCGATGAACACCATGCTCAGATTTCAAATAACCAAAGGCGTAATCACCACTAACCTCAATGGTAACACTCTTTATCCCCGCCTCATCACCCGGGGTAGTATCCAGCACCTCCGTCTGATAGCCACTGCGCTCAGCCCAGCGAAGATACATCCTCAGCAACATCTCCGCCCAGTCCTGAGACTCAGTACCACCCGCCCCGGCATGAATGGCCAGAATAGCATTCCTGATATCATACTCACTGCTAAAGGCCAGCTCCAGCTCCAGCTCGTCAAGACGAGCGGCTACAGAGGCCATCCCGACTTCAATCTCCTCTCTGAAGGCAAAATCGTCCTCGGCTAAGGGCAGGGCTTCAGCAATGTCAGCCGCGCTCTTCTCCAGACCTCGCCACCGCTCAACCACCTTCTTATGTTCCGCTAATTGCTGCATAGCACTCTGGGCTTCAGCCTGATTCAGCCAGAAATCCGGCCGGGATGATTCTTTCTCCAACCTGATAATTTCACGTTCCCTGCCCGCAACGTCAAAGACGCACCAGCGCCATAGAAATTCTGGCCTGTAAGTCCTCTAATTTCTCCCTCAGCTCCTGCACCAGTTAACTCCTTTATCTAAAGATTATTTCAAAGCGACCAACACTGGATAATTAATCAAAAAGTTCACCCTGGGGTGCTGCTTCAGGTATGGCAGCTACTCTTTCTAGTTTCAGGTTTCCTCCGGCGGCCAGGTGGGCCAGACGAGTTGGCTCAGGCAAACGATAGCCACGACAGCATTGCCGCACCCAGTAAATAGCTGCCGGCAGATCAACCTTGTGGCCAATAGAAACATAAACCGGCTTCACACCGGCCCTGGTCCGTAGCGCCACCCCTATCGTCTCACCCTTATCCATTACCTCGGCATAACTGCCTGGCTCAATTCCCGGTTCCTCATGCTGACCACAGAGCAATGATTTAGCACACCCGATTGTCGGCACATCCAAGAATAACCCCAGGTGGGAGGCAAGACCAATGCGCCGGGGATGGGCCACTCCCTGGCCATCAACCAGGACAAGGTCAGGGGTAATACCAAGCTTTTCACAAGCAGCTAAGGTTAGCGGCGACTCCCGGAAGGACAACAGACCCGGTACATAGGGAAAATCGAGATTGCCCTGAACCACCTGTGCTTCCACCACCATCAGTTCTGGATAGCTTAAAACAACCACGGCTCCGGTAGACATTTCATGTTTTTTACCCACGGCGATATCCACACCAGCAATAAAGCGAAGTGTGCCAATCTCGTTACTTCGAGAGACCTGGGCTGCCAGCCGATGTTGCAGTTCCAGAGCCAGTGGCACATCAAGCTGCCAGGGATGCAACTTTTTCACCTCCATAACCCCGATTATATCCTTTGTCCCACCCCTTGACAACTACTAGCGAGATTGTTTAATAACATAAATGCCCTCAATTGCTATTGACAGCCAGCTACCTGATAGCGCATAATATCCATGAATACATGGTAAAGATTAGATTACGACGAGTAGGCGCCAAGAATAGCCCAAGCTACCGAGTAGTAGTGGCTGACTCCCGGTCACCTCGCGACGGAGCGTTCATTAGCATTATCGGACACTATAATCCACTAACCGACCCGGAAACAGCGGTTATCGATGAAGAACAGGCACTTTACTGGCTGGGGAAAGGAGCCCAGCCAACGGCTACTGCCACCAGGCTACTATCCAAGCTAGGTATCCTGGAAAAGTTCAAAGCAAACAAGGAGAAGCCATGAAAGAACTAGTCGAATACATCGCCAAATCCATCGTCAATTCACCAGAAGAGGTGGTAGTTACCGAGGAAGAAGATGAACGCGGCATAACACTCAAGCTGCAGGTCGCTGATGAAGATAAGGGAAGGGTTATTGGTAAGCAAGGTCGAATAGCCGAAGCTATGCGTACCCTGGTCAGAGTAAAAGCAGCCAAAACAGGCAGCAGGGCTATCCTCCAGATTTTGTAGTAGATGATAACCTCGGCTATTTCGGAGGTTAACAGTGGCTACTGCGCCTGACAGCGAGTCCTGGATTATATGTCCAGTCTGCCACCAGGCCAATCCACCTGGTTCAGAGTTCTGTAAGCGTTGCTGGGGAGCAACACTACGTGCGGGCAAACTGGTCCCTTTTGACAAGCTTGATGAAGAAACAAAACGCCGCCTCTCTCGCCTGAAGCGCAGAAGAAAGAATAAGGCACTAGCTACCATTCTTATTTCCTTGCTCCTGGTAGTGGTACTTGTTATCTCCTCCATATACTTCTTCACCGATGCCATAGCAAGCCCGCCTCCGACCATAAACTCAAATTCCTCTCCCGGAAACTGGGCTATGTTTGGCCACGACTTAACTCATTCTGGAAGTGCCGATTCAAGCAGCCCATTACCCCGGGGAACGCTGGAATGGACCTTTTCCACGGAAGCCCCAATTCATTCCTCACCGGCAGTAGCTAACGGAATTGTCTACTTTGGCTCCCGTGACTACAAGGTCTATGCCCTGGATGCAGCCACAGGTACCAAACTGTGGGAGTTCAAAACAGAAAGCTGGGTCGAATCTTCACCGGCCGTTGTTAATGATGTAGTCTACATTGGCTCCAACGATGGCCGTCTCTACGCACTTGACGCCCGAAGTGGCCAGAAACTCTGGGATTTTAAGACCCACTATCCCGTTATGTCCTCCCCAACAGTGGCCCATGGTATCGTCTATTTTGGTAGCGATGATTACCATATTTACGCTCTGGACGCAAGAACCGGGAAAAAACTCTGGGCTTTTAATACATCAGGCGCTGTGAAATCATCCCCCGTAGTTGCTAACGGAATTGTTTATGCCGGGTCAGGGGGTGAATTTTTCTATGCTCTGGATGCACTGACCGGCAGACAACGCCTTCGCTATAAGTCCTTTCACTCAGTCTTCTCCTCACCGGTGGTAAAGGATGGTACCATTTATTTCACCAATACCAATGGTTCCCTGATGGCTATTGATGGTAGAGCCCGTACCTGGCCCAGGGAACATGAAATCACACCCCTCTGGCTCCAGATATACGCCTTAGGTCTACCGATGCCCCGACCTCCATCCCAATCAGGTTTTCTATGGGGACTCAGACTGGGCAGGGTAGCCAATTCCTCTCCCGCCGTAGCCAACGGAAACTTATATGTAGGTGCTGACAGTAAACTGCTGGCCATAGATACTCAAACTCGGAAAACGGTATGGGAGTTCAATACCACGGCTATGATAAGGTCCTCGCCTGCCATAGTCGATAGCACAATATATATCGGTGGTGGCGATGGCCACCTATACGCAGTTAACGCCACCAATGGAGAAAAGCTCTGGGATATCGGCACCGGAGAGCAGATTACTGCATCTCCTGCTGTAGCCAATGGAATGGTGTACATAACCTCGCATGACGGAAAGCTCTATGCAATTAAATAACAACGTTAAGAAAGGGAAATGAAATCCTCAGAGCCAGAATTTATCACTATCGGTAAAATATTAGCCCCCTGGAACATCAAAGGTAAACTAATTGTAGAAGTAGAAACAGACTTCCCGCAACGCTTTGCTCCCTCAGCCAGGGTCTACATTAACCGGCAGGTGCAAACCATTGATACTGCTGAGTGGCACAAAGGGAAGGCAATTATCAAGCTGGAAACAATTGACAGTATCGAGGATGCCGAAAATCTGGTCGGGCAACCGATAGAAATACACCACAGCCAGCTTCAACCCCTGCCTGAAGGACAATACTACCATTTTCAACTCATCGGGCTGGAAGTATGGACAACTCAGGGTGAGTTGCTCGGAACTATCAACCACATCCTGACCACACCAAGCAACGATAACTATATCGTTAGCGGAGCTGGAGGAGAAATTTTTATCCCGGCTATCGAGGATATCATAAAATCGGTCGACCTTGATAACGGAAGACTGACTATTGAGCCTATCGAGGGATTGCTCGACTTAAACAAAAAAGCGACCGAGTAACTCAGTCGCTTTTTACAACCAGCTCTATCCTTTCAGCCACTCCTCGCCTCGTAACTTCTTCTCCGCCGCCTCTCCCCCACCCTGAGCCGAACGAGGGCACGGCGCAGCGCTGCCTCAGCCCGCGCCGTATCAATAGTGGGGGCCGGTCGGGCCAGTCTCTCCTGGGCACGACGTTTTGCCTCCTCAGCCCGGGCCAGGTCAATTTCATCAGCCCTTTCCGCGGTGTCGGCCAGCACGATAACCCTATCCGGCCTCACCTCAAGAAAACCGCCGGAAATTGCCATATAGACCTCATCCCTGCCCTTCCTGATATGCAACTCTCCCCCTTCCAGTATGGTCATCAGAGGGGTGTGCTTGGGCAGAACTCCCAGCTGACCCTGCACACCGGGGGCATTAACGGAGTCTACTTCCTCGGAGTAAACCACCCGCTCAGCAGTAACGATATCAAGCTTTATTGGAGACATTTAGCCTACTCCCAGTCTCTTTGCCTGTTCCACCGCCTCTTCTATGGGGCCAATCATATAGAATGCCTGCTCTGGTAGCTCGTCATATTTGCCTTCCAGAAGCTCCTTAAAGCCGCGCACCGTCTCGGCTACCGGAACATATCTTCCCGGACGACCGGTAAATACCTCGCTGACAAACATAGGCTGGGATAAGAATCTCTGTATCCGGCGAGCCCGAGCCACGGTGAGTTTATCCTCATCACTCAGCTCTTCAATGCCAAGTATCGCAATTACGTCCTGGAGGTCTTTATAGCGCTGTAATACCTGCTGCACGCCACGCGCCACACTATGGTGCTCTTCCCCTACCACATTTGGGTCAAGTATCCGGGAAGTCGAAGTCAGGGGGTCAACTGCCGGATATAAGCCCTGCTCGGTAAGAGACCTCTCCAGAGCAATAACAGCATCAAGGTGGCCAAAGGTAGTGGCTACTCCGGGGTCGGTGTAATCATCGGCCGGAACGTAAACTGCCTGGAAGGAGGTTATTGAGCCCCTTTTGGTCGAGGTAATCCTTTCCTCCAGCTCGCCGACCTCTGTCGCCAGTGTAGGCTGATAACCTACCGCCGAAGGCATGCGCCCCAGCAAGGCTGACACTTCCATACCGGCCAGTGTATAGCGATAGATATTATCAATAAACAGCAAAACGTCCTGCTGCTCAACATCACGGAAATACTCGGCCATGGTCAGTCCGGTAAGCCCCACGCGCAGGCGGACCGCCGGGGGCTCGTTCATCTGACCAAAGACCAGAACGGTCTTATCAATCACACCGGACTCTTTCATTTCACCCCACAGGTCATTACCCTCACGAGACCTTTCCCCGATGCCGGTAAAAACCGAAAACCCGCCGTGCTCGGTGGCAATATTACGGATTAGTTCCATAATAATAACCGTCTTACCCACACCGGCTCCCCCGTAGGCACCCACCTTGCCCCCCTTAACAAAGGGGGTAATCAGGTCAATAACTTTGAGCCCGGTTTCCAGCATCTCAGTGGTGGTTTCCTGCTCTTCCAGCGACGGCGGAGGGCGATGAATCGACCAGTACTCTTCAGATTTGACTTCACCCAGGTTATCCAACGGCTGCCCCAGTGCATTAAACAGACGCCCCAAGGAGGTTCTCCCCACAGGAACTTTGAGCGGCGCTCCCGTATCCTCCGCTTCAACATCCCGCTCCAGTCCTTCCGTAGGTGATAATGACAGGCACCTCACCCAGTTATTACCGACATGCTCCTGAACCTCAAGCACTACCTTATCGCCATCACGCGCAATCTCAATAGCATTATAAAGCGCCGGCAGCTCATCCGGCGGAAACTCGATGTCAACCACCGTCCCAATTACCTGGACCACTTTACCTTTAGCCATTTTTCACCCCACAAATCATTGTCTGTAATTCTACTTGTTTAACCGGCTATTTCTTTTCAGGATTCCCGACAAATTCTTGGAACTAGCTACCCTCCAGTGCCGACACACCGCCGACAATGTCAAGAAGTTCCTTGGTAATCGATTCCTGGCGAGCTTTATTATACATCAGGGTCAGGTCATCAATCAGTTCCATACCATTATCCGTAGCGTTACGCATCGCCACCATTCTGGCGGACTGCTCACTGGCAATAGACTCCAGAATAGCATGATAAATCTGCATCTCCACAAAGCGTGGCAGGAGTCCTGCCAATACCACATCTGACCCTGGCTCATAGATATAATCCACATTCTGTGCCGTCGGTATCTCCGCCGGTTCCACCGGCAGTATTGGCATCACCACTGGCTTCTGTGCCATAGTGGAAACAAACTGGGGATAGGCAATATAAGCCGCATCGATAACACCATTGCTATAATCATCAATGATAATTCGTGCTATAGGCAGGGTATCAAGTAAGCTGGGCTGGTCACCGAGTCCGGTGAACTCAGCCTGAATGTTACCGCCATAGCGGGCCATAAAATCAAGACCTTTACGACCGACACAAACTAGATTTACCGGAATATCACCCTGTTCCATAATGAAGGAGACTGTCTGACGGTTAATATTGGTATTCAGCCCACCGCACAGACCACGGTCGGGAGTAATATGCACAATCGCCATCCTGGATACTGGCCGACGCTCCAATAGCGGGTTCAGCGCTCTCCCCGTCTGAGGTAGAGCCGCCAGGTCAGCTATCACCTGGCGAATCTTCTCAGAATAGGGACGCCCGGCCAGACCGCGCTCCTGCGCCCGCCTCATTTTAGAGGCAGCAATCATTTCCATAGCCCGGGTAATCTTGGCTATGTTCTGTACGCTTCGTATCCGGCGTCTGATTAAACGTATATTAGCCAACCCGTAACCTCAATCTAAACCTGGCCCCGCTTAAACTCAGCAATAGCCGCTTTTAATGCCTCTTCAGTCTCAGCACTAATGTCTTTTTCCTGGATAATAGCCTTACTTATATCAGGATGATTTGCTTCCATAAATCGATGATAATCAGTCTCAAAAGCACTCAGCTTTTCTACCGCCACATCATCCAGGTAACCATTAATGGCCGCATACAGAATCATGACCTGTTTTTCCACTGGCATTGGGGTATACTGATACTGCTTTAAGACCTCGGTAATGCGCCGTCCGCGCTCAAGTTGAGCCCTGGTGGCCTGGTCCAGCTCAGAAGTACCAAA
>Ga0068714_10005626_pt1 | contig 13212 bp, 15 predicted proteins | sample MTBNYHSulfiMetaG_FD_62988 | JGI IMG/M metagenome (GOLD analysis project Ga0068714, IMG submission 62988) | Enrichment culture microbial communities from rom New York Harbor, USA that are MTBE-degrading - MTBE-NYH (New York Harbor Sulfidogenic)... | ecosystem: Environmental > Aquatic > Marine >... | reverse complement strand
TCCAGTATTGATGATATGTATTGATTCTCCTTGGTAAAGGATCTTAGAGTATGTATCTTTCAAGATTATTTACCAAGGTATTGGTTCTTAACGATAATCATTATTATATAAGTTTTATTATCTAAAAATAATAATTTTCATCTAGGAATAAATTTATCTGTATTTTTGTACAACACCTTCTGTAATGTTATCGTCCAGAGAAGAGATAGCAGAAACTCTTCGGGAAAAAGGCTTTAGAGTTACCCCTCAGAGAATTTTGGTCTACGAGGGGCTCTGGAAAGCAGGGTCTCATCCAAGTGTTTCTGATATTCACGAATACGTCAGTAAGAGCGACCCATCCATTAGCCTAGCCACCATATACAAGACCCTTCAATTATTCTCTGACATTGGTCTTGTGAGAGAGATAGGGTTTCGTGATGATGCGACCAGGTATGATCCTGATGTAGATTTTCATATCAATCTGGTATGTAACAGGTGCGGGAAGATAGAAGACTACGATTGTGTTTCTTTTGACGAGTTAGCTCCTAACCTAAAAAATCGCGTTGGATTCAAAGTGCAGAGTCATCACTTTGAGGTACGAGGCCTCTGCGCACAATGTAGAAACGAGTGAGAGTAAGAGGATTACTATTCTACTTATTCAACTTTCAAATCATATTATGGAAATTCTTGAGCTGAAGACTTGCCAAAGACGAGCATAGATAGGAGTGAATAGAATCACAGAGGGAAGGCCAACCGTAAACAATGGGAGGAGAATAAAGCCAAGCTCTAAGAGAACTGAATGATTATCCACAAAGAGACCGAAGACTACTGCGATTAAGGCTGTGAAGACCAACCCAATAGCTGACATCAGTGATAGTTTTGCGAGGGATCTCCCTTTTGTGAAGTCATAGGCAGCAAGTCCAACAATCAATCCAAGTACTCCATACGACAGAGCGGGAAGGGTCATGCTCACGATTGTTAGAGAGAAGACCAGGTCATACATGATAAGTCCAAGATATCCAGAGAGGAATCCAGCTAGAGGACCACGAATTGCTCCAACCACTGCAATAATTGCTAGAGCTGGGGATAGACCAAATTTAATGAGAGAGACCATGGTATAGGGCATCGGAATGGAGTAGATGAGCATAAAGAGCCCAGCACCTACAACTCCAAAGACTATGGTGATGATAGCGCTCTTGGGATCTCCTACGCGCAATCTCTTTGGAAGATCCATTCCCATCTTGTCCGTGTTTGTGTCAGAAGATTCAGTCATATCTAACTACCCTCCATAATCACCAACTGGTAAGAGCCAGGTTGCAACGTCAATGAATAATCACTGCCTGTTGGAGTAAGGTCGCCCATTGATATTCCCTGAGAGAATGCTGTGGGCGTATCATCAAAGTTACTGAAGACCAACTCTGCAGTCTGGTCTACTCTGATATTGAGGATGAATCCTGATTTGACAGGATCCCATCGTGCCTGATACACCCAGATATTATCATCATCAGCATTGCTAATGTATGGATAATTCCAGAATTCAGCGGGTCTCGGATCTCCTAGATTACGTACAGTTACAGGTATAGTGGACCAGACTGAGAATCCTGAGAAAATAGGAGAGAGAAAGGCATCAAAGGGTGACCCATCATAATACATCTGTCTTCCATCGGGAGACCATACTTTGTTGAGCATACTTCCGAGGAGGTTGAGAAGGCGGTCTCTAGTGGTATAGTCCCCTCTCTGATTTGCAAGGACCATCGTAAAGACAGTGCCAAGAATACCCATGATGTCACCAAAGGAGCTGGGTTGCTTGTAGGTACCTAGCATATACATAATATCGCCGGATAACTCTCTGCCATAGAGATCGATGAAGAGAGGATATTTTGGAATAGTCTCTTCGGGTACCGTATACTCAAGGAAGGTCATTGCCCATGCAGTGGCGTACGATGAGAGACTTGGTCCTCCAACATAATGGTCTACTGCCTGTCCAGGGATATCTTGTGGAAGAAGCTCAGAATTGGGACCCCAACCAACAGGTTTCTGAACAAAGTATCCATTCGTATAGAGGCCGTACTCATCAGTAATATTTTCCTCAATGAAGTCTAGTCCATAGTCCCACATGCCACTCTCCATGTAGTGGGTCTCGTAGAGATTATCATACAGCTCGGTGGTATAGATTGGAATACTATTACACTGAGCAAAGACCACATAAGGTTCACAGGGAATTAGTCCTGTGCCCCAGAGACCACCATCCTTGTGATGACCGAAACGGTCGGTTGTGATAGAAACATTCCAATCTTTGATATAGTGTGTGAGTTCCTCAGTCATTGTACCAAAATGGAAGTTTCTCTCGTAGAGCGCCATCATCAGTGCGTAATGGCCGGTCCACATGATATTTGCAGGACCTCTGAAGCCCCCGGTATAGACATCATCAGCATCAGGATGCGTGGCATTGGGATAGTAGTAGTCAGTGAATCCGGGGATTGAAACCCATTCATAATACTCCATAGATGCATTTCCATACTCATCGATTGTGGTGTTCATCCGCAAAATCTGGGTGTGTGCAAAGTTCTCGTAGAATGAAGATCTGTAACCAGAGTTGACCTCTGTCACTCCAGCAAAGACATACGAGAGAAAAGCCGTGATATATTGAAGGGCCCAATGGTAGTTCTCAGCATTCCAACCCTCCCATGTGTTATAGGCCTGACCGGTCACCAGTTCATTGAAGTAGTTCATAATAGCAATCTGTTCATGGGTAAGAGCTGGATAGTCAGCAAAATTGAAAGTGGTACTGTTCACTGTCTGAATGCCCTTTGGAATGGCAGGAACCTGTACATTGCTAAAAGTCATGCCACCGATAATTATTGTTATCACAAAAGCGGTGATGACGTACTTATTCTGTTTGATGATCTCGAACATAGGGATCACTTCGCTTGATAAAATTGATATGATAGTCGCTGAGAGTTTACCTCATTGTGTAATTGTGACATAAATAGTTTACAGAAAATCAGAATTATTCTCCAAACTTGTTTCAATACGAGTTGAATGGCATAACAAAAAACTACACAACAAAAAACGGTAGCTGAATTCAGTTGAAGGCATAATTATGCTTAATATTGCGTAGTTAGTAAGTCATTAAGTAGAAGAACCATGCAATAACTCATTCTATTTGTGGGGTTAGCCAGATGAAATTGAATAGTGATGAACACCGATTTACCATTATCAATAAACCATCTGAAGATGATTTGGAGGAGTTTGAAAAAGGGTTTGAAGCATTCAATTTGAAACAGACGAATGGTGAATACAACAGTCCTGAAGAATGGCTCAGTCTAGTACTGAAAGACCATGAGGAGAATATTGTAGGAGGAATTTTGACTAGCACACTCTTCTGGGCCCAATATCTTGAGGTACTTTGGGTAGATGAACGATATCGAGGGCTCGGTTATGGAAGAGACCTCATAGAAGAGGCAGAAAGACTGGCGAAGAGAAATGGCTGTGTCGCCTCGCAGACTTATACATTCTCGTGGCAAGGTGGAGACTTCTATCAAGCTGTTGGATACAAGCTCATTGCGAATTATGAGGGATATGTTGGTGGGATAACGGAACTCATCCTCTCAAAACGTCTAGATGAAGTGCATACTGAGCCTCAATCTCTCAAGTCAAATTCACCTCGGTTTCAAATCTATAAAGATAGCAGCGAAGAATCGCAGAGAATAGTACGAAGAGGGTTAGGAAAGAACTTTGATGACAATGTTGAAGGCCTGTTGAAGGAATATCCACATACCCCAATTAAACTGATTATAAAAAATGATGAATCAAAGGTGATTGGAGGGCTCAGTGGATATTCAGTTCTTGGAACCATGACCGTGCAAGATCTCTGGGTCCACGAGAGATACCGTCACCAAGGGTATGGATTAGACCTCTTATTGTATGCTGAAAGAGTTGCTAAAAAGCGAAATTGTATTGCTCTTCAATCGGCATGTTTCACGTTTCAAAATCTTGATTTCATGAGTAAGTTTGGATTCCAATCATTTGGAGTATCAGACGTATATCCTGGGGGAGAGAAAGAGTACTATCTCATCAAGAAATTCAAGTAAAATCAGTTCTAATTTTGATTCACAATATGAAAAATGCAAAGCAGTAAGAGGATCTTTACCATCTGATAATGAGATTTATCAGGTAGAATAGTCAATGGTCAGAAGTTGCGGGTGAATTGAATGATAAAAACAAAAGTAACTGAAATGCTAGGATGTAAGTATCCAATTATATCTGGGACTATGGCAAGAATATCTAATCCCGAGTTTGTCGCAGCGGCGAGTAATGCTGGTGCCTGCGCCGTACTAGCAAGTGCAAACTACAAGTCTCCTGATGCATTGCGTGATGCAATCAAAAAGACGCAATCTCTTACGAAGCAACCTTTTGCAGTAAATATCAATCTGTTTCCCGCACTCATGCCTCAAGAGAAGTTGGAAGACTATGTGGATGCCACACTCTCTGAGAACATAAAAATCATTGAAACAAGTGGTCACAAGGCTCCTGAGGATCTTGTTCCGAAATTCAAGAACAGTGGTGCTACATGGATTCACAAGTGTGCGGGAGTAAGGTATGCGAAGAAAGGAGCTTCTCTAGGTGCGGATATTGTGACAGTGGTTGGCTATGAGAATGGTGGAGCCACTGGAGTTCTAGATATTGGGACAATGGTGATGACCCCATCCGTTGTTGATGCTCTGGATGTTCCCGTGATTGCAGGAGGTGGGATAACTGATGGTAGAGGTGTTGCCGCAGTCTTAGCACTGGGTGCCGAGGGAGTAATTATGGGGACTAGGATGATGGCTACAAAAGAGTGTCCCATTCATGACAACCTCAAACAGGCCTTCATTCAGGCTGTTGAAACTGATACTGTCTTAGCTCTACGGTCTGTTGGAAACACTCATAGAATTTGGAACAACAAGGCGGCGCAGCATCTTCTCGAACTAGAGTCACAGAAGGCTCCCCTGTTCACACTCATTCAAGCCGCATCAGGCGAGAAAGCGCAAAAGATGTATGATGAGGGAGATCTAGACATCGGTATTGTGAGCTGTGGGCAGGGTGTAGGCCTGATCAATAATGTTCCTACTGTTAAGGAACTATTGGATAAAATAATGACTGAGGCAGAAGAAGTAATCTCACGACTCAATGCGCGATTTAAATAGATTAGTGGATTATACAAAATATGAGAAGAATTCAGTACTCTGAAAAATGAATCGATATTTCAGAAGGGAGGATCAATGGAGTTGGTGTCGCGTTCGTTTGTAGGGATGGAGGATTTGAGAGGGCATCTGGCAATACCTGAGAAAAAATCAGGAAATGGAATCTTGCTACTCCATGCGTGGTGGGGTCTGAACGATTTCTTCAAGACCTTGGCTAATCGTTTTGTTGCAGAAGGGTTTGTTGCATTTGCACCGGACTACTATAATGGCAGAGTAGCGACAACTATTGCTGAAGCAAACAATCTACGAACGAAATTTGATAAAAAAGAGGCTGAGTTGATTCATAAAAACGCACTTGATTATCTCAAACAACATCCATCAGTCATTGGAGAGAGAATTGGCGTCTTAGGAATATCTCTTGGGACCCGTTTCTCAGTCAATCTGGCGAGGAAGCGACCAAAGGATATTGGAGCAATCATCTTGTTTTATGGTGTAGTCGGTGGTAAATTTGATGGATTCAACATCCCTATACAAGGTCATTTTGCAGAGAATGATGAATGGGGTGCAGATCCTAAAGCAGTGAAGAAATTCGAGAAAAGGCTTGATGAGGGCGATGGAGAATATGAATTCTATATTTATGAGGGTACAACTCATTGGTTCTTTGAAGAAGACGTAATCAAGGCATATCACCAACCATCGACTGAACTCGCGTTTAGGAGAACGATTGAATTCCTCAAGGCACATCTAAAATGAAATGTGGATTCAGAGGAAGTAGACCGTTCATTGATATCCAATAGACATATTTCTCAATAAAGAAGACTCTAAGGATACAACTGGCATCAGAATTGCCTTATTTGTTCGAAAAAATCACTGCATAATCGAGGAGAACATAATTGAAGTGGAAAATATCAAAGAAACCATTGACTTGTAAGAAGTGTGGTCACACTTTGAATCAAGATGAGATCAAGAGTGTAAAGTCTGGTGTTCCTATCTCTTGTCATCATTGTGGTTACACTGTAATCATTGATCACTCCCAGAAGTCACCAGAACAAGACGATAGAAATGATGAGAGTAGCGTGGTCCGTCCCGTTGGGCAACTAAGTATTGGCCAGAGAGTTCAACCACTAGATGTCGAGATTCAAAAATTTGGTGACACTCCTGATGCAAATGATGGCGAATCCCATGATTATTTCGCTCCTGCAGTATTCCAAGATATGTCAGACTCTGAAAAACTAGATGCGCCGTCATTTGAGAAAGTATGCCCATACTGCGGTCACAGGAATAAGTCAGGAAGCAGTGTCTGTGAGATGTGCGGCGCCGCTGTCTAATATTCTCACTTATGTAACCTCATAAATTATTAGTCATTCAAAAACAGGTGGGAGGTATGACACGATTTGATATCACTTATGATATTGATTCTGGCTGGAACGTCGTAACACCCGTTCTCGTGCTCTCAATCCCTGAATCCCGCAGAGAATAGGAATACCTGAGAATACAAGTGCTAGTGATGGGAATATGTACCATGGCGCGCCAATAATAAAACTGGTGGTTAAATAGAGGAGTAGCAATAGCGTAAAACACCCAAAGCAGAGAGATGCCCCTGCTCCATCAGCAGCTCTGCAGTCTGGAGAACAGTAAATCTTTCCAGACCCATATTTCCCACTAGACGTGACCCATTCTTCTCCCTCAGTTGCTCCACAATAGGCACACCTTGCATGATACTTTCTTCCCACTGTTGCCACTACCCCATATTAAATCACGAGCACGTATAAATTCTTAGAATAAAATCCAGACTCTGAAAAGAGATGCGTGGCCAGACGGGATTTGAACCGTAAGTTCCAAATCGGAATATAGGAAAATGAAGTGTATGGATAGTAAGAAGTTCGAACTGAAGGATGGTAGGGAAGTAACACTCAGACTATTGGAAATCAATGATCGAGAGAGATTGCTAAACTTGTTTTCTACCATGTCTGAAAAGGCGCTCGAATGGAGTATGCCACCCTACTCAGAAGTAACAATAGACCGTTGGCTGAGTAACTTTGAAAGACTAATCCCTCTGATAGCAATCTATCAAAATCGGATTGTGGGATATGCTGCAATCTTCAAACATGCGCATACAAGGGAGAGAGGCGTAGCGGACTTTGGCATATACTTACACCAAGACTTCCAAAAGATTGGACTTGGGACAATAATGAGTGAAAATATTCTTTGTATTGCAAAGGACCAAGGACTACATAGAATTGGTCTTCATGTTGTGGAAGATAATGTTGTTGCGGTGAATCTATACAAGAAACTAGGTTTCGTCATTGAAGGTACAATACGTGATGCATATTATGGGCAGGATGAGATTTACCACAATATGTTAGTGATGGGATTATTGATGTGAAGAAAATGACTAAACAAGGCAAAAATGGCGAAGCCAGACAGGATTCGAATCATTGGATATATCTTTCATAATGTTTCTAAGAATCAATATGAGGTTAGAGAAAATGGACAAATGGAAGTATTTTGATATTACACACAAGTATCATGTTCTCTGCAATCCAATGAGTAATGAGAAATTCGAACGCCTCTATAACCTACTCAGTCTATCAAAAGATTCACGGGTTCTTGACATCGCATGCGGAAAGGGAGAGGTCTTAGTCAGATTGGCAGAAAAATACGGAATCGCGGGTGTAGGAGTTGACATTTCTCCGTTTCACATCAGAGATTGTAAGGAAAAACATCGTCAAAGAGCCGCTGAAACTGATTTGACTTTCATGGAATTGGATGGTGCAAAATATCAGCCTGCATCCGGTGAACTATTCGATGTGGTGATGTGTTTGGGAGCAAGCTGGGTCTTCGAAGATCATATTGGAACGCTCAGAGCTCTTAAAAAAATGGTGAGACCCGGAGGTCTTGTGATTGTTGGTGAGCCTTTTTGGTTGAAAGAGCCTGACGCAGAATATCTTGAGGCTGCTGGCATGAATCGTGATCTTTCTCGTTCACATGAAGAGAATGTATACCAAGGTGAAGAGATTGGACTCTCTTGCCTCTATACACTTGTATCTAACAAAGATGATTGGGATCACTATGAGGCCCTTCAGTGGTGGGCTGTTGATAATTATATCCAATCACATAGAGATGATCCAGACAATCAGGAGATTCTTGAAAAGGCAAAGATGGAGAAAGAACTCTATCTGAGGTGGGGCAGAGATACTATCAACTGGGCAGTGTATATCTTTAGAAATCCATAGAAATGATGGCGGGTCAGGCAGGATTTTTTGGTGGCAGACTGGAGATCAGCATACCTGAATATGGCTAATCTTGGCAATACCTATACAGTAGTGGAAACAACGATGATGGTGATTATGTGGTTCTGATTATTCCGAAACCTCTATAACCGAAAAACCAGCAAAGACCAACAATACGGACCGGTGGCTCAGTTCGGTAGAGCGACAGTACACGCAGAACTCCTCTGGTGTGTCGATGCTCTTAACTTGTTGGCCGCGGGTTCAAATCCCGCCCGGTCCGCCATTTTCATTTCAGTAACCTGCATAGCCACCGACCAATCATTGTTAATTGGAAAATCTTGATGTTTCAAGCTAACCGTCCAGGAACGGTACTGGACATTTTGTTTTGAACATGAATGATGTTTCGTGAAGCGTTAATATCAACATGGAAATGCTGGTCACATTGATGACAATAGAAGAATTCACCGGCCTTTGTTTCCGAAGTTGATAATTCGCTAGAAACCCGGATACCAATCTCGCCAAATTGATAACAGGTCTGAGAGTGATATTTCGCATAATCAAAACATGGTGTATCTAAATACCTAGAGATTCAAACAAAGAAATATATGCCCTGATGGGAGGATATCATGTGAGTTTTAATGAGAGGGAAAGCAGCCAGAACAGGTAGAATCGTATTACTCACTCTTTGTCTGATTCTTCTCTTTCAACCATCAGCAACAGCTATCAGAGTCACCGGCTCCTTTTTTGAGCCTATAACAGAGGATTCAGTGCAATGGACTCTAAAGTACATGAATCAACGAGTGGGACCAGATCATCTCTATGGTAACTTCTCTATGGGACTGACCTTCGACGAGCCTCCTGAATATGTCTTGTTCTATATATGGCAAACCAGAGTGGTAAATGATTCTGAGTATCAAGTTATGTATTGGTTGGAAAATGCTACCTCAGCCCCCTATGAGTGTAATTTCAGCACCTTAGATTGGTCGGTTGGAGAACATGATGTTGGCTTTTTAAAATCAGATTCTCCCAATTCTGGACTTGATGGTGGTGGAAGAACTTACTTTTTTGAACATCAGGACAAATCTGGCGACCTAGTGTTGTACGCCAGTGCTTCAATGACTATGCTGACAGCAATCGCAGCTTCGATCTTTGGACTTGTCTTTGCTTGTTATAATATTGGTAAATGGTACTATCTAAGACCGGGTAAGCGCACTACCTCTCGATTTGAGAGGTAATTATTTGTGTGATATTAGTAACGCAGTATTGGTCTGTAAGAGCATATTAGAAACAAGAATTGTAGATTTCACAAGCCATATAACGAGGCAGCCTTTTGCTCAAAGTATCTCTAGGATATGGAGTCGCTAGGTATGAGCGAGCACAAGAAAAGGTATGATGAAATTTTCAGATTGTTAGAAACTCATGATGACTGGATGTCTAAAACAATTAATCTGATTGCTAGTGAGAATGTGAGTTCTCCAGCGGTCAGATCAGCCATTGTTTGTGACTTTCGAGACCGCTATGCAGAGGGATGGCCAGGAGAACGTGTCTATGCTGGATGTAAGTACATAGACGAGGTCGAACTCATTACCATCGACTTGGCAAAGAAACTCTACAGAGCTGAATTTGTTGATGTACGCCCTGTATCTGGAGTTGTGGCGAATCTAGCAATGTATACTGCAGCAATGGACCCGATGGACAGAATGATGGCATTATCTATTGCCCATGGAGGACATATCTCCCATGCAAGAAAAGACTTGGGTGGGACTGCAGGTCAGATTAGAGGACACAAGGTACGGAACTGGGTCTTTGACGATAACGAGTTCAATATTGATGTTGATGCTAGCATGAAGCAGATCAAAGAGCTTCAGGAGAAGGGTGACGAGATCAAGTTCCTTCTCTTTGGAGGAAGTGTCTTCCCATTCCCCCATCCTGTAAAGGAGTTCAGGGAGGTTGCAGATGAATACGGTATGACAATTGGATATGATTCAGCCCATGTATCAGGGCTCATAGCATCAGGCTTCTTCCAAGACCCACTCAGGGAAGGAGCAGACATGATGACCACATCGACTCACAAGACTCTACCCGGTCCTCAACATGCAATGGTCTTGGCAAAGGAAGAATTTGCCGACCGGATAAAGAGGGCCTCATTCCCAGGATTATTGAGTAACCACCACCTGCATAATGTTGCAGGACTTGCAGTGGTTCTTGCGGAGATGATGGAGTTTGGTGTCGACTACAGTAAACAGATCATGAAGAACGCAAAGGCACTTGCTCAATCATTGCACGAGAGAGGGTGGCAGGTCATTGCTGAACACAAGGGCTTCACTCAATCCCACGTGGTTCTTGTTGATGTAACAGAGACTCCCTTAAGTGATGGAGCGAAATGTGAGGAGACCCTCGAGGATGCAAACATCGTCATCAACCGGAACCTTCTTCCATGGGACAAGAAAAGAGGCCGTGACTACAGAACACCAGGTGGGATCAGGCTCGGAACAAGTGAGATGACCCGGCTTGGAATGAAGGAGTCAGAGATGGATGCAATTGCAGAGTTTATGACCCGCGTAGTTATGAAAGGCGAAGATGTGAACAAAATAGCAGCAGAGATCGGAGAGTTCAGAAAGGACTATCAGAGGGTCCACTATGCCTTCGAGAACGAAACTCCAGCCTATGCACATCTACGATTCAAGTAAGGGTCCGATTCATATCGGGCCCTCTTGGAGGTTTCACATGAAGATTGAAGACGCGCAGGATATGATGCGCAAGATCTACTTGGAGAGAGATAGAGCTAGGGGAGTCGAGGGAACTCTTGAGAGGACAAGGGAGGAACTATTCGAGCTCAGCATTGCAATCATACAGAAAGATGGGAGGCATGCTGTGAGTGAGGAGATTGCAGATGTCTTTGCATGGTTATGTTCTCTAGCAAATCTGCTTGACATAGATATCTCCAAAGTGTTTTACGAAAAATATACAGATGTCTGCTCTAAGTGTAAAAAGAGCCCTTGTTCTTGTCTCACATGAAGTAGTAATAAGTTGTAGACTATATCCGTTTGAAAAATGGCAGAGCTCATAAGTGGGGATTGGTAGTATTGAAGTCTATACTGGAGAATAGGCGTGATATCCATGGTACTAATGACTGGTGAAGAGTACATTGAGAGCCTAAGAGAGCGGGGACCTCTTACTATCTATCTTATGGGTGAGAAAATCAAGAATCCTGTCGACCACCCTATAATTCGAGCCTCAATTAATTCGATTGTTCTCACCTATGGTCTAGCACATATCCCTGAGTATCAGGAGATAATGACTGCTAAATCGGTTCTTACTGGAAACACAATCAATCGATTCTGTCATTTGCATACCGGTGTGGAAGACCTTCAGAACAAAGTCAAAATGCTCCGACTTCTGGGCCAGAGATGTGGAACCTGTTTTCAACGTTGCGTGGGAATGGATGCTCTCAATGCGGTCTATCTGACAACATATGATATTGATAAAGAAGAAGGCACTAACTATCATCAGAGATTTATAGAATATGTCAAGATGATTGAGCTAAAAGACTGGGTCATTGATGGGTGCATGACCGACCCCAAAGGTGATCGCAGCAAGAGACCCTCACAACAAGCAGATGCAGATGTCTATGTCCATGTCACAGAGAGAAGAGATGATGGGATTGTCATTCGAGGGGCAAAGGCACACCAGACTGGAGCTGTCAATTCCCATGAGCACCTTCTTATGCCAACACTAGCAATGCGAAATGAGGACAAGGAATTCACTATCTGTTGTGCAGTTCCAGCTGATGCCAAAGGAATAACATACTTCTATGGCAGACAATCATGTGATCTCAGAAGATTGGATGAAACAACAGAGGGAGATATTGACTGCGGAAATCCTGATTACGGAGGGCAAGAGTGTCTAGTCATCTTTGATGATGTCTTTGTCCCCAACGAACGTGTCTTCATGAATGGAGAGAACGAGTTCTGTGGACGACTTGTAGAGTCTTTTTCGGCCTATCACCGACAGAGCTATGGTGGGTGTAAGGTGGGTGTTGGGGATGTCCTGATAGGGGCGGCTGCATCAATTGCTGAATATAATGGAGTACTGAAAGCCTCTCATATTCAAGATAAGATTACCGAGATGATTCATCTCAACGAAACACTGTATTCATGTGGTCTGGCTTGTTCAGCAGCAGGACAAAAAACTCCGGCTGGAAATTATTTAGTCAACCTGCTTCTTGCAAATGTCTGTAAACAGAATGTCACAAGATTTCCTTATGAGATTGCTAGACTCCTTCAAGATATAGCAGGGGGGCTCTTTGTGACCTGTCCCAGTGCAAATGAATTGAAGGATCCAGAAACAAGGAAGATAATTGAAAAGTACCTTGTTGGAACTGAAGAAACTGCTGCCATAGACAGGATCAAGATGTTACGATTGATTGAGAATCTAACGATGGGGAGGGCAGCAGTTGGATACCTGACAGAGTCGATGCATGGTGCAGGATCTCCACAGGCTCAGAGAATCATGATTAACCGGTTGAGTGATATTGATGAGAAAATGAAACTGGCCAGACTATTATCTAAAATTGAAAATTAGATGGAGTCACATAGAGATGGATTCAAAACAGGTGAAATTGTTGAGATACTCTGGCACGAATACGGAATGGCTCGTACGATTGGAATGATTGAAGGGATAATTCGTATAAGAGAAAGAAGGAAAAGAAAGGGAAATCCAACTCAATAAAATAATCTAACAATATGATTAAAAGGGTACAATATCCGGTACACGCTGTAAAGGTGTGAAAAAGATGCCAAAGACTTCGAAGA
>Ga0068714_10005625_pt1 | contig 13213 bp, 9 predicted proteins | sample MTBNYHSulfiMetaG_FD_62988 | JGI IMG/M metagenome (GOLD analysis project Ga0068714, IMG submission 62988) | Enrichment culture microbial communities from rom New York Harbor, USA that are MTBE-degrading - MTBE-NYH (New York Harbor Sulfidogenic)... | ecosystem: Environmental > Aquatic > Marine >... | reverse complement strand
CAAGGAGGCGGCCAAGGCCCTCATCTCCGTGGGGGCGGACATCATCACCCAGGGGGTGGACATGCCGGCCCCCCAGGAGGCGGCCGTGGAGGCCGACAAGTACTTCATCGGCTGGGACTCGGACATGGGTCCCCTGGCCCCCGAGCACACCCTGACCTCGGCCCTCCTCCACTGGAAGGTGATCTACCTGGACGTGGTCAAGAAGGTCATGGACGGGACCTGGAAGTCCTCGGACTACTACTGGGGCATGGACAAGGGGGCCATCTCCATCGCCCCCTACGGCCCCATGGTCCCCGACGAGGTCAAGAAGTACGTGGATAACCGGAAGCAGGAGATCATCGACGGCAAGTTCGAGGTCTTCAAGGGACCCCTCAAGTACCAGGACGGCACCGAGTTCGTGCCCCAGGGCAAGGTGGCCACGGACGAGCAGATCCTCTCCATGACCCAGTTCCTGGAGGGCGTCGTCGGCTCGACCAAGTAGCTCCGGGATCATACCCGCGGACGCCCCGGACGGGGCGTCCGCCCCTGCCATGCCAGACCAGACCAAAAGACCGGCCGTGGAGATGAAGGGGATCTATAAACGGTTCCCCGGGGTCACGGCTGTGGACCGGGTCGACTTCCAGGTGGCCGCGGGGGAGATCCACGCCCTTTTGGGCGAGAACGGGGCCGGCAAGTCGACCCTGATGCAGGTCCTCTCCGGACGGCTGGTCCCCGAGGAGGGCCAGGTTCTCCTGGACGGCCGGCCGCTCAAGCTGGGCTCGCCCAAGGCGGCCATCCGGGCCGGGGTGGGGATGGTCTACCAGGTCTTCAAGCTGGTTCCCTCCCTGACCGTGGCCGAGAACCTTCTCCTGGGCCGGGACACCGGCCGGTTGAGGCTCGGATTGAGCGATCTGGAGAACCGGGTCAGGGAGCTGGGGGAAAGGTTCAACCTCCGGGTGGAGCCCAGGGCCAAGGTCTGGCAGCTGTCCATGGGCGACCGGCAGAGGATCGAGATCCTCCGCCTCCTCCTTTTCGAAGCCCGGGTCCTGATCATGGACGAGCCGACCACCATCCTCACCCCCCTGGAGACCAGGGACCTCTTCCAGGCCTTGAAAGCGCTCAAATCCCAGGGCCGGTCCATCATCTTCATCTCCCACAAGCTCGACGAGGTCCTGGAGATCTCGGACCGGATCACCGTCCTGGCCAGGGGCCGTAACCTGGCCTCCCTGACCCGGGCGGAGGCCGACAAGAAGGGCCTGGCCCGGCTGATGATCACCGCCGACCGGGAGCCCAGCCCGGTGGCCCTCTCCCCGGCCCAATGCGGTCCCTCCGGGGAGCCGGCCATCACCCTGGAGAAGGTGGTGGCCAGGGACGATCAGGGGCTGGTCAGGCTGGACAGGGTGGACCTGACCGTCTTCTGCGGCGAGGTCCTGGGGGTGGCCGGGGTGGCCGGAAACGGGCAGCGGGAGCTGGCCGAGGTCTGCTGCGGGGCCAGGCGGCCGGAGGCCGGCCGGGTGAGCGTGGGCGGCCGGTGGATGAACGGGGCCGGCCCGGCCGAGTTCATCCGGGCCGGGGTGGGCTTCGTGCCCGAGGACCGCCACGGCTCGGGCTGCGTCGACGGCCTCAACCTGGTCGAGAACCTGATGCTCAAGGACTACCGGGCCAGCCGCTTCCAAAAAGGTTTCCGCCTGGACTGGAAGGCGGCCCGCCGCCAGGCCGAGACTTTGATCAAGGATTACGATATCCGCCCCCCGGACCCTGATGCCAAGGCCGGGGCGCTGTCCGGGGGCAACCTCCAGAAGCTCCTCCTGGCCCGGGAGCTGAGCCGGCGGCCCAAGCTGGTGGTGGCCGCCTACCCCTTGAGGGGGTTGGACCTGGCCTCGGCCGGGTTCGTCCAGTCGGTCCTCTCCCGGCACCGGGACGAGGGCGGTGCGGTGCTCTTCATCGGGGAGGACCTGGAGCCCCTCCTGGAGGTGGCCGACCGGGTGGCGGTCCTCTTCAGGGGCCGGATCATGGGGGTCTTCCCCAACCAGAACTTGAGCCCGGAGAGGTTGGGGTTGCTCATGGCCGGGGTGGCCTCCGGCGGCTCCCCGCCTCCGGGGGAGGAGGCGGCGTGATCCGCCCGGTTTTGAGTCCCCGGGAGAAGGGGCTGCCCGGCGGGACGGTCCTGGTTCCGCTCCTTTCCCTGGCCGCCGCCTTCCTGGTCTCCGGGCTCCTCCTGGCCTCGGCCGGGGTGGAGCCCCTCAAGGCCCTGAGGGAGATGCTGGGCGGGACCTTCGGCGACCTCTACTCCCTCTCCGAGGTGGTGGTCAAGATGACCCCCCTGATTCTGTGCGGGCTGGGGGTCTCCCTGGCCTTCACCATGAACCTCTGGAACATCGGGGCCGAGGGCCAGCTCTACCTGGGCGCGGTGGGCGCCTCCTGGGCGGCCCTGACCTTCCCTGGGCTCCCGGCCTGGGCCCTGATCCCCCTCATGGCCCTGGCCGGCATGGCCGGGGGCCTGCTCTGGGCCCTGGGGCCGGCCCTCCTCAAGGCCACGCTCCAGGTCAACGAGATCATCACCACCCTGATGCTCAACTACGTGGCCATCTTTCTTTTAGACTTCTTCATCTTCGGCCCCTGGAAGGACCCGGTCAGCCACGGCTTCCCCATGTCGCCCATCTTCAGCCAGGCCGCGGCCCTGCCCACCCTGGGCGCCACCAGGGTCCACCTGGGCCTGGCCTTCGGCCTAGCCGCGGCTCTCGTCTGCGCCATCCTCCTGGGCCAGACCAAGCTGGGCTTCACCATGCGGGTCATCGGGGCCAACCGGAGGGCGGCGGCCATCAGCGGCATGCCCGTGGCTCGGGTGATGATCATCACCCTGTGCCTCTCCGGGGCCCTGGCCGGGCTGGCCGGGATGAGCGAGATCGCCGGGATCCAGCACCGCCTCCGCCCCGGGATAAGCCCCGGCTACGGCTACACCGCCATCCTCATCGCCTGGCTGGGCCGGCTCAACCCCTGGACCACGGTCCTGGTGGCCTTCCTCTTCGGGGCCCTCCTGGTGGGCGGGGAGGTGGTCCAGATGTCGATGAAGATCCCGGTCCACCTGACCCTCATCGTCCAGGGACTGATCCTCTTCTTTGTCCTGGCCGGCGACTTCGTGGGCCGGTTTCAGGTCCGCTGGCTTAAGCAGGAGCCGGACTAGTCCGAATATTTCATGAAGACCGCCGAGAGGCAGGGAAATAGATCTATGATTCAAGTGGTTACGATGACTTTGAGACGGTTTTTGATATTGCCGGATCGTAGGCTTTGCCGGGTGAGAATAACTTGGCCTCCTTCACCCTGCGGGCGAATCAGCTCGTGAAACATCCGGACTAATGATCGAAGCCGCCTTTTTCACCGGCCTGACCGCGGCCGCCGTCCAGGCCGGAACGCCGATCCTCCTGGCCACCCTGGGGGAGATCCTGACCGAGCGGTCGGGGATCCTCAACCTGGGGGTGGAGGGGATGATGCTGGTGGGGGCCATGACCGGCTTCGCGGTCACCCTTTACACCGGCTCGCCGGTCCTGGGGGCCTTGGCCGCGGCCCCCGCGGCCGGGCTGATGGCCCTGGTCCACGCCTTTTTGACCGTCAGCCTCCAGGCCAATCAGGTGGTCTCCGGCCTGGGGTTGACCATGTTCGGAATCGGTCTCTCCGGCTTCTTCGGGGCCGACCTGGTGGGTAAAAAGGGGGCCGGGTTCGCCCCCCTGAAGATCCCGGTCTTAGGCGACCTGCCCTTTATCGGGCCGGTCCTCTTCCAGCAGGACGCCCTGGTCTACCTGGCCCTGCTCCTGGTGCCCCTGACCTGGTACTACCTCTTTAAGACCAGGCCCGGGTTGACCCTCCGGGCCTGCGGCGAGAACCCCTCGGCGGCCGACGCCTGGGGAGAGTCGGTGGCCGCCACCCGCTACCTCCACGTGATGGCCGGGGGGCTCCTGGCCGGCCTGGGGGGGGCCTACCTCTCCTTGGGGGCGACCCACATGTGGGTCGAGAACATGGTCGCCGGCCGGGGCTGGATCGCCCTGGCCCTGGTCATCTTCGGCTTCTGGCACCCGGCCAAGGCCGCGGCCGGAGCCTTTCTCTTCGGCGGGGTGGGCGTCCTCCAGCTCAGGGTCCAGGCGGCCGGGACCACGGTCCCCTCCTCGATCCTGGCCATGCTGCCCTACCTCCTGACCGTCCTGGTCCTGATCCTCATCACCCTCCGCCAGCGCAGGACCGGCCGGGTGGAGGCCCCGGCGGCCCTGGGCCTGCCCTTCAGGAGAGGTGAATAGCCAACAACGGATTTTTTCACCAAGCCGGATAAAAGAGCTTGAGCCCGGGAGGTGGAGAACCGGCCGGCTTATCTCCTAGGAGTTTCGACCGATGCCCATCCACACCTTCAACAACCTCACCCCCAGGATCCACCCCAGCATCTACATCGCCCCCTCGGCCGATATCTGCGGCAACGTGGAGATCGGAGAAAACTCCTCGGTCCTCTTCGGAGCGGTGGTCAGGGGGGACATCACCCCCATCACCATCGGCCCCCTGACCAACATCCAGGACAACTGCGTCCTCCACGTGACCTACAACGGCAAGGGGACCCATCTGGGCCAGGGGATCAGCCTGGGCCACGGGGTCATCCTCCACGACTGCACCATCGAGGATTGGTCCCTGATCGGGATGAACGCCGTGATCCTGGACAAGGCCGTGGTCGGGCCGGGCTCCATGGTCGGGGCCGGGTCCCTGGTCACCCCCAAGACGGTCATCCCCCCCGGCTGGCTGGCCCTGGGCTCGCCGGCCAAGCCGGTCAGGGAGCTCACCCCGGCCGAGCGGGAGGGGATCCGGAGAACGGCCGAGAGGTACAGCCGGGTGGCCGAGGCCTACCGGACCGGAGGACCCTACCTGGGCGAGCCTGAGTAAAAAGGGGACAGGCCAAGGGGGAGGATCTTCCCTAGGGGTGATCCCACCGTCCTTGACCTGGGGGTTTCAAGAGCCATGGTAGTGGGGGGCCGGATCCGGGAGATGGACCCTGCTTCTAGATCGGCCCATGAGATCTCCGGGCCAAAAAAGCAAGGAAGAAGTGAGCCGCCGATCTCACTTCTTCCTCCAGACGGGAAAAGGGGAGAAGAGATATTTGAGATTAAGAAGCAGCAAGATAGGTGCCAAGTAACGTAACTATAACCCAACTAATTGATATTACTAATTTTATTATCTGATTCCAGTCCCCCCGACCACCCCTCCGGCCGGGAAATTAGTGCAATTCCTTGTACCTCCGTCTTACCGAATGGTAACTGGTTCATTCAACATGTTGTAATAGCTGGCTAATTATATCTAAGCGGCCTGGTACAGGATTTTATACCCTTCCCCGGGGGGAAGGGGTCGATCAGACCTAACTCTTTATCATAGCTTGAATATTAACCTTAGGAGGGGGGCCGTACAAGATCCTGTCCCCCAAGCCCGAATATTTCATCGGCGTTTCAGGCCAGGGGCCGGATCCGGAGGCGAGGTTGAGCCGCTTCCCGAACGCTGCCTGGTCCTGGCCGAAAAAAGGCCCCCAGGCAGGTTGAGGCCGGAAACAACCGGGCTAGTCGGAGCTGGCCGGGTGGAGGTTGTACTTCTTCAACTTGTGCTGGAGGTTGGACTTGCTGATCCCCAGGATCTCGGCCGCCCGGGCCTGGATGTTGTCCGCCTTGGCCAGGGCCTGGCGGATGAGGTACTGCTCCAGCTGCTCCAGGGTCTCCGGGAGGGGGGTCCCCGAGGCCACGAAATGGTCCAGGTCCAGTTGGCCCAGTCCCGCCCCCCTGACCTCGGCCGGCAGATCCACGGTCCTGATTTTGGGACCGGAGGCCAGGACCACGGCCCTTTCGACCACGTTCTCCAGCTCCCGGACGTTGCCCGGCCAGGAGTAGGAGCCCAGCGCGCTCAAGACCTCCGGCTCGAACTCCAGCCCGCCCTGGCCCAGCTCGGTCCGGTACTTCTCCAGGAAGTGGGCCGCCAGGAGGGGGATGTCGTCGGTCCTCTCCCTCAAGGGGGGGAGGATAACGTGGACCACGTTGAGCCGGTAGTAGAGGTCCTCCTGGAACCGGCCGGCCTCCACCTCGGCCTTGAGGTCCTTGTTGGAGGCGGTGATCAGGCGCACGTCCACCTCGAGGGTCCTGGTCCCGCCCACCCGCTCGAAGGCCCGCTCCTGGACCACCCGGAGCAGCTTGACCTGGAGGGCCTGGGAGGTGTGGCCGATCTCGTCCAAGAACAGCGAGCCTCCGTCGGCCAGCTCGAAGCGGCCCTTGCGGGCCGCCACCGCTCCGGTGAAGGACCCCTTCTCGTGGCCGAAGAGCTCGCTCTCCAGGAGCGTCTCGGTCAGGGCCGAGCAGTTGACCGAGATAAAGGGCCGGTTCTCCCGCTCCGAGCGGCGGTGGATGGCCCGGGCCACCAGCTCCTTTCCCGTTCCCGACTCGCCGCTGATCAGGACCGTGGCCTTGGTCGGAGCGACCTTGTCGATGATCCGGTAGACCTCCATCATCTGCTTGGACCGGCCGACCACGTTGTCCATCCCGAACCGCTGGGCCACCTGGCTCCGGAGGAGCTGGTTCTGGCGGACGAGCCGGCTCAGCTCCAGGGCCTTGGCCACGGTCAGGAGGAGCTCCTTGTTCTCAAAGGGCTTGGTCAGGTAGTCGTAGGCCCCCCGCTTCATCGCCTCCACGGCCCGGTCCACGGTCCCGTAGGCGGTCATGACGATCACCGGCAGGTCCGGGTCGGTCTTCTTGATGGCCTTGAGCAGCTCGATTCCGTCCATCCCGGGCATCTTCATGTCGGTCAGGACCAGGTCGGTCTCGGCCTCCCTGAGCACGGCCAGGGCCTCCGGCCCCGAGCCGGCGGTCAGGACCTGGAAGCCTTCCTTGGAGAGGAGGGCCTCCAGGACCAGGAGGTAGTTCTTCTCGTCGTCAACGATGAGGACTGTTTCCACGGCCATCTTTAAACCACCATCACCACCTTGGTCCCCTGGTCCGGTTCGGAGCTGAACTCGATCCGGCCCTGGTGGGCCTCGATGATCGACTTGACGATGGACAGGCCCAGACCCGAGCCCTTCTCCTTGAGGGTGAAGAAGGGTTCGAAGACCCGTTCCCGCTCCTGGGCCGAGATGCCCACCCCGTTGTCGGCCACCTCCACCCGCCAGCCCCGCCGGGGGACCGGCTCGGCCTTGACCCAAATCTTGCCCCCCTGGGGCATGGCCTGGATGGCGTTGACCAGGACGTTGAGAAAAGCCCGGTAGAGCAGGTCCGGATCGGCCATGGCCTCTGGTCCATTCTTGAGATCCTGCTCCAGGCTTATCCCCTGCCGGTCCAGCTCCGGCTCCAGGGCCTTGACCACCCGCTCCAGGACCTCCCCCACCTGGCAGGGCCTTAAATTCGGCTCCAGGGGCCGGGCGAAGTCCAGAAACTCGGTCACGATCCGGTTGAGGCGGCTGCACTCCTCGACGATGACCCCGGTCAGGCGGCTGCTGGTCTCGTCCTCCTCCAGTTGGGAGCCCAGGAGCTCTCCGGTGGAGCGGATGATGCCTAAGGGGGTCTTGATCTCGTGGGAGACCGAGGCCACCATCCGGCCCAGGGCGGCCATCCGCTCCGTCTCCTGGAGCTTGACCTCCAGCCTCTTCCTGTCCTCGGCCCGGCGGTTGAGGATCCGTTCCCCCTGGCGGACGATGAGGGTCAGGATGACCGACAGGATGGCCAGCAGGCCGCCGGCCACCAGGGCCACCAGGACCTGGAGGCGGTAGACCTGGTTCATCTCGGTGGTCAGGTCGATGATCAGCTCGAAGACCCCCAGGATGGGCCTGGTCCCGAAGCTGGCCTCCAGGAGCTCGGCCCGGAAGGGGGCCAGGGTCTGGAGCATGACCGGCCGGGTCAGGCCGCGGTGGATGATGTAGTCGATGATCGAGGAGTCGGAGATCAGCCCCGAGAACTCGCTCCCGTTGGCTACGGCCTCGAACTCGGGGCCGGACTGGCCCACCCGGCCCAGCTCCCTGTCCTGGGTGGAGTAGACCAGGATGCCCCCCACCCCGTAGATGTTGACGTGATCGATGTTCAGGGAGTGGATGGTCTCCCGGACGACCTTGTCCAGGCGGCGGTGCTGGAACTCGCTGGAGAGCTCGATCTGGCCGTAGAGGGTGGCCGTGGGCAGAACGAACTGGCGGAAGACCTGGTGGTTGAGGTTGACCGCCAGGAGCCGGGCGTACTCCTTGTAGCGCTCCAGGAGGATGTTCTTGGACCAGGAGGACATCACCCCGGTCAGGAGGATGGCGAAGATGAGGATGACCACCACGCTGGTCACCCCATAGTAGCGGACCAGCCGGAACGGCTTGCCCGAGTCCGGCCGGGGGCTGGGCTGATCAGGGCTCATAGCCGCTAACCCTTACCACAACGAGGCTTTTTGAAGCAAGTTAAGCCTGCCTGATCCAGGAACACCCCGTCCTTAAGCTCACCCTCAAACCTGGCCCCCGGTCCGATCACCCCCCGCTCCACCACGGCCCCGGGGCCGACCCGGGCCCCGGCCATGACCACCGCCTCGGCCAACCGCGCCCCGGCCCCCGCCCAAGCCCCGGGGCCCAGACAGGCGAACCCCTCCACCTCCACCCCCTCCTCCAGCCGGGCCCCCTGGGCCAGGAGGACGGGGCCGGCGAAGCGCCGGCCCAGGACCTCCCTGCCCTTGGCCAGGACCTGCCGGTGAAGGCCCAGGTAGTCGGCCAGCCGGCCGATGTCCGACCAGAGACCTCCCTCCTCCAGGATGTGGGCCCGGAGGAGACGGCCGTCGGCGATCATTCTCCGGTAGGCCGTAATCAGGCCGCCGGGGCTGCTGCGGGGAAGGTAGTCGAAGACCACCGGCTCCACCACCTGGACGCAGGTGTAGGCCAGCCGCCGCGTCCTCTCCGCCCCCGCCGGGGGCTCGTCCTCCCGGAAGCCGATGATCCTCTCGCCCAGGGTCAGGACCTGGTTCAGGCCGGGCAGGTGATGGAGAACCATGGTCACCGCCGCCTTCCTCGACCGGACCGCCTCCTGGTGGGCCTCGAGGATGGCGGCCAGGTCAAGGTCAAAGGCCACGTCGCCGTTGATCACCAGGCAGGGCTCCCGGCCGAAGGAGCCCCAAGCCTGGCCCAGGCCGCCGCCGGTGCCCAGGATCTCCTTCTCCCGGAAAAGGGTGATCTCCGGTCCCCCCCGGCGGGTTTCCAGGAACTCCTCCATTCGGCCGGCCAGGTGGTGGACGTTGATCCCCACCCGGCCTATTCCCAGCCGGTCCAGATGGTCCAGGAGAAGCTCCAGCAGGGGCCGGTTGGCCAGGGGGAGGAGCGGCTTGGGGATCAGGTCGGTCAGGGGCCGGAGCCTGGTCCCGTACCCGGCGGCCAGAATAAAGGCCTGGTCGATCACGCCTTTGGCCGGGCTCAACCGGTCTTCAGCTTGGAGGACGGCTTCCGGGAGGGACCCGACCTGCGGGGCTGGTACTCCTCCCCATCCTCCTCCTCCTCCAGGGCGGAGCTCGGGGACGGTCCGGAGGAGACCGCGGTCGGGGCGGGGTCGTGGGTCTCGGAGTCGAAGTAGAACTTGAGCGCGTCCCTGGCCAGATCCCGGGAGCTGATCCCCCGCCGCTGGAGGTCGTGGGCCACCACCACCCCCAGGGAGAGGGCCTGGCCGTCGTTCTTGTCCCAGCCGTAGCCCACGAACCAGTCGATCCGGTAGCGCTGGCTGGGGTCGTTGATGGAGCCGGTCTTGCCGCCCAAAAAGAGGTTTCTCAAGACCCGGTCCCGGGAGGACCGCCGGAAGGAGCGCCGGCCGGTCCCCTTGGTCACCGTGGCCCCCATCAACCGTCTCATCCGGGCCGCGGTCTGGGGGCTCAAGGATCTTCTTAAGACCCTGGGCTCGCTCTGGTAGACATTGGCCCCCGGCTGGGACTCCTGGTAGACCATGACCCTCTCGACGATGGTCGGCTCCATCATCACCCCCCCGTTGACCACCGCCGCGGCCATCAGGGCTCCGTGAAGGGGGGAGAGGGTGGTCTCCCGGTTGAAGCCGGAGCCGATGGCGGCCAGCCCGAAGACGTCGTCCCGGGGAATGGAGACCTGGGAAGGCTCCACCGGCAGCTCGAAGCGGATGGCCTGGTTGAACCCGAACCGGTAGGCGAACTGCTCCAGGATAAGCGGTCCCACCGGGCGGTTGGCCAGCTTGCCGAAAACGGGGTTGAAGGACCTAGCAAAGGACTCGGTCAGGGTCGGCTTCCGGGGGGCGTTGGGCTCGGGCATCTTAAGCTGACCGCGGTAGAGGGTGTGGGACCCGCCGTGAAAGGGGATCCGCGAGCTGGGGGTCAGCCCGCCCTTCTCCATGGCCGCCGCGGCGGTGACCATCTTGAAGATCGAGGCGGCCGGAAAGGCCGGGGTCAGGGCGTAGTTGGTCTGGCCGGGAAGGCGGTCCCAGGAGGCCAGGGCCTTGACCTTCCCGGTCATGGGGTCCAGGGCCACCAGGGAGACCATGGGCGCCCCGGCCTTGCTGATCCGGCTGTCCAGGTACTCCTGGAGGGGGATGTCGAGGGTGGTCTCGATGAGGAAGGACCGTCCCTGGCCGGCCTCCACTTTGAGGGTGTCCAGCCGCTCTCCGCCCAGCCCGGACTTGCCCAGGAGGAAGGCCAGCTCCTCCTTCTCCAGGGGAACCGGGGGCAGGCTGGAGCTCCAGGCCGGGAAGGAGATCAGGCAGAGGAGGACGACCCCCGTCAGCCAGGCCCCCGACCTTCGCTTCAGGAGCTTGATCCATCCGCTCCTGGGCCTCACCTGGTAATGACCTCCATCCCTCCCATGTAGGGCCTCAAGACCTCGGGGACGACGATGGACCCGTCGGCCCGCTGGCAGTTCTCCATGATGGCCACCAGGGTCCGGCCCACGGCCAGTCCGGAGCCGTTGAGGGTGTGGGCCAGCTCGGTCCCCTTCTTGCCCTCCCTTTTCAACCTGATCCCGGCCCGCCGGGCCTGGAAGTCCTCGAAGTTGGAGCACGACGAGATCTCCCGGTAGACCCCGGCCGAAGGCAGCCAGACCTCCAGGTCGTAGGTCTTGGCCGAGGCGAAGCCCAGATCCCCGGTGCAGAGGCTGACCACCCGGTAGGGCAGCTCCAGGAGCTGGAGAACCTTCTCGGCGTGGCTGGTCAGCTGCTCCAGGATGTCGTAGCTCTCCTCGGGCAGGGAGAAGGTCACCAGCTCCACCTTGTCGAACTGGTGCTGGCGGATCAGCCCCCGGGTATCCCGGCCGTAGGAGCCGGCCTCGGCCCGGAAGCAGGGGGTGTAGGCGGTGTATTTGAGGGGCAGGTCGGAGGCCTTGAGGACCTCCTGGGCATGAAGGTTGGTCACCGGAACCTCGGCCGTGGGGATGAGCCAGTAGTCGCCGTTGGTCAGGCGGAAGAGGTCCTCGGCGAACTTGGGCAGCTGCCCCGTCCCGGTCATGGTCGGGGTGTTGACCATGAACGGAGGCAGGATCTCCCTGTAGCCGTGCTCCCTGGTGTGGAGATCGAGCATGAAGTTGATCAGGGCCCGCTCCATCAGGGAGGCCGCCCCCAGGAGGACGGCGAACCTGGCCCCGGAGAGCTTGGCCGCCCGCTCGAAGTCCAGGATGCCCAGGTCCTCGCCCAGCTCCCAGTGGGGCTTGGGCTCGAAATCGAACTCCGGTGGCCGGCCCCAGGTCCTCTCCACCCGGTTGTCGGCCTCGTCCCGTCCCACCGGGACCGTGGCATGGGGGATGTTGGGCAGGGTCATAAGGATCTGGCCCAGCTCTTCCTCGATCTCGGCCAGGCGCCGGTCCAGGTCCTTGGCCCGGGCCGAGATCTCCTTGACCCTGGCCTGGAGCGAGGAAGCATCCTCGCCGGCTTTCTTCAGCCGGCCCACCTCCTGGGAGATCTGGTTGCGCTGTCTTTTCAGCTCCTCGGACTCGCCCAGGAGGCTCCGGCGCTCCTGGTCCAGGCGGTCGAAACCGCTCAAGCCGGCCTTCAGGCCCCTGTTCTCCAGCGAACGGGCCACCAGGTCCTGGTTGGTTCTGATCAGCTTTGAATCCAGCATCGCCTCGGCCTCTCCCGGTGGTTCCTTCAGGAACCCCTACCATAGGCCCCCGGCCCAGTCAACAGCCCGTCTTGCCTGGGCCGGAGGGGATGGACTATGATGGCCAAATGGTCCTCGATCCTCAAAAAGAGGGGCTTTCGGAGAAGGTGGCCCGGCTGGAGGCCCTGGCCGGCCAGCAGGAGGCCCGTTTGGCCACCTACAAGGAGACCCTGGACGAGATCTACGCCCTTTACGACGGCCAGGTGGAGGAGCTCTCCTTCATCCGCCGCCTCTCGGACCGGCTCAGGATCGGGCTGGACCTGAAGAAGGTCTGTCTGGCCGTGGTCCAGACCATCATGGAGGAGCTGGGCCCGGACGGCTGCCTCCTCCTCCTGGCCGGCCGGGAGGGGGGCCTCAAGCTCAAGGCCTCGGCCAGCCAGGACCGGCCGGCCGCCTTCTGGCCCGACAAGGACCCCATCCAGTCCCAGGCCCCCCAGGGGCGGGAGGGGCCCTTCGGCCGGGTGGCCTTGAGCGGCCTGCCGGTTCTCCTGGGGGAGATGGAGGAGGGCCAGGGGCTTCTGGCCGGAATCCGGTCGATGATGGTCATGCCCCTCATCTCCCGCCAGGAGACGGTGGGGGTTTTGGCTCTCCTCAGCCACACCCCGGGGGGGTTCGCCGAGAAGGAGCTCCGGGTCCTGACCATCACCTGCGACCAGGCCGCGGCGGTTCTCTCCGGGGTGAGGCTGATCAACGAGGTCAGAAGGGTCGGCCGGGCCGCCCGGCGTTCGGAGCGGAAGGCCCGCCGGGCCCTGGAGTCCTGGGAGCGGCTCCTGGAGAACGCCAACGACCTGATCCTGACCCTGGACGGGGAAGGGAGGATCACCTACGCCAACCGCCTGGTCAGGGACCTGGGGTTGGAGCCGGAACGGCTTCTGGGCAGCGGGCTGTCCGCCCTGGTGGGCCCCAAGGCGGCCGCCCACCTCCTTCGAGGCCGGGGCGGGCCGGTGGAGGAGCTGACCCTGACCGGGCTCTCGGGACCAGAGCGGACCGCCCTCCTCAGCCTCACCCCTCTGCCGGCCGGGGACAAAGACGAGCAGGCCTGGCTGGTCATCGCCCGGGACGTCACCCAGCGCAAGCAGCTCGAGCGCCAGCTCCTCCACTCCGAGAAGCTGGCCTCGGT
>Ga0068714_10005624_pt1 | contig 13213 bp, 11 predicted proteins | sample MTBNYHSulfiMetaG_FD_62988 | JGI IMG/M metagenome (GOLD analysis project Ga0068714, IMG submission 62988) | Enrichment culture microbial communities from rom New York Harbor, USA that are MTBE-degrading - MTBE-NYH (New York Harbor Sulfidogenic)... | ecosystem: Environmental > Aquatic > Marine >... | reverse complement strand
GACAGAAGCAAATATCCTTTCAGACCCGGAATGTCATCAACTGCAGATATTCAAACCTCCAGAAAATATGGGATTTTTACAATTCCTTTACAGGCAGTCACTACACGGCCTGATACTACAGAAGAAGTTCAGGATTCATCTTTTATTAAATCAAGAGAAAGCGAAACATCACTGTCTGATAAAAAAGATGAACTTGTAGTTGTTTTCACTGCAAAAGATAAAAAGGCAATTATGAAAGAGGTAATTACCGGAATACAGGATGATAAATTCATTGAAATCTCTGAAGGCCTTGAAGAAACTGATGAAATAATTACCGCTCCATATTCGGCAATTTCAAAAAAGCTTAAAAATAATTCTTCAATTGAAATTGTTGATTTAAAAGAACTATTCAAGACTGATAAAAGTAAATGATGAATAATAACTCGTCACTATTTTAAAAGATAACTGCAATTCTAACTTTTATGCCAGTCATTCTGAATATTGAAACTTCTTCTTCTGTTTGCAGTGTTGCATTAGCAGTGAACCGTATAGTTATTAATTATAAGGAGAAATTTTCTGAAAGATCACATGCATCACAGTTAACCCCTTTTATTGAGGAGATTTTAACTGAATCAAATGTTTCCCCCGCAGGTCTTGATGCAATTGCTGTAAGCAAAGGTCCTGGTTCATATACTGGTTTGCGTATTGGAGTTTCAACGGCCAAGGGCATGGCATATGCCCTCCAGAAACCCTTGATCGCTGTTGGAACTTTGCTTTGTCTGGCAGCAGGATTTAAACAAGAAAATCCTTCTTTGCTTTCTGAAAGGAATATACTATTGTGTCCTATGATTGATGCACGCAGGATGGAAGTTTACCTCGCACTTTATGATACAGAACTGGTCAATATTATGGAGGTTAGAGCAGAGATAATTAATATGGACTCTTTTAAAAACCTGCTTGTTGATCATAAGATTATTTTTTTCGGAGATGGTATGCGGAAATGCCGTAATATTATCAATCATAAAAATGCCATTTTTGTTCCAAATTTCAATCCCTTGGCCCGTTTTTTGGCAGACTTGTCCTATAAAGATTACCTGGAGGGGAAATATGAGGATATTGCATATTTTGAACCATTTTACCTAAAAGACTTCATTGCAACAAATCCTAAGGATTTATTAAGAGATTTGAAAAGTTAAAATATTAAATAAATGATAGGTAAGATTTTTATTAATAAACAATTTTATAAATTAAATCGAATTTTTCTGATAATAATTTTCCTTATCCTGACGGGTTCTACTCCGCTGGAGGATAACAATCATTTCATGTCAGGGGAAAGACTGAAATTTGTGATTTATTACGGTCCGATCAATGGCGGATATGTTGATTCAGAGCTCAGGATAACAGAATTTGCAGGTAATAAGGTATATCACAGTAGATTATTGGGAAAGACAATTGGACTAGTCGATAAACTCTACAAAGTCAGGGATGAGTATCAATCTTATTTTGATACCTTAACCATTCTTCCTTACAAATCGATCCGCGATATCAGTGAAGGGCGATATAAGAAGTATGATCATGTTTATTATGATCATGCAAATTTAAAAGTTAAAAATCACTTGAATGAAGTGTTTGATGTACCTGAAGATATACGTGATATGGTATCAGTATTTTATTATGTCAGGAATATTGACTTCTCTTCATTAGAGATCGGGCATATCATAAAAATAGTAACCTTCTTTGATAATGAATTGTTTCCATTTGACATCAGATACAAAGGGATTGAAACGATAAAGACAAAAATGGGAAGTTATCGATGTATTAAACTGGTACCATTTGTTGAACCAGGGAGAATTTTTGAGAAGGAGGATGATATGACCATTTATCTTTCAGATGATACTAACCGTGTACCCATACGTGTTGAATTTATTTTAAAAGTGGGATCAATAAAATGTGATCTTATTGAATACTCCGGTTTAAAAAACTAATATTGAGTCCTTTCCGAAAAGTAAATATTTTGCCACCAAATTACCAAATCATAAAATATCCTCAAAAAAAACACCTTGCATACCTGAAATTAATTTGCTTAATTTACAACCCATTTTAAGTAAGATTTTTCAAATTATTAATTCATATGGCAAGTACGGCGGATTTCAGAAATGGACTATGTTTGATATTCAATGGTGAACTTTATAGTATCGTTCAGTTTCAACATGTTAAACCGGGCAAAGGAGGAGCTTTTGTGCGCACAAAACTCAGGAATCTCAAAACCGGAAAAGTTATCGATAACACATTTAATGCAGGAGTAAAAATTGATATCGCCAGGGTTGAAAGAAGGCCATACCAATATCTTTATACTGATGATATCGGATTTCATTTTATGCATCAGGAAACATATGAGCAAACTTCTCTTGGTGCTGAATTCATTGAAAATAAAGATCTGATGAAAGAAGGGCAGGAGATTGAAATTATTTTTGATGCCGATACTGAAACACCTATATCATGTGAACTCCCTCCCTTTGTTTATCTGGAAGTAATCTATACTGAACGAGGATTGAAAGGCGATACGTCATCTTCGACTGCCATGAAACCAGCGACTCTTGAAACGAGTGCTGTCATCATGGTACCATTGTTTATAAATCAAGGTGACAGACTGAAGGTTGATACCAGGGACCGTTCCTATTCTGAAAGAGTTAAGAGTTAAAGATAATCTGGTTCTTATTATTTTTCCTTATTTTTACTTCCTAAGAAAGCATTTTTTATGTCTGATAAACCTGGTTCACATAGCAGACTTCAGGTCACCAATTTCAAGTTAAACTCATTGCTTGAAATCACCCAGGCTATTAATGAAAATCTGTCAGTGGAAGATCTCCTTGGCAGATATAAAAAAATACTGACTGAAAGTCTTGATATCGGGAAGATCCTTATTTCTAAACTTGATGACAAAAAATGGAAATGTTTATTGAATCATGGCTTTCATAAAAACCTGGCAGATAATCTGGATGTAAACAGACAACTGATCGATATCAGGGAAATTACTTTCATCTCAGCAATCCCTGATAAATTTTCTGATGAAGTTGATATTATCATTCCTGTTATTCATAAAGATTTAGCTGTTGCATATGTCCTGATTGGAGATATTGATGAAGAACTTGAAGGACTAAGCCCTGTCATTAAACATTTGCGATTCATACAAACTTTGTCAAATATTATAATCGTAGCAATCGAAAATATAAGGCTTTATGATGAAAGTCTGAAACAGGTTGCTATAAAGAGAGAAATGGAACTCGCATCGCGTATGCAAAATATGTTAATACCTGCTCATGACAAATTACCCTCAAACGATAAAATTCGTTTTAAAGCATATTACAATCCACATATGGATGTGGGAGGAGATTATTACGATGTTATCTCACTTTCTGAGGATGAAATTGGTTTTTGTATCGCAGATGTTTCAGGAAAAGGAATTTCCGCTGCTCTACTAATGTCCAATTTTCAGGCTAATCTCAGAGCTTTATTTACCCATCAGATTTACCTTCCAACTCTGATCAGGAAATTAAATGAACGTGTTCTCAGCAGTGCAAACGGAGAAAAATTCATTACTCTTTTTCTGGCGAAATATAATTATATCTCCAAACAATTATCATATGTAAATGCCGGACATAATCCTCCCCTTCTTTATGATATTAATCAAAAGCAGCTGATCCATTTAAAAAGCGGTTGCGTCGGGATTGGAATGCTTGATGAGATTGTGGCGATAGATCTTCAAAGTGTCATGATCAGCAATCCTACCAAATTACTTCTTTATACTGATGGATTGGTTGAACTGATTGAAGGCAAGGATATTGGATACGGTTATGAATTTATTGAGAATCAAATTTCTAATGATGACCATATAGATTCAAATATCAGTGATGTAATTCTTGGGCAAAAAATTGAAATCGGCAATGCTGCAATCTTTGATGATATTTCAATACTTGGAGTAGAATTTTCAGGCAAATAAACGGCATATCTCCTTCCTGTTATTATAACCGGATTTTTATTTCTATATTTCTGTAGTACTCATTTTAACTGTTTTTATGATATATGTCAGCTGCAACAATCATCGCTGAGTAGCCCCAGAATAGAGCGGAAGCTTTATCAGTATCAAGAAAATTATTCATAATGCCATGAATGTAATAAGTACATAACCCAAGAATAATGGATAAGATCACTATTTTAAAATTTTTGTTTTTATTATTGAAATAAACTCTGAATCCGGTCCATAATGTTATACCAATAATGGATAAAATACTCAAAAATCCTAATATTCCCTGCTCCGCCAAAGGGCCGAGATATTCACTATGCGCATTTCCCATAGTGCCGGCATTTGTGGAAATCAATGTTTTTTCCCAGGATTTCTGAAAGGGGGCATACTTGAACATATAAGTACCCGGACCCCAGCCAAAAACTGGTTTTTCTCTGAACATGCGTATTGCACAATTCCATCGGTTTAATCTTTCAAGATTAGAAACATCATTTCTCACATTACTGATCGATTGAATATGCTCGATAAATTTTCCTGACGAGGTTTGTTTGTTGTGTTCAAGTTTTATTAATAACTCGGTTTTAAAACTAAAAATAAGGATGATTAACAGGAGAAAACCTGGAACAACAAAATACCATTTAATTTTCAGTTTTATAAGAATCCAGATTCCAAATACAATAATAAGACTTAGCCATGCTGCTCTAGTGTAGGATAAAATCAATCCGAATGTAAATATCAGAATCAGAAGTATATATAAGAATTTCCTCAGTGTGCTAACATTATGATCAATAATAAACAATCCTGTTAGAGGAGGTATCAGCATGGTTAGAATAGCTCCATAAGAAGTATGATCAATAAAAAAAGGATCAACAACAAAATGGGCGGCTTGCTGATTTGTGAGTCCGTATCCTGATAATTTGATTATGACATAAAATATTATAAATGTTAATGGAATTGCATAGACCCATAAAAATATTCTGATCTTCTTCCTGGATTTAAAAATCCGGGTAGCCAGTAAATAAAATCCTGCAATAAACCATATCCGGGCAATTAGAAATTTAAATGAGACAACCGGCATTGTGCTGTTAATACTGGTGATAAAAATCCAAACTATATTGAAGAAAATGGCCAGGGTCAAAGGATGCCGGAGTATCTCCCTGTCAATTTTTTGTCCTCTTAAGTATTTAAGGAATAACAACAACATAATACCAGTCAGTAAAATCTCGCTGGGCAGGTAAAGATCAAAATTATGTTTCCCAATGATTCTTGATAACGGGATAGAAAGAGGTACGAAAAATATCAGTACATAAAAAAACAGATCCAGGGATGAGAATGCCAGCCAAATTATTACAATGATCAGAGGAAGTGCTGCCAGGTAATAAAATCCTTTTGCAATTAAAAATGTATTAATCACAATAAAGACCAGAATTACAGGTGCTATCCATGTAATGCCCTTTATTTGAATTTGGCCTGAAAGCATTATACTTTCGATTATCGTTTCAGGTTATCACTTAAAATCAGTAATATCAAACCGAACAAAAATGCTGAAAAGGTCGATAAAATAACGATAATAGATTTTTTTGGATAGGATTTTTTTTCAGCTTTATAAGCCCGGTCAACAATGAATTTATAAGGCAGTGTCTGCTCCATCTCCAGTTTGGCTTCAGCATATTTTTGTTTTATCCGGCTGAATCTTTCTAACTCGTATTCCTGGATATAACTCAGAGATACATATGCCCCACCATAATTTGAGATCGTACTTAATTTTTGTTCGAGGATATTCATTGCAGTTCTATTCCCATCAAGCAAAGCTTTTCCATAAGCTTCGTAATAACGTTCTGCCTGAGTTTCATAATTGTTTACACCCATTTTACGGATATAATCAAGGGAATCACTGATTTGTTTTAAACTTCGGGCCATATCGTTATATTCTTTCTGTACGAGAAGAAATGCCTCATATGATCTTTGCCTGAGCATTTTATTATATACTGTATCTGTTAAAACAGCTATATCATTGGCAATATCGGCAGCTAAGCTGGGATCCTTATCAAGTACTTCAATCAGGACTGACATATATTCAGTTAATTTAAATCTAATGTTTTTCTTATATTTTGCCTGTAATTTTGTATTAGGGAAATTTGATTCAGGATCAATCTTATAATGTTCCATCAGGTTATATTTCTCTGTTATCCTGTTCCTGATTTCTGCTGAATTCAATATCTGAAGCAGTTGTTCTGCCTGTTCTTCAGCTCCGATTTCATAAATACTTGATCTGCCTGAATAACTGTCTGAGATGAGATCTTTCGATACAGAAGCATTGGTTGTTGGAAACATTATTACAGTTGATTTATAAAGCGGTGTAATGGTCAAAGAGATAATAATTGACAACAACGCTGCAAGGGCCGAAATAAAAATAAGAGGGTTACGCTTTTCCCAGATATATGCTAAAATATCCATGGAGGAAAAATCAAATGTTTGGGCCTGCTTTTTTCCTTTTCCCATTTATTCTTATGATTTAAGTATTATCAAATAATAATTTTTCTTACCCTTCTGAACAAGAAGATATTTTCCATTTATAAAATTTTCCATTGAAATAGTTTTCTGATCGTCTTCAATTTTCTTTTTATTTATGGATAATCCTCCACCCTGGATCATTCGCCTCAGTTCTCCCCGGGAAGAAAATATTTTAACTTCTTCAACAAGAAGATCAAATAAATTTTTTCCAATAAAACCAGCTTTAATTTCAACCTGGGGGACTCCTTCAAAGACAGATAAGAACAGGCTCTCTTTCATAGCTTTAAGAGATTTTTCTGTTCCCTTTCCAAACAATATTTCTGATGCTTCAACGGATGCCAGATACTCTTCCTTACTATGCACCATAATGGTTATTTCCATGGCAAGTTTTTTCTGGAGAATGCGTAAATGAGGTGCATGATTATGTTCATTTATGGTCCGTTCAATATCTTCTTTAGGTAATAATGTAAAGATCTTTATGTACTTTTCAGCATCTTCATCGGATACATTAAGCCAGAATTGATAGAATTTATATGGAGATGTCTTCTCCGGATCAAGCCATACATTACCCTCTTCTGTTTTTCCAAATTTGCCGCCATCTGATTTTGTTATCAGGGGGCATGTCAATGCATATGCTTCTCCTCCTTCAATCCTTCTTATAAGTTCAGTGCCCGTAACAATATTTCCCCATTGATCTGATCCTCCCATTTGCAATTTACAGTCTTTCATTCTGTATAAATAAAGGAAATCATAACCTTGTACTAATTGATAGGTGAATTCAGTAAAGGACATGCCTGTTTTAGAATCTGAGGAAAGTCGTTTCCGAACCGAATCTTTTGACATCATATAATTCACAGTTATATGTTTCCCTATATCCCTGATAAAATTCAAAAATAAATAATCTTTCATCCAGTCATAATTATTTACCATCTCAGCTGTGTTTGGCTTGTCTGAATCGAAATCAAGGAACTTTTTTAACTGTATTTTAAGGCACTCCTGGTTGTGTTGCAGGATTTGTTCATCCATCAGGTTCCTTTCCTGAGATTTACCGGAAGGATCTCCGATCATACCAGTTGCTCCTCCTAATAGGGCAATTGGTTTATGTCCTGAAACCTGGAAATGTTTTAACATCATAACTCCTACCAAATGCCCGATATGAAGGGAATCTGCAGTGGGATCAATCCCCAGATAGGCGGTTGTGATTTCTTTGGAGAGTTGTTCTTCCGTACCAGGCATGATATCCTGAATCATGCCTCTCCACCTTAATTCTTCAACAAAATTCATTTGAAATATAAGTTTTGCCAAAGATAACAAATAATATATCAGTAAATATTTGCTTTGGTAATCACCTTAATACCTGGAGGTTCTTCTTCTTTAATCTTTTCCTTCAGATCTTTTAATTTCAGATAAGGAAACACTGCTGGTGCCACTTTTGAAACGAGTCCGTATAATATTGATTCCTTCTTATGTTCTTCAGGAATTAGTGGTTTATTAATACCTGCATAAGTAAATATATTCATGATAACACTGAGAATCAATGCTATTTTAAACAGGTTAAACAGAACACCTGCAAGCCGGTTAAGTATACCCAGTCCGGTAGCTTTTATTACTTTATCTAACAGATATCCAACAAGGTATACAATAGCAATGATTAAGAGAAAAGTGAAAGTGAAGGAGATGAGATTCTGATATTCTGGTTTCGGATTGAACCAGCGACTTAAATATTCACTCATTAGACCTGAAAAATGAATTGCACCATATATGCCACCAATCAAGGCAATCAGAGAGGCTAATGAAATGATAAATCCTTTTGAAAATCCTTTGTAAGCAGCCCATATAAGAGGTATTGCGATTATAATATCAAGATAATTCATGAATAGGTTTATTTATTAAACAGATAAAAGATTAATTTTTTTGAACTCACTTAAATATTGAATAATGTTCGATTCTTTTTTCAAGATCTTGAATATCAATTATATGTATCATTTCATTGCATGTTTTTCCATTAAATAATAAAATATTCCTTATTCTTTTATCAAAATCAGGATGAGAGGAAACTATCTCGAAATTCGAAAAAGATTCATGTCCGATATGATCTTTTAATCTTCTTAAAAAAGAGGCAAGGATTCGGGGTTCAATCCCGGACTTTGCCAATAATTCACACGAAAAAAAATCAGCCTCTTCTTCCTGTCTTCGATTATACCCGGATGAAATAATACCTTTAACAATTTCTGCTGTAACATAAGAATTATCCGAAAAAAGAAGTTGTATCCCAACATCTTTAATTAACCTTGAAATCAAATGTCTTTTAATGATATGAGCTGTTTCATGTGATATAACAGCGAATAATTCTTCCGATGATTCGCAAAATTCAACTAGTCCTGTTGTAATAATAATGTTTCCCGCAGGAAGTGCAAATGCATTGACCAGATCATTTCGAACGAGTGTAATACTCAGATCATATCGGGAGTATTCAATCAAAGAAGATATTTTATCAGAAATAGAAGAGAGAATTGAATCAATTCCGGGATCTTCAATTTTACTGAAATCATTTAATGATAAAATTGCATTCTTGTACTTCTCTCCGAGAATAAGTTCTTTTTCCCGTGAGATAAGAACTGGTTTTTCAGGTAATTTAATGAAAAGAGCAAAGAGTGCCCATAACAGACCGGCACTGACTATCAAAATAATAGATTCCTTAATAAGTTTTCTCATTTAGTCATAATACGGGTGGTTTGTTCACAAAAGATGAAAGATCCTTTTCTTTTTTTCTATAAACCTGTAAATAAGACAGTTTGCCAAAGAAGATGAAATAATAGAATCTTCCCTTGTGAGCACGAACAGCCGCAATAATACTGAAAATGAAATAAATAATCGTTATGGTACCAGCCATAATTACAAATCCCCAGAAAGTACTTGTAAACAGGTTCTTTTTAATGAAGTTAACAATTGCCCATATTACTGCAAAGCTATTAATCAAGGATACAGGAAGCTGAGAGTATAAAGACTGTAAAGAATGAAATTTAACAAACATCCCTTTATCCCTATTGACAAAATAGTAGACGATGGCTGCAATAATATTAATCAAAGGAAGAGGTAAACCTATTGCAACCGTGGCAAACATCATCAGATATGCACCGGTAGCGTCTTCCTTTTCTCTGGTACTAATCTCCTCAGGCTGAGGTATAGGATGAAATTCCACTTATTTATACTTAACAATTAAACTTCATCCGGTAATTCATCGCCGGTAAAGGCGGGGTATTTGTCAGTCATAAAGCTCATGTAAAGGCTAAGACGTGTACTCCATCTTAACTGACCTGTTACCCAGTTATGAAATGAAACAGGATATTTACCCGTAAATAAAACGATCCACCAGGCAAGGAAGACAAGTATCATTACAAAAATTGAACGGAAAAAGAGTATAAAACCATGAGGAATATAGACATAAAAGACTCCCAGGAATAATCTCAGGAGTACGAGACCCCTGCTGATCTTTTCGGGATTTAATACTTCAAGACTTGTATGTTCGTCTGTACCATTAATTCCAAAAGAAGGGTAACCATCAGACAGGTTATATATTCGGGCAGAAACTCTGAGGTTCCACCTGAGCAGACCTGTCTGAAAATCAAACATGCTCTGTGGATATTTCCCGGTAAAGAGTACAATCCAGAATGCGACGAATTGTAATATGGCTGCCCATAATCCAACAAAGAAGAGTAAAAATGCATGAGGAATGATAATGTAAAGGAAACCAAAAAGAGTTCTAAGGATGAGTTCTAACCTTGAATAGTTATCCTGATGAGTAATTTTTAATCTCATAGTTTTGGGAGTTTAGTTTATAAAATGAAAAATCAATGAAAGATAAAGGATTTTTATTTACGTAACAATATCATTTTGAGGTAAATCATTAAAAAGATGTGAACTATTTGTAAGAATCATAATTTTAATAAGTTGTAATAATCCTTGAAATTTACTCTTACTTATAAGTTTGTCTTAATTTTAAAAACAATTATCTTTGCAATCCAATTCGCATAAGGTCCATATTCAAATCACTATTAACTGTTCACTGCGCACTGTTCATAATTACGGCCCTATAGTTCAATGGATAGAACGGAGGTTTCCTAAACCTTAAATCCAGGTTCGATTCCTGGTGGGGCTACAAAGACCCCCTGATTATCAGGGGGTTATTTGTTTGCAGTGTCCCATTCAGTGTCTTTGAAGGGAAAAATCATTTTATTTTTAATTAAAAATGCTTCTAATCGAAAAGTGTTGGTGGATTTATTCCTGCTAACAGTTCTTCAAATGTATCAGGATGCAATTGTTCGAATTCCTTTTGTGGTACTTTTAGGTATTCCCAGACTGTATCTGTAAGTTCTGTTGCTATCCTACACCAATTAATAGCAGCATTATCTTTCAACCGTACCTCAACATCCTCCCGACCCTTAGTTTCTATTATCCAATTTGTATTATCGTTGACGATTGCAATGAAGTCAGGGAAGTAGTTTCTGATATTTGCAAGGGTATCAGTATACTGAATACAAAAACCAAATTGTTCTGGAAGTTTTGCGAATGCACTTATATCATCAGCCTTTTCAAGAAATTTAGCAAAATTATACTCAAACTCATTATCACATGGGGTGTAGTTGAAAATAGACTTTTTGGCTTCCAATACTTTTTTGGATGTAGGAAATGCTAAGGTGGAAGATAAAAAACGATTAGCAGATAGCAGTTGAGGTTCTTTTTGTTCAATTACAATTTCCCGAAGTGCCTTCTCAAACTCTTTTATTACTACATAACTTGCAACATTACTACTAATTGCTGGAATTGCCCCTGCATCGTTGAGGTCGATTGACTTACCAAATGCCTTGTACTGAAAGAATTCACGAATCTTTGGTGCTATTAACGCAAAGTGTGACGGCAGTTTAATATTCTGTGCTATTCTTCTGGCGTAATATCCTATAACTTCTTCTACGGTTTGTGCTGGTGGTATTGCATATTCTCTTTCAAGCAGTTTCTCATCCGTTAAAATGTCTCTGCCTTCATAAATAAATGTTTTAGTTTCACCAATATCCTTGCCTTTGAACGGTAAAACATTCACGTTGAATTTATTAACATCAATTTCACTGATTTCTTCTGCCAAAGATTTCTTTCTCGCCAGTATTGGCGAAATATCTGGTATACCAATGTCCTGCTCTTTCTTTTCATCAATTGGCTGGACAGTAAGAATTTTCAATTTGTCTTTGCCAATCTGGAAAGTCTCAAATTTCAAATCTTCCAGTCTTTCTAAATCTTCCACAAATTCCATGAAAGCATTGTTCCCGATTATATCAACCCGTTCAACGTAACTTTCACGCATATTTCGGAACATCAATCGTAAACCCCTGCCAATGGTTTGTTCAGGTAAGATATTTGCTTTTGCCGTATATGGTCTTAACCCAACAACTACCGTAACATTTTGAACGTCCCAACCTTCACGCAACATAAGAACGGATACAATAGCATTGACTGGACTCTTGTCATCATCAACATCTCTTGCTGCTTTCCTTGCAAGGTCAAGGTCTTTTTTACTTACCTCACCAGTTTTGTCGGTATGTATAACGAGTGTCTTATCTCCACTAAAAATCGCTGGGTACTTTACCCGTAACCAATCCCCTATATCATCTGCTTCTTCCGTATTATTCATCATTACGAAAAGAATTGGCTTCTTTTTTAACGGTTCTAATTCCTTGTTGTATTCTTTCCAACGTTCAACACCTGCCGTTAAAAAACCACGATATCGAACACTGGCAATATCTGACTTTGCTTCCTCAATGTGGGATATTCCTTTTATTGGTCTTTTGACAATACTGTCCAATATTGCCTGCTTCAGGGGATAATCGAAGACAGTCCAAGCAAAAAGACTTCCTTTACTGTAACGTGGTGTGGCTGAAAAATCGAGTTGACCAGTTAGATTCTTCTGTTCATGCAATTTCCTGATTAATCTGCTCCATTCGCTTTCCTCATCATGGGTATGGTGTGCTTCATCATTTAAAACCATCAACAACCCATCTCGTTTTACTATTCTCTCGTCAAAATCAGTAATTTCCACTTTGGTAGAGGGTGGTTTTGAACCCAACATGGCAGTCATTACATCAGTTTCATCATCATTACCTTTTACATTTCTTTCATAAAACTGCTGGATATTCGTAAGATATAGCGCCCCCTCACTGTTGGTTCTTTCAGTATCGCCACGCATATAATATTCCATCTCCCACCACCATTGGAAATGCTTTGGAATCAGTGGGTCTGTCCTGAAAATTTTTCCGCTTTCAAAATCACTTTTCAACCTGTCAAAAACAATTACGTTGGGGGCGAGTATCAGAAACGTTTTTGCAAATTGGGATGCATCTTCCTTTATAGCATTTGCAAATTGCCAGACAATTGCCAAGGCAAATACCTTTGTTTTACCACTTCCAGTTGCCATTTTGATGCAATATCGAGCAAAATCATCGTAAGGGGGCAACCGTAAGTCCTTAACGGAGAAAGCAAAAGTCTCCAATAATTCTTTTCGTGACCTGATTTTTCGAACTTCGTAAATGTAGATGAGTGTTTCTATTGCTTCACGTTGAGCGCTATGATACCTGAAAGTCACACCATTTTGAAGAATATGGTCAGTGAAGAACCAGAAGTTCAATAATTCCCTTGTAGTGTCAGTTA
>Ga0068714_10005621_pt1 | contig 13217 bp, 10 predicted proteins | sample MTBNYHSulfiMetaG_FD_62988 | JGI IMG/M metagenome (GOLD analysis project Ga0068714, IMG submission 62988) | Enrichment culture microbial communities from rom New York Harbor, USA that are MTBE-degrading - MTBE-NYH (New York Harbor Sulfidogenic)... | ecosystem: Environmental > Aquatic > Marine >... | reverse complement strand
GGCCTCGCAGATCAAGCCCCGGGAGTAGGGCCCCGGAGCGAGGCGGTCAGCTCAGTGCGTTGTCACGGCCCCGGCGGCGCTCAGCCGGCCGCAATCCCCTGCAGGTCCGCCTCCACCTCTCCGGTTGCCTTGAGGCCGAAACCCTCCACCAGGGTCCGCTTCACGTTTTCGCTCACGAAGGCCGGCAGGGTCGGCCCGATCCGAACGCCTTTGAAGCCCAGCGCCAGGAGGGCCAGGAGCACGCAGACGGCCTTCTGCTCGTACCAGGCCACGGCGAAGTCGATGGGCAGCTCGTTCACGTCGGCGACCCCCAGGATCTCCTTGAGCTTGAGGGCCGTGGCGGCGATGGAGTAGGAGTCGTTGCACTGCCCGGCGTCGAGAACCCGAGGAATCCCGTCGATGTCCCCCAGGGCCAGCTTGTTGTAGCGGTACTTGGCGCAGCCCGCGGTGAGGATCACGGTGTCCTTGGGAAGCTGCCTCGCCAGCTCGGTGAAGTACTCCCGGGAGCGCTGGCGCCCGTCGCAGCCGGCCATGACCACGAACCTCCGCAGCTTGCCCGCTTTGATCGCGTCCACCACGGCCGGCGCCAGGCGCTCGACCTGGTCGTGTGCAAACCCGCCGACGATTTCGCCGCTTTCCAGCGCTTCGGGAGCTGGACAGGTGCGGGCCAGGGCGATGAGGGCGGAGAAATCCTTGGGGCCGCCGTTCTCGCGGTCCCCGATGTGGGGGACTCCCGGATACCCCGCCATGCCGGTGGTGAAGATCCGGTCCCGGTACTCCGCCTTGACCGGCACGATGCAGTTGGTGGTCATCAGAATGGGACCGTTGAAGGAAGCGAACTCGCTGCCCTGCTTCCACCAGGAGCCGCCGTAGTTCCCGACGAAGTGCTCGTATCCCTTGAAGCGGGGGTAGTAGTGGGCCGGCAGCATCTCCCCGTGGGTGTACACGTCTACCCCGGTTCCCTTGGTCTGCTCGAGAAGCTCCGCCAGGTCCTTGAGGTCGTGCCCCGAGACCAGGATCCCCGGCCGGGAGCCGACCCCGATGCTCACCCGGGACACTTCGGGGTGGCCGTAGGTCTCGGTGTTGGCCTTGTCCAGAAGAGCCATGGCCTGGACGCAGGCCTGACCGGCGCGAAGGACCAGCCCCATCAGCTCCTGCAGGGAGCCCGCCTCTGCGGTCTCGGCCAGGATGCCCAGGAGCTCTGCGTACAGGCCGGGCTCCTCGTAGCCCAGGACGTGGGCGTGGTCACCGTAGGCCGCGAGGCCTTTGAGGCCGTAGACGATGAGCTCCTTGAGGGAGCGGAGGTCTTCGTCCTTCTCGAAGAGAATGGCCGCTTCGGGCAGCGACCCGGGCAGAGGCTGGTTCGGATCGATGCGAAAGCGCTCGAGCGGGGACAGCTGTTCCGACGCTCCGAGGGTGGCCGCTACGGCCAGTTTGGCGGCTTCGGACTCCCGGACCAGGGCGGCGATGCGCTCCGCGTCGAAGTTGGCATTGGTGATCGTGGCGAACAGGGCTTTCATGACGAAGGCTCCCTCGGCGGCGGTGGAGTGCCCGGCGGCGGACTTGCGCCGGGCCAGGGCGGCCAGCCCTTTCAGCGAGTAGACGAGAAGATCCTGCAGGTTGGCGGTGCCCTCGTCCTTGCCGCAGACACCCTTACGGGTGCAGCCGGTATTGCCCGCGGTTTCCTGACACTGGTAGCAGAACATGCTCATGATGACCCTCCTGAGTCGGCTGTATGGTTGAGTGTTGCTGGCGCCAATGTGCCCACAACGGAATCAAGGGGCGTTGACCTGGGTCAAGCATTCGCCATTGTTTTCGCGATTACTCGCCGCCGGGCTCACATCGCCTCGAACTCCTCCTTGGCGCCGAGGAACTCCGGGAAGACGTAGGCCAGCTGGCCGCTCTTGCGCACCCGCATCTCCGCGTACCCCTGGTCTACGAGCTTCTCCAGGGCCCCTTTGGCGTCGTCCATCGGGATGTCGGCGGCCAGGGCGATCTCCGCGGGCGTGGCAACGCCGCGGTTGGTCTTGGCGGTGCGCAGGATGACCCGCTCGAGGGATTCCCTGTGCCCCGACCCGGAGGGGCGGTCTGCGGAAGGGGACACGTTGCGGGCAGGAAAGGGGTCGGGACCGAGGGCCTCCCGGTACCCGAGCTTCAGGTTCTCGTCCCGCACCATGGTCGGGATGTAGAAGAAGTCGAAGATGGCGCCGATCATGCCCAGCCCGCCCGTGAACAGCCACAAGAGCCCGGTCCCGATCCGGCCGAGATAGAAGCGGTGGAAGCCCATGGCTCCGAACCCGGACAGGAACCACAGCAGATAAGCAATCGATAGATGGTACACGTTTCTCTCCTGCCTTCGTGATAGCATGTTTTACCGGTCAGCCTCAAGCGCGAGATGCCAGGCTTGAGCTGCGAGCGAGGCGGCGCCGTCAGCGGCCGAGTTCCGAGAGTGGCTGCTTGCCGTCAGCGCCGGCTTGCGACTATATTTCTAACACGGTCCAGGACGAAATCCGTCACCTATACCGATAGGACCGCCAACCAAGGAGGCAAGGCTATGGCAGCGGCAAAGAGCTGGGACCTGTCGAAGTTCCAGGCAGAAGACATCTACAGGATGGCCATCACCATCGAGCAGGGTGGGTTCGATTTCTACAACAGGATCATCGACGGCTCGGACGACCAGAGGGTCAAGAACGAGATGAAGTTCCTGCGTGATGAGGAAGCCAGGCACAAGGCCTTCTTCCAGAAGCAGCTGGCCGGCAAGGGGGCATCCGCGGAGAAGAAGATCGATCCGGCACTGCAGAAGCTCCTGGAGTCGGAGTTTCTCAAGCCTCTGGACGACCTGTACAGCAGCAAGAAGATCGGCAGCAACGCGGAAGCGCTGCGGTTCGGCATGGACATCGAGCAGAAGACGGTGGACTTCTACTCCGCGCTCAAGGACAAGCAGGGCGACGCGGCCTTCGGGAAGGATCTGGAGGTGATCATCGACGAGGAGCGCAAGCACAAGCAGAAGCTGAACATCATCCTGTCGTACTAGCGCCCCCCGGTGGGGCGTGCCTGCCCCTGTGCGACCCCGCCGCGGCAGGATCCTACGCCAGCTCGAGGCGCTGGTCGTACCTGGCGATCGACGCAGACCACCCCGTGCTTTCCTGAACCGCCGCTGACAGGGCCTCCAGGGCGTCGGCCTCGCCGTGCATCAGGAACAGGCCCCGGGGCTGACGGCGAAAGCCGGTCACCCAGCGCAGGAGCTCGCCCTGGTCCGCGTGGGCCGAAAAGCCGCTGATCTTCTCGATTCGAGCCCTCCGGCGGTGGGTCTGCCCCAGGACCCGGACCTTGTCGGTGCCGCTCAGGATGACGCGGCCCAGGGTTCCCTTGGCCTGGTAGCCCACGAACAGGACCGTGCTCTCCTTGCGGGAGAGGTTGTGGGCCAGGTGGTGCTTGATCCGGCCGCCGGTGCACATGCCGCTGCCGGCGATGACGATCACGGTGCCCCGGATGTGGTTGATGGACTTGGACTCGTCCACCGAGCGGACCAGCGTGAGGCCGGGGAAGCGGAACGGGGAGCGGTCGCTGGCCATGAGCCGCCGCATGTCCTCGTCGAAGAGCCCCGGGTGCTTCTCGAACACCTCGGTCACGCTGACCGCCATGGGGGAATCCACGAACACCCGCAGATGGGGTATCCGGTCCGCTTCCAGGAGCCCTCTCAGGTAGTAGAGGACTTCCTGGGTGCGCTCCAGGGCGAAGCTCGGGATCAGGAGGTTCCCGCCGGCCCGGTGAGTCCCGTTGACCGCGTCGGCCAGCATGGCCTCCACGGCGCCGGGGTCCTCGTGCCGGCGGTCCCCGTAGGTGGACTCCATGAACACGTAGTCCCCTTCCGAGAACACGGTGGGATCCCGGATGATCGGCTTGTCCCAGCGCCCGATGTCGCCGGAAAAAACAAGCCGCCGGCGATCGCCCCCGCTGCCGGCGGGGGCATCGACCTCGATCATGGCGGAGCCGAGGATGTGCCCCGCCTCGTGGAAGCGGGCGGTGAGCCCTCCGGCCAGTTCGACCCTCTCTCCGTAGCCTGCCGGCGCGAAGAGGGGCAGGCAGGCCTGGGCATCCTCTTCCGTGTACAGCGGCACATCCGTGGGCTTGGCCGGCCGCCCCTCCCGCTCGTGGCGCTTCCGCTTGAAGGCGGCGTCCTCCTCCTGGATCCGACCGGAGTCCAGCAGCACGATCCGGGCGATGTCCGCGGTGGCTTCCGTGCAGTGGATCCGGCCCCGGAACCCTTCCCGGGCGAGCTTGGGCAAGAGGCCGCAGTGATCCAGGTGCGCGTGGGTCAGGAGCACGGCGTCAATGCTCTTGGGCGGGACGGGGAAGGGGTGCCAGTTGCGCCCCCGCAGCTCCCGCTCCTGGTACATGCCGCAGTCGACGAGCAGGCGGTGCTCGCCCCACTCCACCAGTGTACACGAGCCGGTGACGTTCTCCGCCGCCCCGAGAAAGCGTACGCTCAAGGCCATCGCGCTAGGGGTAGATCCGGCTGATCGTGCGAGGGAAGGGGATCGCCTCGCGAATGTGGTGGGTCCCGCACAACCAGGTCACCGTTCGCTCCAGCCCCAGGCCGAACCCGGAATGCGGTACCGACCCGAAGCGCCGCAGGTCCAGGTACCAGCCGTAGGCTTGCTCCGGGAGCTTTTCCTCCCGGATCCGCCCCAGGAGCCTGGCATGGTCGTCCTCCCGCTGGGAACCGCCGATGATCTCGCCGTATCCCTCCGGGGCGAGGAGGTCGGCGCAGAGCACGGTCTCGGGATTCTCCGGGTTCTCCTTCATGTAGAAGGCCTTGGCCTTCTTCGGGTAGTTGACCACGAACACGGGCTTGTCGTAGGCGGCGGCAAGGGCCGTCTCCTCCTCCGCTCCCAGGTCGTCCCCCCACTGGATGGCGTGTCCCTGTCCCCGCAGGCGCTCGACCGCCTCGCCGTAGTCCACCCGGGGAAAGGGGGGTGAGACCTTCTCGAGAGGCCCGGTGTCCCTGCCCAGGGTCTTGAGCTCCTCCCCGCAGCTCGACAGGACATCCTGCACCAGGACGGAGATCATCTCCTCCTGGAGCTCGAGGTTGCCCTCGTTGTCCTGGTAAGCCACCTCCGCCTCGAGCATCCAGAACTCCGTCAGGTGGCGCCGGGTCTTGGATTTCTCGGCGCGAAAGGTGGGCCCGAAGTTGTAGACCTTGCCGAAGGCCATGCAGGCCGCTTCCAGGTACAGCTGCCCGGTCTGGGCCAGGTAGGCCTCACCGAGATCGAAATACTCCACCGAAAACAGAGAGCTCGAGCTTTCGCCGATGGACCCGGTCAGGATCGGCGTGTCGACCAGGACAAAGCCCCTGTCGTTGAAGAACCCTCTCAGCGAGGCGATCGCCCGATGCCTCACCCGCAGCATCGCCCCGGGGAGCGTCGAGCGCAGCCACAGGTGCCGGTTTTCCATCAGGAAGTCGATGCCGTGCTCCTTCTTGGCGATGGGGTAGTCCTCCCCGGGATTCTGGAGCACCTCCACCCGCCGCAGGGCCAGCTCGAAGCCGCTCGGGGCCCGCTCGTCTCGCCGGACGCTGCCGTACGCGCGCACGGACGCCTCCATCTTGAGCGTGGCGATGGCCGCGAAGGTGTCGGGTTCGCATTCCCCCTCGACGGCCACCGCCTGGATGCGCCCGGTCCCGTCTCTGAGCTGAAGGAAGTGGATCCTGCCTTTGGAGCGGAGGTTGTACATCCAGCCCGCGAGCTCTACCTCCCGTTCCACGTACTGCCCGATGTCGGCAATCGTGGATCGCCCGGTCTGGGATGATCCGCCCGAGGATCGCTCGGCCGGCCTCTCCTCACCCGGGCCCTGTGGGGTCTCTTGCCTGGTGCTCATTCTACGATCTTGTCCCCTCTCTTGATGATGGTGATCTCCCCGCTTTCCCGCTGGAGCTCAACGTAGTCCAGGAATTCCTGGATCGCCCGGTCCACCTCGGAGCGGAACACGGCGCCCAGGGCGCGATTCTCCTCGACCACCGCTTCCCAACGCCGGGCGGACAGGTTGGATTGGACCCTGGCAAGTTGAGCTTCGCTCAGTGCCTTGCACAGCAGCGCCAGCTCGTTGTCCGAGTAGTCTCTCAGCAGGATCTCCAGGTCCCGATCGGAGATATTCGCCAGGATGTCCAGGGTCACGAGCTTTTTTTCGATGGCCTTGTGGAGCCCCGGGTCCTGCAGCTCGAGCTTGTCCAGGATTGCCCGTTCCTCAGCGGGCCTCATGGCCTTGAGGATCTCCGCCAGGACCGACTGACCGTCGATGTCCTGGGTCACGATCTCCCCTTGCGTCCGGATCTTGTCCCGGAGGGTGCCCTCGGCCTGGCGGAGCACTTCCGGGTTGATCTCCCGCAGTCGGGCGGTGCGCCGGACGACATCGAGCTGTGTCTCGGCGCTCATGGTGTTCAGGATCGCTGCGGCCCGCTCCGGGGAGAGGTGCGGCAGGATCACGGCGAGCACCGGCGCGGATTCATTCTTGAGCAGCAGCTTGACCTGCTCCATGTCGAGGTCCATGAGAAAGGAGAAGGGGTGGGGGGCCGTCCGGAAACGGATCTTCTCGACCATGGCGCGCGCCTTGTCCGCGTCGAAGGCCTTCTCCAGTATCGCCTGGGCCATGTCGATTCCGCCCCGGGCGACGAGATCCTGGGTTTTCAGCAGGTAGCCGAACTCTTCGAGGATTCGGGCTGCTTCCTCGGACTCGACCCTCTCGACCTGCGCGATTTCCCGGGAGATTCCGGCCACCTCCTCCTCGCTCAGGTGGCGCAGCACTTCCGCCGCCTGCTCCTGTCCGAGGATCATCAGGAATCGAGCCGCCTTGGCGTAGCCCTTGTCCCGCAGAGCGTCCTTGGCTTCGCGAGTGGTCATGGAAGCTCATGATAGCACCGGAGCATGAGGGGGGTCAATTCGCAGCGCGTGCCCGCACCCTGCCGCCCCGGCCCGCACCAAAGCGGGACCCCCGGTTCAGGAGGGCAGCTCGACTGCCGGGCTGGGCTCGTAGTCTTCGTACAGCCGGTCGAGGATCTCCGCGAGGGGCAGCGGATCGCTGAAGCGCATCCGGGGAGTCTCCTTCCACGGAAGGCCGGTGCCCAGGGATTCGTTGCCGAGCAGGGGCTCCGCGGCCGCCGGGTCGCCCTTGCCCGCCAGCAGCTCGGCTACCCTGCGCAGCGCCGGGACGGTTCGCTCGAGTGCCTGTTCGTAGAGCTCGGGAAAGCTGTCCGAGTACACCCAGTCCTCCCGGCAGGGATGACACCACGTGCGCCCGCGGAGATTCAGGAAGTCCACTCGATCGGGCAGATGGTAGGGATGGAAGAGCGCGAGCCGGCGCTTGGCGCCTCCGTCCTTGCGGTCGTGGGCCACCGCCAGGGGGCGGAACTGCGGATCGGCGGGGTCCGTGAAGCTGTAGAAGGAAAGGCTGTCCTGGTATGCGTTTTCTATCCGCAGGCGGTCCCGGGACTTGTAACGCATCCGCGGGTAGGCGGCGTTCAGGGCCTTGAGCAGGGTCTTGAGAATGCCGTAGGGCAGCCCAGGGCCGCAGCTCAGAGACTCGGGAAGGCTGAAGGTCGCCACTTCCTGCGCCCGGCGCAGGCGCAGCATCAGTATGTCCAGGATACGTTCCATGAACACGTGGCAGCGGTAGTACACCTGAGTCTCGGGCCTCGCCGGGTCCACCCAGCCGGAGAAGTAGTTGATGAAGGGATGGGTCCCGCGGTCGAGATACGCATGGGTCACGAAGCCAAGGATGTAGGCTTCCAGCTCGGGTCCCCCCTTTTCCCCGAGGTGCCGCTGTTCCCGGATCATGGCCGAAACCAGGCGACCGTAGCCCTCCCGATGGGCACTGACCCCGTACTTGAGCCCTGTGGGGCGGGTTCTCTGGTTGTGGTAGAAGAAATCCGGCCCCTGGGCCCCAAAGCGAAACACGTTTCCGTGCTCCTCCAGGAGCCTCCCAGCGTGGGATCCCAGAGCCTGCTCCAGGCTCTCTTCTGCAAAAAGGACGTGACAGATCTGTGCGGGCATAGCTCACCTACAAAGTAACAAACATCCTCACATCCGGCCACGCCGATCGAGATCTTTTCTTGACTGTATTGGCCACACCCCCGGCTGAACGCCGGGATTGCCGCTTCCTCGAGGTTCCCCTACCAGCGCCGCGGTTGGAAGCTCGAGCTCCTGGCCAGCTCCTCGAACAGCTCCCGCTCGCGGCTGCTCAGCTTGGACGGGACCTCGATTCGGATCGTGGCGTACAGGTCTCCCTGGCCGCCGCCGCGCCGGGGCAGTCCCTTGCCGCGCAGGCGCAGACGCTGCCCGCTCTTGGCTCCCGCCGGGAGCTTGAGCGCCGCCCGGCCGTCCACGATGGGCACCTCGATCCGGGCTCCCAGGGCGGCTTCCCACGGGGCCACCGGCACCTCCACTTCCAGGTCGTGACCGTCGAGTCTGAAGACCGGGTGCGGCTGGATGCGCACCCTCAGGTAGAGGTCCCCGGGGGCCGCTCCTCCGGCTCCCCGGGTACCCTGGCCGCGGAGGCGAAGGCGCTGCCCGTCGACGGTGCCGGGGGGGATGGTGACCTCCAGGGTTTTGCTCTCCCGCTGGTGAGAGCTGCCGTCGGGGACTGCGCTTTCCAGGGTGAAGCTCTTCTTGGCTCCCCGGTAGGCTTCCTCGATGGAGATCGGGATCTCCGCCTCCTGGTCCTGCCCCCGAAAGGCGGCGCTCCCGCCTGGCCGGCCTCCGGTCGCGCGACGGGCTCCTCCCTCCTGGCGAAAGCCCCCGAAGCCTCCCCCGAAGAGGGTTTCGAAGAAGTCGCTGAATCCGGAGAAGGGAGTGTCGCCGAAATCCCCGAAGACCTGGAAGTCGAAGCCCTGGCCGGCCGGGCGGCCGCCGGGGCGGCCCCCCGGACCGGTGGAGAAGAACTCCCACCCCGGGGGTGGGGTGAAGTCCTGGCCCATCTTCCAGTTGTCCCCGAGAGCGTCGTATTTCTTCCGCTTGTCGGGGTCTTTCAGGACCTCGTAGGCTTCACCCACGCGCTTGAACTTTTCTTCGGCGTCCGAGCTCTTGTTGATGTCCGGGTGATACTTCCGGGCGAGCTTTCGGTAGGCCGCGTGGATGTCCTCCTGGGAGGCGCTGCGCGGCACTCCCAGGATTTCGTAGTAGTCTTGATACTTGACCGCCATGGATTAGGTACGAATTTACCGCTCCGTGAAATCAGCGTCAATCACCTCGTCGTCGCCGCCGGCGGCCTGCTGGGGGCCGGCCCCATGCTGGGGGTCCGCTGCCGGCCCGCCGCCGCCTGGCTGATTGTAGGCTCCGGCGAACAGGTTGTGGGAGGCCTGCTGCAGGTCGCCCTTGAGCTGGCGGATGCGCTCCGCCGGCGCCTGTTCCTTGATGGCGCCTCGCAGCTCTCCGATGAGCTGCTCGCAGCGTGCCTTCTCGTGGGCCGGGACCCGGTCACCGGCCTCCTGCAGCGATTTCTCGACCTGGTAGGCAAGGCTGTCCGCCTGGTTGGCCTCTTCAACCGCCTCGCGGCGCTGCCGGTCTTCCGAGGCGTGGGACTCGGCGTCCTTGACCATCCGCTCGATCTCGCCCTTGTCCAGGTTGGTGGAGCCGCTGATCGTGATCCGCTGCTCCTTGCCCGTGTCCTTGTCCCGCGCCGAGACGCTCAGGATCCCGTTGGCGTCCACGTCGAAGGAGACGTCGATCTGTGGCACTCCCCGCGGGGCCGGCCGGATCCCTTCGAGCTTGAACTGTCCGAGCACCCGGTTGTCCCGGGCCATCTGGCGCTCGCCCTGGAGCACCACGATGTCCACGGCGTTCTGGTTGTCGTCGGCCGTGGAGAACACCTCCGACTTGCGGGTCGGGATGGTCGTGTTGCGCTCGATGAGCCGGGTCATGACCCCGCCCAAGGTTTCGACCCCCAGGGAAAGGGGCGTCACGTCGAGAAGCAGGACGTCCTGTACGTCCCCCCGGATGATCCCGGCCTGGATTGCGGCACCGACGGCCACCACCTCGTCGGGGTTGACCGACATGTTCGGCTGCTTGCCCCCCGTGAGCTTTCGCACCAGCTCCTGTACCGCGGGAATCCGGGTCGAGCCGCCCACCAGGATCACCTCGTCGATGTCCTTCTCACTCATCTTCGCGTCACTCAGCGCCTGCCGGACCGGTCCCATACAACGCTCGACCAGCTTCTGAGTCAGTTGATCGAACTGGGCCCGGGTCACGTTCGTGTTCAGGTGCTTGGGGCCGTTGGCATCCGCCGTGATGAACGGCAGGTTCACCGTGCTCTGGGCGGTCGTCGACAGCTCGATCTTGGCCTTCTCCGCCGCCTCGTACAGCCGCTGAAGGGCCTGCCGGTCCTTGCGGATGTCTATGCCCTGCTCCTTCTTGAACTCCTCGGCGATCCAGTCCGCCAGGACCTTGTCGAAGTCGTCTCCCCCCAGGTGGGTATCCCCGGCGGTGGATCGTACCTCGCACAGCCCGTCGCCGACCTCGAGCACCGAGACGTCGAAGGTGCCTCCCCCGAGGTCGAAGACCATGACGGTCTCGTGGGTCTTCTTCTCCATGCCGTACGCCAGGGCCGCCGCGGTGGGCTCGTTCACGATCCGCAGGACTTCCAGGCCCGCGATGCGCCCGGCGTCCTTGGTGGCCTGCCGCTGGGCGTCGTTGAAGTACGCCGGCACGGTGATCACCGCCTCCTTGATGCGCTCGCCGAGGTAGTTGGACGCGTCGTCCGCCAGCTTCCTCAGCACCTGGGCCGAAATCTCCTCCGGAGCGATCTGCTTGCCCTGGATGTTCAAGCGCGCCGCCCCATTGGGGCCCGCTTCCACCTTGTAGGGCACGATCTCGATTTCCGAGGATACCTCGCTGTGCTGGCGCCCGATGAAGCGCTTGGCGGAATAGACCGTCGCCTCGGGATTCAGCACTGCCTGGCGCTTGGCCACCTGGCCCACCAGGCGCTGGCCGTCCTTGGTGTAGGCCACCACGGAGGGAGTCGTGCGGGCCCCCTCGCTGTTGTGGATGACGGTGGCCTTGTCCCCTTCCAGGACGGCAATGCACGAGTTGGTCGTGCCCAGATCTATCCCTACTGCTTTCGCCATGATAAACCTCCCTGCAAAAGTCGTGTGTTTTCGTCGTTCGAGGAATAAGAAGCAAGTTCCGTGCCAACCCGATTGGAATGCCACGCTGTAATTCCATATGAATAAGCGAGTTACGAGGTACGGTATATCTGTTTAGCACCTGGACACTGGATCGTGTAATAATGCGCCACATGCGTCATTGTGTCCTCGATTGCGAGTCATAATGACGCAGTCGATCGCTGCAGCCGCCGGTAGCGGCGGTGGGTTGACAAACCGGGACGAAATTGATAATTTCAGCCGGTGTTTGCCGCTGTAGCTCAGACGGTAGAGCAGTGGACTGAAAATCCATGTGTCAGCAGTTCGATTCTGCTCGGCGGCAAGGAGCCCCGCACTCTCGCGGGGCTTTTTTGCGGGCGGGGGCAGCGTGCGGCGGTACGGCGCTGCCACGGGAGGTGCGATCGTGAAGCCGATGAAACCCAAAGAGCGGATTCAGGCAGTCCTTCACCGCGGGGAACCCGACCGGGTGCCCACGGCCCTGTGGGGCAGCTACTACACCCTGAACGACGGCACCTACTTCCGGGTCCTGGAGCACCTCGGCCTCGGTGATCCGGTACCGCCTTTTCGAAAGCAGAAGCCCCGAAACTCGAACTACTACGACGATCGGGTCCTGGATCGCCTGGACACGGACGTGCGCTACGTGTGGTCGGGGTTCACGGACCTGGGGGGCGCCCGGATGGACGGGGACCGCAGGGACGCCTGGGGAGTCCGGTGGCAGCGAAGCGGGCCCCACATCACCAGCGAGGGCGCTCCCCTGGCGGGCCTGAGCCTCGAGCAGATCGAGACGTACCCCTGGCCGGACCCTGCCCGCTATCTCGACCTGCCGCTGATGAAGGAGCGCCTGGGGTACCTCCGGAGAGAATATCCCGGGCACGCCGTGGCCGCCCGGGCGGTCAACTCCTACGGTCCCTTCGAGCAGGCCGCAGAGCTCCGGGGCCGGGAGGCCTTCTACATGGACCTGGCCATGGAGCCGGAGCTGGCCCGGCGCATCGTCGATCGCTGCACCGATGTCATCGTCCGGGCCCAGGGCCTGTACCTGGAGGTGGTGGGACGGGAGCTGGACTTCTTCGAGATTCCGGGGGACGATTTCGGCGGCACCCAGGACGTGATGATTTCCCCGGCCAGCTTCGACGAGCTGTTCAAGCCCGCCCTCACGCGCATCATCGACTCGGTCAAGGCGTTCGACCCCGGGCTGCCGGTGGCCTTCCACTCCGACGGGGCGATCACCAAGATCATCCCGGGCCTGGTGGAGGCGGGGGTGGACATCCTGAATCCCCTGGAGCCTCTCCCGGCCATGGATTGGCCGGCGGTCACGCAGGAGTACGGGGACAGGCTGTGCTTCATGGGGGGCGTGGATCTCAAAGAGGCCCTGACCGGGAGCGTGCAGGATGTCGAGCGGGACGTCGAGCGCTGCCTGCGAACCTTCGGGACCGGCGGCGGGTACATCCTCACGTCGGCCAATCACATCCAGGCGGACGTGCCCCCGGAGAACGTGGTCGCCCTGTTCGAGGCGGCCAGACGACTGGGCAGGTACCCTCTCGGCCTCTGAGAGCCCTCGGAAGCGCCGCCTTCGCCTCACCCCTCAGGAGGGGATCCCCTCGCTCAAATACCGGCCGAGGTCGAGGATCACCGCTTCGGGGTCCCGGATGGTGCGGCTGAAGAAGGTCTCGATCCCCAAGTAGTGCGACAGCCCCACCAGGGCGTTGGCCACGGTACGCAGCTGCACGCTCCTGGTGTCCTGGAGATTCTTCAGGTACCCGCGCTCGAAGCTGTCGTAGTAGCGCCGGGCGGTTTCGTTGACCACGAACTCCGCTTCCCGCACGATCTCGTAGTAGTTGCGGTTGCGCCGGAAGTGGGTCAGAAACAGCTGCATGCCCTGCAGCTCGGTCTCCAACCGGTTCAGGGAGGGGTCCAGGTTGACGGTGATGAAACGCCGGGTACGGCGGCCGATGAGCTCGACGATCTCGGAGAGAAAGGCTTCCTTGCTGGGGAAGTGGATGTAGAAGGTTCCGACCGAGAAGCCGGCCCCCCGGGCCACCTCGTACACGTTCACGTTGTAGAAGCC
>Ga0068714_10005620_pt1 | contig 13219 bp, 10 predicted proteins | sample MTBNYHSulfiMetaG_FD_62988 | JGI IMG/M metagenome (GOLD analysis project Ga0068714, IMG submission 62988) | Enrichment culture microbial communities from rom New York Harbor, USA that are MTBE-degrading - MTBE-NYH (New York Harbor Sulfidogenic)... | ecosystem: Environmental > Aquatic > Marine >... | reverse complement strand
ATTGGCTTACTGGTACCCGGTCCGGAAGGAAATCCAATCCAGCAGTTTGGTCCGATTAACGCCCTGGTTAAAGGTGAAACGGATGCGGGTAGTTACGCGTTGGTGCCTTTTGTGCGCACGCTTTCTACCGACTTAAACTTCACGCTGGCGCTGGCGATGTTCTCCGTTGTAATGACACAGGTGTACGGCGTGCAGTCTCAGGGAATGAAATACTTCACTAAATTCTGGAATACCAAAACCCTGTTTTCAAAACCAGCTTTTGGTGTTATGGATTGGGTGGTGGGTTTACTTGAGCTGGTCTCAGAATTCGCCAAGATCATCTCTTTCACATTCCGTTTGTTTGGGAACATCTTTGCCGGATCGGTTTTGCTGTTTGTTATCGGCGCGCTGGTTCCGGTGTTTGCGCAATCTGCTTTTTTAGGTTTGGAGCTGTTTACGGGCGCAATACAGGCATTTGTGTTTGGGATGCTGACAATGGTTTTTATGGCTCAGGCAGTTCAGGGACATGATTTTGAGGATGAAGAAAATTGATTTTGATAAGTCTATTTCTCAAAAGATCAAAGGAATTATTAAGGAGGTATAACATCTTATGACTGGAGATATCGTGTTGGCAGCCAAGTTGATTGGCGCAGGGCTGGCGATGATTGGAACAATTGGTGCGGGGATTGGGATTGGGATGGTTGTGAATGGCGCTGTACAGGGAATGGCCCGCAACCCGGACGCGATCGGCAACCTTCAGACCAATATGATCCTGGGCATCGCTTTTGCGGAAGCTGTGGCAATCTATTGTCTGGTTATTGCGTTAATTATTTTATTTGTATTCTAAATCCGCAAAGGCTGGCTTAGAAAGGAGTTTCTGCATTGGATAAAATTGGGATCAACCTGGGCTATTTCCTTGTTCAGTTATTTAATTTTAGTATTTTATTTGTTGTCATCCTGGCATGGGTGGTAAAGCCTGTGCGTGAGATGCTGGAACGGCGCAAGGAAACTTTCAGGCAGGGCCTTGATGACGCACGGATGGCCTCCGAAGCGCGGGCAAACGCGGAACATGAAGCGGATCGCATTATCACCGAGGCACAGCAGAAAGCGTCTCAGATCATACAGGAAGCAAATGACCGTGCGGCGGATATCAGGCGCGAAATTCAAGACATCGCACATCAGGAGATTGCTGAAGAGCGGAATGAGATGCGGACTGAAATGGAAGTAGAAAAGCGCCACATGTTGACCAAGCTGCGCTCTCAGGTTATCACGCTGGCAATTGCTTCTGCCAGGCATCTGGTGGGTGAAGCCTTGATGGGTGATGAAACGCGTCAGCACGAATTATTAAATGAATTTTTCAGTGGGATTAAGGATGGAAAGGTCGTAGTCCTGGATACTGAGGTGCTATCAGGGTCCAGCGCCAGTGTTACCAGCGCGGTGGAGTTGACCGAAAAAGAACGTGAAGCTGTTGAACAATATCTTCTTCCGTACCTGGGCGAGCAAATGAATGTGGAATACAATGTTGACGCTTCTATTTTGGGTGGTCTGGTGGTACGGGTTGGAGATCATGTTGTGGATGGTTCGGTTGCGGGTAAACTTCGCGAACTTCAGCATGAACTTAGCTAGGCTTTTTTGAATTTTGGATGATAAAAGTTTTGATGCGGCCTTGTTTTGCCCATCAAAACTTTCTATATTATTAAAAAGGATGATTTGTGACAGGTTTTATTAAGAAAGGTTTGGATCAGCTTTTTGGAGAAATACCGCTGAAAATTCAGTACGCGGGTGAACTTCCACCATTGCCTGTAACCGGGATCGCGTTTGATTCGAGAGAAGTACTCCCTGGAAACATTTTCATCGCTTTATCGGGCGCAAATTTTGACGCCCATCGTTTTATTCCCGACGCGATAAATAAAGGCGCGGTTGCGGTGGTTGGGACGAATGAGCCTGAACCGATGCAGGCACCCTATATTCAGGTATCTGATGCCCGGGAAGCGCTTGCACATTTATCGGCAGCTTTTTACAATTTTCCTGCGCGGGACCTGGTGGTTATTGGTGTTACCGGCACGGATGGCAAAACCACAACAGCCAATCTGATTTACCAAATACTGCGCAGCGCGCGGATCCATACAGGGATCATTTCGACTGTAAACGCAGTAATTGGTGATGAAGTGGAAGATACCGGATTCCACGTTACTACGCCAGAAGCACCGGATGTGCAGCGCTATCTTTCCCGGATGGTTGCTGCCGGGTTGAGCCATGTGGTGCTGGAGGCGACCTCTCATGGACTGGCTCAGCACCGGGTTACCGGATGCGCTTTTGACATTGCTTTGGTTACAAATATCACCCACGAGCATCTTGATTACCATGGGAATTATGAGGCTTACCGGAACGCCAAGGGGCGTTTATTTGAGATGGTGAGGGATGGATGTGATGATAAGACATTCAGACCCTGTCTGGCAGTTTTGAACCGTGATGATGAGTCCTTCCCGTATCTGTGGGATATAACCCGAGAAATCAATCAGGTTATATACAGTATCAATGATTCAGACGCGCATATCTGGGCGGAAAATCTTGAGTACACTCCTTCGGGGTTAAGATTTGTCGCGGTAACCAGAGAGAAGCGGATCCCGATTGTCAGTCATTTGATTGGGGAATACAACGTTAGCAATATCCTCGCGGCACTGGCAGCAACAGTGGTGGGCAGCGGAATTTCTGCCGAGGCAGCTCAGCGCGGGATTGCGGACCTTCCGGGTATTCCAGGCAGGATGGAGCGGATTGATTGGGGACAGGATTTCATCGCGGTGGTAGATTTCGCACATACCCCGAATGCCCTAACCCAAACACTCAAAGCCGCACGCAAAATGACTCAGGGAAAAGTGATTGCTGTGTTTGGCTCTGCCGGGTTGAGAGACCGCGAGAAGCGCCGGCTGATGGCAGAGGTGTCCACTCGTCTGGCCGATCTGACAATCCTGACCGCAGAGGATCCGCGGACTGAATCTCTTGAAGATATCCTGTCGGAGATGGCTGCGGAGGCAGCAGAAAAGGGCGGAGAAGAAGGGCGCAGCTTCTGGCGCGTACAGGATAGGGGGGAGGCGATTCGAAAAGCGGTCAGTATGGCACAACCCGGAGACATTGTGCTCGCCTGCGGTAAGGGACACGAGCAGTCCATGTGCTTTGTTGAAACAGAATACGCATGGGACGACCGCACGGCGATGAAGTGCGCGTTGGCGGAATTGATGGGGAAATCGGGGCCGGATATGCCTTATCTTCCCACTCAGAAAAAAAATAAATCGGAGTAATAGTAGAGTGGTGAATAAAAAACTGCGGGAGATTTCTCTCCCGCAGTTTATTTATAGATACTGTTTTCTGCTGGTTTTAGCGGTTGCGTGAACGGTCATTACCACCGCGGCGGTCGCCGGAAGATCTTCCGCCGGACCTGCCTCCACCTGAACGGCCTCTTCCGCCGCTGTTACCACTGCTGCGGCCTTTGGAATCGTGTGAGCGGGCTTCTTCTGCTGTCCAGCCTTCCAGAACTGCCTGACGGGAAAGTCTGATCTTTCCGGATGGGTCGATGTCGGTGACCATTACGGTTAATTCATCGCCGACACCCACCACGTCTTCAACTTTGTTGACGCGTTCCGTATCGAGCTGAGAAATATGCACCATGCCATCAACTCCTGGCAAGATCTCCACAAAAGCGCCGAAGTCAACCACGCGCACCACCTTACCGGTGTAAATATGTCCGATTTCAGGCGATTCGGTGAGCAGCATGATCTTTTCGCGGGCCATCGCTTCGGCTTCGCCATCTGCGGCTGCGATGAACACAGAACCGTCTTCGTTGATGTCAATCCGGGTGCCAGTTTCTTCCTGGAGACCGCGGATGTTTTTACCACCGGGCCCGATCAAAGCGCCAATTTTGTCAACTGGAATATGAACAACAGTGATGCGCGGCACATGCGGTTTGAGTTCTGGGTTGGGCCGCTGGATGGCTCCAAGCATTTTCTCCAGAATAATTTTACGGCCTTCTCTGGCTTGAGCCAGCGCTTCAGCCATGATCTGCGGGGTAATCCCCTTGATCTTGATGTCCATCTGTAGGGCAGTGATTCCGGCTTCTGTGCCGGCCACTTTGAAGTCCATATCGCCCAGGTGGTCTTCAAGACCCTGGATATCGGTCAGAACGCGGTATTTTTCACCTTCTTTGATCAATCCCATCGCAATGCCGGTTACCGGGGCTTTGATGGGGACACCAGTGTCCATCAGTGCCAGCGTTGAACCGCACACTGAAGCCATGGAGGAAGATCCATTCGAGGATAAGACCTCTGAGACCAGCCGCAGGGTATAGGGGAAATCAGATTCGGGTGGGATCACTGGCTCGAGAGCACGTTCTGCCAGGGCGCCGTGGCCAATATCGCGGCGGGATGTTCCACGCAAAGGTTTGACTTCGCCGGTTGAAAATGGCGGAAAGTTGTAGTGATGGATATAACGTTTGGTGGTAACCGGGCTAAGGTTATCCAGTTCCTGGGCGTCTCTCGGCGTGCCTAATGTAGCAAAGGTTAAAACCTGAGTTTCACCACGGGTGAAAATTCCAGAACCATGCGCCCGGGGGATGGTGTCCACTTCACACCAGATGGGACGAACTTCATCCAATGCGCGGCCATCCGGGCGTAATCCCTTTTCCAGGATCCGGTTTCGGACAACCCGTTTGTTAACATCGTGAAACGCTTTCTTTAGTTGTTTGATCTGGTCAGCATTTTCCTGGTCGATCTCAGCCAGTAAAGATTTTTCCAGGGTATCCATGGCGTCATTCAGTTCCGCTTTGGAATGCGGAGCGTCCAGAAGCGCGTTCATTTGATCAGCGAGGCGGGCATAGAGATCATTGATAAGCTGATCATCGGTGACTTCAAAGATGGCTTCTCGTTTGGGTTTACCTACTTCAACCCGCATTTTATCCTGGATGTCTACCAGCGGCTGGATTGCTTCGTGACCAAAGGCCAGCGCGTCCACCAGAACCTGCTCGGGGACTTCATTGGCACCGGCTTCGACCATCAGTATAGCGTCGCGCGTTCCGGCAATCCGCAGATCAAGGTCAGACGCTTCTATCTGATCGTAGGTCGGGTTGACGATGAACTCGCCATCGATCCGGCCAATTCGCACAGCTCCTACAGGGCCATCCCATGGAATGTCAGAGATGGTCAGCGCGATAGAAGCGGCGTTGATGGCGAGAATGTCGAGTGGGTTTTCCATATCCGCGGAGAAGGAATACAGTGTGACCTGAACATCATTGCGCATGTTCTCTGGGAACAGCGGGCGGATGGGGCGATCGGTGAGGCGCGCCACCAATATGGCGTCGCTGCTTGGCCTGCCTTCACGACGGAAGAATGAACCGGGGATTCTGCCACCGGCGTACATTCGCTCTTCATAATCCACGGTTAGCGGGAAGAAATCTAATCCTTCCCGAGGGTTGGAAGACATGGTGGCGGCGCTGAATACAATCGCGTCTCCAACACGGATGGTGGCGGAGCCACCGGCCTGGCCTGCTAATTTGCCAGTTTCAATAATGATTTCACGACCACCAACGGTGGTTGTGAATCGTTGGGCTTGTTGTTGCATAATAAATTTACCTTTTACCTTTCCCCTCTTGGTTAGGTGCTGAAAGCAGCCGAGGAGTTGTTCCTCTTCTAATTTCAATACCCAACCTTCCGGGGTATATTGTGTGGCATGTGCCACACTATGATATGGAGAGTAGATGGCAACCCGCCATCTACTCTATCTTTTGGCTTTTGATTACTTCTTGCGGATATTCAAACTATCAGCAAGATCGGAATACCGATTGTAGTTTTTTCGCCTGATATAAGCCAGCAAACGGCGGCGCTGGCCAACCAGTTTCAACAGGCCACGGCGAGAGGACTCATCGTGTTTATGAAGCCGGAGGTGATCTGTTAATTCGTTGATCCGGTAAGTCAGGATAGCGATTTGAACCTCGGGTGAGCCTGTATCGGTTTCTTTCAACTGATATTGCGCGATAATCTTAGCTTTTTCTTCTTTTGTTAAACTCATGACGTCTGCATACTCCTTTTCGTTATTTTTTTTATTTGCAGGTCTCCATGCGCGCAGCGGAAAGCCAGGCACAGGACCAGTCATGGTGAAAATTATACCAGAGGATTGGTTGCCGGGGAAGGTGCGGAGTTGTAGAGGGTTTTACTGCAGGGAGAATCATCCACTTGCGTGTTCTGAGAATTGCTTGAGCAGTTCCCGCAGTCGCGCGGCTTCTACTGCCGGAAATGACGGTAATGTTCTCCGGATCATGCGGTGTGCGCTGGATGTAGTGCCGATACTGAGCAGTTGGCGCAGTAAAAAAAAGGTCTCTGTTGGCGACCGATTGGCAAGGGCATTGATCACCGCCAGCAAATCAGATTGAAGCTCAGGTTTCGCGGTCTGGATCAGGGGGCTGATCACGCGATATATAGGGGGCAGGTTTTCAAATTCGCGGTTTTGAATTAAAGGAAGCAGACCTTTTAATCCCATGGATTGCCAGGGGATTTCTGTGGTGTTGATCCATTGAGCAGCCAGCCCAAGCCATTGGTCCGGCATTTCACGGCAGATTCTGGCGCTGCCTTTTTCCAGAACCGCTTTGAGAACCGATTTATTCTCGTGGGGTTGGCACCAGTCTGTAAGACGATCCAGGACAGCATCGGGTGGGTTTAAGGGCATCTGGCCCAATAGAAAAGCCGCAATCTGCCGCACTTCCAAATAGGGATCCTTCCACAGGGTGTCGGCAAGCGGAAGGGCGGCTCCAGGGTTTTCTGCGCATTGCTGTCCTAAGGCGATCTCGAGCTGGTACTGCACCATCTGAGGGATGTGGTAGGTCGGGATCATATCCGCCGATTGAATGCCTTTGCCTGTTCGCAGTACACGAAAAGAGTGCAACTCAAAAAGTTGGTGCACGTCTTCCAAAAACTCTTCGGGCCGGGTGTATTTCCAGAGCAGATCATTGATCTGCGCTTTGAGTTGGGTGAGTTGAACAGCAGGCATATTTTTGATTGTAAAGGGTGGGAAAGACTTCCCACCCTTTAGAATTTCTATAATCTAGAGTGCGTTTAATACGCGCGGGCGAAGTACGCTTTTTCTTTGGCCGATTTTCCACAGTAGATGCAGGTTCCTTCACCTCCGGATTGTTCCAAAGGAATACAGCGGATGGTGGCCCTGGTTTCTTCCTGAACCTTCTCTTCACAGGTTCGGTCTCCGCACCACCAGGAGTAAGCCCAGCCATTCTGAATGTTTTCTTTAAATTCCTGATAATCTTTGGGGTCGTGAATATTCTCATCCCGGAACTTTGTGGCGCGTTCCAGCAGAGCCGCCTGGATGACTTCCAGAAGCTCTCCGACACCTTCAGCAATGTTTTCCATGGGAAGGAATGTTTTGCCTGCTTTGCCGGGCATGTCTCTGCGGGCTGCCATCACGGTGCCTTTTTCGACATCTTTGGGGCCAATTTCCAGCCGGAGCGGTACGCCGCGCATTTCCCAATCGTTAAATTTGAAACCTGGTGTGACTTCTTCGCGGTCGTCCACTTTAATCCGGAATTGCGAAAGCGCCGCCTCGACTTTTTTGATGACCGGCATTACCAGAGCTTTCTGTTGTTCATCGCGATAAATTGGGACCACCACAATTTGGATGGGGGCCAGGTGAGGTGGCAGGATCAATCCCTGATCATCACCATGGGCCATGATGATGGCTCCAACCAGGCGGGTTGAAACACCCCAGGAAGTTGTCCAGCAAAATTGGAGTTCATTATTGGGGTCAAGATATTTAATATCGAATGCTTTGGCAAAGTTCTGGCCCAGGTTGTGAGAAGTACCGGATTGCAGCGCTTTGGTATCACCCATCATCGCTTCGATGGTGTAAGAACGCAGGGCGCCGGCGAATTTTTCTTTTTCGCTCTTTCGTCCAGGAATGACCGGAATGGCGGCGTCATCGGTGGCGAAGCGCGTGTAAATTTCGAGAATGCGCAGGGTTTCCTCTTCGGCTTCTTCATGGCTGGCATGGGCAGTGTGGCCTTCCTGCCAATAAAATTCGAGGGTGCGCAGGAAAAGCCTGGTGCGCATTTCCCAGCGCACGACATTTGCCCACTGGTTGATCAGCACTGGCAGATCTCGATATGATTTGATCCATTTGGCGTACATGTAGCCGATGATCGTCTCGGAGGTTGGACGCACAACCAGCGGTTCTTCCAGTTTGGAGCCGCCGCCATGGGTGACCACAGCCAGCTCGGGAGAAAACCCTTCAACGTGTTCCTTCTCTTTTTCGAGGAAAGACATAGGGATAAAGAGTGGAAAAGCAGCGTTGACATGGCCCGTAGCCTTAAAACGCCCATCGAGGGATTTTTGGATGTTTTCCCATAAAGCCCATCCGTAAGGGCGCACGACCATACATCCTCTTACAGGGGCATAATCGGCCAGTTCAGCTCGCTGGATCAGCTGATTGTACCAGTCCGAATAATTCTCACTTCTTTTTGGTAATTTTTCTTCGCTCATGAGTTTCCTTCTCTACAGGATAATTCAGTTTTGTTTGGATGTTCGAGCCCGGATTGATAGGCAAGTTCTGATCAAGATACGTGGTTAAGGCAATTCAAAGCTTCTCGCGGATTTTCGGCAAATGAAAGCCATTTTTTATCGGTGGGGAGGATATGTTCCTCCTGGCTGGAATATAAGGCGTTAATGACCTGTTTCCACCCGCTCCCGATCAAAATCAGCGGCTTGGGATGGTCGGCTTCAATCAGCAGTCGGTTCCAGGCCAGCATGATCTCTGTCAGTGTTCCGGCCCCTCCGGGCAGGGCAATGGCTGCGTCGCTGGAATTGAGCATGGTTATGATCCGATCCTGCAAGGTGGGCGCGCAAAGCTCCTCTTTGACCCAGGGGTTGGCGGTGGAACCCCGCCAATCCGCGATTTCCTTACAGGTCACACCGATGACATGACTGCCTGCCATTGAGGCGCCCTTAGAAACCGCTTCCATTGTGCCGCCATAACCACCGGTTAAAACCGTGTGGCCTGCTTCGCCCAATAGATTGCCAAGCACGAAGGCTTCTTCGTAGTTGGGGCTTCCAGGCTGCGGTTTTGAGCTGCCAAATACTGCGATGTTCATGTGATCCTCACCAGATGGTTGGTTTTTAACCCAGAAATGTCTAAAGATTGTGTTCCCGGCAGGTTATTAACTAATAGAGAATTATACCTTAACAATAATTGACGGTCTCTTTGCGTTTTGATGATGAAGCGATCCGGTCAGTTTTTGCAAAATAAAAACTGGAAGAGCGTGCAGCCCTTCCAGTCGGTTTTCAGAGAGTCTTCAGGTGTGGCAAATTATTCTTCAGACTTTTCTTTCTCGCGAGCCGCAACAATTTCCTGAGTGATATGGGATGGGACCACTTCGTGATGGTCGTATTCCATGTTGAAAATACCGCGACCACCTGTCATTGAGCGCAGGTCGGTGGTGTAGCGCAGCATTTCGGCCAATGGGACCATGGCGGAAATAATGGATTTATCTTTTTCATTGCCCATTCCCATTACACGTCCACGGCGGGTGTTTAAGTCGCCCATGATATCACCCATCAGGGAATCTGGAACGGTGACTTTCACGCTCATGACCGGTTCAAGCAGCACAGGTTTTGCCTGGAGAAATGCCAGCTTGAAGGCGTTGCGCCCGGCGATTTCAAAGGCTACCGGTTTGGAGTCAACCGGATGCTCTTTACCATCATAAACTGAGACTTTGATGCCGTGAATCGGGTATCCGGCCAGAACACCTTCTTTCATCACATTGCGAATACCTTTTTCAATGGCTGGCATGTAGTTGGAGGAAATTGAACCGCCGAAAACATCATTCACAAATTCAAACTCAGCATCTTTGAGAGGCTCGACCCGAAGGTGCACCTCTCCAAACTGCCCGGAACCACCAGATTGTTTCTTATGGCGGTACATGGCGTCGCCTTTGCCGTCAATGGTCTCCTGGAAGGGAACCTTTGGAATCTGGGTCAGCAGGCTGACCTGTAATTTGGTTTCGGCACGGCGAATGGCGACATCGATATGCTGGTCACCCATACCCTGAAGAATGGTCTGTTTGGTTGAGGGCTCGTTATGCCATGAAAGAGTCATATCTTCTTCACAAAGCCGGGTTAATGTAGGGCTGATCTTGGTTGAATCGGCTTGAGTCTTCGGGAAGATAGCTACCTGGAAGAGTGAATTTGGATATTCGGGGACAGACAAAGTGACAGGATGACCTTTATCACAGACGGTGTTCCCGGTATAAGTTTCGTTGAGTTTGGGTACGGTGCAGATATCGCCAGCGTGGACAACTTTGGTGGCGATGGTATCTTTACCTTGGGCGAAGTGCAGCGTTCCAAAGCGCTCTTCGCTGCTGGTGGTGGGGTTCCATAACCTGCTGTCTGAAGTTACTGTGCCGGAGTAAACCCGGAAGTAAGTCTGACGGCCTACAAAAGGATCGGCGGTCGTTTTCCAGACATACAATGCTACCGGACCGGAGTCGGACGCGGTAAGTTCTTCATCCCCTGCCGCTCCCTGAGCAGTGATAACCGGCGTTTCAGCGGGTGAGGGTAAGAGACCAATCACAGCGTCTAAAAATGATGCGATGCCAATTTCGGCTGAACCAGCGGCGGCCAATACAGGAACGAAAGCACCTTCGAGAACACCGGCTTTCAAACCGCGGGCGATTTCTTCGGGAGAAAGATTACCTTCCTCAAAGTATTTTTCCATCAATTGGTCTTCACCTTCAGCGGCTGCTTCAATCAGAGCCATCTGGGCTGTTTCAGCTTCTTCCATAAATTCCGCGGGGATTTCGACTTCTGTTTTACCATCGCCTTTATAGGCTTTCATGGTCAGTAAATTGATGACTCCCTGGAAATCACCTTTTTCACCCCATGGGAGATGAATGGGGATCAGCCGGGTATCGGTATAAGCCTGCATGGTATCAAGCGCTTTTTTGAAGTTCGCGTTCTCCCGGTTCATTTTGTTCATCACCAGGAGACGGGGCAGGTTAAATTCGTCGCAATAATTCCAGGCCACTTCTGTGCCAACTTCACGCCCGGACACCGAGTCAAGCAGAATGACAGCGGCGTCGGAAACCCGCAGCGCTGAAATTACTTCACCGACAAAATCGGTGTACCCAGGTGTATCCAGGAGGTTTATTTTGGTGTTTTTATACTCTACAGGAATAACCGAGGTATAAACAGAAATGCCCCGACGAATTTCTTCCTCATCATAGTCGGAAACAGTAGTGCCATCCTCAATTTTTCCTAAACGAGTGGTGGCTCCAGTAAAATGCAAGCAGGCTTCTGCAAGCATTGTTTTTCCCGCGCTGCTGTGAGACACCAGCGCAACATTGCGAATAGAATCAGCTGAATATTCTTTCATATATGAAGACCCTCTTCTTTAAATGTTTTTTTTCAGAACTACAATTGTAAGGTAAGCCAGCGTTCTTGTCAAAGAACAGGCCTATGAGTCCGCTACCAATTATATCAGCAGATTTGCCGGTTTCCGGAGCTTTTTAGAAAATGCGTTTTTAGGAGAAATGGATCCGATGGAAGGGGATGCAGTAGAAAAACTCAAAAGTATTTGATCATTCGCCAGGAAGGTTCATGCATTTCCTGCCAGACTCCTTTGTGGTCCGGGTAAGACCAATTGCCAGGATCCTCGCCGGTGACGCGGAAACCATACTGTTTGTAGAATTGGATTGCGCGCGGGTTATCTTTAGCCACATTCAGGGTTACTTGATGGAATCCTCTTCGACGGAGGTCTGATATGACTGTCTGGAGGAGAATTGCCCCAATTCCCAGGCTTCTGTAAATGGGTTTGATACGGAACGAGTAAAGGTAGGCCCGATTTTTACCATCTGCCAGACTGCGTTGATCGGTAATAAACTGAATAAATACCTGACCGATGATGTTGTCTCCGGGGAGTTCCACAACCCACATCAGGCCTTTACCCTGTTTCTGACGATAGTAACTGTTTTGATAAACCCGCCGGAAATGGGTATATTCGCCCTCCCACTCCAGCGCGGGCAGATCTTTTTCCTGCGCGAGGCGGATGCGAAGTTGAGCGAACAGATCGCGTCGATCCTGGTTGGGAGGAGGATAGATCATCCGGCGTGTTCACTCCGTGGGAGGGCAAAGCTCCTGCAGCAGTGATTCCAGCATCACCTGCTCCTGTTCTGGGGTTTGAATGAGATCATCCAGCCAGGCATTACGCAAACGGGTAAGGATTTGTTTAAATACTGGACCGGGTTTTAATCCCATTTCCCGCAGTGTGTTGCCATCAATGGTTGGTGAGATATGTCGCCACGTTGTGATGTGCTGGTATATCAGGTCGCTGGCCTTACTACCAGGGCTGAGTAACCAGGCAGCATAAAGCGAAGAAGGCGGCACGGTTTCCAGACGGGCAAACACCTCGCTTGTGCGTGCATTTTGCAGTTGGGGGAGATCCTTGAGCAGTTTATTGGTAGCCAGCACAGTGCTATGAATGATTCCGGGAAACCGGAGCTTGCGCATCAGGCTGCGCGCATCCCCATAAGGCAGCCGGGCAAACCAGATTTGATAACTGAGGATACGTTTCAGCGGTTGGTCGCTTATTTTAGCGGAGAGTTCCCATTCGGGGCCGGGTGGAGTACGCTGAATTTCGAGGAGCGCATGGCTTTGTTCATCCTTCCACGACAGATTGGGATGAATTGCCTGCAGCAGATTGAGCGCTTCCAACCGGGATAGCATCGCGCTGGCGCGATCTTCTTCGAGGATCAGGTCTAACTCATGGCGCAAACGCTGCGCGCTGACCTGTTTGAGCAGCGGGCGGGCTTCTTCCATAAGCTGCAGGGTGCGTATTTCGATCTTAAATTTAAAGCGTTGTTCAAAACGCACCGCGCGCAGCATACGGGTTGGATCATCGATGAAAGAGAGGGAGTGCAGCACCCTTACCAGCTTGTTTTGCAGATCCAGCAGGCCGCCCCAGTAATCATACAGCTCGCCGTAATGCCTGCCATCCAGCCGCAGGGCAAGGGTGTTTATGGTGAAATCACGGCGGTGCAGATCTAACTTAATGCTGCCGCGTTTGATGGTCGGGAGCGCGGTGGGGTGGGTGTAGAATTCGGTGCGGGCGCTAATCAGGTCGAGGCTGGAAGGAATATCTTCGGGTTTGAATTTGCCCAGCACCGGCAGCCGCGAGGAAAGCTCGCCGCGGACATCTT
>Ga0068714_10005619_pt1 | contig 13220 bp, 11 predicted proteins | sample MTBNYHSulfiMetaG_FD_62988 | JGI IMG/M metagenome (GOLD analysis project Ga0068714, IMG submission 62988) | Enrichment culture microbial communities from rom New York Harbor, USA that are MTBE-degrading - MTBE-NYH (New York Harbor Sulfidogenic)... | ecosystem: Environmental > Aquatic > Marine >... | reverse complement strand
CCCGAAGAGCTGGCGGAGATGCTGACCGGCATCGGCTTCGAGAAGATGACCTGGCAGTCCTTCACCAACGGCATCGCCGTGGCCCACGTCGGCATCAAAAAGAGATAATGCTTTTGAAAACATATGCGATCGATCGATGCGATGCCTGGTTTGCATGTCTTGCAGGCCCAATTTTTTATTATTGACATTTCGCCCGGACCTTTTGTAAAAACTCTCCAGTTTCAAATCGTCCTCCATAAGACAACCACCCTTTGGGCCGCTCTGCGCCAGCCGATCGGGTGCCTGATATATAGGTCGGAACCGAGATGATGCGCTGCCGGGGTGAGCGCGAAATATCTCCCACCAACAAGCACGTTTTCAGCTTCAGCCCAGTTCCTTTGTTTTTTCGATTATAGGGCATCTTTGGCACAGTAATCGGGCTTTGCAGCCCTGTTGCATCGGCGCGCCTTGTTCGGTTCCGCCTGAGCAGCAAATTGGATATGTGCCATCTTATTCGTTACTTGCGCACAGAGGATCTCCGAATATGAGATCAATTTGTCTTCGCCGCCCGCCGGTCGTTTGCCTCATGGGACTTTTCGTCCTTACCCTCAAAGCACCCCCCTTAACGGCCGACACCACCATAGGTGGCACCATAATAAGGGTGAACAGCGGAAAAGCTATAAGCATAGGGGATACCTCCGTCAGTGCGGGTGTCCCCATTGCCCAGGGCACATCGGATGCTCCCATAGTATTCACCTCCAACCAGGCTGTTCCGGCGCCAGGGGATTGGAAAGGCATATAAATCTACGTTGGCGCACGCGATGCTCCCACGAGGATGGAGAATTGCATAATGCGTTAAGCAGGTGGGAGCCGGGGTTTATTATCCATTGGTTCCGCCTCCCCAACGACTGTTGTACAACCCTTGAAAATTGCAGTCATCATGAAAGGAGTTGGTTGAGCAACTTTTGAAATGATGGATACCAAAAAAAGATACAGGGAGGAAAAATGAAACGAATGTTAATGGAAACTGGGGCGTTGGTAGCATTATTGATATTTTTTTCATTCGGAAGTTGTTTCGCAGATGATCCAGAAGTGGATCTGGATGTAGACGGCAGCATAAGTATAAATGGCCAAAAAGTAATTGATGAAGCCGGGAACTGGGTTGGAAACCCGACGGGGTTGCTGGGACCTCCGGGTCCTGCCGGTCCTCAGGGAGATCAAGGTATTCAAGGTCCTCCAGGACCAGCGGGTCAAATGTCATGTAATTGGTCGGGGTGGAAGACCGCCGTTTCCCCGGCCACCATGTGTATGGGCGGCTGCTCATTGGAGAGCGTGGTACTAAGGATGTACTGCTCTGGAGGTACGGTAACACAAGTTTCTACTCAAAATATTTGTATTCAGTGTGCCAATTGGGCGCCCTAAAAGTTTGCGATTTGATGACAACTATGATTGCATTCTGGCATGACTATAAAGGAGACCGAATATGTTTGAATTGAAGAGAGTATTGATGATCGGGGCTTTGGCAGGATTGTCTTTGTTGATCCCAATGGCACCAATTTTTGCAGGAAATATCAATGTCACAGCTGAGGGAATAGCTGTGAACGGGACAGTAACGGCCAGGGAGTTAAGAGTGACTGATGTCGGATGGGCTGATTATGTATTTAAAGAAGATTATCCGCTTTTGCCCTTAGAGTCAGTCGCCGAATTCATAAAGGCGAACAAGCGACTGCCCGGCATCCCCTCTGAGAAGGAAATCGTTGATAACGGCCTGAAATTATCAAGAATGCTAAGCATGCAAATGCAAAAAATAGAAGAATTGACGCTTCACTTGATAGCTCTCAAAAAAGAAAACGTTGCCCTAAAAGAGCGCATTATAAAACTGGAGGCGAGGGATAATCATTATCTAACCGAATAAGCTTGCAATCCCTGTAAGTCTAAATAGTTACAGTTAAGCATCGGAGGATAACCTGTCGAATATTCCGCCCGATCCAGAAAGTTGAGCTAAAAGTAAAAGGCGCTCAAAAGACGCAGAATGTCGCAGGGCAAGGGGGTAGGCTAACATAAAGAAGAAAGGTTAACGGTAAGAACGGATCTTAAAAATACTCCTAATATATAAAGGCTTTAACAATGAAAAGGATAAGCCCGACAATACGATTCTTAATCGTTTTCACAATGCTTGCCTCGGGGGCCTGGGCAGATGACCTCATTCTAAGTGGTGGGATCAATGATGGTGCGTATACAGTCGACGGCCAGATTTCTACACAAGGAAACTGTACCATTTATGCTGGGCAGGATATTATACTGGAAGCATCGCTGATAGTATTATCGCCCGAATTCGTTGTGAATCGGGGCAGCAATTTTTCTGCGACCGTATTAGATCCGGATGGCCTTTCCAATGAATGTGAAGCGACCTATTTTGGTGATTATACCCACCTCCCGGACGATGATGATGACAGCGATGGTTTGACAAATTTGCAGGAATGCAATGTGGCCGGATTTAATCCAAACAGTCCTGACTCCGATAATGATGGTGTTGTTGATGCTTGTGAAGCCTCCTTTGATTCTGCCCCTCCGGCAATCACCTTGCTTGGCAGCGAAACAGTCACATTCAGTCAAGGCGGTGTCTATATCGATGCTGGCGCTACCGCAATTGACGATTGCCTCGGCGATCTTACAGAAAAGATCGTAGTGGCCAATAATGTCAATACCTCCATCCCCGGAACTTACGAGGTTACATATGATGTTCAGGATGGGGCTGGCAACGCCGCCGTCCAGGCTCTCAGACTCGTTAATGTTCAGCCGGTCTTCCCGGACTTGATCATAAGCGATATGATATTTCAGCCAGATTGCAATCTTCAGCCTAACGAGCAAATATCGCTTACGGTTACGGTTCAAAACATCGGTGACGGACCGGCGCTGTATGCGCCGCCTTCTGCTCCTTCGCCCATAAATACAGTCGTACAACTATCAACGAATCCATCATGTTCCATTTCTCAGCCGTCAGCATCGATTGATCAAGCCATTCAGCCCGGCGAAAGCGTCCAGGTGGTATTTGATCTTGTTTACTCTGGTGGGAATTGCGAGTGTCAGGCATTTGTCGATGTGGACAATCAGCACGTTGAGTCAAACGAAGAGAATAATAGTCTTGCCTCGCAATTATTCCAAACCGTACAAATCGAAACGTCCTATCAATATGATGAAATCGGAAGGCTGCGCAGGGTTTTAAAACAAGTTCAATAAACATTCAGGAATTTCAAACGGTCCATGATGGAGAAACCATATGAATACTGCATGTAAAAGAAAACTGAGCGTGATCATTTCGATCGCCACGCTGATTATGCTCGCGCTCTCTATGCCCGGTTTCGCGGACAACGATTACAATCCTGAGATCATACTTCAGGTTCCTCATCAGCCCATATTGAACAACGAAATGCTGCCCGGCACTACAGGCAATACCGGTGCAATGACCTACCGAATTCCCATCAAGGTAGGACCCGGAAGGGCCGATCTTCAACCGGATCTATCCTTTCTTTATAATAGCCAAAGTCGGAGCAACAGTTGGGTGGGTGTCGGATGGAGCCTCGATCTTGGATCAATCGAGCGCTCGAAAAAGCGTAGGATCAACTTTGACGCCAACGATACATTCGTGCACAACGGCTCCGCAGAATTGGTCAAACGCCCCGATTGGGGGACCGGATATTACGGCGCCCGGATCGAAGAAAGCTTTACCAAATACCACTATCTTGGTGAAAGCGACGGTTGGGAAGTGCTTTCGCCAGACGGCCGCATCTACCGATACGGCATTAGTCCCAATTCCCGATTGAATACTTCCCAGGGCATTTTCAAGTGGCTTCTCGAGGAGATCGAGGACGCCAACGGCAACACCATGACCGTGACATACGACAATACTGCCGGAGAGACCATTTACCCGGAACTCATCGAATATGCTCCGACCGGAAGCTATGTTCGGTTCATTCTTGACAATACCATAAGGACCGACAGATATCCCATATACTCAGAGCATACCCGACAGGAACAAACCAGGCGCTTAAAAGAGGTCCAATGCTATGGCAATGGCGCCCGCGCGCATAGGTATATATTAGGATACGATTATTCTGATTATTCGGGTCGACTTCTGCTAACCAGCATAAGGGAGTATGGATCCGGCAGCAGCACCGATTTTCCTGCTACAACGTTTTCATACGAAGAAGGTGGCACCGTTCGGTTTAATACCCGTCGCTCAAGGCAAGGTTCCACCAATGCATTGGGCATGACCCATTTTGCGGACATAGACGGCGATGGTTTTACCGATTTGGTCAAATTTGAAGAGCTCCCATCACAAAGGGTCAATGTTTACCGGTCGAATGAGAACGGAAGCTTTGGCAGTGCGGTCGCAACCACCACAGGCATTGTCAACGAAACCGGTCATATCCATTTCGGTGATATCAACGGTGATGGCCGAGCCGATTTTGTCAAAGTACAGTCCACAACCGGATATAAATATCTCCGAGCCTTTTTTGGGAAAAGCAATGGAGGCTTTGATTTCAGCACCAGCGACGACCTTCAGCTGAACACCTACACCGACACGGGCATGACTCAGTTGGCCGACGTTAACGGTGACGGCCTTTCGGATCTGATCGAGTTTCCCATGCCCCTTTCTGGAGGTTCCTATGCATATGTCCATTTGTCTGACGGCAGCGGGGAATTTCCTTCCAACAGCCTAAATAGCCAGCTTTGCCGGACAAACGACGCTGGTCGTGTGTTCATGGCCGACGTAAACGGCGACGGCCTATCCGATATTGTCCAAACCGATGTCCAGAACACATACGTATATGTGCATCTATCCCGGGGGGACGGCTATTTCGATGCCTGTTCAACCCCTTCCGATGTCGAATGTGTGACCGATCCAGGCACCGTCATGTTTGGCGACATCAATGGGGATGGCTTTTCCGATCTGATTTTAGCTCCGCAACTAACTGATATCGTGCACACCTATTTCTCCGATGGAAATGGCCAGTTTGAATATGCAGATAGTACAGACACTTCCCATCTCAACGACAAAGGGTACACGCAAGTCGCCGATATCAATGGAGACGGTTTTGCGGATTTGGTCAAAGGGCAACAATTCGAATCCAGAATCTATCTATATTCAGGCGATGGCACGGGGGCATTTTCCTATCTCAATTATCGCTCAACCGATAACGAGGGCTTCTTTGCCTTGGTGGACACCAACGGCGATGGTTTGGCTGATCTGCAAAAATTTCTGACCACTAATAGTTATGTATATAGCTACCTGGCAGAAGGTTTGTCCACCAACGATGTCCACGCGGATGTGCTGACTTCGATCGATAACGGATACGATGTGCAAGCCGAGATTCATTACGCAATGTCCACCTCGTTTGCCGACCTTCACGAGCCTTCGAGCAGCTTTCCAAATGCCCATCTACCATATACCTTGGATCTTGTCTCCTCGATTGTGGTCAATGACGGAATCGGCAACAGCACTATCACCACCAACTACACATACCTGGGCGCCCATTTCGACCTGGCGGAAAATGAGTACCTTGGATTGGGCCGTATCGTCAAAACCAATCCTAACAACACTACCTTGACCACCAATTATATTGTCAATGATATTTATCTCAAGGGCAAGGCCGCCACATCCAGCTATGAAGACAACAACAGTTCCGAGTATGTCAATACAGCATATGGATGGGAAAAGATCGCCCTCGAAAACGGTGCCAGATGGGTGCGCCTGGGTAATGAAGACACCAATGTGCATTGTGGTGGAAATACTGTCAATTATGATGTCAATTTTGGGTATCAGTACAATAGCAACTCTGATTTTGGTTATCTGTACGAGAAGACAGAATCGGGAGATGGCGAATCCACGACCACGACCCGAACCTCCTATGCCAAATATGGTGGATCGAGCGAATGGATTCTACGCTTGAGTGAAAAGCGGATTCTGTTGGGCAGCACCACGGCTCGACATGTTGCCTATCAGTACGACGGGAATGGCAACAACACCAGGGAAACCCATAACAACAATAATGGCAGTAATGCCGTCATCGATAGGGGATACGACAGCTACGGAAATTTAGATTGGGAAGAAGACCCAAACGGAAACAGAACCGATTTCAGTTACACGGATGGGACTTTCCTTTCCAGTGAAGATTTCGAAGGCCTGACCAAGAATTATTACAGTTATAATCAGTGGGGAAAGCCCGGCCGTATCCGTGACGAAAATGGTGGCGACACATACTTCGACTACGACACCTACGGCCGTGTCACCGAGGAGGATTTCCCGGGCCCCGGTGTAAAAACCATCGACTATTACGACACAGCCAGACCGCGTTACACCATAACACAGATTAACGGAGGCCACGATTCCCGCCAATATACCGACGGACTGGGGCGCGAGTTGCAAACCTCAACGCTTAGCGAAAGCGGCACAATCACTCGTCGGTACTACTACGACGGTGCCGGACGTCTCTACAATACCGCAGGACCCTTTTCATCGTCCGGATATAGCCTCACCACCTCCATACCCTCCGGTGCACCCTATCGCCGTGTAACTTCATTCGATTTCTTGAATCGTCCTGAAAATATCCAGGAACCTGGCGGGGTGAACACAACCCTCAGCTACAGTGGTTTTAACCGGACGATTACTGATCCGGATGGCCATCCGACCACAGAGTACCGCGATTATCTCGGAAGAATCCAGGCCGTTCGTGACGCCGACGGCAATACGACCCATTACGGTTACAATGGCGCCGGCGATTTAATAAGCGTGACCGACTCCATGGGCCACCCCACCGGCATGCCCCACAATACCCTCGGTTATATGACCGATTTGCAGGATCCGGACCTTGGGGACTGGGTTTACACCTACGAGCCCAATGGGGATGTCCGCACGCGCCGGGATCAAAAACAGCAACTCATCACTTACAACTACGACAACCGTAACCGGCTTCAGTCGAAAGTCTTTGATTCACCTGCCGAGCCGAACGTCATCTATGCTTACGATTCAGCAATGAATGGCAACGGCCGGCTCCATTCGGTGACCAAGGGTAACGCAACCACGACGTACGATGCATATGATGATATGGGCCGTGTGACCCAAAAGACGGTCACCATCGATGGGCAAGCGTACGTATTCCAATACGGTTACGATTATGCAGGAAACATGACCAGCATGATATACCCGGACGGGTATGCTGTCGGTTACACGTATCATTCCGGGACCAGCCTGCTGAGCGCGGTAACGGCTTCTGCTCCGGCCATTCATGTCGCTTTCTCCGGGTACAGCAACTTTGGCAAACCGGGCCTTATCGCATTCCCCAATTTTACTACCGATATCGATTATTACAGCGAAACGGGAAGGGTGGATACCATCACGGTGCCCGGGCTCATGGCCCTGGATTACAGCTACAGCGATGCGGGGGACGTCGTAGCTGTATCGGATAATGTGCGTGGTTTTGATTACAGCTATAGTTATGACGACCTCCATCGCTTGACGCATGAAGTCGCCACGGGCCCATTCCACCAACCGGCAAACCGCGATATCAACCTTTACTATGACACAACTGAAATTCATGCGGCCAGCCGAATTGTGGCAGATGGCGAAGAGTTCAGCCTGATCTATGAAGATAACGGGAATATGGTCATCGGTTGGGATATCAGCACGCCTGGGGAGTATGCGGAGAGGAGCATTCAATACGATGCGGAAAACATGCCGGTTTCCATCGCCTATCAACCTCAGGCCGGAACGGCCGTTCTCACGCAATTGACCTATGACGGCGACGGACGGCGGGTGAAGAAAATTAGCGGTGCCGCCTCGGTGGTCTATGTGGACGATACTTACGAAATCCGCAACGGGCAGCCGGTCAAGTATATCTTCGCCGGCAAGATGCGATTGGCCAAGGTGGTGGGTGGCGATGTTCAATATTTCCACAAGGACCATCTGGGCAGCTCGACCCTGGTGACGGATGCCGCTGGTGGCTTGGTGGACACCAGGGCCTATGAGGCGTACGGTCAGCCGCGTGATACATGCCAGGTTTCAAGCGGTAATGTGGCTTACACCTTCACCGATCAGGAATGGGATGCTGAAAGCGGCCTGTACAATTATGATGCCCGCTTGTATGATCCCGTGATTGGTCGGTTCCTTACGGCAGATAGTGTTGTTCAGAATTGGCATGATCCTCAGGCGCTGAACAGGTACGCATATGCCCGGAATAACCCGGTGAAGTATGTCGATCCGGATGGGCATATTTTTACACCGGAAACGCTTTGGGATATCGCGAATGTAGGAATGGGGATCGCATCCTGCTACTCGAATGTCAAATCGGGTAGCTGGGGTGGTGCTATCGTTGACGCCGTCGGCGTTGTTGTAGATGTCGCAGCCGCTGCATTGCCTGTTATTCCGGGTGGCGTAGGCGCCACCATAAAAGCTGCGCGAATCGCCGATAAGACTGTTGGTGCGGTTAAGGTTGCCGACAAGGCGGCAGACACCGCCAGGATAGCTGACAATATTGTTGCCTCAAAGAGTGGAACGAAACTTCTTAACCCGTCAATAAATATCACTGAGAAGGGTCTGCAGCATGTTGTTGAAAGGCATACCATCAACGATATTGCAAAATTTGCAGGTAAAAGTAAGTTTAATCGGGCTGAAAATGTTGCTGAATTGATTCAACGTGGAACACAGCAACCAATGGTTAAACAAGTGAATGGTCGGTTCGCACGTACTTTTGATGTAGGGCGGGATATTGGCCTTAATCGAGCGACTGGCCAACAAACTTCAATAATGACAGTCATCACAGAAGCAGACGGAGCTCTTGTGACTGCTTTTCCTGGTGCACCATAAGGAGGTGATGATATGTCATACGATCTTGCAATACTTGATGATAATGGAAAGCCGTTGCGGTACATATCTATAGGTGTTGATAGACACTACAGATTAAGCTGTATAGCAAAAGAGAAAGGATTCTCTTTGATATCACGCATGGAAGACTACTACGTTGATATCACATATCATGCAGATGAGATAAATCCATTAATAAGGGAAATGGCCCTTATGATAGCTGATATTGATTCCAAAGATTCAGAAATTAGAACTTTTCTTATAAAAGCACTTAGCTTGGCTGATGAAGCAATTTCGCAACAAAAAGCTATCGAGGGAATTGCAGATTAACTCCACCGTCTTTAGGAAATGAGGGACGTACATTAAAATATGAATTGAAATGTTGACCAGTTTTAGTTACGGATCATTCATGTCCCGCCAAGCCCGTATAGACGCCCCGGGGGCATTGCACCATGTCATTTGCCTGTTTAACAATCAGCGGTTCGTCGTGAAAGAGAATTGGTAGAAAAGAATGGTTATGTGATGCGCCAGGATCAAGGGTAAGTTGATTCATAAATTAATGTCCCCTATCCGCCTTGCGAGACTGCACACCAAATGAAATCGCACAAAGGATTTCCACTGGCTCGTCGGGTACGTCTCGCCTGATGGCGGTTTCTGAAATAGACTAGTTTTTGTGTTGCCGATTGAGCTCTTCAATGCTGATATCGTCATTGTAAATACCGGCCGCGATCGTGTAAGGGGTATCTTTGACGCTTATGACAAATGAGATTTTACGCGAAGGCTCCTGGCTTCCCGGTTTGGGCCATGCATATTCAACCCAGGTCCCTTGAGTGCTTTTCCCGCCCTCACACAGGGTGTTTTGAAAAGGATATATCTTTGTCAGGTCCTTGCCCTTGAGTTTGTCCAGTGCATAGGGATGGGCCACCACGTATTCCGGGCACTGCATCACATACACGTAGGTATCCTTGTAGATAAACTCTCCCTTAGGGTCGTTGAAAGCAACGAGCGATTCTTCTTTCAATACGTTTACCACTTCATAGGCTTTGATAACGAGATCGTAAACATCTTTTGCGGTAGCCTTGTCCTCTGCCAGTGCCATGGCGCTCATACCGAAAACAGAAATCAGGATGAAGATTGCAACAATGTGTTTCATTGCGGACTCCTTTGTAAGAATTGAGATTCAATTTCCAGACCGACCCATCGCATGGGACAGCTTCATCAGGGCCTGATCACATTGTGATTATCGTCGGTGGGGAGGATTTTCTTTAGGCAGATATAGGGCAGATATAGGGGACGTACATTAAAATATGAATTGAAATGTTGGCCGGTTCTTGTTACGGATCATTCATGCCACGCCAAGCCCGCATAGACGCCCCGGGGGCATTGCACCACATCATTTGCCGCGGTATCAACCGGCAGAGGATTTTTTCTGAAGATGGCGACTACACGCTTTTTACGGAGCGATTGGGTACTTTAATCAAAGAGTCGCATACCCGCTGTTTTGCCTGGGCATTGATGACCAATCATTTTCACCTGCTGCTCAGAACCGGCAATGTATCGATTTCAGATCTGATGAAAAGGCTGCTCACCTATTACGCGGTCCATTACAACCGGCGTCACCGCAGGGTCGGGCATCTATTCCAGAACCGGTTTAAATCCATTTTGTGCCAGCAAGGCCCCTATCTGCTGGAGTTGGTACGCTATATTCATTTAAACCCCTTGCGGGCTCAAATTGTTGCCGATTATCCGTCGCTGGCCAGATATCCTCACTGCGGGCATGGCGCAATTTTGGGTCTTCAAGAGAACGACTGGCACGATACGCAATATGTTTTGGGCCTTTTTGGTTCAAATGCAGCCGATGCCAAAGGAAGGTATCGTGAGTTTGTTCGCAAAGGGATCGGCATGGGCAAGCGCCCGGATCTGACCGGGGGTGGGTTGCTGCGCAGCCAAGGCGGGTGGGCTGGATTAAAGGTCAACCGGCGTGCCGGTGATTATCAAAAGGGTGATGAGCGCATTCTGGGAGATGGCGACTTTGTCAGCGAGGTGCTGGCACAAGCCCAGGAACGGATGGAAAACAGGTGTCGACTCGCTGCTGAAGGTTACGATTTTGAAAAGCTTTTAAGGCGCGTATCTCAGATAACGCAAATAACGCCTCAACAGATACTGGACGCCCAAAGGGATAGAGCCAGGACAAATGCCAGGAGTATACTTTGCTACTGGGCCACTGATCAACTTGGCATCACACAGAGCCGGCTATCGGATATACTTAAACTGACCCAATCGGCAATCAGCCATGCGGTTCGCCGTGGAAGAGAATTGGTGGCAAAGAATGGTTTTGTGATGCGGAGGACTAAGGGGTAAGCTGATTCATCAATAAATGTCCCGTATTCCCAAGTATTTCCCGAGTCAGTATAGCCGTTATTCATTCTCCAAGGATGTTTCGCAGCATCTTATGCAGGGTGGCCCGATCCTGGCCGCCCAGGCTACCCAGCCTTTTTAATATCAACCCCTTTTCGACGGTAGTAAAAATGGACTTAAGGACCGAGGGCTTTAAAAGTCCGGCGGCCTGCCAATCATGGATGATCGTATCACCGAAGCGGTCGGCCGAGTGCATCTGGCTGGTAACGGCCATGATGATAATGTCCGGCCTCTGAAAATTATATTCGTTTGAGCTGATAACCACGGCCGGACGCTTTTTAACAGTGGATTGGTCGGTGAACGGAAATGGCACCAGGACGATATCGCCGAATTTATAGTCGGTCATAGACCTCATCCTCGGTATTGTCCCAGACCTTTTTGAATGCATCATCAGCCAATTTGTTACCGGCTCTGATCAAGCGCCGGTCAAGGTCCCTCTGGCTGATGAAATCCACAAAATCCACCACCTGGGCTACTTTGTCCGGCGAAAGGGTTCGTATTTTTTCGATAATGATTCGTTCCTGATCGTTTGTCGGTGTGTTGTTTTGTTGCATAGGGTAAGCCCTTTTGTTTTAGATTTCAAATTATTATTTAGCATTTCAAGGTGATAGTCAAGCAGGCGCAGGGGCGCCCCATATTTTTTTTCTACGGCTACCCTTCCCATGCTATTTAATCGGTATGCCCACACAAGCCAGAATCAAGGGCATTCCTATCCTTCCCACAAGCTCGTTGCCGGCTTGTGCCCCCGCTCGAGTACAAGCGTCCGGTCATGCAGCGCTTCCAGGTCCGGATGGGAACGGAAGGTGATGGTCACCAGGGTGGCGTCGGGCAGTTCGCGCCGCAGCATTTCGAGGATCAGCCGCTGGCCCTTGGGGTCGAAGGCGTCGGTCGCCTCTTCCATGAAGATCCAGGCCGGCCGCTGGAGCAGGACGCGGGCGAAGCCGACCCGCTGCCGGGCGCGGCGCGACAGGACCTGTTCCCAGTCGTCCCGCTCGTCGAGGCGGGAGGTGAGCCAGGCGATGCCGGCCTGCGCCATGGCCTGGCGGATGTCGGCGTCGGTGAAGTCTTGGGGCGGACACGGGTAGCAAAGCACTGCCCGCAGGGTCTCTTCGGGCAGGAACGGATGCTGGGGAACGAACAGCAGGCCGCCGTCGCCGGGTAGGGTTACCCGGCCGCTGCCCAGGGGCCAGAGCCCGCCGATCGCCTTGAACAGGCTCCCCGTCACCACCGGATGGCCGGTGATCAGCACCCGTTCGCCGCGGTGAATTTCGGTGTTGAAGCGATCGAGCAGGATCTCTCCCGAGGGATCGGCGATGGAAAGATCCTGGATGGTCAGCATCGGGCGGTCCGATCGTTCGATGACGATGCGCGCCGCGTCCGGCGCTATGTCGCCGGCATCCAGGCGTCGGATGGCTTCGTCGAGGGACAGCACGCGCTCGGCCGAGGCGCGGCAGCGGGCGATTTCGCCGATATTGTCCACCGGCCAGGAGAGCGCGCCGGTCAGGCGCTGAAACGCCTGGGCGGCCTGCATCAGCACACCGAGGGTCATGGCGCCGGCGATGTACTGCGGGGCGGCGATCAGGATCGGGAAGACCGGCAGCAGCGCCCCGTAGGCCGTTCCGAACGACACCAACCCCAGGTAGGCGAACGACTGCCGGTTCCATTCGCGCACCACCTGGCCAAAGCGCGCTGTCGAGCCGATCCGCTCCATGGGCTCGCCGCGCATCAGCGCGATAGCCTCCGTGTTCTCCCTGGCCCGTGACAGGCCGAAGCGGAAGGTGGCTTCGGCCGTCTGCAGCGCGTTGGTGGACCGCACCAGGGGCCGGCCGAGGATCCAGCCCAGGCCGCTGCCGAGCGCCGCGTAGACGAAGGCCAGGGGCACCATGTAACCCGGCACCTTGACGGTGGTGCCCGGCACGGCCATGGATCCCGACACCGACCAGAGGATGTCGGCGAACAG
>Ga0068714_10005618_pt1 | contig 13220 bp, 11 predicted proteins | sample MTBNYHSulfiMetaG_FD_62988 | JGI IMG/M metagenome (GOLD analysis project Ga0068714, IMG submission 62988) | Enrichment culture microbial communities from rom New York Harbor, USA that are MTBE-degrading - MTBE-NYH (New York Harbor Sulfidogenic)... | ecosystem: Environmental > Aquatic > Marine >... | reverse complement strand
ATTCACCATGCATGCATTCAATTATCTTTATTTATCCATTCAAGCAGTTGATCTGGCTGGATATTTCGTGGGGATTCCTCAGAATCTGACCCCAATTATCACGTTAAACTGGGGGAGGTTCACGCTGACCCCTTATCTCACTCAGCTGTCTTCATTTTCATTTAGACCAAAATATTCTATTGGTGAGCCAATGTATCCTTGACATCTTACATACATTTGAATCGCTAAGGCTGAGGGCGTGATATTTGCAGCAGTAGACATTGGATCAAAGCCGCCTTGTATTAATTCTAAGGATCTCAAATGATCGAGCTCACGATCTAGGCGATGAAAATCTGAGATTCCTGTAAGCTTTACTAGTTCCTCTAATTCAATGGTTAAATGTTCACCCCATATCCATCCCGCCCTAGTTATAGATTTCACACATTTTTCGCAAGCGTAATTCACTACAACTGCTTCAATACTTGTCAGTTGCTTTAGGATATTAACAAAAACTAGATTACTTTCATCATCGCCACTTTCTGTGCATGATGAAGCAAGAAGCCCTGCCCACATATTTTGAACATGATCACTTTCATTCCACGATCCTTCTTCAAGAATGTGATGCACCAATCTGGGGTGTGCGTGCTCATTTCCGGAAATTGATATCTTTTGGTATTTGTTATCTGCTCTTTTTAAAATTTCCAGTGCATTATTGCTTCTCCATTCACTGGTTTTCTCGGCAAACCCATCCCCTAACTCGTCAGCAGCTCTATAGCAAAGCTTAGCGATTAGGGTTCCAATCGCTTCACTTATGTTTTTTGCTGATATCTCTTTACTCATTGGTTTTTACCGGTTTATATTCATCCTAACGTTTCCTTCAGCGGACCAGGCGCGACAGCTCCTGTAGAAGTTTGGGGTCATTTCAGGGGCAGGTCTAGCATTGACCCTGCCCCACCCTCTGACCCTTTTGATTTTAAAGACCAATAGGCTTCTTTGCACAAGGCCTTTTTTGGCCCTTCAACTTGTGATATGAGCGACTAAATTCTTTAAGAGCAGTATTATGCTCGTTCTTGATCGACCATAATTCGTAGAGTTTCACTGCGCTTTTGTATGTTTCATCATCACCATTTTCTCTTAACGCCGCAAGATAGTGCTTATTATCCTCCATGTACGCCAAAAAAAGAGTTCCCTGAAGATCAAAACACATGTCCTCGTCAGTAATACCAGAAAACACATAGTGCGCAAACACTTCGATTTCATTACATAGTTGTGTAGCGGAATTGACAATTTCCATGCAATCATCATGATGCAGTCTTGCTAACCACTCACAGGACTCGCCAAATCCATTTTTAGATAACTCGGATAACTCACCATCATAAGAAGGAAAATCCAATTCCTTTTCAACTTCCCAAAGCTCATCCTGAGCATCCCTAAGCTCTTTAACTTTCCGTTCTAAAATAGATATTGAGTTATTTATCGTTTCTCGAGAAAAACGAATCACAGCCTCTTTTCTAAACACATATAATTGCGCGATCGCAACCACCAAACCAATCAACAGAAATGGTCCCGTAAGATAGTAGACAAACTCTGCCACGTCTTTGTATTTTTCTATAAACTCCATTCTTTCCCTTTCATTAATCGAAAAAGACCTGACGCCACACCGCTACAGGAGCAAAAGGGGTCGGTGACAACTGCATATGATTTTGCTTCTCATTTGTCACTGACCCCAACCATTGCAGGGAAGTTGTCATACAACTTTGCCAGAACAAAGGCAGCACAATCGTTGAAATCACTAATATTATCTTTTGTTTCCATGCTGGCAATCTCTTGTTTTATAGGCGCTGAGCCGAATGGCACTTTTGCTTAGTGCTAATGCATTGGCCAGAAAAAGGAGACAGATTTATTTTCTAGCACACATCCTCTAAACACACCATTCACGCCAACAAATAAATCTGTCACCTTTTTTTCTACTTCATGAACTGATCGAGCAATGTGACTGTTATTGTTGTGTGTCCAATATTTCTCCCTGAAAAATCACGCGTCACACAATTTGCTTCCATGTTTATGGTGCCTTGATTAGCTTCCACAATCAGCCTAGCAAGCCACAAACCTAAGCCATGACCTTCAATGCCAGCTCTGTTGCAACCCCTGACACCTCGACCAAACACTTCCTCTAACTTTCCATCTCTTACTAAAGGCCCGTAGTTCTTGCACTCTATCTTAAACATCCCTCTAGCTTCATAAAATCTAACCTCAATATTTGTGTTTCTCTCCGCATACTTTATGGCATTATCAATAAGAATTTTAGGTAATAATTTAAATGATTTCGTTAGCAATAGGGATTTGTGCGTACTTGTCAGCTGCAAAGTTAAGCCTTTCTTTTCTAAACGGTCATATGCTACTTTCTTTTGAGCATAAAATGCTTTATGTATTTCAATAGGTTCTTTATCCACCAAGGCTGTTTTTGGCGATCTTGCAATTTCATGAAGTGAAAGAGCCTCAGACAAATCTCTTGATGCAACAAATATCGAGACTGCCCTCCTAAGGTTTTCATCCGAATGTGTCCGTGAAAGGTCCCACTCTGCCGTTGGGGAAAACCCCATATTCGACAACAATCTTTCGGCATGAAGTGTCAGCGAGTGATTCAAATGACGAACATCATGAATTGCGGCTTCAAGTATTGCCGAGTCATATTCCTGCGTTTCTTCTACAACTTCCTCGAGCAGGGTCACTAACGAATCCACATCATCTCTGGAAACAGCACAAATCTTCTTTATTGCTGCAGGAACATCACCACCAACGCCATCGAGCCAAAAACCACTTAGAACTTTCAAGCTCTCCCCACCGCCAATCGGCATTGTAGTGACCAAACCATAGGGGCATCTCACATATGCCTGTTCCCTTCCATCTTCGTAAAACAATCTTTCATAGTGTTCTTTACACTTTGAGTAAAGATCATTCCTTTTTTTATCACAATAGTCAGCCAGCTCTTGGCATCCGAATTTATCGTGCCTGATTCGCCTGTCTCTATAGGAAACAACTGAAATCTTCATCTCAAATACTCAATACAGCCACAAGACCAGCAGCGAGTTTTGTCACATTAGCAGCAAGTCCAACATACTCATTTGCGAGTTTGGTTCTACTTATTATCTTTGAAATCTGTTTTTCATTTAACTCTCTACCTGCTAGAATATTGCGCTTCTCAAAAAAACCAAGCTTCACATATTTACCGAGTTCAGCAACTATCTGTTCTTTGCTCATACTTGTCACATACGAATCAATGACTCCCATCACCTCATACGCAGTGCAATCCTTCATCAATACTTTATTGGCGTACTTCCTTGTAATTTCATTTTCTCTCCCCGAAAATGGTTTTGCCGAAAAAACCACATTAAACACCAAAGGATTATGTGTAGCGACATATTGAAGAACATCAAGCCCATTCCCTTTGAGTTTTTCCCCAACCCCTCTAACATCGTAAAAAATAATCTGATACCTACCATCTGACATGGATTCCAGGCTTTCCACATCATGCCAATGAGCTACGTCATAGCCTTCATCTTTTAAGATATTTACAATCTCAAGCTCATCATCATCATCCAGAAATAAAATACGTATCTTTTTTTTATCCATTCTTTACACTCCAAAAAAAACCGGACCCCACATACACTGCGAAGCCCGGTTTCATTTATTCTATCGGCGACCTCCGCGTCCTTTGCTTTGAGGTCGTCTAACTCATCGTTCCATCGCTCATCTCGTAAAGAGCAAGCGAGGGATTCGTAGACAAGGCGCGGTGCTTGTCGAAAAGCGGAGCGTACATGAAGTACGTGAGCATTTTCGACGAGTGCTGCAACGCCGTATACGGATTCCTCGCGCCGCTATTTAGCCGCACTTACTATCACCACAATTAAGACAAGTCATACACCCATCCATCTGGATCACCGCCTTGGTCTGGCACTTGCCACACAACTGCGCGCTCTCGGGAAAGTCGCTCACTTCCTTGGCTTCGGCCTCTTTGACCGTGCCGTCGTACTGGGCGCGTTTTTCCTCAATGAGGCGCTTCTGGTGCTCGTCCAGGTCGTCGCCCTTGAGCAGACCGATCATGCGCAGGTGGCATTCGATGGCATCACCTATTTCGGCGACCAGTGAGGGCATGTACTTGCCGCCCTTCTTGAAGTAGCCGCCGCGCGGGTCGAACACGGAGCGCAACTCCTCGACCAGGAAGGTGACGTCGCCGCCTTTGCGGAACACCGCGGAGATGATGCGTGTCAGCGCGACGATCCACTGGAAGTGGTCCATGCTCTTGGAGTTGATGAAGACCTCGAAGGGGCGGCGCAGTTCGTGTTTGGTGCCGGGGTTGAGGATCACATCGTTGATGGTGACGTAGAGCGCGTGCTCGGTCAGCGGGGTTTTGATCTTGTAGGTGGAGCCGAGCAGCATCTCCGGACGCTCGAGCGCCTCGGTCATGTGGACGACGTTGTCCTCAGCCTTGGGGGCCGGGGCGCAGTCGGCGAGTGCGGTGGACTTGTTTTCGTCTTCGCGCACCACGCTGTAGCCGACGATTTTCTTTTCGATTTTGAGTGCCATTTTCTTGCTCCTTACCGCAGAGACATGGAGTCACAGAGGAAAGCACCAGGCTGATTCTTGTGTGCTTTGTTCATTCTCTTCGCTCCGTGTCCTCTGTGTCTCTGTGGTGAATAATGTTTTGTCTGGTTTTTGATCCCCTCTCCCTAGCCCTCCCCCGGAGGGGGAGGGGACGATCGGGGCTCCGGCCGACTCGGCGGTCGTGCTACATCTTGCCGTAATACCCTTCCTTCATCGCGTCAAACAAATTGGCGGCGCTGTGCAGCTCGCCGTCGTACTCGATCTCTTCGTTGCCCTTGACCTCGAGCACTTCGCCGTTCTCCAGCTCGAAGCGGTAGGTGGTGTTCTCCAGGTCCTTCTCCTTGACCAGCACGCCCTGGAACGCTTCGGGGTTGAAGCGGAAGGTGGTGCAGCCCTTGAGATCCTGCTCGTAGGCGTAGAGATAGATGTCCTTGAACTCCTCGTAGGGGTAGTCGGTGGGGACGTTGGCGGTCTTGGAGATGGAGGAGTCGATCCACTTCTGCGCCGCGGCCTGGATGTCGACGTGCTGCTTGGGGGTGACATCCTCGGCGGTGATGAAGTACTCGGGCAGCTGCTCGTCGGCCTTGTCCGAGTAGGGCATCGCCTTCTTGTTGACCAGTTCGCGGTAGGCCAGCAGCTCGAAGCTGAAGACGTCGACCTTCTCCTTGGACTTCTTGCCCTCGCGGATGACGTTGCGCGCGTAGTGGTGGGCGAAGCTCGGCTCGATGCCGTTGCTGGCGTTGTTGGCCAGCGACAGGGAGATGGTGCCGGTCGGGGCGATGGAGCTGTGGTGGGTGAAGCGGCAGCCGGTTTCGGTCAGTTCGTTGACCAGCTCCGGGTCGACCTCGGCGATGCGCTGCATGTAGCGGCTGTACTTGGCGTGCAGCACCTTGCCCAGCACCTTGTCGCCGACCTTGTAGCCGTCGCGCTTCATCTCGGGGCGGTGGCGCAGCATCTCGCCGGTGACCTCGAACTCCTGCTCCATGATCGGCGCCGGGCCCTTCTCCTTCGCCAGGGCCAGGCCGGTGCGCCAGCCCTCGAGGGCGAGCTCGCGGGTGACCCGCTCGGTGAACTCGAGGGACGCCTGGTCGCCGTACTGCATGCGCATCATGGTCAGGGTGGAGCCGAGGCCGAGGTAGCCCATGCCGTGGCGGCGCTTGTTCTTGATCTCCTCCTGCTGCTGCGGCAGCGGCAGGCCGTTGATCTCGACCACGTTATCGAGCATGCGGGTGAAGATGCCGACCGCCTTGTGGAAGGCTTCCCAGTCGAAGCGCGCCTTGTCGGTGAACGGATCCAGCACGAACTTGGTGAGGTTGACCGAACCGAGCAGGCAGGCGCCGTACTCGGGAAGGCCCTGTTCGCCGCAGTTGTGGGCGTGCAGGCCGTTGGCATCGAAGGTGTTGATGCCCGGCACCTGCACGTCGTAGACCTCCTCGATGCCGGCCGGCACGACGGCCTCGACGCGGGCGGTGAAGCGCTCGCGGTTGAGGGCGCGCCGGTAGTTGGCGATGTTGCGGGAGAGGCGCTCCGCCTTGTCGCTGTCGGCGAAGCCGATGAGGTCATGGAAGCGGGCGATATTCTCGCCGCTGATCACCAGTTCGTGTTGATGCACGCCATCCATGGCGTGCACCCCTTCGGGGCCGCCTTCGGCGTCCACGTTTTGCTGTCCTGCAAAACGTTGCGCCTTGATCGCGTACTCGGCACGGCCGCCCTTGCCGTCGGGCAGCAGGGAGGTGCCGGCGCTGCGGCGCTCGCGGTAGAGGGTGGAGGCGATGCCGAGACGCAGCAGCATGCGCTGCGCCGCTTCCAGGGTTTCGATGTCGGACTGCGCCAGGCGCACCGAGATCCCCTTGCTCTGGCTGCCCTGCACCGAGCCGTCGGCATCGAACAGGCCGCGCAGGAAGCCCTTGTAGAAGTCGCTGGAGTTCTTCTCGATCGCAGCGGTGATGCCCTTGCGGCCCGGCTGCATGCCGAGCTCCAGGGCCAGGTCGCGGATGGCGGCGGTGGCGAGGCGGTATTCGCCGCGCCCGCCCACCTCGTACCAGCCGGCGAAGTCGGCGCGGTGGGGCAAGCGCTGCGCCGCTGCCAGGGCCTCGGCCATCACCGAGCGGATGCCGTGGGGCAGTTCGGCGGCGGCGCCGTTCGCCACGGCGGCGCTGCGCCAGACCGACAGCACGGCGGCATCCTGCTTGAGGGTGCCGTCGCCCAGCAGCAGGCCCATCAGGTAGCCTTCGCCGGTGCCGTGCGCACCGCTCCACTCGGCATTGCTGCGGTGGTCGTTGAGCAGAACGCGATCGCCGGCGCGCAGCTTGCCCGCCTCGCACCACTCGGTCTCGGTGGTGTAGCGGGTGAAGCGGCTCACCCGGCGCACGCGGTGGTCGGCGGTCAGCTTCAGTTTGTACCCTTCGGCGGTGCGCAGCTCGACCACCTCCTTGGTGGCGGTGCGGAAGAAGCCATCGGCACCGCTGGCGTGGTCCGCGCCGTCGATGCGGGCGAGGAACGGCTGGCCGAGCAGCTCGCTTACCTGCTGCGGGCCGCTGGCGGTCTGCACCCAGGTGTCGGCGGTGACGCAGGGGTTGGTCGCGCGGATATTCTCACAGAACCAGTTGTTGTTCATCTCATTATATTGATCGATGAGGATGAAGCCCGGCTCGGCGAAGTCGTAGGTGGAGGCCATGATCATGTCCCACAGGCGGCGCGCCTTGATGGTCTTGTAGATCTTGCAGGCGACCAGCCCCTCGTCGTTGGTGATGTAGGCGTCCTTCACCGGCCACTCGCGCCACACCACCTGGGAGGCGTCCTCGAGGTCGATGCCGTCGAGCTCCAGCTCCTTGACGCCGATGGGGAAGGCGAGCTGCCAGTCGGCGTTGGCGATCACCGCCTCCATGAATTCGCGGGTGACCAGCAGCGAGAGGTTGAACTGGCGCAGGCGCCCGTCCTCGCGCTTGGCCTTGATGAAGTCCATCACGTCCGGGTGGCCGACGTCGAAGGTGGCCATCTGCGCGCCGCGCCGCCCGCCCGCGGAGGAGACGGTGAAACACATCTTGTCGAAGATATCCATGAAGGAGAGCGGGCCGGAGGTGTAGGCTCCGGCGCCGGCGACGAAGGCGCCCCGGGGGCGCAGGGTGCTGAACTCGTAGCCGATGCCGCAGCCAGCCTTGAGGGTCAGCCCCGCCTCGTGCACCTTGCCCAGGATGTCGTCCATCGAGTCGCGCACCGTGCCGGAGACGGTGCAGTTAATGGTGGAGGTGGCCGGCTTGTAGGCCCAGGCGCCGGCGTTGGAGGTGATGCGGCCGGCCGGGATCGCCCCGTGGCGCAATGCCCAGAGGAACTTCTCCTGCCACTCCTCGCGCTTTTCGTCGCTCTCTTCCACCTCGGCCAGAGCGCGGGCGACGCGCTCGTAGGTCTCGTCGATGGTGTTGTCGATCACCTCGCCGTTCTTGGTGGTGAGGCGGTATTTCTTCTCCCAGATGTCCATCGAGGCGGGCTGGAAGGGAATGTCGGTCACGGCGGTGGAAACAGCTTTAAGGTGGGCGCTGCTCTTGCTCACGTAGGTTCTCCCCTGTATTGGTCGCTAGTGTCTGCCGCGATCCCGCGGCACAGGTGTTGTTCGCATCTATTTGCAACACTAGATGTTGTGTTATGGCGGATAGATTAGGTGCTAAGGGCAGGAGTGTCAACTGAAATGGGGCAACAAAACGCAAAACGGTAAGCGACTGAATATTATACTATTTTCATGGCTACTCCATAAAATTCAGTAACATACGCACGCCCCATCCGGACAAGATTTACAATCACGACAAACACTAGATGTTGTGCCGAGAAAATTCCTTATTTTTTGCCCTCCAGACCACATGTGAGCGCTCACCAACCGCCCCCGGGGCCGCTTTCCCCGTGCCGGCACCCGCCAAAAACCGCGCCCGTTCGAGGGCCTTGATCTGCCGAAACGCGAACCTATATGAGGGTTATCGGCGCTGCGCGGCAGCGCATATCGCAACCGAAGAAAGGAGGTGTGTGTTATGAGTTTGGTACGTTACGAACCGTGGGGCATGCTCGAGCAGATCCGCAAGGATATGGACCGCATGATGGGCGAGGAGAACGCGGCCACCGCCAGCGACTGGGTGCCGGCGGTGGACATCCGGGAGGACAAGGAGTGCTTTACCATCACCGCCGATCTGCCCGGGGTGCAGGGCAAGGACATCGAGGTGCACGCGGAGAACGGCATGCTCACCCTCCGCGGCGAGCGCGATGTCAGCAAGAAAGAGGAGCGCGAGGGCTACAAGCGCATCGAGCGCTCCTACGGCAGCTTCTTCCGCCGCTTCACCCTGCCCGACACCGCGGACACCGACAAGATCAGCGCCAGAGCCGACAACGGCGTGCTGACGGTGACTATCCCCAAGCACGAGAAGCTGCAGCCGAGGAAGATCACGGTGGAGGGGTGAGCACGCTCCGCCCTGCAGCCGAGAGAGCCCCGCGCCAGCGGGGCTTTTCGTTGGTACAGCGCCACCGGCGCGCTGTCAGCCGCAACAGCGCTTGAACTTGCGGCCGCTGCCGCAGGGGCACGGCTCGTTGCGCCCCACCTTCACCGGCGGCAGGAGCTCCCCGTCCAGATAGCGCCACTGCCCCCTTTCGCGAACAAAGCGGCTGCGCTCGTGCAGCTGTCCGCCGGCGTAGTCGGCGGCAAACTCGACGCTGCCGCTTTCATCGCCCTCGCCGCCCTGTGCGGTGGCGAGAATGCGCAGCCCCAGCCAGCGGGTCGTATCGCCCTCCAGTTCGAGCAGCGCCGGGCGGGTCGAGGGGTGCCAGGTGGCGCGGAGATAGTCGCCATCCTTCAGCACATAGGCGCTGTAGCGCGAGCGCATCAGCGCCTCGGCGGTGGCGGCGCTGCGCTCGCCCCGATGCAGCGGGGCGCAGCACTCGCCGTAGGGCTTGCCGCTGCCGCAGGGGCAGGCGTGTTGCGGTTGCACTGCGGCTACTCCTTCGCCGGGGGCAGCAGGTACTGCCTCTCGAAGAGCGTGCCCTCGAGCGCCTTGCTGTAGTGGAAGCCCTGGATCAGGTCGCAGCCGAACCCCTGCAGCAGGCGCAGCTGGGCGTTGCGCTCGACCCCCTCGCCGACCACCTTGAGGCCGAGGCTGTGGCCGAGCCGGATCACCGCCTCGACCAGCGCCGCCGCCTCGTCGTTGCTGTCGATGTCGCGGATGAAGGCGCGGTCGATCTTGAGGGTGTCGATGGGGAAGCGGCGCAGGTAGTTGAGCGAGGAGTAGCCGGTGCCGAAGTCGTCCACCGCGAGGTGGATGCCCATCTCGCGCAGGGCGTTCATGGTGCGGATGTTCTCCACCGCATCGTCCACCAGCATGCTTTCGGTCAACTCGAAACTCAGCTGCCCGGGGCGGATCGCAAACTCCTCGAGCAGGGCGCGGGTGGTGTCGACGAAGTGCTTGTCGCGAAACTGCACCGCCGAGACGTTGACCGCAATGGGCACCCCGGCGTAGCCCTGCTCGTTCCAGCTCTGCAGCTGGCGGCAGACGCTGCGCAGCACGAACTCGCCGACCGGGCCGATCAGCCCGGTATCCTCGGCCAGCGGAATAAAATCGCTCGGCAGCACCGCACCCAGCGTGGCGCTGTGCCAGCGCAGCAGCGCCTCGGCGGAGGCGACGGTTTCGCTCTTGGCATCGATCAGCGGCTGCAGGCAGACCGTCAGCTCGTCGTCGCCGACCGCCTTGCGCAGGCCGACCTCCATCGCCAGGTGGTCGAGCGAGTGGGCGTTCATCTCCGGCGAGTAGAGCTGGAAGCTGTTGCGGCCGGCCTGCTTGGCCCGGTACATGGCGGTGTCGGCGTTCTGGATCAGGTTGTCGATGGCGGTGTCGTCATCGGGATAGATGCTGATCCCCAGGCTGCAGGTGACCACCAGCTCGCGGCCGTTGTGCAGGATCGGCCGGGTCATCGTCTCGATGATCCGCTGGGCCGTGTGCACCACGTGATCGATGTCGCCGATCTCGGTGAGCAGGATGATGAACTCGTCGCCGCCCATGCGCGCCACGGTGTCGTCCTCGCGCACCGACTCCTTGAGGCGTGCCGTCACCTCCTGCAGCAGCAGATCACCGGCGGCGTGCCCCAGGCTGTCGTTGATGCGCTTGAACCGGTCCAGGTCGAGGAAGATCACCGCCAGCCGGGTGCTGCTGCGGTGGGCATGGGCGATCGCGACACTCAGCCGATCATGGAACAGGCGCCGGTTAGGCAGGTTGGTGAGCGGGTCGTAATAGGCGAGGTTGCGGATGCGCTCCTCGTTGTCCTTGAGCTCGGAGATATCGCTGAACAGCGCGGCGTAGTGGGTGAGCTGGCCGCCCTCGTCGCGGATCGCGGCGATGGTCAGCAGCTCGGGATAGACCTCGCCCCCCTTGCGCCGGTTCCACACCTCGCCCTGCCAGTGGCCATCCTCCAGGATGCGCCGCCACATCTCGGCATAGAAGCGCTCATCGTGACGCCCCGAGCTGAGTACCGCCGGGGTCCGGCCGATCACCTCCTCGGCGCTGTAGCCGGTCAGGCGGGTGAAGGCGGGATTGACCGACTCGATGATGCCGTCGGGATCGGTGATGACGATCCCCTCCAGCGAGCTTTCGATCACCTTCTCCGCCAGGTGCAGGTTGCGCTGCGAGAGGCGCAGCGCCCGGTCGCGCTCGGCCAGCGCCTGGCGCAGCTCAGCGACATAGATGTGCTCCATGCCGAACAGGATGTCGGTGAAGCTGAGCACGCCGCGCACCGCCCCCTGCTCGCCCACCACGCCGATATGGCGCACCCGGTTCTGCACCAGGATGCTGCGGGCGCGGTAGAGGCTGCAGTCGCTGTCGATGGTCAGCAGCGGACGGCTGGCCTGCGTGCCGACCGGGCTGTCGGTCTGGCGCCGCGCGATCAGGCGCACCATGTCCCGTTCGGTGATGATGCCGTAGTCGCCGTCGTCGTAGGCCACCAGCACCGCATCGCTGTGCGCCTGGCGCATCCGGGCGGCAACGCTGCCGAGGCTGTCGGCCTCGCCCACCACCAGGGAGTTGTCCTTCATCACCGAGTCGACGTTGCGCAGCCGCAGGTAGTGCTCGATCCCCTGGTTCAGCACCACGTCGGTCTGGCTCACCACGCCGAGGGCCGCGCCCTGACCGTCCACCACCAGGAAGTGGCGCACCCCATCCTTGAGGAAGCGGCTCGCCACATCCTGCAGGGATGCGGCGGCATCGACGGTCTTCAGCGGGCGGCTCATCACCGCGCTTACCGGCCGGTTGAGCGCTTCGGTGGAGGCGAAATCGATGGCCAGGGCGTCGTGCTCGGTCCAGATCCCGAGCGGTTTGCCCTCCTCCGTCACGATGATCGAGCTGCAGCCGGCACGGCTCATGCGCTCGGCCGCCTCGCACAGCGGCATCGAGGGCGGGCACTCCAGGATGTGGTGCTGGATGATCTGCCCGACAGCGAGTTCGGCCGAGGCCAGGGAGGCCTTGAGCTCGCCTTCGCTAATGATTTCCATACAGATTAAGCCTCGTCCCGCCAATTGCGTGGCACCAGTCATTCAACCCGGGACGTCCACTCTGTCGACACGCAAACCATCGTCGATAGCATTGCGCGCAGCCCTCTTGTCGGGCCGCAGGGGGTGATGGTGATGAAACGGGAGCGCCTTATGCCGGCCTCCCGACCTGACATAAGGCTTTTATACCATGCGCCATGCACGGCTTAAAGCGAAGCGCGGCTAGCGCAGCAGCAGCGCCAGGCCGCTGCCGATGAGCAGCACGCCGATGGCCCGCTGAAAACCCTGCGGGCTGATGGTGGTGTGGACGTGGCCGCCGAGGTACATCCCCAGCACCATGATCGGCAGGGCCAGCGCCACCAGCAGCATGGTATCGAGGCCGTAGAAACCGGAGAACAGGTAGCCGACGATGCGGCTGCTGCCGTCGATGAGAAAGATCATCGCCACCGTGGCGCGGAACGGGGTCTTGTCCAGGTGGCGCAGGCGCAGGTAGATCACATAGAACGGCCCGCCGGTGCCGAACAGGGTGCCGATGAGGCCGCCGAGGCCGCCGGCGGGGATGGCCCACAGGCGCGAACCGCGAAATCCGGGGCCGGAACTGAGCAGGGTGTAGAAGGCGTAGAGCACGATGAAGCCGCCGAGGGCGTTGCGCAACAGCTCCGCATCCAGGGTCTTGAACAGGTAGAGCGCACTCAGCACCCCGGCAAGGGTGAAGGGCAGCAGCGGCAGCACGTCGCCCCAGCTGATCGCCTGGCGGTGCTTGACCCCGTGGCTGGAGGAGGCGATGTAGTCGAGCAGCCCCACCATCGGCACCACCACCGACAGCGGCAGCATCAGCGCCAGCAGCGGGATGGCGATGAGGCCCGAGCCGAAACCGGCGATGCCGCGGACAAAGAAGGCCACGCTGATGATCAGCGCCGCCAGAAGCCACTGTGTTACGGAGAGGGTTTCGAGCATGTCGGGATCGGGGCCGGGAAAAAAAGAGGGCGGATTATAGCGCAATCGACGGCGGCCATGGGCCGTATATGGTCTCCTCCCCATTTGCAAGGCCCGTTGTTGTTGATGCTCAGGGACAGGTTAGCTGCCGTATATCCGGCCTGTTTGTGAGGTCTCTGTACCTCTGGCC
>Ga0068714_10005617_pt1 | contig 13222 bp, 9 predicted proteins | sample MTBNYHSulfiMetaG_FD_62988 | JGI IMG/M metagenome (GOLD analysis project Ga0068714, IMG submission 62988) | Enrichment culture microbial communities from rom New York Harbor, USA that are MTBE-degrading - MTBE-NYH (New York Harbor Sulfidogenic)... | ecosystem: Environmental > Aquatic > Marine >... | reverse complement strand
GCGCTGCGCCGGGCGGGCGCCCGGCCCGGCGACGAGGTGCAGATCGGCGATCTCGTGTTCGAGTTCACCGAGGAAGACGAGGAAGAGTGACGCCCGGAGCAGGCGGGCCGGTGCCCGGGTCGTACACTCGCCCCATGGAAGAGCCCTTCGCCGATCCCACCCAGGTGATTGCGGCCCTGCGCGGCCGGGACTACCTGGCCGACGAGCGCCTGGCTCAGGTGGTGTTCCTGGCCGTCCGCCTGGGCAAGCCCGTGCTGGTGGAGGGGCCGGCCGGGGTGGGCAAGACCGAACTGGCCAAGGCGCTGGCCGGTGCCCTGGGCCGGCGGCTGGTGCGCCTGCAGTGCTACGAGGGCCTGGACGAGGCCAAGGCGCTCTACGAGTGGAACTACCGCAAGCAACTGCTGCGGCTGCAGGCCGACCGCGAGCGAGCCTGGGAGGACCTGGAGGAAGACATCTTCAGCGAAGGCTTCCTGCTCGCCCGGCCGCTGCTGGAGGCCATCCGTTCCCCGGAGCCGGTGGTGCTGCTCATCGACGAGGTGGACCGGGTGGAGGTGGAGACCGAGGCTCTGCTGCTGGAGGTGCTGGCGGAGTTCCAGGTGTCGATACCGGAGTTGGGGACCATGCGGGCGGCCTCCCGTCCGGCGGTGGTGCTGACCTCCAACAACACCCGTGAGCTGTCGGAGGCTCTGCGCCGGCGCTGCCTGTTCCTTCACCTCGGCTACCCCACGCCCGAACGCGAGAAGGAGATCCTGGTGGCCCGGGTCCCGGGACTCCCCGATGCGTTGGCCGGCCAGGTGGCGCGCCTGGTGCGCAGCCTGCGCGCCCTGCCGCTGCGCAAGCCACCCTCGGTGAGCGAGTCGATCGACTGGGCGCAGACCCTGCTCGCCTTGCAGGTGGAGCGGCTCGATCGCCGGGTGGCCGTCGAGACGCTGCCCGTGGTACTCAAACACCAGCCCGACATCGAGAAGGCAGCGGCCGACCTGGGAGAGCCGGAGGAGCGGTAGCCGGTGCTCGACCTGCTGGCCGGCTTCCTGGGCGAGTTGCGGGCGGCCGGCCTGCCGGTCTCCACCGTGGAGGCGATCGACGCCGGCGCCGCCCTGTGTCACACCGACCTGGGAGATCGCCCGGCGGTGCGGGCCGCTCTGGCCGCCACCCTGGTGAAGAGCGCCCGCTACCTGGACGCCTTCGATCTGGCCTTCGATATCTACTTCGGCTCTCGCCCCCCCGAGCGCGGGTCGGCCGCCGAGGCCGCTCTGGAGGCAGCGGACGCGGTCGCGGTGGCTGCCGCCCTGGGCGCGGGGGCCGGGGGAGGCGAAGAGGGTGATGCCGCCCTGCTGGCAGAAGCCCTGTTCCTGGCCCTGCGGGGCGGGGACCGGGCTCTTCTCGAAGCGGTGGCTCGTCGGGCGGTGCGCCTCCTGGCCGGCATTGAGGCGGGCCGCCCGCTGGGAGCGGCCTACTACTTGTACCGTGTCTTGCGGCAGCTGAATGCCCCGCACGTGCGGCGGAGGCTGGCCGAGTCGGCGGCCGCGGCGGGGGGGCTGGAAGGGCGGCTGGCGGCCGAGGAGATGGCTCACCGGTTCGAGGAGTTTCGGCGGGCGGTGGAGGCGGAGATCCTGCGGCGGCTGGTGGCCGACCGTGGTCCGGAGGCGGTGGCCCGGGTGCTGCGGCGGCCGCTGGTGGAGGACATCGATCTCTCCGCGGCGACGACCGCGGAGCTGGCCGAGGTCGAACGGGCCTTGCACCCCCTCGCCCGTCGGCTGGCGGTGCGGCTGTCACGAAGGCGGCGGGGCGAAAGGGGGCGGCTCGACGTGCGGCGCACCTGGCGGGGAGCGCTCTCCACCGGCGGCGTGCCCGCCGACCCCCGCTTCCGCCGGCCCCACCGCAGCAAGCCGGAGATCGTGCTGCTCTGCGACGTGAGCGGCTCGGTGGCCACCTTCGCCCGGTTCACACTGCAGATCGTGTACGCGCTCGCCGCCCAGTTCGCACGGGTTCAGTCTTTCGCCTTTATCGATGCCCTCGACGAGGTGACCGACTACTTCGGGCCCGGGACCGATTTCGCCGACGGGGTGCGCAACATGGGCGCCGGGGCGCGAGTGGTCGGGTTGGACGGGCGCTCGGACTACGGGCGGGCCTTCGGACAGTTCGTCCGGGACTACCCGGCGCGGCTCGGCCCCCGCACCACGGTGATAGTGACCGGCGACGCGCGCAGCAACTACCGGGATCCCAACCTGGCGGCACTGCACCGCATCGCCCAGAGCTGCCGGGCCCTGTTCTGGCTGAATCCCGAGCGGGGGCGGGCGTGGGACACCGGGGACTCGATCTTCAGCATCTATCGGGCGGTCTGCGACGGGGTGTACGAGGTGCGTACGCTCCGCCAGCTGGCGGCCTTCGTGGAGCGAGTGGCTCTCCCCACCGCCCGGCCGGTGCGTCGCACGGCCTGAGCGGCCGGGGCCGAGCGCACCCGCCGGCAGAGGACCCGCTGCCCTCTGCCATCTGTCGCTGGGCCCCGCTACGTTGTGCGTCGGGCGCGGCCGGAGATATGACCTGGTTCCTCGCTCTCAGCCTGATTGCCTACCCGGTGGTTCTGTGGTGTCCGCCGGTTCGGCCCCCGGTGGCGGGGGAGGTCGAGAGATCTTTCGAGCCGGTGGGGTCCTACGCCGGGCACTGGGGAATCGACCTGGGCGTTCCGGCGGGAACCCCGGTGGGGGCGGTGAGCGCCGGGGTGGTGACCTTTGCCGGCTCGGTGGCCGGGCGTCTGAGCGTCACCGTGAACCACGGGGGCGAGGTGCGCACTTCCTACTCCTACCTGTCGTCCGTGGCGGTGAGCGCCGGAATGCCGGTGGGGGCGGGGGCCGTGCTGGGGACGTCGGGGGTCGATCACGGCCTGGAAGCGGTTCACCTCTCCCTCCGGGTGGGTCAGGTGTATGTGGATCCCCTGCGGTGGCTGCACTGCCGACTGGCCCCTCCCGCCGGGGCGGGGCGCCTGCTGCCGGTGCTCCCGTCCTATCCTTCGCGTCGTGCGCCGCGGCATCCTGGGCGGTACCTTCGACCCGCCGCACCTTGCCCACCTGGTGGCCGGCGAGGCTGCCTATCGCGAGTTGGGCCTCGATGTGGTCACCTTCCTCCCCGCCGGCCGGCCCTGGCAGAAGGCCGGCCGGGAGGTGAGCGCGGCCCCCCACCGCTGGGAGATGACCTGCCGGGCGGTCGAAGGCGCGCGCTACTTCGAGGCCGACCGGCGCGAGGTGGCTCGGGACGGCTGGACCTACACCGCCGACACCCTGGAGACCTTCCCGGCAGATGAGGAGCTGGTGCTGATCCTGGGGGCGGATGCCGCCGCCGGGTTGCCCACCTGGCAGCGGCCGGAAGCGGTGTTCCGCCGGGCCGGGGTGGCCGTCATGGGCCGGCCGGGGGTCGAGCGCGCCGTAGTCGAGGCGGCGGCGGGCGCCGTGCACTGGCTGCAGGCTCCGCTCCTGGACATCAGCGGCACCCTGCTGCGGGCCCGGCATCGGGCCGGCCACTCCATCCGCTTCCTGGTACCCGAGAGCGTGCTGGCCTACATCGAATCGAACGGGCTCTACCGGGAGGACTGAGGCCCCAGGGACAGAGGATGGGGCGCTCCGGCGCGCAGCCATGGGCCAAACGGGCCCCATCGAGCCGGCCGGGAGCGAGTTTCCTCGCGGGGTTACCCGACGCCGGTATCATCATCTCGACGACATCCCGGCCGGGGAGGCGTAGGCCCTGCATCCCGAAACGACGAACGCGGCGCAGACGGCGGCCGCCGCCATCGACGACAAGAAGGGTCTGGGGGTCCTGCTCCTCGATGTGTCCGAATTGCTGGTGATCACCGACGTGTTCGTGATTGCCTCGGGCACCTCCGGCAGGCATGTGCTCACCCTGGCCGAAGTGGTGGAGGAGCGCCTGCGGGAGCTGGGAAGGAAGCCCTTACGCCGCGAGGGGTTGGAACACGCCGCGTGGGTGCTGCTGGATTACGGCGATGTGGTGGTCCACCTCTTCGACGAGCCCACCCGTCGCTACTACGACCTGGAGCGGTTGTGGGTCGATGCCCCCCGCACCGAGTTCAAGCCGGCCGCCGCCGGCGGCTGAGCCTGCCCGTGCCGGCACGGCCCCGGTGAGTCCCTTTCCCCCCGCTGATACAATGCCGCCCGCACTGGGGCTGTAGCTCAGTTGGCAGAGCGCTTGCATGGCATGCAAGAGGCCAGGGGTTCAAATCCCCTCAGCTCCACCGGCGCGCCCTCCGGGCGCTCTGTGTCGCTTTGGGGGCGGCTGCGCCGCAGGCTCAGGCAGCGTCCGGCGGGATGCCCGCCAGGCGCCGGGCCAGCACCTTCTTGGCCTCCAGATCCACCTGGCGCCGGATCACCACCCGCTGTGCCTGGGGGGAACCCGCCCCGTGCAGCGACTCGGCCAGGTAGCCGACCGCGTTGCGGCCCAGGGTCATGTTCTCGATGAGCCGCAGGGCCCGCAGGCGATGCTCGGTGGGCACGTCCACCCGGCCCCGCAGGTACTTGTCGAGCAGCGGGCCCACTTCGGGGTGCCGCCAGTCCTGCTCGGAGGGAAGGGTGACCACGTTGCCGCCGGCCAGGTCCTGGGCCAGGCGTCCCATCTCGTAGGGGAAACGGGTGACGTTCTGCTTGCACACGTTGGCCAGGAGGACGTCGGGCTCCCAGTTGCCGGCGGGCGTCCGGTGCCCTTCGTGGGAGGCGGCGATACCGGCGGCGTAGATCGTCTCGTTGAGATGGGCCATCTCGACCAGCTTGTCCCGGATGTGGGAGGCGTTGGGTACCCCGTTGTAGTCGGCTGCCAGGGCCGCGGCCCCGATCAGCACGTCCCCCACCCCGGCCTTGCAGACGTATGAGCGGCGGTGGTAGGCGGTGAAGCGCTCGACCAGCTCGCCGGCGTACTCGAACTCCCCATCCAGGAAGACGTGCTCGTAGGGGACGAACACCTCGTCGAAGATCACCAGGGCTTCCTGGCCGGCGAAGCCGGCGTTTCCCACGTCGAGGTCGCCTTCCAGGCTGCGGGAGTCGCAAGACTGGCGCCCATACACGTAGGTGAGCCCGGGGGCGGTGACGGGGAGGGCGCAGACCACGGCGTAGTCGCGCTCGTTCTCGGTCAGGCGCTGGCCGGGCATCACCAGCAGCCAGTGGGAGTTGATTGCTCCCGTCTGGTGGGCCTTGGCCCCGCTGATGAACAGGCCGCGTTCGTCGCGCCGCACCACCCGCACGAACAGGTCCGGGTCGGCTTGCCCGGCCGGCCCCTTGCCCCGGTCACCCTTGACGTCGGTCATCGCCCCGCCGATCACCAGGTTCAGGCGCTGCATCTCGGCCACCCAGGCCCGGAAGCGGGGGTGGAAGTCGGTGCCGTGGGCCGCATCGACGTCGAAGGTGATGGAGAAGACCGAGTTGATGCCGTCCATCCCCACGCAGCGCTGGAAGCAGGTGCCGGTGACCTGGCCCAGGCGCCGCTGCATCTTCCCCTGGGCCACCAGGTCGGCGGCGCTGGTGGTGACATGAAGGAACCGATTGACTGGCTCTCCCGTCAGGTTCGATGGGGCGGTGGCCAGGTCGAGGTCGTCGGGGCCGGCGTCGTAGGTGGCCGCCATCGCGTTGATGGAAGGCCGGATCACCGGGTGGTCCACCGGCTCGGCCACCCGCTCCCCGAACAGGTAGACGGCCAGGTTGCGGCCGCGCAGGCTGTCGATGTACTCGACACCGGTGCGGATGGACTGGGGACTGGGGTCTCCGGCTGTGGTCATGGGCGACCCTCCGTCTGGGTGGTGGTTCTCAGCCAGACTACCCAGGCGCCCGGGCGCGAATCTACTGAGCCGCCGCCCCCGGGGCAGGGCCGGTGCTTTCCCGAACGATGATCTCACCGGCCAGGAGCGATGGGCGCGATTCGACCGGCTCGCCGGCGATGAGCGACCGCATCATGCTCCAGGCCAGCGCCCCCAGCTCGAGGCGAGGGACGCGCACGGTGGTCAACGACGGGCAGGCGTAACGGGAGAAGTGGACGTCGTCGAACCCGACCACCGAGATCTCCTCGGGGACGCGGCGCCCGAGTTCCATCAGGCGGGTGAGCGCTCCCATGGCGGTGAAGTCGTTGGTGGCGAGCAGCGCCGTGGGGTGGTGCTCCAGCGCCCGGTCGACGGCGGCGTAACCGTGGTCGAGGAAGGGCCCGGCGGGCACCACCAGCGGATCGAGCCCGAAAGCGGCGGCGTCCTGGACGGCCCGGCGCCGACGTCCGCTGGCCCAGGAGTCGGGACGGCCGGCCAGGAAGGCCACTCGCCGGTGTCCCAGGTCGTACACCAGGCGGCAGAGGGTCAGCATCGATGAGTAGATGTCGTAGGCCGCCGCCGCCGGCTGGTCGCCCGCGGGCACCCGGTTCACGCACAGGAGCCGGGGGTGCCCGGCGGCCAGGCGGGCCAGGTCGTCCTCGGGCATGCGCGGGGCGCAGAGGATCACGCCGTCGACGTGCGTGTAGAGGGAGGTGGCCAGCTCGGCCTCGTGGTTCGGCTGATCGTCCGACTCGAGGACCAGCATGTGGTAGTCGTCCTGGCGCGCCCCCACCCCGATCGCCTTGATCAACTCGTGGAAGTAGGGGCTGCTCAGCTGGGGGACCAGCACCCCGACCATGCCGGTCTCCCCGGTGGCCAGGCCCCGGGCGATTCGGCTGGGCTGGTAGCCGAGCTGCTCGGCGGCGGCCCGCACCCGTTCGGCCAGTTCCGGCGAGACCGACCCTCGCTCGCCGATCACGCGGGAGACGGTGGCAATCGAGACGCCGGCCTCCCGGGCCACGTCGGTGATGGTCGCCCTGCCTCGTTCCATCGTCCTCCCCCGCCCTGATCCGGGTTCCCCACCCCCGGGGAGCGGCACTTTACCAGCCCCGATTGGCGCTAAATCCGAGCAGATTCGCTCAGGTGGCCCAGGTTGGGGGCTGCTTCCCCGGCGTGCCCATCTCCCGCGCAGGCGGGCGGCTGAGCCGCGGCAGAAGCCGACCCGGCCCTTCCGGGGGCCCGATGCCCTGGTGGTACGCTGCCGCACTCCGGCCGGGGAACCTGGTGACCACATACGACCATCGCGCGATCGAGGCCAAGTGGCAGCGCCGCTGGGCCGAACAGGGGACCTTCCGGGTGCCCAACCCCGGCGACCCCGGCTTCGACGTCTCCCGCCCCAAGCTCTACGTGCTGGACATGTTCCCCTATCCCTCGGGGGAGGGTCTGCATGTGGGGCACCCGCTCGGCTACATCGCCACCGACATCTACTCCCGTTTCCAGCGGATGCGGGGCCACAACGTGCTGCACCCGATGGGCTTCGACGCTTTCGGTCTCCCCGCCGAGCAGTACGCGGTGGAGACCGGGGTGCACCCGCGCATCACCACCGAGAGCAACATCGCCACCTTCGAGCGACAGCTGCGGGCGTTCGGCCTCTCCTACGACTGGGGCCGGCGCCTGGCCACCACCGACCCCGGCTACGTGCGCTGGACCCAGTGGATCTTCCTGCGCATGTTCGAGTCGTGGTTCGACCCCGACCGGGGGCGGGCCCGCCCCATCTCCGAGCTGGAGGCGGCCCTGGCTGCCGGGGAGCGCCTCGCCGACGGGAGAGCGTGGGCGGACCTGGACGAGCAGGAGCGCCGGTCCTACCTGGACGGCCACCGACTGGCCTACCTGGACGAGGTGTCGGTGAACTGGTGCCCGGGCCTGGGCACGGTGCTGGCCAATGAGGAGGTCACCCGGGAGGGTCGCTCCGAGCGGGGCGACTTCCCCGTGTTCCGGCGGCCTCTGCGGCAGTGGATGCTGCGCATCACCGCCTACGCCGAGCGCCTCCTGGCCGACTTGGAGCTGGTGGAGTGGCCGGAGTCGATCAAGGCGATGCAGCGCAACTGGATCGGCCGCAGCGAGGGGGCGCTGGTGCGTTTCCCGGTGGCGGGCCGCGACGATGTCATCGAGGTATTCACCACCCGCCCGGACACCTTGTTCGGCGCCACCTACATGGTGATTGCCCCCGAGCACCCTCTGGTGGGGGTGATCGTCCGCGAGACCTGGCCGGCCGGCACCCCGCCGTCCTGGACGGGGGGAGCAGCCACTCCCCGGGAGGCCGTGGACGCCTATCGGCGGGAGGTCGAAGGCCGTTCGGAACTGGAGCGCCAGGCCGAATCTCGTGAGAAGACCGGGGTGTTCGTGGGACGCTTCGCCGTCAACCCGGTGAACGGCGCCGAGATCGCGGTGTTCATTGCCGACTACGTGCTCATGGGATACGGCACCGGGGCGATCATGGCGGTCCCCGCCGAGGACGAGCGCGACTGGGAGTTCGCCGAGACGTTCGGGCTGCCCATCGTGCGCACCGTTCAGCCCCCGGAAGGCTGGGAGGGCAAGGCCTACACCGGCGATGGGCCCGCCATCAACAGCGAGTTCCTGAACGGGCTTCCGGTGGAGGAGGCCAAGCCGGCCATGACGGCCTGGCTGGAGGAGCGCGGCGTGGGGATCGGAGCGATCACCTACAAGCTGCGCGACTGGCTGTTCAGCCGGCAGCGCTACTGGGGTGAGCCGATTCCCATCCTGCACGGCCCCGGCGGCGAACTGTGCCCCCTGTCCGACGAGGGACTGCCGCTGCTGCTGCCCGAGATTGAGGACTACCGGCCGCGCACCGACCTGCCCGATGACGCCGAGCCGGAGCCGGCGCTGGGCCGTGCTCCCGAGCACTGGAAGACGGTGGTCATCGACGGAGTCGAATACCGGCGCGAGCTGAACACGATGCCGCAGTGGGCCGGCTCCTGCTGGTACTACCTGCGCTTCTGCGACCCCCACAACGACGACGCTCTGGTCGGCGAGGAAGCGGAGCGCTACTGGATGGGTGAGCGGGGGGTGGACCTGTACGTCGGCGGCGTGGAGCACGCGGTGCTCCACCTGCTGTACGCCCGCTTCTGGCACAAGGTGCTCTACGACCTGGGCCACGTCTCCACGCCGGAGCCTTTCGGGCGGCTCTTCAACCAGGGCTACATCCTGGCCGACGCATTCCAGGACGAGCGCGGCGTCTACGTCCCCGCCGCCGATGTGGTGGAGGAAGACGGGGTGTTCCGGTACGGGGGAAGGCCGGTCACCCGCAGCCACGGGAAGATGGGGAAGTCGCTGAAGAACTCGGTCAATCCCGAGGAAGTGTTCAACGAGTACGGGGTGGACACCCTGCGGCTGTACGAGATGTTCATGGGCCCGCTGGACACCTCGAAGCCCTGGACCACGCGGGACATCGTCGGGGTTCACCGATTCATCCTCCGCCTGTGGCGCAGCCTGATCGATCCCGATTCGGGGGAGCCGACGGTGAGCGATGAAGAGCCCGGGCCCGAGCTGGCGGCTCTCACCCACCGCACGGTGGCCGCGGTGACGGCCGACCTCGAGGGGCTGCGCTTCAACACCGCGGTGGCCCGGTTCTTCGAGCTGAACAACGCCCTGGTGGCGGAGCCACGGGTGCCCCGGGTGGTGGCCGAGACCTTCGTCCGGATGCTGGCTCCCTTCGCGCCCCACCTCTGTGAGGAGCTATGGGAGCGGCTGGGATGCGCCGGGTCGGTGGCTCTTGCTCCCTGGCCCGGCTTCGATCCGGCTCTGGCGGCCGAGGACACGGTGACGCTGGTGGTGCAGGTGAACGGCAAGGTGCGTGATCGCCTCTCCGTGCCGGCCGACATATCGGCGGAGGAGGCCCGGGCGCGGGCGCTGGCGTCGGAGAAGGTGAAGCCCTACCTGAAGGGGGCGCCGCCGGTCCGGGTGGTGGTGCGGCCCCCCGGGCTGGTCAACGTCGTTGCGCCGTGAGCGGACCGGGCGCGGCCGGGAGCGGTGGAGCACCCGGCGAGCCCTCCTTCCCCGGGCGGCCGGAGCCCTGGAAGGTGCGTCACGCGATCGGTGCGGTCGCGGCGGGCCTGGCGGCATCGCTGTTGGCCGCCCTGGCCGTGGCGCCCGGCGGCATCACCCCCTTCGAGTCCTTCGCGGTGGTGAGCCCCATCCAGTCGCTGGTCACCATGGGGGTGGTGGTGTGGCTGGCCCGGGTCCCGCCCTTCGGCCGGGAGGCTCTCGGCCTGCGCTTCGTCCCTTCGGATGCGTGGGGGCTGTTGGCCGGGGCCGGGCTGCAGATCGCCCTGTCCTGGATCCTCTCCTGGGTGGTCGTGGTCTTCTTCGGCGGAGAGGCCCCGGTGCAGGACGTCGTCCAGGTCGTCGATGAGGCGGTCGGACCGGGGACCCGGGTGGCGGTGGTAGCCACCGCCGTGCTGATCGTCCCGCTGGCCGAGGAGCTGGTCTTCCGGGGCGTCTTGCTGCGGGCGCTCGCCCGGCGCTTCGCCGGGTGGGCGGCCGTGACGGCTTCGGCGGCTGCCTTCGCCTCCCTTCATCTACTCGACCCCAATGCGCTGCTCGCCGTCCCCGCCCTGTTCGTGATCGGCCTGGTGCTGGGCCGCCGGGTGCTGGTCAGCGGGCGCCTGGGAGGGGCGGTGGCCATCCACGCCGGCTTCAACCTGCTGTCGGTGCTGCTCCTCTTCCTGGACTGACGGCTTCCTGGACTGACGGCTTCCTGGACTGACGGCTTCCTGGACTGACGGCTTCCTGGACTGACGGCCGGCCGGACGGACGAGGGTCTTCCGCCGGTGAGCCGGGCGTGGTAGGTGGAAAACGCCGAGCGGGGGAGGCCGCCGTCGTCGAACGCCCCAGATGGATCGCTGTCGGGCTCGTCCTGGCGGCTGCGGCCGCGGCCGGCCTGTGGTACGCCGGGCGCGGGCCCGCGCCGCCCCCGGTGACGGTGAATCCCGGCGGACGGCCGAGCCGGGTGATCACGGTGCACGTGGCCGGGGCGGTCCGCTCGCCCGGCGTGGTGGAAGTAGCGGCCGGCTCCCGGGTGGGCAATGCCATAGCCGCCGCCGGGGGAGCCCTGCCCGAGGCCGATCTGACGCGGGTGAACCTGGCGGCTCCCCTCGCCGACGGTCAGCAGCTGGTGGTGCCTGCGATCTCGGAGGAGGGGCCGGGGGCGGCCGCGGGGGATGGGAGGGTGCGCATCAACGTGGCCGGTGTAACGGAGTTGGAGACGCTGCCGGGGGTGGGGCCGGTGCTGGCCGCCCGCATCGTGGCCCACCGCGAGGAGAACGGGCCCTTTGCCGTAGTGGAGGACCTGCTCGATGTGCCCGGCATCGGGGAGGCCAAGCTGGCCGCCCTGCGGGAGGCGGTGCTGCTGCCCTGACCGGGCGCCCCGCTCGCGAAACCGGCCGTCTCCGGTTGCCGTCAGGGCCGGGGGCAGCCGCCTGTGGGGCGGCGATCGCGGCCTGGGCCGGTGCGGCGGTGGGGGCTCGCTCCCTGGCTGCCGGTCTGCTGCTGGCCGGAGCCGTGGCCGGGGGAGTGGGGCGCTGGCGCCGGGGAGCCTGGCCGGTGGCCGCGGCCGTAGTGGTGGCGGCCGCGGTTTCGGGGTTCCTGGCGGGAGGGCGGCAGGGGGCGACCCTGGAGGCCGAGCTCCCCCGGGGCAGGGTGACGGTGGCCGGGGTGGCGGCCGACGATCCGGTGGCGACCGGGCGGGAGTGGTCGTTCACCTTGCGGCCCAGCCATTTGCAGGTGGACGGACGCTGGCAGACCTGGGAGGGACCGCGTCTGGCGGTGTCCGGTCCCCGGGCCGGCATTGCGGCCGGCGAGAGGGTACTGGTGAGCGGCACCCTCAACCCGGCTTCCTTCCACACGCGCTCGGGGGTGGTAGCCGGGCGCCTGGCCGCTCGCTCGGTGGAACGTCTGGGCCCGGCCTCCGACCCCTTGTTTGCCGTGGGGAACCTGCTGCGCAGACGCGTGCTGCACGGTGTGGCCGGGTTCGAGGACCGCCCGGCCGCGGCCCTGCTGCTCGGATTCCTGATCGGGGAGGTGGGCGGGTTGCCCGATGCCGACGCGGAGGCCCTGCGCCTGGCCGGGCTCAGCCACTTCGTGGCGGTGTCGGGCAGCAACGTGGCGCTCTTCCTGGCCGCCTGGTGGCTGGCCGCCGGGCCGCTGGGATGGGGTCCCCGGCGGCGCGCCCTGCTGGGACTGGCGGGCCTGGCGGTGTTCGTGGTGGTGACCCGCTGGGAGCCCTCGGTGGTGCGGGCGGCAACCATGGCCGGGCTGGTCCTCGGGGGGAGGCTGGCCGGGGTGGCGGTCGACGGGTGGGCGGCGCTGGGCGGAGCCGTCACCCTCCTGTTGGTGGCCTCCGGGGATCTGGCCGGCGAGCCCGGGTTCCAGCTGTCGGTGGCGGCCACCGCCGGCGTTCTGGCCGGAAGCGGTCTGTTCGCCGGGCGGCGGCCCCGTTGGGCCTGGACGGCATTGGCGGCCACCACCTCGGCCCAGGCGGCGGTGGCTCCCCTGCTGTTGTTTCACTTCGGGGCGGTCCCCCTCTTCGCTCCCCTCACGAATGTGCTGTCGGCGCCGCTGGTGGCCTTCTCTACCTCTGCGGGCGGGATAGGGGTGTTGAGCGGGGCGACGCCGGTCACCGGAGTCGGACTGCTGGCCGCAGAGGCCGTGCTGGGGGTGGCCCGCTTCGCGCGGGACCTCCCTCAACTGGGGTGGAGCGGCGTGCTGGCCGCGGGCGCCGCCGGTGGGCTGGCCCTGCTGCCGCGCCTGCGGCCGCTGGTGGCACTGGGCGGGGTGCTGGCCATCGGCGCGGCCACGGTTCTGCCGGCGCAGCCGCCCGCCCACCCGGAGGCCGTCTTCCTGGATGTGGGCCAGGGAGACGCGACGCTCCTGCGCGGCCCGACGGGCGAGGTGGTGCTGGTCGACGGCGGCCCGGAGCCCGCGCTGCTGCGGCGCGCCCTGCGGGCCCGGGGGGTCGAGCGGATCGACCTGCTGATCATCAGCCACGGCCACGTCGACCACACCGCCGGCCTGGCGGGCCTTCCCCGGTGGGTGACCGTGGGGCGCGTCTGGCACTCAGGTGATGGCAGTGAGGCGCTGGCGTCCGTCCTGGAGGAGATGCGAGCGGCCGGAGTGACGGTGGAAGTGCCTGCCCCCGGATGGGAAGCGGAGGTGGGCTCTTTCCACCTCGAGGTCCTGGGGCCCCGGCGCCGCTACGCGTCCCTCAACGACGGCTCCCTGGTGGTGGCGGTGCGGGCGGGCGGGGTCCTGCTGTTACTGCCCGGGGACGTCGAGGCCGTCGCCCAGGCCGATCTGGGCCCGGTACGGGTAGACGTGCTGAAGGTGCCTCATCAGGGAGCGGCGACCAGCGAC
>Ga0068714_10005616_pt1 | contig 13223 bp, 11 predicted proteins | sample MTBNYHSulfiMetaG_FD_62988 | JGI IMG/M metagenome (GOLD analysis project Ga0068714, IMG submission 62988) | Enrichment culture microbial communities from rom New York Harbor, USA that are MTBE-degrading - MTBE-NYH (New York Harbor Sulfidogenic)... | ecosystem: Environmental > Aquatic > Marine >... | reverse complement strand
ATGTTTTCCGCCACTCCGAGGAGTAACCCCGCCAGGGCTGTGCCCGCATAGTTGCCCGCCCCTCCGACGATCACGGCAATGACGCCGATCAGGAGCGCCATCATGCCGGAATGCGGATCGATGCCCACGTCCACCGTCATGAGTATGGCTGACACTGCCGCAAGACTTGAGCCCAACCCATAAACAATGAGGCGGATTCTATCCGGCTCTATCCCTACGATCTCTGTCATTTCCGGGTCGTTTTCCAGCGCCCTGATCGCCTTGCCCACCTTGGTGCGCTTTATAAAGAGTAAGAGAACGGCCCATAGAACCAAACTGACGAAAACGATAAGCAGTTGCAGAAGGGTCGTCCAGACGCCCCCGATGGAGATACCTTTCTGCAGGACTTCGGCGACGGGCAGAACTCTGGGATCACTCCGCCAGACAATGATGCTCAGGTTCTGCAGGAGAATGAACACTCCCATGGAGCTGATAAGAATTTCCATTCCCGTCGCTCCGATCTTTCTTAACGGCCTGTAGATCAGCCACTCAATTGCGGTGCCCAAAAAAACGGCCAGCGCTATGGACAGGCCCACGGCCAACCAAAAGGGCAAATTCCAGAAAACAATTTGATAGGCCATATATCCGGATATGCTGTACACAGCACCATGGGCAAAGTGGAAGGTGCGCGTGGTAGAATAGATGATCCCGAACCCGAGCCCAATAAGAGCGTAAACGCTCCCTGCAATAATCCCGTTGACCAACAATTGGAGAAACAGCATCATGGCCTTCCTTGCACTGATTTAACGGATACAGTGCTTTAAGGTCAACCAGACAGGCTCAGGGCCGCATCTTTCCCTGACAATGATCACCGGAATGGCACAAATTGGCCACCCTTCACCTGCACGAAATTACATGGCAAATCCACCATCCCATCTCTATCAAAGCTTATGGTCCCTACCACCGTATCCCAATCCTTGACGGTGTAAAGGAAGTCTCTGATCTCCGTTCCTGTCTTGGCGCCCGCCCCGATTGCTTTAGCGAACATAATCCCTGCAACATAGGAGTTGGCTGAATAAATGGTGGGAAGCACGCCGTATCTTTCCTTAAACCTGTTCCCGAAGGACTTCATATGGTCTGTTCCATTGACAGGATCGTAGGGGAAAGCCACTGCTACCAGGCCTTCTACAGCTTCGCCTCCAGTGGCAAGGGTTTCCGGAGCCTGGGTAGCAACGGTGCCGATCCATTTTGCCTGGATCCCGAGCTCCTTGGCCTGCTTCATGGCCCTGCCACATTCATTTGCGTGACCTCCTAAGTAAATCAGATCGGGATTCTGGACTCTGATTTTCGAAAGCTGTGTGCGGTAATCTGTTGCCCCCAATGCGTACATCTCTTCACTTGCGATCTTACCGCCTAACTCCGTAAATACGGTTCTGAAGATTTCCTGAGCGCCGTGGCCGTACTCGTTGTTCACATACAAAATGGAAGCTGTCCTGGCCTTCAGTTTTTTGATGCCAAACTCCGCCGCCGCCTTGCTCTCCGTCGCGGTTCCTGGAATCACACTAAAAATGTAATCCCCCGCTTCTCTAATTTTAGGATGGGTTGCAGCCGTATTCATGAGAACCACCTTATTCTGCTCAGCCATGGGCGCGCAGGCAAGGACCACGCTGCTGCCGACAGTCTCAAAATAAAGGACTTTGTCGATGTTGATCAGTTTGTTCAATGCAGAAAGAGCCACCCTGGGAACGTTTTGACCGTCTTCCACGATGAGTTCTACTTCATTTCCCTTGGCCAGATCCTCTTTCTTGATATCCTCCAAGGCCAAGTTGAAACCTCTCAAGGTGTATTCTCCATGTTGTGGAATAGCCCCCGTCACACAGGCGATGGTTCCCATTTTATACACTTCTTTAGCATCACCTGCAGATACGAAAATCAAGCTCACCATAAGGGACGCGTACAAACAAACCCTCACTTCTCTTAATCTTCTGCTCATTTCTTACCCCCCTTCATTGCAAGCAAAGCCGAAAAGCATTGACAAGTAAAACTTATCTTACCCTCATTGACCTTGGCATTGAGACCTTTCAACATCACCCCCTCTCACCTGTACCAACCTAAATTAAAACTTATAGCCTTTTCCGAACATGCATCCGAGAAGTGCCTAAAGTGCTACACCACTGACTTATTCATTGGTATCCCTCAAGCGCCTTCGCGTAATAAATGGCCGCATTATATGAGCTTCGCACAAAAGGAGATGAGGCTACCCCTTTGAAGCCCAAGCCCAAAGCAATTTCCTCATATGCCGCAAAAGTATCGGGTTTGACGTACTCCACCACGGGATAGTGCTGGTCTGAAGGGCAAAGATACTGGCCTATGGTGATGATGTCACAGCCCGCACCGCGTAAATCCCGCATCACCGAGACAATTTCTTCTTTCTTCTCACCGAGTCCTACCATCAGACCCGATTTGGTGATAAGGCTGCCACAAAACTCTTTTGCCTTTTTGAGCAATCCTAAAGAGCGCCGGTAGTCCGCTTGGGGGCGGACCTCTCCGTAAAGCCTTGGTACAGTCTCAACATTGTGATTCAGCACTTCCGGTTCTGCATAGACAACAACAGCAAGCGCCGAATCTGACCCTCTAAAATCCGGGATGAGGACCTCTACCCCGGTGTCTCTGCTTCTTTTCCTAATTGAAGCTATGACTCTCGCAAAGTGAGCGGCCCCTCCGTCGGGCAGATCATCCCTCGTTACCGACGTAACAACGACAAACCGCAGACCCAGATCAGTCACCTCCTCTGCAAGCCTCGCGGGCTCATCCGCATCCAGAGGGCTCGGTTTTCCGGAGGTCACAGCACAAAATCTGCAATTGCGCGTACATACATTACCCATGATCAGAAAAGTCGCGATCCCTTTTGAAAAACACTCCCCCTGATTGGGGCAGCATGCTTCTTGGCATATGGTGTGAAGCCGATTTGTCATCAAACTCTGTTCGACTTCTTGGAAACCTTTGCCTACCGGCAATCTCTTTCTTAACCAGGCGGGCTTATCAGCAGCCGTTAGAATCCTTGCTTGTGTCATATCGTTTGGAGATAAGTTCACTGTAAACCACTTCTTCTCTCAGCCAACAACGCAGAGAGCGGCAAGATCTTCCTACCCGCATACCCTGCTGCAGTTATCCGAATTTGGATTTCTTGAACCCCAGTCGAAAAAAATATTCTTCAGGAACCAGGTCAGGATTCTTGTAAAAATACCAATAACAGGGGGCAAAAGGATCTTCTGAGTATCCGGTTACCCATATGGGGTATCCTCCCCATTCCATAGGCAGGATCTCATTCACCGCACAATGAACACAATAGTACGGGACATTTTTGAGGTTCCAACTCCACGGGTAGGCTTTCTTCGTCACCCCAAACCGGTAAGGTGTATCCAGTCTAGACGGTGTTCCGTCCACTGGATCACCCCGCCGCATTCTGCCGCCACTGCCGCAGGGATCCATCTCAATAGTGATCCGTTCTTTTTCCTCGAAAATCTTGATACTCCCATCCTGTTTGGGCCCTGCTCTATGAGACCTCATCACTTCGGCCATGAGATACACGCGTTCCGCAACACTCATTGTGGACAATGCCTTCCAGGTCCTTTTCATCATCCATGTTTCTTGCGTCTTGCGGCACAATCGGTAGACTTCCTGTTCACCATACAACTCGGCTATCTTGGTCAGAAGATCCCAAATCCAGTCACAGAATAGGTCATGTAAACCCTTCCCTTCCTGAATGGTGTAGTAAGCAAGCGCACGTGCCTCCTCCAGTCGACCCGCATCGATCGACGCTGCAATCATTTCTGGAGTGGAAACACCAAGTTCCGGCCAATCATCTTTGCGGATCAACCTTTCAAGTTTATTTGACTTGACAAGCCTGAGCATGCAGTCCTTCTCAGCCCCTTAAGTTCCGTTAGAGCCCCAGTTCGCGCGCCACAACCTGCCGACAATAGTTGCTGTCCCCGTAGACCATCTCTGCCGTCTTGGCTCTTCGCGAATAGATCGGCATATCATGCTCCACAATGTATCCAGTAGCACCCAGCACTTGATGGCCCAACCCGACCACTCTCTTGAAAGAATCACCGACCCAAGCTTTCGCAGCAGCCACTTCCTTCGCACAGGGAATCCCTTTACCCAGCATCCAAGCCGTTTTATAGGTAATGTATCGGCTGCCTTCCACATCCATCAGCATGTTTGCACAGTGATGCTGCACAGCCTGGAAGCTTCCAATCTGTTTTCCGAACTGCTCTCTCTCTTTAGCGTATGCCGAAGCCATTTCTAACACCTTCTGGGCGCCCCCAAGCATTTCTGCGCATTTGCCAACGATAGCTTTCTGCAGCACTCTCTCCAAGTACTTTCCGCCTCTGTGAAGCTCACCCAACAGATTTTCGCCAGTAACTCTTACGTTATCGAATAACACTTCGTATTGCTTATCTCCAGCGATGGTTTTTATTGCCCTTGCCTTTATCCCTTCGCTCTTGGTGTCTATGATAAATAGCGAAATACCATCTGAGGAGTATTTCTCCCCTTTGGTCCTTGCAACACATATCATGCAATCTGCAACCTGAGCATCGGAAACAAATAACTTGGTCCCTTTGATCAGATAGTCGTCCCCTTCAGCCGAAGCGGTGACTTCTACAAGAAAAGGATCGTATCTCGTATACCCCGGCTCCGTATGCGCCAGCGTTAGTTTTAAATCACCGGCTGCAACTTTCGGAAGATATTCTCTCATCTGATGTTGGCTTGCTGATTCTATGATTCCAAAGGACCCGATAACCGTCGAAAAAAAGGGGCCGGGCAGACAAGCGCGCCCCATTTCCTCCAACATGACGACAAGATCCAGAAAATCGCCTCCCACACCCTCGTATTCCTCTGGAATAACTAGAGCCATCCAACCCAGTTCCGCCATCTTTCGCCACAGTTCCGGGGTATATCCCTTCTCATCCTTTTCCATTTCAAGGACAAGAGAGCTTGGGCAATGGGAGGACAAAAAGTCACGGGCCGTCTCCCGAAGTATTTTCTGTTCCTCGGTAAAATAGAAGTCCATAGCATGCTCCTTCCTGCTGTATCATAGCTAATCGTATTTTTCCCTAATAGGACCGTGGAAGTCCTAATCCGCGCTGCGCAATGACGCTTCTGCCGATTTCACTCGTCCCTGCCCCAATTGTCGTCATGAAGGAATGGAGGTAGTACCATGCTATTCTGCCTCTCAGAACCGCCCAATTCGATTCCTCTTCAAGGGGGCCATATAAACCCAGAATTTGCATCGCAGAATCCACCAACCGTTGTTCCAGTTCTGAAGTGAACACTTTGGTCACCTCTGGTTCATAGTTCATGGGCAAGTGATTATATTCAAGCCACCTAGAATGATCCGCAAGAACTCTGGCCACTTCAAGTTCAATAGCGGCCTGAGCAATTTTATCTCGAATAAGAGGATCTTCCGAAAGGCGCTTTCCCATAAACTCCGTTTCCTTGGCATAAGCGATGAGGTCCTCCAGAACAGGAAAAAGGCGAGCCGGTACGAAAACCTGGTTTCGCTCTGATCCTAACGCTTCCATCATATAGTAAAATCCTTTATTCTTCTCTCCCACCAATCTGTCCTTCGGGACCTTAACCTCGTCATAATAAACTTCGTTTGTCCTTTCTCCAGACATCGTCCACAAGGGCCTCACGGTAATGCCGGGACTGTCCATGTCTACTATGAAGAGGCTAATCCCCTTATGTTTAGGCATCCCTGAACCAAAATCGGTCCTAGCCGCAAGCCAATGGTATTCCGAATAATGGGCTTCGGTATTAAATGTCTTCTGACCGCTGATGACATAGCAGTCCTGCTCTTCGGTTGCTCTCATTTGCATGGAAGCCAAATCCGATCCTGCATTTGGTTCTGAATAACCCAGACAGAATTCAATCTCTCCTCTAATGATCCTGGGCAAGAAATAATTTTTCATTTCTTCCCTTCCGCGCCGCAAAATAGTTGGTCCCACCATGGTGTACCCAACATCCAGTGGAACATGGCAGCCCCATCTCTTGCCCAGTTCATCCAGGAGTATAAAATCATAGGTAGGGGCCTGGCCCTGCCCTCCATACTCCTTTGGCCAGCTCATTCCCAGGAATCCATTTGCTGCGAGCTTCCCGCTGAACGTTCTTGCCTCAGCGCCCACGCCCTTGTCTTCCCAATTCTGCCGGGCAATTTCCTCCGTCAGATTTTCGTCCAGGAATTCGGCCAGCCTTTCCCTGAATCTCTCTTCTTCTTCTGTGTACCCAAAATCCATCTTCAATCCTCCTGGTGAGTATTCAAAGGAATACGCTTGCTTTATTTCAGCCTTGCACAATAGAGATAATGCGAATATGCCTTCACAATAATACCTATTCCCTGGTTCAAGGAATGTGAATGGCGCCTCCGCAAAGCGACATGGCAGACTCCATGACGGTCTCGGAAAGCGTCGGATGGGGGTGCACCGCTTGCGCCAAATCTTCTGCTGTCATCTCCATCGTAATCCCCAGCACCGCCTCGGCAATCATATCCGTGGCGTGGGGGCCAATAATATGAACCCCGAGCACCTTATTGCTTTTCCTCTCAGAAATAATTTTCACCATGCCGTAAGTCTGGTTTAGCACCAAAGCCTTTCCGCAACCATGGAAGGGAAAACGCCCCACATTGACATCAAAATCTTTGCTTGCCTCCTCTTCACTGAGGCCCACGGATGCCACTTCCGGAGAGGTATAGATGCACGAGGGAATAGCCCTGTAGTTCATTTTGACATCCTGGCCGACGGCGTTTTTCGCCGCACATTCTCCTTCCGCAGTTGCAACATGAGCCAACATGAAGCCGCCCACGACATCACCCACTGCATAAATATTCGGAATATTCGTTTCCATGCGCTCATTAACCACCAAAAAGCCGCTTTTATGTTCCAGCCCAAGATTATCGACATTCAAAAGGGACAAATCAGGCTTTCTCCCAACTGAAATAACAACCTTTTCTGCCATGATCTCCCTTGTTCCACCTTCAACATCAAAGAAAACCACAGCCCCCCCTTGCTCGTGACCGATTCTTTTGACCGCTGCTCCTGTAAATACTTTGATTCCATCCTTAACAATGCTTTGCTGAAGGGCTAAAGCGATCTCCTTGTCGGTTCCAGGCACCAAACTGTCCATCAGTTCGAGAATGGTCACATCAGTTCCCATACGTTTCAGGATCTGCGCAAACTCAACACCAATCACGCCACCCCCAATAATGACAGCGCTTTGGGGAAGAGTTTTCATTTCCAAAAATTCATTGCTGTCCCATGCACTTGGGCCGTCCGCCCCTTCTATTGGTAATTCTTTGGGCTTCGATCCTGTCGCAATAATGATTTTATCAGATTTTATCTTTTCCCCTGTTTCCAGGATTTCCACCGTCGACGAATCGACTAAAGACGCCGTTCCCTTTATCACCCGTATTTTTTTTGCGTTCAACAGCTTTTCTACCCCACTGCGCAATTGTTGAACAACATGGGTTTTTCGATTCATGATTCCCTGGAAATCAATCGTGTAATCCCCACACTTGATACCGAACACTTCCGCTTCCTTGATCATCCGGAGTACCTCGCCTGAATGAAGCAAGGCTTTTGTCGGAATGCATCCCCAATTTAAGCACGTCCCACCTAAGAGGTCTCTTTCAATCAAAGTGACCTCCGCCCCCAATCGAGCGGCAGTGATAGCGGCCGGATATCCCCCAACACCGCCCCCGATGACGAAGATTCTTTGCTTATAGAGGAAATCCGGGTTCCTAATGAGGGATTCCAGCGTACGCATGAACTTGCCGGCTTCTGCACCATCGATGATCCGGTGGTCATAGGAGAGGGTAATATTAATCATGGGATTTATTTTGACTTCTCCGTTAACCACAACCGGCTTCTCTATGATGGCGCCGACGGCTAAAATCGCACTTTCCGGAACATTGATGTTTGCCGTAAACTGTTCGATACCGAACATACCCATGGCAGATAGGGTGAAGGTGCTTCCCGTAATATCATCCGGAAGGAATTTGTTCTCTCTTCCTTTCTTGATAAGCGACACACGGTCTTTGGCAACCTCCTCAAGACTCTTCCTGTTAATGTCACGAATCACAGGCACGATAAGGCCCTCATCCAAAGCCATAGCCATGCCCATATGAACATCTTCAAGATACGAAACACCGTCACTGGTCCATCGTGTATTAATAATGGGATGGTGTCGAATCGCTTCCCCTGCAATTTTCATCATGATGTCAGTAATCGTCAAGCGGACGCCGGACTTCTCCTGGATCCTAGGAAGCATGGTCTCCCGGTATTCCATTATTCTAGTAGCATCTACAGTATTGCTCATATAAGTCTGCGCAGTTTCCACCTTTGCCGCGAGCATTTTCTTTGCGATTGCTCGCCTCATACCGGTAAATCGTACGAGTTTCTGAACCGGTAATCCCATTGTATCGGCAGAGCCTGGAAGGACTTCGGTTTCAATCTGTTCATGAGCTCTCTCGACATCGTCCCTATGGATCCTCCCACCCAGTCCACTGCCATGAACACTGCTTATGTCTATGTTGTAGGATTTTGCAATTTTCTTTGCGTAGGGCGAAGCCTTTACGCGACCTTCCCGTTGGACCTGTCCAGGATGTATAGGTGTAACCTCCACAGTCGGCACGGCAACGACTTTCTCTTCTTCCTTTATCGGAGTTTCCTTCACTTCCTTCAGGTCAGAAAGGATCTCTCCGGGACGCAGGAGATAGGCCACCACGGTGCCGATTGGCACCGTATCCTTTTCTTGAACCACGATCTTCGCAAGAACGCCATCTTCAGGACATTCGACTTCAAAAGTTACCTTTTCGGTTTCCAGGATAAAAAGGATCTCACCCTTCTTGACCTGATCTCCTTCTTTCTTTTTCCATTCCACGATTAGGCCCTCGGTCATGGTCAGACCGAGTTTCGGCATCACAATTTCGGTTGGCATTTCCGGCTCCCTCTTATTTGCCTTTAAACTCTGCCTTGCGTTTCTGCAAGAATGCGTTCATTCCTTCCTTCATATCCTCTGTGCTGAAGCAAGTGATGCAGTTCTTCTGTGCATACTGAAGCGCATGTTCCAATGGAAGGTCTTTACCGATTTCAATGGCATCTTTGGCCATTTCTACAGCGATCGGCGCATTGGCTATGATTCTCCGCGCCACCTCCTCTGCAGATTGGATTGTCTCTCCATCAGCAACAACTTTGTCTACTAGTCCGATCGCGTATGCCGCTTGAGCACCAATCGGGTCTCCTGTGAGAATCAGTTCCGCCGCCCGCCCCTTACCAATAAGACGAGGTAAACGCTGTGTTCCTCCCGCCCCCGGAATAATCCCGAGCTTCACTTCCGGCAATCCTATCTTCGCTGATTCAGCAATAATGCGAAATGTGCATGCGATAGCGAGTTCCATTCCCCCACCCATCGCTGCGCCGTTGATTGCTGCAATGACCGGCTGTCGCAATTTCTCCAATTCAACAGTGGTTTTCACGACCCCTTCGTTCCAGCGGAGAATATCCATGGGTTTCATGGCACTCAACTCGGCAATGTCCGCACCGGCCTGGAAAGCCTTGCCGGCGCCTGAAATGATGACGACTCTGATTTCTTCGTCTGAATCAATGAGCCTTAAAGCGTCTCTGAGCTCGTCGATCATTGTTTGGCTGATAGCATTCCGCACCTCCGGCCTGTTCAGTGTGAGATATCCAATCCCCTGCTTTTTTTCCAACAATATCGTTTGATAAGACTTCATAGGCAACTCCATTCCATCAGGTACAAAAATAACTTCACCACACTGTGTGGCCACCATCCACCACAACCGCGGATCCTGTCATAAAGCTGGAAGCCTGTGAGGCCAAAAGAATCGCTGTTCCCTTCAACTCTTCCATTTGCCCCAACCTTTTCATTGGGATGTTGTTTTGGATGACCCGCTTTCCTGCTTCTGAGGCAAAGAACTCCGTATTCATGGGGGTTTCTATATAGCCCGGCAAAATGGCATTAACCTGGATGTTGTAACGGATCCATTCCATAGCCATCACTCTCGTCAGTTGGATGCAGCCCCCCTTGCTTGAACAGTAAGCAGCCATGTTGGGCCACCCCAGCACCCCCCCGATAGACGCCACATTAATAATCTTACCTCCTTTACCCCGTTCAACCATCCTCTCAGCAACTGCTCGGGACAGCAAGAAAACGCTTTTTAAATTCGTGTCGAGAACACTGTCCCAATCCTCGTCACTCATTTTGAGAATGGGCTTTTCGCTCCCTCCAATCCCGGAGTTATTTACAAGTATATCAATTTGTCCAAAAACCTTTAGCACCTCCTCGACAAGATCCTCAATTTCCTTCGGTTTCGTTACGTCACAACGGCATCCCAGTGTTTTAACGCCGGTTTTCTTCTCTATCTCCTCGCAGCATGCCCGGCATTTGTCCAAACGACGCGCCGCGATAACAATACCGGCCCCTGCTTCTGCTAACCCGATGGCAATCCCTTTGCCGATCCCGGTAGCCCCGCCCGTGATGATTGCCACTTTGCCTGAAAGGTCAAAGTAAGGAAGTCGCATTTTGTTGCCCTCTCCTTAAGGGTAGACCAAAATCTTGATATTTCGATCAGGCTCTTCAATAAGCGGCTTGATCCCTTTGCTGACTAATTCATCCAATTTGATTCTCGAGGATATCAGGGGTTCCACATTCACCCTTTTATCCGCCAAGAAAGCAATGGCCGCTGCAAATTCATCTTCATAGCCGCTTGCAAAAGTTATCTCCTTCTCATGGCCCCACAGCCTAATAAAGGGAACTTCGATTGGCTTAAGTGCCAACCCTACAACGCAAATGGTACTCCTTCTCCCCGACAGTTTGACCGCCGTATCGAATGCAGCCTGATTCCCGACGCAATCAAAGGCAACATCCACTCTTAACTCATTCGTCAGCTTGCCAATCTCCTTTCCTACGTCCGTCTGGGTTGGATCCAGTGCAGCAGCGGCGCCCGTTTTTAACGCCGTTTCTCGCCGCGCCTTCATAGGTTCAACAACAAAGGCTCGACTTGCGCCGCTAGCTAGGCATGCTTGCATGACCAGAAGCCCGATAGGGCCGGCGCCCACAACAGCGACGGTATCGCCAATCTTCATGCGGCTTCTCTTGACTCCATGAACAGCCACAGCAAGTGGTTCGACGAATGCGCCCATTTCATCAGTGACGGAATCCGGTAATTTCAGCAGGGAGCTTTCCGGAAAGACCGCATATTCCGCAAAAGCTCCATCCGCAGCAAAACCGAAGGTGCCCAGCTTCGTGCACATAATATGCTGGCCACGCTTACAGTAGTAGCATTCTCCACAATAAATCAGCGGATTGACCACTACGCGATCGGCGACGTTGAAGTGGCTGACGTTTTCTCCTCTCTCGACTACCTCCCCAGAGAATTCATGACCCAAGATAACAGGGCCTCCTGCTCTGTTGGTCAGGGGATGAGGCCTGCTTGGAATAATAAAAGGCCCGCTCCGGTACTCATGAAGATCAGACCCACAAATTCCACACGCCTTTACTCTGACCTTCACCTCGGCTGGATTTACTTCGGGCTCCACTCTATTTTCTATGCGGATGTCTTCCTTTTTATACCAAATCGCCGCCTTCATGGTTGTTCGTCCTCCTGCTTTAGAAACTGGAATCCAAGGATTTCTTAACGGCACTTTCTATGTCTTGAGCCCCCGGCAAGTATGCTTTCTCAAGGTTAAAAGGTATGGGAACAAAGGGAGCTCCAACGCGCAGAATCGGAGCATCCAGTTCATCCATGATTTCCTCGCAAACCGAAGCCGAGATTTCAGCCCCGATTCCAAAGTGTTTGACAGCCTCATGGGCAATTACCAGACGATGAGTTTTTGCCACGGAATTAAACACCGCCTCTTTGTCCCAGGGAGAGACCGACAAGAGGTCAATGACTTCAATGCTGGTTCCCTGCTGAGCCAAAGCTTCTGCCACCTTGAGAGCCTCGTGAACCATCCTCGAAACAGCCACGACCGTCAAATCAGATCCCTCTCTCTTTATCGCGGCCTTTCCGATAGGAATAAGATACTCCTCTTCAGGTATTTCTCCTTTAAGCGCGTGTAACGTTTTGTTCTCCACAACGATCACAGGATTATCATCTCGGATCGCAGACTTTAGAAGCCCTTTTACATCGTATGGTGTTCCCGGCATCACCACCTTTAAACCAGGCACATGAGCAAACCAGGCCTCGAGGGATTGCGAATGCTGCGGCCCGGCGTTGAGACCAGCTCCCGCAGGAGTTCTTATAACTAACGGCACCGTGTATTGACTCCCGAACATATATCTCATCTTGGCCGCCTGATTCACGATCCCATCCATACAGACAGTCAGAAAATCCATAAACATGATTTCCACGATAGGTCGGAGTCCGCAGGCAGCAGCACCGGCAGCCAAGCCCATGATACCCGCTTCACTAATGGGCGTGTCGACGACCCGCTCTGGACCGAACTTTTCGTACAAGCCTCTGCTTGCACCAAAGGCTCCTCCGGACCGGCCAACATCCTCGCCAATAAGAACCACATTCTCATCTCTTTCCATCTCTTCCTTCATGGCCTCACCAACCGCCCAAATGTATCTAATCTCTTTCATCACCTGCTCCTTATCCCGCAATGAGTGATCACTCACTCGCTTTTTGAGCAAAAATTATGCATAAAGATCCTGCATCAGTTCTGAGGCTCCAGGGACCGGTTCATTCCGAGCGAACTCCACAGCCTCTGCTATTTCTTCATCTATTTCTTTTTCAATCTTCATTATGTCTTGCTTTCGAAGCGCTCTGTTATCGAGAAGGGTCTTTTGGAACCTTAGGATGCAGTCCTCTTCCCTGGCAATCTTGATGCTTTCCTCGGGGCGATACTTCTGTGCATCCCCCACAAAATGACCATACCATCGATTACACTTCACTTCCAGTAGGGTGGGACCTTCTCCCTTTCTGGCCCTTGCTATCGCATCGCGGGCAGCCTCGTATATCGGGAAAAATTCGTTCGGGACGGCCATGCCACGCATATCATAACTTTGTGCTCGCTTGAAAACATCTTTGATCGGCATATGGGTTTCCTGTGGTGTGAACTGAGCCCATTGATTGTTTTCACAGACATAGACGATAGGAAGCTTCTTGATAGAAGCTATATTGAGGGATTCATGAAAAGCCCCCTCATCCGAGGCTC
>Ga0068714_10005615_pt1 | contig 13224 bp, 13 predicted proteins | sample MTBNYHSulfiMetaG_FD_62988 | JGI IMG/M metagenome (GOLD analysis project Ga0068714, IMG submission 62988) | Enrichment culture microbial communities from rom New York Harbor, USA that are MTBE-degrading - MTBE-NYH (New York Harbor Sulfidogenic)... | ecosystem: Environmental > Aquatic > Marine >... | reverse complement strand
GGGGCGGAGGGGGAAGATCCTCCACCGGGTTGTCCTCGAACGTCGTGGGCGCGATGGTGATGTCCTCATCGATGTCCGCGGAAGCGATGACCGGAGTGGCAGGACGCGCGATGGCCTCGGGTGGCGGTGGAATCTCGATCTCAGGCGGGAGTTCGATGGCCGTCAGCTCGTCGGCCTGATACGACACGTCCTCCGCGGTCATCTCCGGCCAGAAGGCGAACACCGCGAAGTGCGCCACCGTGGCCAGGATCATGGCGCTCCAGAACCACGCTCCGAAGGAACGCTTGAAGTGATCGTTGGCCGTCAGGAAGACACGCTCCCCGGCGGGGCCTGATGGAACCTCCCGTGTGCTCATCGTCTAATCCCCCTCATCTGACGCTCGAGCATGGTGGCAAAGACCACGCGAACCACTCCGGCCGCAACCAACTCCTTCTGCACCGAGTCGATGTAGGAGTATGGTGTGTCCCGGTCGGCCCGGACCGAGATCACAAGGTGACGTTGCGAAGCGGCGTAGAGCGGTCGCACGATATCGGACACTTCCTCGAGTGGAATGTTCCTGTCGTTGACCCACACGCTGCCGTCCCGCTCCACCCAGATGTTCAGGATGTTCTTGATCTTCTCGTCGATCTTCTCCGTGGCCGACGCCTGCGCCCACTCGATGGGCCGATCCTTCCCCATCTTGAAGACGGTGGTGACCATGAAGAAGATGAGGAGAAGGAAGGCGATATCAGCCAGAGAAGAGTCCGGAATATTCGAGGCTGCCTTCGACTTGCGGTCAAAACCGCCGCCTTTGATGGCCATTGCTCAGAACTCCTCGAGGATCTGCAGGGAGATCCGCTCAGCGCCAGCTAGCTGCAGGGCATCCAGCACATCGATCATGTAGCGATGAGGCGCATCGGGGTGGGTCTTCACGGCGGCGATGAGGTTGGGGTTCGCGGTAACCTCCTGCCGCCAGACGGATTCGATGTCGTCGGGACGCATCTGCTGGACGGAGGTGCTCTCCCCGCGTCTCAGGTCCACGATCCCATCAACACGGACGATGATGTGGAGGATGTTCCTCTGGCTCACCGCAACTTCCTCTCCCTGCTCGGGGAGGACCACTGCCAGACCCTTATCCTTCGGGAAGGTGGTGGTCACCAGGAAGAAGATGAGGAGAAGAAATGCGATGTCGGCCATGGACGACGTAGGAATCGCGCTATTCGCTTTCGTCTTCTTCTGATTCAGGACGGCCATGTTCGTTTCCCTCTAGCCCTTCTGGTGTGGTCCGACGCCACGGGCGATTGATTTCCGGGATCACCCTCGTATGAAGGGGGAGGACCTACCCCTTGTCCGAGGGATTCTGTTTCGCTCCGGGGGTCCCGCCCTGATCCGGGGATCCGGATGCTCCCCGCCGGGCGACGGGCGCAGCCTTCGAGCCCACGGCGGAGAGGACCCTCCGCTCCCGCTCCTTCCTGACCACCGTGAGGTTCCCCTGCTTCTCCATGTCCCAGACGAGATTGAGGATCTGCTGGGTCCCCTGCTCCATGTCCAAGATCAGGCTGTCGATCCGGGTCACGAAGTAGTTGTAGAAAATGTTCACCGGAATGGCGATAGCCAGTCCCGTGGCGGTGGTGAGAAGGGCTACTTTGATACCCCCGGCCACCAGCGCCGGGTCCACGTCCCCGGCCGTCTCGATGGCGGCGAAGGCCAGGATCATCCCTACCACAGTGCCCAGGAATCCCATGAGGGGGGCCACGTTCGCCACCGTGGCGAGGACCACCAACCCCCTCTCGAGGAAGCCGACCTCGATGGCGCCGGTGGTGCTCACGGCCTGCTCCACCTCTCCTTCCGCCACCACCTTCCCCTTGAGACGCCTCAGTCCGGCCAGGAGGATCGCCGCCGCAGGCCCGGGGGTCCCGGAGGCCACACTGATGGCCTCGTCGATCCGCCCGGCCCTGGCCGTCTCCTCCACCTGGGCCAATACGGACCTGGTGCTCTTGTGGGCCAGCCACAGCGTCCAGGCCTTCGCGATGATCACGCCAAGGGCAATGAGGGAGCAAAGGACAAGCGGGTACATCATCGCTCCGCCATCGGCGAAGAGCGTCAACAGTTGGTATTGCGAGCCGCCCAAGAGGAACTCCTTTATTTCCTGCGCCCCACGGTAAGGGCACAAGGTTCCGCAATGAACCGCGCCAATCTACGGGACGGTCCCGGACCGTGTCAACGCACCACCCCAAGGTGGGTTTCGGGCTGGTTCCACGTTTCCATTCTACACTCAGCCGAAGGACCCCGACAGGATCTCCCTGAGGCGGGCCTCGTCGATTCCCACCTCGAGCCTGCCGCCCCTGGCAACGGAGATCCGGGAGGTCTCTTCGCTCACCACCACCACGACGGCATCGGTCTCTTCGCTCAGGCCCAGAGCCGCACGGTGCCGGGTGCCCAGGGACTTGTCGCTCACGGGACTCTGGGTGAGAGGAAGGATGGCTCCGGCCGTGACGATCCGCCCTCCATTGATGATCACCGCCCCGTCGTGCAGCGGAGTGTAGGGAGTGAAGATCGTCTTCAGGATCTCGGCGGAGACGGGAGCATCCACCGGGCTCCCGGTCTCGGAGTACTCGTCCAGGCCCACCTCCCCCTGGATGGCAATGAGGGCTCCCCGCTTCAAGCGCGCCAGATCCGTCACCGCCTGAACCAGTTCCTCGGCCTCCTGGCTCTCCTCCATCGCCCTGAGGAACCGCACGAAACGATTCCGGCCGAGGCGGGCCAGGCCGGATCGCAGCTCCGGCTGGAACACCACCAGGGCGGCGATGGCCCCATATTGGAAGAGGGTCTCCAGCAAATACCGGATGAGGGTGAAATCCAGGAGCCGGGCCACGAAGTAGACGCCTACCAAGAGGAACGCTCCCAGCAGCATCTGCATGGCCCGGGTCTTCTGGAGAAGGAGGAGGAGGCGGTAGAACAGGAACCCCACGACGAGGATCTCGATCAGATCTCCCCATCCCGGTCGCAGGAATTGAAGCTGGTCCCACACCCGACTCATGTGGCCTCTCTCATGTCCCGCTCCCCCAGGATCGCCTGGGTGACGCTCAGAGCCTGGACCAACGGCGCCACATCATGAACCCGGAACACCCGTGCACCCTTCAGAAAGGCCAACACGCACGCAGCCAGGGTCCCGGGAAGCCTGTCCCCGGGTGGTAATCCGGTGAGCTCCCCGATGAAGCTCTTTCGGCTTGGCCCCACGAGAATGGGGCGACCGAGGGCGGCAAGGGCGTCGAGCTTACGCAGAAGGGTGAGGCTCTGGGGCCCCGTCTTGGCAAACCCGATGCCAGGATCCACGACAATCCGGTCCTCCGGGATCCGGGCCTCCAGGGCTAGAGACAGAGACTCCCGCAGCTCCGCCACCACTTCCTCGACGACGTCGTCATAGATGGCCAGCCCCTTCATGGTTACCGGTGATCCCCGCATGTGGGAGAGGACCAGGGCGCCACCCTCCCCCGCCACAGCCTCTGCCATGAGGGGGTCGTGTTTCAGCCCAGAGACATCGTTGATCACCTGGGCACCGGCCCTGAGGGCGGCCCGAGCGACGGCGGCGTGACGAGTGTCCACCGACAGCGGGACCGGCAGCGACCGGGCAGCCGCCTCCACGAAGGGGATGACCCGGTGGAGCTCCACATCGATGGGCACAGGCCGAGCCCCGGGGCGGGTGGACTCACCCCCCACGTCCAGCATCCCCGCTCCCTCCTCCACCAGGAGATGGGCACGGTCCAGGGCCTCGGCCGGGGATCGGATCTCGCCGCCGTCGGAAAAGGAGTCCGGCGTGAGGTTCAGGACCCCCATGACCACAGGGGTGGAGAGGTCGACGTTGCCTCCGGGGAGCCGCCACCCCTGAAGGACACGGGGACCGGGCGCTTTCCGCGCCACGGTCCCCGTGTCCCCGGTCGGTCGGGTTACCCCGGCAATCATCGCGGAGCCCGTTCCTTGCCTGCCTCGTCCAGCGGGAGCTCCGCCTGGCCGTCGGGGAACTCCGCGTCGGACCCGGCCCCTCCGGCGGAGCGGGCAGATTCCTCGTCCGGGGAGTCCGACGCCCCACCACCTTCCGTCCTTCTCCGGTCCAGGGCCCGGGCCAGAGGGGAGGCCGGCCGTGGAGGCCTGGAGACCTCCTGCGCCTCGGAGGGCCCCGATCGGAGGCCGGGACCGGAGGGGCCTGCGGGTGCGCTGGAAGCCGTCAGAGGGGCACCGTTGGACGGGGCTCCCGGAATGGCCAGCTTCTCCAGGGGCGGGAGGGGCTTGCCTTCCGCCAGCAGGCGGATCTCGTCCCGGTCCAGGGTCTCCCTCTCCAGGAGGGCCTCGGCGATCCGCCCCATGAGATCCACCTCCGACTCCAGGATCTCCCGGGCCTTCGAATGCGCCTCGTCCAGGATCCGCTTCACCTCGGTGTCCACCTGCCGGGCCGTGTATTCCGACACCGCCCTGCGCTGCACCAGCTCCCTGCCCAGGAACACCTCGTGGTCCTGGTCCCCCACCGCCATGAGGCCGATGACGTCCGACATTCCGAACTGCGTCACCATGCGCCGCGCCATGGAGGTTGCACGGTCGATGTCGTTCCCAGCCCCGGTGGTGATCCGGCTCATCCCGAAGATCATCTCCTCGGCGACACGGCCTCCGAAGAGCATGGCAAGCTGCCCCTGCAACCACTCCTTCGTATAGGAGTGCCGGTCCTCTTCGGGAAGGGAGGCGGTGATCCCCAAGGCCCTCCCCCTGGGGACGATGGACACCTTGTGCACCGGATCCAGCCCGGGGATCCGGAGGCCGAGAACCACGTGACCGGCCTCATGGTAGGCCGTGAGCTTCCGCTCGCTCTCCGTCAGGACCAGGCTCTTGCGCTCGGCTCCGAGCATGACCTTGTCCTTGGCCTCCTCGAAGTGATCCATGGCGACCCGCTCCGCACCCTCCCGGGCCGCCAGGAGCGCCGCTTCGTTGCAGATGTTCTCCAGGTCCGCGCCGCTGAGGCCCGGCGTGCCCTTGGCGATGATCCCCAGGTTCACGTCGTCCCCCAGCGGGAGCTTCTTGGCGTGGACCCTCAGGATCCCCTCCCGGCCCTTCACGTCCGGCAGGTCCACCACCACCTGCCGGTCGAAACGACCCGGCCGCAGGAGGGCGGGGTCCAGGACGTCGGGACGATTCGTGGCGGCCAGGAGGATCACCCCCTCGTTGGTCTCGAATCCGTCCATCTCCACCAGCAGGGCGTTGAGGGTCTGCTCACGCTCGTCGTGCCCCCCTCCGAGCCCTGCCCCACGGTGCCGTCCCACGGCGTCGATCTCGTCCACGAAGATGATGCACGGGGCATGGGCCTTGCCCTGCTCGAAGAGGTCCCGCACCCGGGACGCTCCCACCCCCACGAACATCTCCACAAAGTCCGAGCCTGACATCTGGAAGAAGGGCCGGCCGGCCTCCCCCGCCACCGCCCTGGCCAGGAGGGTCTTGCCCGTCCCCGGGGGGCCCACCAGGAGGACACCCTTGGGAAGCCTCCCGCCCAGACGGGAAAACCTCTGGGGATCCTTGAGGAACTCGATGATCTCCTGGAGCTCCACCTTGGCCTCGTCGGCTCCCGCCACGTCGGCGAAGGTCACCTGGGGCTTGTCCGGGGAGATGAGCTTCGCCTTGGATCGCCCGAACTGGAACGCCTTGTTTCCCCCGGACTGCATCGTGCGAAAGATCCAGACCCAGAAGACGATGAAGAGGAGCCACGGCAGGATGGAGATGAGCACCGTCCCCCACCCCTGTCGGGAGGGTACGGCCGTGATGACCACCCCCTGCTCCTCCATGCGGGTGACCATGGCCTCGGAGATGGGCGCGGGAAGCTTCGTATGGAACTTGACGGTCTCCAGGCCCAGGTGCAGGACCGGGCGACGCAGCTCCCCCTCCACCCGCAGCCCCTCCACCACCATCACCGAGTCGATGTTCGTCGCCTCGAGCTGCTCGCGGAACTGGGAGTACGTGAACTCCGTCGACGCGTCCTCCTGGCCCTTGAAGAGCTGCACGGCCAGGAAGGAGAGCAGCACCAGCATGACCCAGAAGGAAGCGGTCCTCGACAGGCGGGAGAACCGGTTTCCCGGCTCGTTCTGCAACGGTTCGCGATCAGCCATTCGGTCTCTTCTCTCGGCACCGGGCCGTTACAGGCTCCCGATGAACGGGAGGTGCCGGTAGTTCTCGCTGTAGTCCAGGCCGTACCCCACGAGGAACTCCCTGGGCGCGTCGAAGCCCACCCAGCGCGGCTCCCGGTCCAGGGCAGCCACCCGCTTGTGGAGAAGGGCGCAGATCTCCAGGGTCCGGGGTCCCCTAGCTTCCAGCAGGGGCACGAGGCGGTTCAAGGTCGTGCCGCTGTCGATGATGTCTTCCACAAGAATAACACTTCGGCCCTTCACGGAGGCTTCCGAATCGTAGAGGAGTCTCACGTCCCCGCTGCTCCTCATGGCATTCCCATAGCTGGACGCCACCAGGAAATCAACCTGGAGGGGGCGCTGGATCTCCCGCACCAGATCCGCCAGGAAGATGAAGGACCCCTTCAGGAGGCCCAGCACCAGGATCTCGTCGCCCGGGCCATAGGCGTTCGTGATCTCTCCGGCCATTTGCAGCACCCGCGCCCGGATCTCCTCGCGCGAGAAGACGATCCTCTTCAGTTCCCGTTCTGTCTGCCTCGTGAAGAGGCTAGGGTCCTTCGACATGGCGAATTCCAAGGAAGAAGGCGTCCGGTCCCCCCCGGATCCGGATCAGGACCGACGAGGCCACCCCCGCAACCCACAGGACCCGTCCCTCTCCGTCGAGGAGAATGGGGACCCGGGCCCGCTCCGCCGCCGGTACCCTCGCTTCGGCCAGGAGCTTCTTGAGCTTCTTCGTCCCGTAGGGAAGCGCGATCCGATCCCCCGGCATCCACCCCCTGAGATGGAGGGGAAAGCGCAGGGCGGAGCGCGGAACTTCCAGGACGGCCTGGCAACCGGAAGGCTCGTTGGGCCCCCACGCCGCACCGAGTCTCCGACCCCCAAGCGCCAGCTCCCGAAACCCCTCCTCCGGCCCGGGAATGGTCAAGGGCACGTCCTCCCCCACCCCTCCCGTCTCCGCCACGAGGAACCTGCCGAAGTCCCGGGTCAGCCGGATGCCGGCGGCGATGGTCACGGACGTCCCGCTGGCGCCGCTCCTAGTAAACTCCAGGGCAGCCCGGGTTCCTGCTTCGTCGAGGTTGATTCCGCGGCGGCGCAGGACCTCCCTCAGGAGCCTCGCCTGCACGGCCGGATGATAGGCCAGGAGGCCATCCCGAACAATGTACGAGCGCCCACTGGAATCCTCTTCCAAAACCCCCTCCAGGAGGCGCGGCAGGAGGCTCCTCCATCCCTCCTCGTTCTCCCGTGCCAGGCGGGCCAGGCGGCGAAGGGATCGCCTGGCCCCGGGGGCGGGGCCAGCCTCCAGCTCCGGCAGGGTCCGATGGCGAAGGAAGTTGCGGGGATAGGTCGTGTCGGAGTTGCTCGGATCGATGCGAGGCCGCAAGCCCGCCGAGCGCGCGTACGCCTGGATCTCGCACCGTGTGAACGGGAGGAGCGGGCGGCAGATCCCGGGGGAGCGCCGCCGGGGAATCCCCGCCAGCCCGCCAAGGCCCGTGCCCCGGAGGATCCGAAAGAGCACCGTCTCGGCCTGATCGTCGGCATGGTGTCCCGTCATGAGCCAGCGGGCCGATTCCTGTCGGGCCACATCCAGAAGGAAGCCGTACCGGGCGTCCCGTGCCCGCTCTTCGGATGCCGGGGCTGCCTCAGCCCGGCCCGACCGCAGGGGCACCTCCCACGCCCTGCAAAGTCCCCGGACCCAGAGAGCCTCCTCCCCGCTCTCGGGCCGCATGCCGTGATCGAAGTGGGCGGCCACCAGATCCAGGGGCGGCAGGTCCTTGGAGAAACGCAGAAGGTGCAGGAGCACCAGGGAATCCACGCCACCGGAGAGGGCCACCACGAGCCGGTCCCCCGCCGATACCTCCCCCTGGAGCAAGAGGCTCCCGGCGAACCGGCTCGCCAGGGCTCCAGCGCCCTTCCCGGAGGGGGGAAGTGCCCGGCGGGTCATGCCGAGGGCCCCTCGGAGGCGGTGGCACCCCGCCCGGTCCCCTCCTGGGGACGCCTCTGAAGAGAGGGAGGAGGAGGCCGTCCCGCTGCCTCCGTCAGGACGCTCGCCAGCAGGTCGGGGCGATCCGTCTGGATCCCGTCGACGCCCCAGGCGAGGAGTCGGCGCATGGCCTCCGGTTCGTCCACCGTCCACACGTGCACGGGAAGGTTCCTTCGGTGGGCTTCCGCCAGGAAGGAGCGGGTGAGGATACGGATCCCTGCATGAATCTCCGGAACCTGCAGCACATCGCATCCGGGAGTGAAGAGCACCCCAAGGGGAGTGCGAACGAGAACAACGAATCCCGCCAGGTGACGACGGGAGGCGCCCCACGGCCCGGGATAACCCTTTACCCGCCTACGGTTCCGTTCCCATTCGGCCGCCACGAGGACCCGGTCCTGGGCCCCATGCCGCAAGACGGCCTCCACGAGCCCAACGGCCGACCTCCCGTCCTTGGCTTCCACGTTCAGGCGCACCCCGGGGAGCTCTTCCAGGACCTCCTCGAACCGCGGGATCCCCACGCCCTTGCCCCGGAAGGAGTGAACCCCGTCCAGGTCCTGGAAGCGATACCCGGCATCCAGCTCCCGGACATGAGCCCAGGTCAGCTCCGCAACCATGCCGTTGCCGTCCGTGGTCCGGTCCACGCCTTCGTCGTGGATGACGACCACTTCCCCGTCCAGGGTGGCGCGGACGTCCATCTCCAGCATGTCCGCGCCCCAGACGTCCACGGCGTTGCGAAAGGAGGCCAGGGTGTTTTCCGGGGCGAGTCCCGCTCCCCCCCGATGAGCGATGAGGAGAGGGCTTCCGGCCAGGTACGGATGACCGGGCCTCCGGCGAGGCCACCGCATCATGCGCCGACCCTACTCCGATAGCACGACAGCCTCCACCCTCCCCATGTCGTCCGGTCCGAGCTCATGGAGGACGCAAACGACCACATCAAGGAGCCGGCTTGTCATCTTGAGCTCGGCCTCCGTATGGTCCCGCCCCTCCCCATCCTCATCCGCCGCGTGCTCGCCGAGCTCCACCACCCGCGCCGCCAGGAAGCCCAGCAAGTCCTCCACCACCTCCGGAGAGGGTCGGGGGGGCACCGGAGAGTCGGGCATGGCCTCGGAAAGGAGAAGGCCCCGAACGAAGGCCAGGAAGCCGGGAAAGGCCATCTCCGTGAGAAACCCCTCGTCGAGGCGCTCCTCGCCCGTGAGCTTCTCCCACTCCAGGTCGTTCCAGTACAGATCTTCGCCGGCCTCCCTCAGATACTCCCGCTCGGCTCGCGGGAGCGGGGGGGAGGAGGGGGTCCGGGGCGGAGGAAGGGGAGCCCCGAGGATCTGCTCAATCCGCCTGACTCGTCCAGTGAGAAGGGTCGTTTCCCGATCGGCCATGGTAACGTCTATGCTAAAGGAGCTTCATGGACTCGGAGCAAGATACCGGCCCGGGTCGGGCCCACGAAAGAGGAGCCCGGGCCGCGCCGGGATCAACGCAGCGTCACGGCCGGCGGCGCCTTCCTCCGATCCACACGGCTGGCGATCCGGTCATAGAGGGGTCGGGGCAATACCTGCGCGCTCCAGGCCGCCAGGGCGAGGGGCCGGGGGAAGGCCAGGCTCTTCTTGCGCTTCCGGATGGCCCGAACCATCTCCTCCACCGCCGGCTCCAGGTCCATGAGGAAGGGCATGGCGTGGCGGTTGTGGTCCGTCATGGGCGTCCGGATGAACCCGGGGCAGATCACGGTGACGTCCACCCCCGACCCCCTCAGATCGATGCGGATGCTCTCGAAGAAGTTGATCATGCCCGCTTTGCTGGCGGAATAGGCCGCCGATAGGGGGAGCCCGGCGAAGCCGGCGATGCTGGACACGGCCACGATCTGGCCCCGACCCCGCGCCACCATCCCCTGAAGGACACCCTCGGTGGCATAGATGGCCCCCAGGAGATTGATCCGGATCACCCGCTCTACCTCCCCGGCGTCGAAGGCATCGACGCGGGTGTTGACGCTGACGCCCGCGTTGGCCACCAGCAGGCCCACCGGCCCCAGCTCCTCCTCGCAGCGCCGGATGGCCCCCAGGACCTGGTTCCGCTCGGCCACGTCACATGGCAGGACCGCCGCGGTCCCGCCGGCTTCCCGGATCTCCCGAGCCACGCCTTCCAGCAGCTCCACCCGGCGAGCCGCCAGGCCGACGGCGTACCCCTCCCGGGCCAGACGAACCGCCAGACCCATTCCCAGGCCCGAGGAGGCTCCCGTAATGAAGCACACGCGACGTTCTTCCATCCCCGGCATCTCCGGCAAGACGCAAAAACAAAGAAAAGCCCCCCGAGAGACTCCCAGGAGGCCGAAAACCCTTCTCTTTGTTGGATGCCGGAGGAGGGACTCGAACCCCCGACACGCGGATTATGATTCCGCTGCTCTGACCAGCTGAGCTACTCCGGCTCGGACAAGAAAGGTCATGGGGCCTCCCAGGGGTGTCAAGAGGATGGAGGGCGAATCCCCTTGCGCCAAAGCGCTCGCCGCCCCAGGGTAGATGGATCCACTCGTCCCGGGCATGAAGGAGACGCCGGTGAGGGCCGTATTCCTCCCGACGACCCCCCCCCGTGGCGAACGCCCCCCGGCGTGCCGGGGCCCTTGCCTGCACCCAGGAGGAAGACATGCCCTTGGATCCGACCACCATCCTCGGTGCCCTGGCCATTGTGGGCGCGGGTGCCCTCCTCACGTCGTTGCGAATCCTCTGGGAATACGAGCGGGGCGTCATCTTCCGGCTGGGGAAGCTGACCCGGGCCAAGGGACCGGGCCTGATCTTCCTCGTGCCGTTCGGCGTGGAGCGCATGCGGAAGATGGATCTCCGGATCGTGGCCCTGGACATTCCACCCCAGGACACCATCACCAAGGACAACGTCAGCCTCTCGGTGAACGCGGTGGTCTACTTCCGCGTGGCGGACCCGGCCAAGGCTGTGGTGGAGATCGAGGACTACTACTTCGCCACCAGCCAGCTGGCCCAGACCACACTCCGGAGCGTCATCGGCCAGTCGGAGCTGGACGAGCTCCTGGCGCACCGGGAGCAGATCAACGACGTGGTGCGGGACATCATCGACCAGGGGACCGATCCCTGGGGAATCCAGGTGACCGGGGTGGAGATCAAGGACATCGATCTCCCCAAGGAGATGAAGCGTGCCATGGCCAAGCAGGCCGAGGCCGAGCGGGAGCGTCGGGGAAAGGTCATCGCCGCGGAGGGGGAGTTCCAGGCGTCGAAGAAGCTGGCACTGGCGGCGGCCGTACTCGAGAACCACCCGGTGGCCGTTCAGCTCCGGTTCATGCAGACCGCAGTGGAGATCGCCGCCGAGAACAACTCCACCACGGTCTTCCCCATCCCCATCGATCTCTTCGGGAGCATGCGGCCGCGATCGGCTCCGCCCTCCGGCGGGGTGACCTCGGAGGACGAGACGGAGGCTCTGGAGGCCGGCGGGAAGGAGCTGGGCCTCCCGGAGGGAACCGGTGACCGCCTCCTGGCGGAAACCGCCAGGTCCATTCTGGGACTGGGCGCCGGAGGGGAGCCCCTCGCGGCAGAGAAGATGGAAAGGCGGAGGGAGGAGTCTCCCGACGCAGAAGAGTGACCCGAAGGAGCGACCTGGCGAGGTGGGGGTCACCCGGGCATGGACCCGGGCGGAGGGACTCCGCAAGTGCCGGCGGGAGGCAGCGGCGACTGCCCACCGCCGGCGCTTCTCATCGCAGGGTGTCGGGCCCGGATCCCCTGGGCTCCACCATCCGGTAGAGAATCTCCCCCTCCCGGATCATTCCGAAGCGCTCCCGGGCCAGGCGCTCCAGGGTGGCGGAATCGTTCAGGAGGGAGTCAACCCAGGCTCGCATGGAGTCCACCTCCCGCCTGAGGAGAGCCAGCTCCCGGTCCTGGGCAACGACCTGCTTCCGGGCCTCCCGAAGCTCGAAGAGGGAATACTCCCCGCCGAAGAGGGCGTAATAGACCGCCAGGCCGATGAGGACCGGGAGGAGCAATCGCTTCACTTTGCCCACAAGTCCCTACCCGGATAGCGCGCCGCTGCCCCCAGGGCCTCCTCGATACGAAGGAGCTGGTTGTACTTCGCCACCCGGTCGGTCCGGCTCGCGCTCCCCGTCTTGATCTGTCCCGCCCCCGTGGCTACGGCCAGGTCCGCGATGAAGGTGTCCTCCGTCTCCCCGGACCGGTGGGAAATGACGGAGCGGTAGTGTGCGTCGTCGGCCAGGCGGATGGTCTGGAGGGTCTCGGTGAGCGTGCCGATCTGGTTCACCTTCACCAGGATGGCGTTGGCCACCCCTTCCTGGATCCCGCGCTCGAGGATGGCAGGGTTGGTGACGAAGATGTCGTCCCCCACCACCTGGACCTGGCCGCCGATGGCCCGGGTGAGGGCATTCCATCCGTCCCAATCATTCTCGTCCAGGGGGTCCTCCACCGAACGGATGGGGTACTTCCCGATCCAATCGGACCAGAACTGCACCATGCCGGCCGAATCGAAACGTTCGCCCGAGGACCAGCGGAAGACGTACTCCCCGTCTTCCGTGTGGAATTCACTGGCGGCTGCATCGACGGCCAGGACCATGTCGTCCCCTGGGTGGTAGCCGGCCCGCTCAATGGCCCTGAGCACGAACTCCACCGCCTCGTCGTTGCTGGCCAGGTCGGGGGCGAATCCCCCCTCGTCCCCAACGGCCGTGTTCTTCCCATGCTCCGCGAGGACCTTCTTCAGGTGATGGAACACCTCGGCACCCATGCGAAGCCCCTGGGAGAAGCTCTCCGCCCCCACAGGCATGACCATGAACTCCTGGATGTCCACGTTGTTGGGAGCGTGGGACCCGCCGTTCAGGATGTTCATCATGGGGACCGGAAGGAGATGGGCCCCAGGCCCGCCCAGGTACTGATAGAGCGGGAGGCCCGTTTCCGCAGCCGCGGCCCTGGCGGCAGCCATGGAGGCCGCCAGGATGGCGTTCGCCCCCAGGCGGCCCTTGTTGGGGGTCCCGTCCAGCTCGATGAGGGTTCGGTCGATGTCCAGCTGCTCCCGGGCCTCGAACCCCAGAAGGGTGTCGCGGATCTCCCGGTTCAGATGGCCGACGGCGGTCAAGACCCCCTTGCCCAGGTA
>Ga0068714_10005614_pt1 | contig 13225 bp, 13 predicted proteins | sample MTBNYHSulfiMetaG_FD_62988 | JGI IMG/M metagenome (GOLD analysis project Ga0068714, IMG submission 62988) | Enrichment culture microbial communities from rom New York Harbor, USA that are MTBE-degrading - MTBE-NYH (New York Harbor Sulfidogenic)... | ecosystem: Environmental > Aquatic > Marine >... | reverse complement strand
AGCCTCTCATCCCGACCAGGTCGAGGGACTCCAGAATGACCTTCTCCCTCGCCGCTTTCGGCAGGCCTCTCACCTTGAGGCCGAATTCGAGGTTCCCGTGGACCGTCGTGGTGAAAAGGACCGGGTTCTGGTGAACCATGACGATTTCGCGGCGCAGTGCGGTCAACCCGCGGCCCTTGAAATCAACCGTGCTTCCCCGGTAGCGCAGTTCCCCCGTCGTCGGAGGGATCAAGAGGCTCAGAATCTCCAGGAGGGTCGTCTTCCCCGACCCGTTCGGCCCCTGCAGGGCGTAGATCTTTTCCTTGTCGAGGACGAGTTCCCGCAGGTCGAGCACCGTTCTGCCCTTGTAGGCCTTGGTGAGCTGCTTTGCTTCGAAAAGGGGCATCAGGTCCTCGATCTCCCTTGGACGTAGTTGAAAAGAATGTTCATGGCGAAGCTGATCATGAGGAGCACGATCCCGAGGGCGACTCCCAGGACAAACTCCCCCTTGTCGTACTCGAGGGCCATGGCCGTGGTCATGGTTCGGGTAAAGCCCTTGGCATTGCCCCCCAGCATCATGCTCACCCCGACCTCCGCGATGACCCTCCCGAAAGCGGCGATGATAGCGGCGACCAGGGCGAACCGAGCCTCCCGGAAGATGACCTTTGCCGTCTCGAAGGTGGTGGCGCCGAGGGTCAAGGCGGTCTTCCTGTACCTTTCGTCAATGCGGCTGATTGCGGCAATGGTGAGGGAGGCCACGATGGGAAAGATCAGGATGACCTGGCCGATCACCATGGCGGATTGCGTGTACAGGAGGTCGAGGATGCCGAGAAGCCCCTTTCTCGAAATAAAGGCGTACACGACCAGCCCCACCACGACCGTGGGCAGGGCGAGCAGGGAGTTGAGCGTGGTGATGACGGCGCGCTTGCCGCGAAAGTCATTGAAAGCGATGAGAAAACCCGCCGGCACGCCGATGAAACTGGCAATGAGGGTCGAAAAGAAGCTGACCTTGATCGACACGTAGACGATGAAGTAGAGGTCCGGATCAAGGGACCAGAGAAGCAGAAAGGCAGACAGCACACTGTCGAAGAGGAAGTCCATGAGCTCAATGTTAACGGCGGGTGGGGTTTTTGTAAAGGCAACCCTCCCGCCCGGCGAGATCTACCGCCGGTTGGAAGGGTCGCTGAGGGGATCCTTCGTTCTACTTTGCGCCGGGAATCGCGTCGGGGAAGAAGGCCTGCTTGCCCTGGATCTTGTAATCGGCGATCAGGGACTGCCCTTTCGTTGACACGAGCCACTTGGCGAAAGTCTCGGCCCACTCGACCTTGACGTGGGGATGCTTTTTCGGATTCACCGGGATAACCCCATAGGGATTGAAGAGCCTCTCGTCCCCTTCGCAGACGATTTCGAGGTCGAGCCCCTCTTTCCGGCCGAACTTGTATTCGAGGTAGGTCCCCCGGTCGGCCAGGGTGTAGGCCTGCTTTTCCTCGGCAAACAGAATGGTCTTACCCATGCCCTGTCCGATGGAGTAGTACCAGTCGCCGAGACCCTTGGGGTGTTCGAAGGAAAGCGACGTTGTCTTGCCGCCTTTCACCACGTCCATGGTCTTTTTCTCGAGGGGCACCCCGGATGTTCGCCACAAGTCCTGCTCCTTGCCGTGGGTTCCGCTGTCGTCGCCCCGGGAGACGAACCCGGCCTTGGACTGGGCGATTTTGGCCAGGGCTTTCGCGGCGTCCTTCATGCCCTTGATCCCCGCAGGATCCTTGCCGGGACCGAGGAGGACAAAGTCATTGTGCATGACGGCATATCGCTTTGTGCCGTAGCCGTCGGCCACGAATTTTTCCTCCCTGTCCTTGTCGTGAACAAAGATGACGTCCACATTACCGTCGATCCCGTCCCGGATCGCTGCGCCGGTCCCCTTGGCAAACACCTTGACGTCGATGCCCGTATCCTTCTTGAATTCAGGCAGAAGGACGTCCAGGAGTCCCGAATTTTCCGTGCTCGTCGTCGTGGACATTTTCAGAATCTTGTCTTCTCCTGAGGCAAGGCCGCAGAGAAGAAGACCCCCACAAACCGCCATGAGCAAAGTTTTGACAGCCCCTTTCATCTCACTTTTCCTCCATAGAAGATTTCCGCTTCATCCTTTCTAGTGGTCGTACTGCTTCGCATAAGCCGCGTCGTTGTAAAGCCCTTCGCCGTGCTTGTCCGCACCGTATTCCGCAATGATCTTCTGCCCCTTTTCCGAGGCCACGAAGTCGATGAATTTGGAGGCGTACTCCTGCCCGGGAGTGGCGCCCCCGGGTTGGCAAAGGGCATGGTAGGTGTTGACCAGGAAGGGGTCGCCTCTGAAGAGGATCGCCAGATTGGACAATTCCTTTCTCGCAGCGACCCAGGTGCTGCTGTCGGTCATGAAATAGCCTTTTTCCGCATCGGCTCGCTTGAGCGTCGCCATCATGAAGGTTTTGGTCACCACGTACCAGTCGCCAGAGGGCTCGATGCCGGCATTCTTCCACGCGTCCATTTCTTTTTTGTGGGTCCCGGAGTTGTCGCCGCGGCTGAAAAACTTGGCCTTGGCTTCGGCGATTTTCTGGTAGGCCTCCGCTGCGCTCTTGGCTTTGGCGATTCCGGCGGGGTCGGTCTTCGGGCCCACGATGTAGAACTCGTTCGACCCGATGAGGGTGCGCTTGATGGCCCAACCCTCCTGAACCGCCTGCTTCTCCGCAGCCGGGGCGTGGACCATGACCATGTCCACCTTTTTATCCTTGAGCATTTTCAAAGACGCGCCGGATCCTGCCTTTCTCCAGCACAGGGCGGTCCCGTTCGTCTTGTTGAAGGCTTCGGCCAGCTCTTTGAGGAGCCCCAGCTCTCCGGGGCTTCCCGTAGCCAGGGAGAATTCGCGGCCGCTGTCGCCGTAAAGCTCGGTGCACTTGTCCTGACCGGAGGAGACGCCGACCAGGGCCAGGAAAAAAACCGCGATGAGCATCAAAGCCGCTATTTTACGTCTCGTCATTGCTTCTCCCTCCTCGATTGTGGAAAGGATCGATCCGATCCTCCTTCAGGACCGGCCGATCGGGGTTTTCGTTATGAGTCAATTCAGCCATATATCAGATATGACATACGGCGGAGATTAGGTGAAGGCGGGAACCCTGTCAAGGGAAATCGTGGGCGCCGCGAATCGGCTTTGCCATTGACACAACCCCTGTTTGTTCCCTAGTATCCCTCCCATTCCCTCATTCAGATCCTCGGTCGCGCACCACACGTGCGTGGAGAGGGAAGCAATTTTGACGGCCTCGCAAAAAGTCATCAAAGTCGTCACCCCGGCGAATCCCGGATCACGTCCGGGACAGGCGCCGGGGTCCAGAAGTCCTTGGTATTCCTGGATTCCGGCTTCCGCCGGAATGACGGAAAACAGGGTTTTTGGACTTTTTACGAGTTCATCAATTTGGATACTTGGCAACCTCCCCTCCTTCGCCACTGCGAGCGATGCGAAGCAATCTCCTCGTTCGGCGGAGCCTGGAGACTGCCACGGCGCTTCGCGCCTCGCAATGACGGCGTGAAGCCTTTTGGAATCCGTCCCAAATATTCCATGAAGCGGTAGCGAGGTAATGGATTGGCTTCTTCTAATCTGGGTGCGCTCAAAGGGTATCTATGCGTCGTCATCGGCGCCATGATGTGGGCGTCGTCGGGCACGGCGGGAAAGGCCCTTTTTGAAGGGGGCGTGGAAGCGCTCGACCTGGTGCAGATCAGGGTGACCTTTGCCTCCTTCATTCTCTTCCTGTTCCTGGCGATCTTTTCCAGAGACTCCCTGCGGGTGAGGGCCAGGGACCTGGGCTACTTCCTGCTTCTGGGCGGCGTGTTCATGGCCCTGGTGCAGGGCACGTACTTCTACACCATCAGCAAGATCCAGGTGGCGGCCGCAATCCTCATCCAATACCTTGCCCCCATCTTCGTGGCCGTGTATTCCATGTTTTTCTGGAAGGAGCGGCCCACGGTGTTCAAGATAACCGCCCTTGTCCTTGCCTTCGGAGGATGCTACCTCGTGGTCGGCGGTTACAACCTGGAGCTCCTGCGGATGAACCGGCTGGGAATCATGGGCGGCGTGGCTTCCGCCATCTGCTTTGCCGCATACAGCCTCCTCGGAGAGAGGGGCATGCACCGTTACAAGCCGTGGACGGTCCTTTTCTACGCCTTGGTCTTCGCGATTCCCACCTGGCACTTGCTTCATCCCCCTTTCATGTACGTGCGCCTGGACCTGAGCCCCTCCCAGTGGTTCTGGATAACCTACATCGCCGTGGTGGGCACGATTCTGCCCTTCGGCCTTTTTTTCGTCGGAATCAACTACATCCGTTCGACGAGGGCCAGCATCACCGCGACGCTCGAGCCCATCAGCGCCGGCTTTTTTGCCTTTTTCGCCCTGGGAGAGACGATGGAGGTCCTCCAGATCGTGGGAGGCGCCATGGTCATTGCCGCCATCGTTTTCCTGCAGATCCAACAGGAACATGACCTGATGGCGCCCGCCATGATCCGGGCCAGGTCCGGGGAGTCCGGGGGGGATCATGAAGGTTGAGCTCTGAGGCTGAATCTCAAGGAGTCATGCCAGATGACATCTCGACTCACGAAGAAATGCGGCGTGAACCTCATCATCCTTGCCCTCACGCTGCTCGTTACCCTGGATTCAGCCTCAGGCAGTGCGATTTCCTTTGACGCGTACCTGTCCCGGCTCCGGCAGGCCCTCGAATCCGCGAAGTCCGGAGAGGGTCCGATGTCCCCTGAAGCAGTCAACCGCGGAAAGGGCCTGTTTCCGCCCGGGCTGAGGGTGAAGGCCCGGGATGGGTCGGACGTGACGTTGAATCGGGAAGACCTCGCCCGGTGGATGGAAGAGGCCGGCAAATCAGCCGAAGGCCGAGCCTCCCTTGCCCGCCATCTCGAGTCGGTCCTTCTCCAGGCGGACAAGCGGCCGCCGATCATCCCTGCGACGGATCATCATTGGGAGCAGAGCCGGGAAAAGCTGGAGACGATCTATGCACTGAGCGAGTTCCGGGGTCTGAAGGAGAAGGAATCGCCTCCCTGGCTGGCTTCCCTGCTCGAATGGCTTCAGAAGCTGGGAAACCGTCTGGACGCCGCATTCAAGGCCATGGGAGGCAGGATACCGGGGGAATGGGTCGGGTATGTTTTCTACGGGCTCCTGCTTCTGGGAGCCGGGTTTCTCCTTTTCTGGGTCATCCGCAATTTCGGGCCGGCAGGATGGAGATGGCGGAGCGCCTCTGTCACGAGAGCCGCACCCTCGGCAAAGACCGTGGAGAGGGACTGGAGGCAGTGGAGGCAAACAGCCATGAGCAAAGCTTCCGACGGCGCGTTTCGCGAGGCGATCCGCTTCTTCTTTGTCTCCGTCCTGCTGGAAGGCCATCACCGTGGATGGTGGACCTATAACCCGGAGGCGACAAACCGGGAGCACCTTGCCCGAGTGGAAGGGCCTTCGAAAAGACAGGATGCCCTGAAGCAGTTGATCGCATTGTATGAGCAGGTGTGGTATGGGCAGGAGGAGGCGGGGCAAGCGTCATTCCTGCGCTGTTCCGAGTGGCGCGACCGGATGGAGGCGCTGTGAGAAGCCCCGGCACCTGGAAGAAAGCCATACCCTTTGTGCTTCTTTTCTTCGCCGTTTACGCCGTGGTCTTCCTGGAGCAATGGCTGGGAAGGGGGCAGGAGCCGGGGACGCCTTCGACCTACAGCTCCGGAACGGGGGGATACAAGGTGCTCTATCTCTGGCTGCAGGAACTGGGCATTCCCGTGGAGCGGTGGGAAAAGGACCTGAGAAGCCTCCCCCCCCGGGCGGACGTGCTTGTGCTGATGGAACCCAGGCTCGGCCCTGAGCCCGGAGAGCTGAAGTCCCTGGAAGGCTGGGTGGCCAGAGGGGGAACCCTGTTTATCGCCTCGCGAACGCCCGTTCCCTTTCTCGCACCTTTCGGGCTGGGACTTGCCGGGTACCGAGGAGAAGGCCGCGATGAAGGAACCCGCTTTCAGCCGGGGCCCTGCCTCCGCGGAAAACGTGACATCCGCAGCCAAGGCCACCTCGATCTCACCTCCAACCGCCCCGGCCTGGTCATCCTGGTCCGGGACAAGTGGGGAGCTCTCATCGGGGTGGTCGAAAAGGGGAAGGGAAGGGTGATTGCCCTTTCAGATCCGGGGCTCTTCTCCAACCTGAAGCTGCGCCAGGGCGATCATGCCCGCATGGCCCTGGAATTCCTGCTCTGCCACCTGGGGCAGGGAACGCTCCTCGTAGACGAGTACCATCACGGGTACGGAAGAGCCACGTCCCTGATCGGCCACGTTCTCGGCTCCGGGGTCCAGGGTCTCCTCTTTCAAGGGGGGCTCATTCTCCTGGTCCTTTGGGCCGCGGCAGGCAGGCGTTTCGGCCCGCCGAGACCCCTGCCCAAGGAGGAGGCCCGTTCGCCCATGGAGTATGTTCGAGCCATGGCGGGCTTGTTTCAAAGGGCCGGAGCGAACCGGCTCGCCCTCGAGACGGTGTCCCGCTGGGTCGAGGAGGAAGCCGGGAGGCTGCTGATCGACAAGGACGCAGGGCTCCAGACAAAACTGAAAGCGGCCAAGGCGCTTTATCAGGCAGGGGAGTTGACGGAGCAGGAGCTCCTGCTTCAAACAAGGGATCTTTACGCCGCTTTCGAAAATGCAAGAAGGGGTGCCCCGGGAGGATAAGCACATGGAAGAAGGGTTGAAGAAGTTTATGGATCTGCTGACCTCGGAGATCTCGAAGGTGGTCATCGGGCAGAAAGAGGCCATGGTTCATCTCCTGGTCAGCCTCCTCGCCCGCGGCCACGTGCTCATAGAAGGCGTGCCCGGCCTGGGAAAAACGCTCCTTGCAAAGACACTGGCCTTTGTCCTGAGAGCCGAGTTCAACAGAATTCAGTTCACCCCCGACATGATGCCGGCGGACATCCTGGGGACCCATGTTTACGATCTTCAGAGCCGGGCCTTTCGGCTCAGCAAAGGTCCCATCTTCACGGAAATCCTCCTCGCCGATGAAATCAACCGGACCCCGCCGAAGACCCAGGCGGCGTTGCTCGAAGCCATGGAGGAGAGGCAGGTCAGCATCGACGGGAAAACGTTTTCTCTTTCGGAAAGCTTCATGGTGGTCGCAACCCAGAACCCGATCGAACAGGAAGGCACCTACCCGCTGCCCGAAGCCCAGGTGGACCGTTTCCTGGTGAAGATCATTCTGACCTACCCGGAGACCACGGAAGAACGGGAAATCATCGGCCGGTACGGGAGGGACGTGTCCGCCCATGACCTGGAAACCATGGGCCTGAAGAGGCTGCCTGAGGGCGAGTGGGCGGTCCGGCTCCGCAAGCACGTGACCCAGGTGAAAGTGGAGGAAGGCATCGTCGGCTATGTGCAGACCCTCGTCGAACAGACCCGGAAATCCCCCCACATCTTTCTCGGAGCAAGTCCGAGAGGCGGCATCGCCCTTCTCAAAACGAGCCGGTGTCTGGCCGCCCTGGAAGGAAGGGCCTTCATCACCCCGGACGACGTCAAGCGAATGGCGCTTCCCGTGCTGAGACACCGGGTGATCCTCAGACCCGAAGCCGAGCTGGAAGGGCTGACCCCGGACAAGGTCATTGCCAGGATTCTCGACAGTGTGGCCGTACCGCGGTGACATAGCGATGAAAAGAGGCTGGCGAAAAAGACCGGGAGCCTTTTTCCGGGCCGCTCCCGTACCCGCATCAACCACGCTCTGGGCGCTGAGCTTCGGTCTGCCCGTCTACCTGCTTTGGCAATGGAAGGGATTGCTCATCTATGATGCGGTCCTTCTCGTTTTGTGTGCGGCGGACTTTTTCATGGCCTTTCGCGGCGAAGAGATCCACGCGGAGCGCACCTGCCCCCGCAACCTCCTGCAGGGGGTGAGCCAGGACATAGAGATCGCCCTGACGAACAAGGGAAGGACATCGAAGCAAATCCAGGTTCGGGACCAGGCTCCTCCGGGCTGGAGCGCGCCTGTCCTCAAAGGGACGGCCCCGGAAAGGTCCGCCCTGAAGCTGAGCTACGCGGTCACGCCGAAGGAGCGGGGGTCGTTCGTCTTCGAAGGCGTCTATCTCCGGGTGAGGGGGCCTCTGCGGCTGGTTCTGCGGCCTCTGTCCGCAGCGATCCGGGATGAAGTGCGGGTGCTCCCCCGGTTCCAGCCCCTTCGCTACCCGGACCTGGCGTCTTACCGTCGAAGGGCACGGTATTGGGGAAACCGGCCCATGAAGTGGCGGGGAGAAGGGCGGGAGTTCGAGACGCTGAGAGAATACATTGAAGGAGACGACCCGAGGAAAATCCACTGGAAGGCGTCAGCGAGGCTGGATCGGCCTATCGTTCAGGAATTTCAGCCCGAGAAGAACCAGATCATTATGGTCCTTCTGGATCTGGGTCGCCTCATGGGCGCGATCACCGATGGGAAGAGCAAGCTGGATCACGCTCTGGAGGCTGCAGTGCATCTCATCCACACCGCCCTTTCCGGCGGCGACCAGGTAGGGTTCCTGGCCTTTGCGGACCGGGTGGTTTCCTTCGTTCCACCGAAAAAGACCCGGATCCAGCTCCAGACGATCCTCGATGAAACGGTCTCCCTCCGGCCCCACACCGTGGAATCCCACTATGAAGAAGCTTTTCTCCTGCTCCGCACCGGCGTTCGCCGGCGGAGCCTCACCGTGCTTTTCACGGACCTCCTGGACGAAATCGCGTCGGAGAACCTGCTGGAAGCCGTCGGGCTGGTCCGCCCCCGCCATCTGCCCTTGTGCATCGCCATCCGCGACGGCCAATGGGATGAAATCCTGAACCGCCCTCCTTCCATCGTTCAGGACGTGTATGAGAAATCCGTGGTCCAGGAGTGCCTGCGCCAGAGGAAAAGGGCCATGGGGCGGCTTTATCAGAGAGGCGCCCTGGCCATGGACGTTCCCCCCTCGAAGCTCTCCGTCGAAACCATCGAGAAATACATGGAGGTCAAACGAAGGGGCCTGCTGTAGCAGGCCCCTTACGGTGACCGGTCGTGGGGGTAGTCTCTTCCGAGCCGCAACCATTTCTGCCGTGCTTCTAACCGGCGCCGAAAAGTCACCGGGTGCTGGTGATAGCCTGCGATGTCGGGGCTCCGTTTGGCTTGGAGAGGTGCGCCTACTTTGAAAATGACCTCAGCCCAATGGGCGTCAAAGATGACGGAGCGCCCTACCGGTTGCGGTCTCCTCAGAGACTACCCCCCCGACCGGTTGGGAGAGCAGCCTATTCCGAACCGTCCCAATGCCGGAGTGTTCAGTGTTCGGCGTTCAGCGTTCAGGGGAAAAGGCCGGAGGCTTTTTATTGAGCAGTTCCTAAGACACGTGGCGTTCCATTCATGTAAAATCCCCCCTGTGAAGCTGTCCGACAACCTAGAAGCTCTGCCCTCATCTCCTTGTCCCGTCATTGCGAGCGAGCGAAGGGAGCGTGGCAATCTCCTTGGCGGCAGGGATACAGGAGATTGCTTCGGTCGTTGCACTCCCTCGCAATGACCGTTCTGAGGTGGGCAGTGAGGATTGTCGGATAGCGTGCTGGCGAGGATTTCGCGAGTCCTCTTGTAAACGAAGGTTCGCTCACGCCCTTGCAGCGAAGCGCCGGGGTACGAATGCTGAACACCGAACACTGAACACGCGGTAGCTGAACACCCAGTATGCCCACTAGCCCTGCGGCGATCTTCCGGGCAACAGGAGATAGGCGGTCAGGAGGGCGAAGAGAACGGCCGCCATGGTGAACTTGACGCCCGCCGGAATGAGCGCGGGAGAGAAAAAACCCTCCACGATCCCTGCGACGACGAGCAGGGGAACACAACCCAGCACCAGGCGGCCGGCCTGGCGTGCCCGGCCGGTGAGCGCCTGCTTCCTGGGCAGGTCCCCCGGTGCGAGGAGGGCTGTGGCAAGAAGGAACCCCGCTCCGCCTGCCATGAAAATGGCGGTCAGTTCAATCACACCGTGAGGGAGCACGAACGACCAGAAGGGAATGTCCAGATTGTGGGTGTGGCACAGCCCTGCTACGGCGCCCAGCATGAGGCCGTTGAAAACCATGAGATACAGGGTGCCGAGGCCGAATGTCATGCCGAAAGCAAAAGCCAGAAAGCTCACTGAAATGTTGTTGGTCATGATCATGCTCGACGCAAGGGGTCGAACGGCCAGGATGGAGTCGAACCAGACTTTTCCTTCTTCGACTTTTTCGATGAGATGGGGCGGAACCACGAGGGGAACGAAGGCGCTGTCGACGAGGGCGGCGCCAAGACCGTACAGGAACCCGAGGAAGAAGGTCAAAAACGCGAAAAGGGTCCACGGGGCCGTCTCGCGGAAAACGGCCGGCAGGGTGAAACGCAGATAGTGCCAAAAGGATCCCCACCTGGGTGGAGGATTTCGATACACCTGCCCGTACCCCCGGGCCACCAGCCGGTTCAGATAGACCTCCATCTCAGAAGGAGGGAGATCCCTGCTGCGCATACTCTGGAGGCGGGCCAGGTCGGCGGTGGCTTCCCGGTACAGTCGGCCCACATCCAGCAGATCGGCGGCGGTGAGCCCTTTCACCTGTCCCCGCTCCAGGGATTGAACGATGGTCTCCAAGCGTTCCCACCGAGGTTTGCGGGAATGAAGGAAATTCTGGATTGATTGGGCCATATGGGCTATAATAGCAAAATCCTATGGAAGCATCCAGGGAGATACTCACCATTCAGACCCCCGAATCCGTCAGGTTCCAGTATGTCCTGGCCGGCGTGGGGTCTCGTGCCGCCGCTTTCCTGCTGGACACGGCCATCCGTTACCTTTCCATCCTGGTGATATTTATTTTGGTTTCCTTGTTCAGCTCCTTGTTGCCGGTTCTGGATCCTACGGGAATCTTGGACAAAACGTCCAAGACCTGGATCATCGCTTTGGCCGTGCTCGCCTACGGAATGGTGGACCTGGGCTATTTCCTCTTTTTCGAAGCTCTCTGGAACGGCCAAACACCGGGTAAACGGAAACAGGGGCTCCGGGTGATCCGGAGCGACGGACAACCCATTGGGTGGCTCGAGTCGGCGATCCGCAACATCTTGCGGGCTGTCGATGTTCTTCTCGGATTCTATCCTATCGGTCTGATCGTCATCTTCTTCAGCCGCAACAACCAGAGAATAGGGGACTATGCCGCGGGAACCGTGGTGGTCGTGGAAGGAAAAAGCAAGGTTTTTCAAGGAGCAAGCCGGCCCCGGGACACCAAAACCCTGATCCATCCTGAAATCGAAAACTACCTTACCCTGGTCCAACCCTCTCACTATCGGGTTTTGAAGTCATTTCTCCAGAGACGAGGAGAAATGGACGAAAGGAGCAGGCACGAACTGGCGAGAACCCTGGCCCTTCAGCTTGTCGAGAAGTGGAAAATGCCTTCGAGGTTGAAAAGTTCCTACGAGGTTTTTCTGGAAGAAGTGGTTTCGCTCTACGAGGAGCGGAGACGAGCGATATAGGAAACTGGCGGCTCAATAACGGACGAGGGGGTGGCGGCGGTGGAAATGGAAAACGACGAGCGCAAGGTGGTCATGCTGCGGCTGGTGGGTCTCCAGCCGGGGGCGTCTGAGGAGAAACTGGCCCGTGCCCTTCAGCGTATCTACAAGGGAAAAACAGAAGAGGAACTTCGAAGGGCCCTCATGGGGCTTCCCTTGGTGCTGGCCCGAAAAGCCCCGGAAGAGCAGGCGCAGAAGGTTAAGCGGTTTCTCGAGTCTCATGGCGCTATCGTCAAGATCTCGATCCCCGGCGCGCCCGGCACGAGAGAGATAAAAGTCCCCTCTCCCGGGACCTCAGCCGAAGCAGAGCCCGGGCCGGATCAACCCCGGCAGCCCTACACCGGCGAGGAACGCAGGGCAAAGCCCCGGGTCAGCGAAGGGATGAAGCTTCATCCCATGGGGATCGGCGAGATCCTGGACCGCTCCTTCCGTCTCCTTCGCAACCATTTTTGGCTCCTGTTCCTAATCATTTTGATTCCCCAGGCCATCTACTTCCTCGTGAGCGAGGGCCTCGAGCTTGGCTTCTCCGGGGGGACGGCCATGTCATCCCCGATGGCCATGGGCATCGGCTTCGGGTTCACCGCTTTTTTCGCCGCCATCATCTTTCTTGTTATCCAGTTCTGGGCCCAGGGAGCGCTCATCGACGCTGTTTCCGAAACCTATCTTGGGCACAGCGCCTCCGTGATGGGTTCCTTTGGGGCCATGCGCAAGCGCTTGGGGCGTCTCATCGGAACCCTGCTTCTCATGGGCGTGCTGATAGCCGTCATCGTCGGCGTCGTCATCGCCGTCGGCGCGATCCTTGCCATGGTTTCCGGCATTCTCACCGTAATTTTGGGTTTGGTCGGGGTGGTGCTGGGTTTCCATTTGTTTCTGAACTGGCTCATGGTCGACAAGGTGGTCGTTTTGGAGGGCACGGCCTGGATGAGTGCCCTGCGCCGAAGCAAGGAACTGATGACGGCGCGCACCGAAGCGGGGTTTTGGAAGGGCACCAAGATGAAGGCCGGCCTCATCCTGCTTCTGGGGGCGGTCATAGGGTTCGGGTTTCAGCTCCTGTTCCAGGTGCCGGGCATGGTGCTCGGGTTGCTGACCCAAGGAAGCACGGTGGTCTTCACAATTCTGCAGCTCCTCAACATTGCAGCGACTTCCCTCGCCACCGTGTACACGGCGGTTGCCATGATTCTTTACTATTACGACATTCGGGTCAGAAAAGAGGGCTTTGACCTGAGGATGATGGCGGAGAAACTGTGATCCCCTCGAAATCCTGCTTTCCCAGGGTGTCGACAACTCGGATTTCCGTACGGATGTTGAGGTGAATGGCTCGCAATTAAGCGTGGGTCGTCATTCCCGCGAAGGCGGGAAACTATTGCAGTGTCTCGGCAATCGCTTGTCATCTCGACCGCAGGGAGAGATCTTTGGAACCCCTGCCCAAATTAGGATTTCTCGCATTCGCTCGAAATGACAGACTTGTAATGGCATCGCTGAGACACTACACTAGCGGTTTCATGCTTTTCCGGACTCCCGCCGGAGTTTATTCCGGACTCGTTACGGGGCGGGAGTGACGGAATCTGCCTGGGCCGGGAAGCTCGGAAGCCGGGTTTCAGCGGCTCTCAGACGGGCTTTTCCTTGACCCCTTGACCGCAGCCGAACACTTCTCTATGATCCCCCACTATCCCTGCAGAGGGTTACAGCCTAGACATTGGGCATGCACACATGTTGTGAAAT
>Ga0068714_10005613_pt1 | contig 13226 bp, 12 predicted proteins | sample MTBNYHSulfiMetaG_FD_62988 | JGI IMG/M metagenome (GOLD analysis project Ga0068714, IMG submission 62988) | Enrichment culture microbial communities from rom New York Harbor, USA that are MTBE-degrading - MTBE-NYH (New York Harbor Sulfidogenic)... | ecosystem: Environmental > Aquatic > Marine >... | reverse complement strand
GATGAGGATGTTAAGCGAAGTTATCTTGGCATTTGAGATATCCTATAAGGTGATAGGGGAATGAGCTAGCCTCCTTCGTCAGAGCACTTGTGGTAAGCTCGATGAACTGCGAGTGGGGATAGCATTGTTAATTTGGAGGTGGTTGATGGAAGAACACGGGGTTAGAGATTCAAATTGGCGTGAGGACTTAGCTCACTGGCCTGCTTTTGCTCCACACTTTCACATTGATGCCGCGTACAGTGCTTTAGTCATTATAGATATGCAGAATGGGTATGTGCGTCGCGAATCAGGCATTGGTGAATACTTGTGCAAGCACCTCCCGGAATTAGCCACCTATTACTTTGACCGTCACGCGTCGGAGGTGATCCCTAACATTGTGCGCCTCCTAAGCTTTTTTCGACAGCACCAACTGCCTGTCTTGCACGTGACATTCGGCGCCCAGAGGTCAGATGCTCTTGACTGGCTGCCTTCTCGGCGTCGTGTGGAGGAAGAATTGAAACTTGAAACGGGTCATGTTACTGCTGTCCTGATCGTTGGAACTCCTGAGCATGACATTATCAGCGAACTAATGCCGAAATCCAACGAACTGGTGTTGAATAAGGTGACGCGGAGCGCCTTCAACTCAACCGGGATTGACCAGATACTCCGCAACATGGGTGTAAAGTATCTTGTAACGGTGGGATGCATAACGAATGTCTGTGTTGAAACAACTGCGCGCGATGCAGTGGATCTGGGGTACCAATGCGTCGTGGTCGAGGATGCCACGGCTTCTTTCAACCCCATTTATCACCATGCAAGTCTGCGCGCGTTCGCGGCCAATTTCGGTATGGTGTTGACAACTGGAAATGTCGTAGCGGACCTTGAAGAGGGATTGGGATGCTTATAGATTGTCATTCGCATGTCTGGAAGGCGGAATTCCTCACGGGACAGTTCCAAGAAGACATGGAAAAATTCGTTCGTGAGGCTGGGAAGGCAGCAGAGGGCAGGGTGACGAACGCTGATAGGGATAGACACGCACGCGCTATGGAAAACCTGGTGGACAGGGCCATTGTCTTCGGGCTTCAGGCAAGCTTTTCTGGGGTCTCTGTCCCGAATGACTATGTTGCCGAGTACGCGCAGCTGTTCCCGGAGAAAATTGTCGGATTCAGCTCCGTGGATCCTCTTGATCCCGGTGCTAGGCTGGAGCTTGAGCGGTCCTATTACGAACTTGGTTTGAAGGGATTAAAACTTGGTCCCATCTATCAGAATGTTCATCCCCATGATCGTCGCTTTTATCCTCTTTACCAGCGCTGCGCTGAACTGAACATGCCCATTGTCTTTCACCAGAGTTCCACTACTCCACGTTCGGTTCGTCTCGCCATCGCTAGTCCACTTCTTATTGAGGATTTGGCTATTGAGTTTCCACAGCTCAAAATACAAATTGCCCACATGGGACATCCGTGGTATATCGAAACAATTCAGGTTCTTCGCAAGCAGCCGAACGTATGTGCTGATATATCTAGCCTGTGGCCACGGCCGTGGCAGTTCTATAACGCTCTTATCCTTGCCCAAGAGTATGGTGTTGTCCCAAAACTCTTATTTGGCACTGACTTCCCCTTCGGTACAGCCAGGGAGAGCATCGATAGCCTTATCGGGCTAAATCGAATGGTGGAGGGGACTAACCTTCCACAAATCCGCGAAGACACAATCAGTGCAATAATTTACGGCAACGCAGAGCGGATTTACGGATTTCTATGGTCTTAAGCACGATTAGGCTCGCAATGGCGCAAGTTTCAGCTAGCCCGGACAGGGAGGCAAATCGCCGAAACGGTTTAGAGCTAGTAGCAAGAGCAGCCGCCGAGGGAGCAAATCTCTTGTGCTTTCCAGAGATTGCTTTTGATCCCTTTTTTCCACAATACAGAGCTGATTTCGCCTACTTTGACTGGGCGGAGCCTATCCCCGGCCCCACAGTAGAACGGTTCCAGCGCGCGGCCCGGAGACACGGGATCGTGGTGGTGCTTAACCTGTTTGAGCGAGCTGGCCCCGGTGAGTACTACGACACCTCACCGGTCATCGACGCCGATGGGGAAGTGCGCGGTCTCAGCCGGATGGTGCACATCGCCGAGGCCCCATTCTTCAATGAAAAGTTCTATTATCGTCCGGGTAATCGAGGATTTCCAGTTTTTCGGACAGCGGTCGGAACGCTGGGACTGGCTATTTGTTATGACCGTCATTTCCCTGAGCAGATGCGTGCCCTAACCGTCAAAGGAGCGGAGATGATTCTGGTCCCTCTAACTGCCGTAGCTGCGGATCTATGGGAGATCTTTGAAGTGGAAATGCGGGCAGCCTCATATCAAAACCAGGTATATGTCGCGCTGGTGAACCGAGTTGGGAAAGAGGGGGAGATGGCATTTCTGGGGCGCAGCTTTGTAGTGGACCCCTTTGGACATGTGATCGCTAGAGCGTCGGATGCACCGGATCTTATTTTGGTGGACTTAGATCTAGAGGCTATCGATCATGCCCGCCGGAAGACACCGCACTTACGGGATCGTCGGCCGGACCAGTACCGCATTATTTCGGAGTTGTAGCCTGAGATATCTTTAAACAGTATTCATGTTGAAACCGGAGAGCATGAAAGGTCACGGACTTTGAAATCAAGGAAAGGAGTCAATTGTTGATTGGCAGCGCTTCCAATAAAGACTCTGAGCAGCGGCGCAGGCTGGTGATTGATGTCCACAGCGCATTCGTTCCGCAAGAATACGTGGACCTCATGGTCCGCCGGGGCGACCGTTACTCTATGCGGGTGATTAGGCGAGACGGGAGTTCCTTCTTGGTATCTGACTTGTACGTGCCATTATATGGAAAAGGTAACCCTATTCCCTTTTCCACCCAACATGCAAATACAGAAGTCCGGCTGCAAGACATGGACCGCATGGGCGTTCATGTCCAGGTGCTGACTCCGCCGACCAATGTATTTCATTATTGGCAAGCTCCGGAAAAGGGTGCTGAGATAGCCCGGCTGATAAATGACGCTACGGCAGAGGTAGCTCGCAGGAATCCTGCCCGGTTCATCGGCGTCGGAATCGTTCCCCTTCAACATGCCAAACTAGCGATTGCTGAACTGCATCGAATGGTAGGGATGGGTTTGCGGGCAGTTGAGATAGGCTCGAGTGTGAACGGTGAAGAGTTAGATAGTCCGAGAATGTTTCCTTTCTTTGAATGTGCAGCCGAACTAGATCTCCCTGTATTCATTCATGGGAGCGAACTGCCGGATCCTCCACGCTTTGAAAGTTACAGTTTAGTCACGCTTGTAGGGATCCCCATCGCCACCACAATAGCGGCAAGTCGCCTAATTTTCTCAGGAACATTGGACCGGGTCCCACAGCTTAAACTCTGGCTCTCACATGCAGGTGGTGTCCTGCCATATCTCAGGGGACGCCTGGATCACGGCTACTCTGTGAAATCCGATTGCCGCACTGCGCTCAGCCGAGCACCGGGTGAGTGGCTTAACCACCTCTACTATGATACGATTGCCTTTCATGAACCCACTTTGCGCTACCTTGTGGAGATGGTAGGTCCTGGCCAGATTATGCTTGGGAGCGATTACCCTTTCGATGATGGAGAGGCTGACCCCGTGACATTCGTGCATAAAGTCGGCGGCATTACCTCCGAGATGCGAACTGCCATTCTTGGCGGAAACGCCGCCCGATTGCTGAAGTATAAGCCACTAGAAGTGGCAAGAATGTCTGGTGTTTCGGACACAAAAAATGTGCATTAGCTAAGAGTAGTTTTTTCCGGAGGAGTAAATAGTGTCTTGCGTGGCGAATAAGGCTGCGCCAATAGATGTTAAGCTCTATGTCTGAGTTTTAAGTCGCAGCCAGCTCAGCCACTACATCTCTTTTAAATGGAGCAGAACTCTGATGAAAGTTCTCACAAGGTTCATAAGTTCCGTCTGGGCCTTTAAATGAGAATGCAAGGTTCTTGGATATAGGAAATGAGGCTATGCCCTTATCTTGGCACAGAGGGATTTATGAGATTCCATAGGCCCTTGGACACATCCATGTAAACGTGCGATACGGTCTTATCTTTTTTGCGCCGATCGGCGCAGAATCTGGGAAGCGAGCTAGCGAACAGTGCATCGCAGGTTGGAATCTGTGAATGTCTCTTGTTATTCATGCTGATGAGCAGCTGTGGAGAGGTTATCATGGTCAAGTTCTACAGTGCATTACCTAAATTTGAATATACTTCACCGCAAAGTGTTCAAGAAGCTTTGGATTTAGTAAACGACAAGAAGCATGATGGCGTTAGGCTTTACGCGGGAGGTACCGATGTACTCCCAAAGCTTAAGAAAAGGCTGATTGATGTCCCCAGGATGCTCATCGACCTAAAAAGAATTTCAGAATTGGATTACGTTAAATATGACTTGGAAAAAGGATTAAGGATTGGCGCATTGGCAACCCTCCGATGCATTTCAACTTCGCCGATCGTGAGGGAGCGGTTTGAGATACTGTCTCAAGCAGCCGATAGTATTGCAGCAAGACAGATTCAGAATCGAGGTACTTTGGTTGGTAACATCTGCAGCGGTGTTCCTTCAGCAGATTCAGCACCAGCGTTGCTTTGTCTTGATGCGAAAATTATATGCATGAGTACAAAAGGCGAGAGAAGTATTCCCATTCGAGAGTTTTTTGTTGGCCCGCACCGAACCATAATACGGAACGAGGAGATTGTGAAGGAGATCCAAATTCCAGAGATGCCCCCAGGAAGTAGGGGTGTGTATATTAAATTATCAACGAGAAAACGAATGGATTTGGCCATAGTTGGGGTTGCAGTTGTTTTGGTTTCCGACAACCGCATTTGTAAGGAGATTAAGATAGGTTTGGGGGCGGTAGCACCTACTGCGATCCGAGCGGAACGGAGCGAGGCGAGGCTGCTCGGACAGGAACTAAGTGGGTCGATAATAGAACAAGTTGCGCAGAGAGCAGCCGAAGAGTCAAGCCCTATAGATGACCACCGTGCAACAGCGTGGTATAGGAGATGCATGGTAAGAGTATTGGTGAAAAGGGCCGTCCATCAGATTATTGCGAAGTGACTCCACGACTCAATAAGAGGATAAAATGAGGAGGGACTACATCGTGTGTGAAAAGGAAATAGAATTCAAAGTTAATGGAGCAACATACAAGACAAGAGTTTATCCCTGGGACACACTTTTAGATACCCTGAGAGAGAAGCTGCACCTGACCGGCACTAAGAAGAGCTGTGAGGAGGGGGAATGTGGGGCCTGTACGGTGATTTTGGATGGGAAAGCCGTTTGCAGTTGTTTGGTCCTCGCTATAGAGACTAACGGTCATGAGATAACCACTATCGAAGGACTTGCTGTTGAAAGCAATTTCCATCCGATTCAGGATGCATTTGTAGATAATGGAGGAGTACAGTGCGGGTTTTGCACCCCAGGGATGATCATGTCTTCAAAGGCTCTGTTGGATGAGAAGCCAAGTGCAAATGAGGATGATATAAAAGATGCGATAGGAGGGAATTTCTGCCGCTGCACTGGGTATGTAAAGATTATTGAATCTATAAAGGCAGCTCAGGCCATTTCCAGGAGGTAAGGAATGGGGGATTTCCTTGTGATAGGAAAGCGACTTCCACGGGTTGATGCCGGAGGGAAAGTTACAGGGAATGCTATTTATTTGGCTGATTTGAGTGTATCTGGAATGCTCCATGGCAGGATTCTTCGCAGTCCTCATCCGCATGCAAAGGTGCTGAGTGTAGATATTTCGAGTGCCAGAAGGCTTCCAGGCGTTAGGGCTGTGATTACGGGTGAGGATACACATGGAATTCGACTTTGGAAAAGACCATCTGGCGAGAAACCTCCTCTAGCTGAAGAAAAGGTTCGCTTTGTCGGCGAGGAAGTTGCAGCTGTAGCGGCTGATTCTGAGGATATCGCAGAGGAGGCCTGTAACCTTATAGAAGTAAAGTATGAGGAACTACCAGCAATATTCGATCCTATTGAGGGGGTGAAGCCTGGAGCAGTCAATATACATGAAAAGGGAAACATTCACATCTCGAAGTCCTATGGAGATGTAGACAGGGCTTTTAGAGAGTCAGATTATATCCTTGAGGATCGATTTGAGACCCAGGCTCAGCAGCCGTGCTGTTTGGAGCCTAAGGGGTGTATTGCTCACGTCGATCAACTGGGACATCTAACGCTCTGGGGTATGAGCCAGATTTTGCATCCGTATAGACAAATGTTAGCAGACGCACTCGCCTTACCTCTAACAAAGGTGCGGGTGATCCAATTAACTTTGGGCGGCTCCTTTGGCGAAAGGATGTTTATGGACTCCATGCCCGTCATTGCATACTTTTTATCTAAGCAAGCAGGAAGACCGGTCCGCATCATCGATAGAGGAAATGAAAGCTTCGTAGCGGGGAGAATGAGGTATCCGATGGTCATCGATATCAAGACAGGGGTCAAGAAGGATGGGACCTTATTGGCCAGGCAGGTAAAGGTGATTGCGGATGCGGGAGCGTATGATAACTCTTGTTCAGTGTGTGTGCATGGGATTGGGACCAAGTGTACCTATCTTTGGGGCGTTCCCAATGTAAAGTATGATGGCGAGGTCGTCTTTACTAACAAGACCTACGGATCGAATGTTAGGGGATTCGGAAATCCTCAGATTACATTTGCCATTGAATCTCAAATGGATATGATAGCAGAAAGATTAAACATGGATATAAGGGACTTATGCTTGAAGAATGCCAACTATGAAGGACAAATAATATGCATGGGCAGTAAGATTACGAGCTGCGGCCAGAAGGAGTGCCTTGAAAAGGCAGTCGAGGCCATTGACTGGAGAGAGAAGAGGAAAAAGCCCGGAAATCGTGGGGTGGGAATGGCCTCCTTTATGCATACTGGAGGGGGCATTCGAGGCATGGCTGGCGGAGATTGTAATTTCTCAGATGTTTTTATCAAGATGAATCAGGACGGGACGATTGATTTGAGTTCTGGAGCGGTTGAAATGGGCCAGGGAACCGATACTATGTTAGCCCAGATCGCCGCTGAGGAGTTGGGAATACGAACAGAAGATGTCAATCTCGTCACAGGGGATACTTCCACGACTCCTATGTGTTTGGGGGCTGCGGCATGTAGAGAAACGTTTATTGCAGGGAATGCTGTCAGGATAGCTGCGGGAGAAATGAAGAGAAAGCTTCTTGAAGTGGCTTCCAAGGTGCTTGGAGCCTCTTTGGATAATTTGGTTGCAGAGGGAAGTAAGGTATATGTGAAAGGAAATGCGGATAAGTCTGTCTCCATTGCGAGATTGGCAACAGAGTGTTACAACAAGGGCGAAATAATTGCAGGAAGAAAATGTTATGATGATCCCACACGGCCTGCAATGCATGGTGGAGCGCCGACATATGGGTTCGGGACGCATGCTATTGAAGTGGAGGTGGACAAAGAGACAGCGCGGGTCAAGGTGCTAAATTGCGTCGCTGCTCATGACGTGGGGAAAGCGATTAATCCGATGATAGTGGAAGGACAAATTGAAGGGGGAGTAGTGCAAGGCTTGGGTTATGCTCTTTCGGAATGCTTAGTTTGGGAAAAAGGGGTAATTAAAAATCCTAATCTGCAAGATTATAAGGCTTTGTACAGTAACGATATACCCCCGATAATACCAATAATTGTTGAAAGTAATGATTGCATCGGTCCCTACGGTGCCAAGGGCGTAGCCGAAATGGGGGCGATCCCGACTGCAGCCGCTATTGCGAATGCAATTTACGATGCTGTGGGGGTTAGAATTAAGAGTTTGCCTATCACCCCAGAGAAAATCTTGAAAGCGCTTGAACAGAAAAAAACTCGCTAAAGTTTAGATGGCTTATGCAATATCGATCTGGAGAGAGGAGGGAGACATGGATCTTGGGTTGAAAGATAAGAAAGCTATTGTGACTGGAGGTGCTGCTGGAATCGGTAAGGCGACTGCGAAAGCTCTTGCGGCTGAGGGTGTAGACGTCGCTATATTTGATGTCAACGAAATAAAGCTCGAGGAAGCTGCGAGAGAAATTCAAGACGCTTCTGGCAGGCGGATTGTGCCGATTGCGACTGATATGAGGGAAAGGCAGCAGATTGAAACGAATGTGGACAGAGTCGCTTCTGATTTTGGACGGATTGATATTCTCGTGAATAACGCGGGGGCATCGAGATTTGGAGATCCTTTGGAGATTGATGCCGCGGCATTTGAGGAGGCCATGGCCCTAAAATACTTCGGTTATGTGAATTGCTCCCGTGCTGTAGCAAAATATATGATGAATCAGAGATGGGGCCGTATTATTAATTTAGTCGGCAGTGGAGGCAGACAGGCTATTCCCGTTCATCTTCCTGGAGGAGCGTGCAATGCAGCGTTACGGTTATTCACCAAGGGGTTTGCCTTGCGGCTTGCAGCACATGGTGTTCTCGTGAACGCTATCAGCCCAGGCGCTGTTTCAACTGAGCGCATGATGCGTCTCGTTCAATCGTTTGCTGATAAAGAGGGTATAAATTACGAAAGAGCGGAGAAGGAGTTTTTTAAGGATTACGCGGTTGGCCGAGCGGCAACACCGGAGGAAGTCGCAGCAGTTGTTCTTTTTCTCGTTTCCGAGCATGCTGGTTGTTTCGTGGGATCAAATATAGAAATGGATGGTGGGAGTATCGATACAATCTAGGAGTGAGTTGGGGGTTATAGGATTCTTGATTGATTCCGGACTGTCTGTGACTTTTGCCGGAAAAGTGCGCTGAAGTCGAAATTGAGGTCTGGTTAAGATCCTGATAGGTAGTCTTCCCTTCATTCTTTGGATCCCGGTGGTAGTTGTGCCAGGTTTTTCGTCGCGGTAGAGAATGATGTTTCCTGAGGAATGCTTCACTGGGGGATCTTATGAAGCGGGTATGTATTAGAATTCCTGATTATGCTGCTGAGGCTGAGGCAGAGTTCCTGGAAGAAGCCGCGCCCAAGACATGCAGCGCACTGTGGAAGGCGCTGGAAAAACCTATGACGGCTCAAGGCATTCATGGGATTTGGGTTGGTCCGGAAGTGATGATTGACATGCCTGCCTCTCACAGGGTTTTTGACGGATCGATTATCCCGCATGAGAACCAGACATGTTTTCCGAATCCAGGCGACCTTGTATGGTTCTGGTTTTCCTCTGGTGCGTGGTTCGGTCTGAGTGAGGAGGTTTATGAGTTTGGTATTGTATATGCCCGGGATGTTCGTATGTTCATCCCGTGTGGATGGGTGGCTGCAAATGTTTTTGGCCGTGTCACACAAAACCTAGATGGGCTTGCAGAGGCATGTAGGCGATTCCGGGAAGATGGAAGGCGAGAGATCACCATCAGTCGTATTGAATGAGCCTTTCATGGAAGGTGAAGCAGGGCAAGAGATACCGAGATGCCTTCAGAGCGGCTGATGCTGCCGGGGCGGGGGGATGAATACTCTCCGCAGGCCCTCCTTCAAGGAAATAGCTTTTTCCGGGCAGAAGCGGGCGCAAACTCCGCATCCGAAACACAAGCGCTCGTCTCGCTCAGCCTTGCCTTTGGCGTCCAGGTTGATAGCCTGAGTCGGACATTGGTCTATGCACAGGCCGCAGCCTGAGCAGACCTCTTGATCAATGACCGACAGATAATAGGTGGAATTGATCAGAGGCACCACACCGTCACGCCAAAGCCTCAGGGTGTCGCAACAGTCTTTGCAACAGTTACAGATGCTTGTCTCTGGGCGGTTTATGTTGGAGCCGGGATGGAAGGCCTTGTGTACGAGGCCTGCGTCTTCCGACTCTTTCATGATTTTAAGTGCTTCCTCTTTTGAAACAGGCCGCGCAAAACCCTGAGTAACCGTATGACGTGCAGATTTACCAAAAGTAAAGCAGTTCAAAGTGGGGGCATGCGTTGCGCAGGGCTCTCCTAATGTTTCGTGGCGTTGACGGCAGAAACAATGTCCTACTGCAATGTCGTCAAAGTTGTTAATGATCTCCTCGACACTCTGGGATGGAAGAATGAACTCCTCCGGCAACTCTATCTTTCTGTCAAGGGGGATGATCTTAATGGGCTTCCCATCAGCGGCTGTGCTACTAGGCACGGTTCTGTCCACTGGGGGGGATTTTTGAAGCATGGGCATGAGGGCGTCATAATTACTTTGGACTTGGTTCCTGAGTTCCTCTATGAGCTTGGTGAATAATTGAGCCAGTTCCTTCTCCTTTGGATCCCCTTTCAATTCTCCCATAAATTTATATTCGAGCAGCCCCACTGTCATAAGGGGCAGCAAACGGTAAACCATTACGCCTGAAGAGCTCGGCTGGTTGAACAGCAGCCCTTTTTTGGCAAGAACCTCTGCAATTTCCTGGATCTTTTTTTGAGGGAGATTGCTCGATTTCTCCAGTTCGTCTAGGGTCTGAGAGGCATTGTGAGCAAACGCGCTGATGAGGTCGAGCTCTTCTTCATTGTCATCAATGACGTTTTTTAAGATGGAAATTGATGTGTCGTTAACGGGGAAGGGGATCATGCCCTGACGGCAGATGGCAGCAGCAGCCCGCTCGTATTTTTCTTTAAGAGACAATTTGAGTGCAGCCTCGTCTCAAAGGATGCTTCAAAGCATCATATTGTGCACAGCTTGAAAGTCAGCACTGAGTAAGGTTCGTCTTATATGGTCGGAAACCGGAATAGGGTACATGGTATTATTGCGCCAAGCTCATGTCAAGCCAAAATGCGCTCTGATTCGGCTTAAGTCTTTTTCGCGGAGACGTTGATGTCTTCCCGCCCTACTGAGTGGAGGCAAACCAAGGGAGTTCTTCAGGTCAACCATGAGTTCGGCAACCTTGAAGCTTACGGCCATCACATCTATAATCGGCACCTTGCCGTCGAGCTCTACCAAGCCGGCTTTTGTGCACAGGGGTGCGAAAAGGCTGCATCCGATGACAACCACTTCTGCACCGTCACAGGCTAGCTCTCGTGCCTTGGTCTCCACCGCTTGTATAATCAGGCTTACATCGCTGATGCCTTTCGTAGCAACTTCATAGCTGGAGAGATCAACTCCTCGGACTGGGTTGACTATAGCCTTACTCTGCAAACCGGAATGAAATACTACATCTCTCCATGCTTGAAGAAAGCCTTCTTCCTTCAGGGTAACGACTCCAAAGGTGCTGCCCAGAAGACTCGCATAGTGAAGTCCCGTTTCCCCTGGGGCGATCACTGGAATATCAACGATTTCGCGGGCTTCCCTGAGCCCGGCGTCTGCGCTTCAGGTTGTTATAACAGCGTCGTAGCCTTGTTCCTGAGCTTTAATAACCCTTTCACAGAAATGGGTGCTGTTAAGCATTCGGTTGTAGGCATAGGCCAAATCCGGCAATCTCGTTAAGGCAGGACGGCTGCATTCAATGTCGAGTTCCGATGAATCACGGCATATTTTTCGAAACGTCCAGAGCAAAGCATCTTCCATGACATGTGGAATCGGGTCTGTTATACTCACCAGCAAAGTTTTCATTTCGTTGCCCCTTATCTCCGCCAAAAGGCATTCTGGAATTTGTTTTTGTTCTCAGTCGAGTGGTTTTTCCATCGCGGCATTCCGGCCTGCTATTTGGCCAAAAACAATGCACTCTGAAAGACTGTTGCCACCTTGGTATAAACCGCCGGTGATAGACCCAAGTTCACCTGCCTCGTAAAGTCGAGGAATCGGTTCACCATATGGATCGAGAACCCTTCCCTCCTTGTCTCGACGTGGACCACCCTGGGTGCAGTAAAGGGCGGGCCAAATGGGAATGGCATAATAAGGTTCTGGAATAGGAACCAAATACTTTTCCTCCCTGCCGAAGTGGGAATCTTTTCCCGCTTTACAGAATTCATTGTATCCTTTGAGGGTCTCCTCCAAACGGCCGGGGTCGAGAGAAATTCTTTTGGCCAGTTCATCGACGCTGTCTGCTTTAATGATCCATCCCTTTGCAATCTCTTCAGAGTTATCCTTGCTCCATTTGTAAAGTTTTCTATTGTAGCCTACGGCGCCTGTATTGAGCGGGCCCTTTTTTCTGCACTCTTCGCCGAAAATGGCCCATGTGGGAAGACGAGGATATTCGACGCGCTTGCTATCGAGGAAACCCATTTCCCTTCCAAACTCGTGAACTTCGACACCTACTTCGTCCACATAACGTTTGGCGTATTTGTCGACATAGATGAAATCTGCACCATGAAAGCAAATGCCGAAAGCGGCTTCGAATTCCGGGGCTTGGAAGCCGATTGTGGAAACCATATTTGTCATGTGCCACAATGCACTTCCTACCTTTTGCCCCATCCTAATTCCATCTCCCGTGCTTCCAGGGTTTCCGAGAAAGACGACAGGCCTGGCAGGGTAGAACTCCCATTTGGTAGCCGGATCATTAGAGTAGCCACCGGAAGCCAGGACAACAGCTTTGTTCGCCCTGACAACAATCCTTTCCCGCTCGGATTCTGCTATGACGCCGATCACTTCTCCTGCCGGGTTTCTCTGTATCTCCTTCACTTCGGTATTGGTCATTATTCTTATAGACCTACGGTCAAGATTCCCCTTGACAAGATTCCACAGGCGTTCCCCTCCCGATCCCTCTCCTCTGGATCCTTTTACGTTGTATTTTATCATGTATTCCGCGTGTTGGACTTTTGGAAAGCCGGGACCTCGCTCCACAAGGGGATAAGTTGAGCTCATCGGGTGATACTCAATCACTTCACCGCCCATTTTCTTAATCCACGCTTCGTTATCCATGGCAACCCTTACAAAGGTCTCAAGAATCTCTCTTTCTGTGGCTTTAAAGCTGAGGGTTTCCAGATAGTCCACAAATTTCACGTTTGTGGGCGTGAGTATATTCCCCATGGTTATGGGACAATTTCCCCCCGGTTCAGAGCTCTTTTCCAAAATCAAAACCTCAGACCCATGATCATGGGCTGTTATTGCAGTAACACCGCCTGCAATACCGCCTCCTATGATAACTACACCAGATTCTAGGTTTTTCATCTTGTAATACCTCCATTGCCAAAAAGTTTGAAAAGATGGTAAACCTGTCTTAGCTTCCAGCTAAGAGCGGGACGTTTTATTACCAAGCAGATATTCTAAAGCCATGGCGACGTGAACCGCGGTTCCAAGAGGCAAAGCGTTCTCATCAATATCGTACTTCGGATGATGTTGAGGATAAGTAATTCCTTTTTCCTTATTGTTCACCCCTAAGAAAACCAACGTCCCAGGGACTTTCTCCAGGTAATAGGA
>Ga0068714_10005612_pt1 | contig 13226 bp, 15 predicted proteins | sample MTBNYHSulfiMetaG_FD_62988 | JGI IMG/M metagenome (GOLD analysis project Ga0068714, IMG submission 62988) | Enrichment culture microbial communities from rom New York Harbor, USA that are MTBE-degrading - MTBE-NYH (New York Harbor Sulfidogenic)... | ecosystem: Environmental > Aquatic > Marine >... | reverse complement strand
AATCCCGTTTGTCGAACTTTCCGGCAAGGTGCCCGTAAAAAAACGACAGGCGCTGATCGATGAATTCAGCTCAAACCCCGACTGCAGGGTGTTCCTGTCCACCGACGCCGGGGGAACCGGTCTGAATCTTCAGGCCGCAGACTGTGTCGTCAATTTCGAACTCCCTTGGAATCCCGCGCGACTGAACCAGCGTGTCGGACGGGTGAACCGCATCGGCCAGATGAGCCGATGTGTCAATGTGGTGAACCTAATAAGCAAGAACAGCATAGAGGAGAAGATCTTCGCCGGAATCCAGTTGAAGACCGATCTTTTCAAAGGGGTGTTCGAGGACGGGGAGAATCAGGTGGAGTTTTCGCATGAAAAGCGAACGGAAATGCTCAACCGCCTGCGGGAAATGATGGGAGAGGAACTGGTTTCACCGTCGCGTGAATCAGGACCCTCCGAGGAAATACCGGAAGATACCCCGTATTACATGAATCCGGAGGTTCTGAGAGACAAGGACGAAGAGACGGACTTTGTCTCGGAAGAACGCGATACTTCCCAGGTGCTGTCAGAGCAGCCCGCCCAGGAACCAGCCGAATTCACGCTTTCCGACCAACCGCCGGAAAAAATCGAAAACGTCTTGAACTCCGGGATGCAGTTCATCGGCGGGCTTCTGGAAATGGTGACCGGGAAAAAGATGGAGGTCACCGGAGGCGATGACCGTATGGTGCGCATAGACAAGACAACCGGGGAGGTGACTATGAAATTCAAGCTGCCGGGGTTTTAGGGGTTCCGTTGTTCATCCGTCAGAGAGAGGCGTTCCCTGTCCCTGCGCATGACAGGATGAGGAGCTTTCCATTTGAACAATGATATCAAAAGTAGTATCTTAAAGCCATGAATAAAAAGCAGCGGAAATCCCTCGAGAAAATCCTCGAACTCCCTACTCGTGCCGACATATCATGGCCCGACGTCCAATCGTTGCTCGGGGCGCTCGGTGCCGAAATCCGGGAAGGTAAAGGCTCAAGGGTCCGCGTTGTATTGAGAAATCAAATACTTAATATGCATAAGCCCCACCCCCGAAAGGAATTGGGGAAATACGCGGTCGAACTTGTCAGAGACTTTTTGAAGATTGCAGGAGTGGGTCATGACGAAAAACACCCTTAAGTACAAAGGATATACGGGAAACGTTCACTTTGACGCCGAAGAGCGGATCTTTTATGGCCGCGTTCTTGGCATAACGGACGTTATCGGTTTTGAAGGGGCCTCGGTTTCAGAACTCGAAAAGGATTTCCATGAAGCGATTGACGATTATTTGGAAACCTGCCGTGAGATTGGCAAGGAACCGGAAAAGCCGTTCTCCGGCCGCTTTGTTCTGCGTATCCCTTCAGAACTTCATTGTGCCATTTTTCTCGAGGCGAAAAGGCAGAACAAAAGTATCAACCAATGGATCACCGAGACCTGCCGGCAGGAAGCTAAGAAGGGGGACGACCGTAGATAATAAAATAACTTGGAGAACAGAACATATGCGAGCGTGTGTGCGTAAATCACCGTGACAGTTCGGCAGATATTTTTGATCCCCTGCACCTTATGGGCTAAGTTTGGTAAAATTGGAAATATGTTGCCGCCGCCCCACCGAGACCCAGTCGTTTTTTATAACAAAATCCCATGATTCCAGCTTCTCTTTCCCCTGTTAAAACAAAAATTTTTCATCCTTTTTTTGTTTGGTTGAAAATCTTGCTGTTAAGTGCTATGAAAATAAAAGTTTATCCACCAAAACCCTGTTTTTCAGCGATAGACCGTCTTAACCTGGTGGCATGGATGGATGTGACGGATGCGGAGGAACATGGAAATTAACTCGAAAACCAAAGACTTCCGAGTTTGATTTGAACAGGATTCTGAAATGAAGAAATCGCACGCCGATCGGTATCGCATTTTTATCAGCAGCGTTCAAAAAGAGTTCACGGAGGAACGTCGGTGCCTAAAGAAGTATATCTTCAATGACTCTCTGTTGAAGTTGTTTGTTTCGGATATTTTTTTGTTTGAAGACCTCCCGGCTCGTGACCAGCAAGCGGAGGAGGCCTATTTAGGCAAGGTTGACGCATGTGATCTTTATATTGGGCTTTTCGGAAACGACTATGGATATGAGGATTCTGAGGGTTTATCTCCCACAGAGAGGGAGTTTGACCGTGCCACAGCCAATGGCAAGACACGCATCATCTTTGTGAAAGGCGATGAAGACAGGCACCGTCATCCAAAAATGGCACGACTGATTCAAAAGGCCGCCTCTCAACTGATCCGTCGGCGATTCAACAGCCTTACCGATTTGACCGCGGCGTTCTATGCTGCCATGGTCGAGCATTTGAAACAATCTGGCGACCTGCGGACATTGCCCTTTGACGCGAGTTCCTGTCCCGGCGCCACCCTTTCCGACCTTCTACAGGAAAATATTAAGGCGTTCCTGGCAACAGCGAAAAGGGAACGAAATTATCCTCTTCCCGTAAATACCGCCAGGGAAAAGGCCCTGATCCACCTGAACCTGCTGGAAGGCGGACTGCCCACCCATGCGGCGGTCCTCCTCTTCGGTAAAAATCCGCAGCGGTTTCTTCCGACTTCTGAAATCAAGTGCATGCATTTCCACGGCGTTACAGTTCGCAAACCCATCCCCTCTTATCAAATCTACAAGGGAACCACCTTCGAACTGGTGGATCAGGCAGTCGATTTCATTCTTTCCAAGATCAACCGGCACATCGGAACTCGCGAATACAGTGCAAAGGCCCCGGCAACCTACGAACTTCCCAAGGGGGCCGTAATCGAAGCCATTGTCAACGCCGTGGCCCATCGGGATTATACGAGCAATGCCAGCGTGCAGGTCATGCTTTTTGCCGACAGATTGGAAGTCTGGAACCCAGGTGAACTTCCGCCATCCCTCACGCCTGAGCGTCTTCGGGAGCCCCATGCGTCCATTCCCCGAAATCCATTGATCGCCGAACCCCTCTACCTTGCCCGCTATATCGAGAAGGCAGGCAGCGGTACTCTCGATATGATTGAGCGCTGCGGAGAGGCAGGACTGCCATCGCCGGTTTTCGAAGAACGGGGAGGTCTGTTTGTGACTATCCTCTGGCGCGACTGGCTGACGGATGAGGTTCTTTCTAGCCTCGGCCTGAACGAGAGGCAGCTGTTAGGCCTAAAAGAAATAAAAGTCGAAAAACAGCTTACAACCATGCACTATCAAGATGTGTCTGGGTGTTCGAGAAGAACGGCAATCAGGGATCTAAACGAAATGATTGAAAAGGGCATAATTCAGAGGCAGAGCAGAGGAAGGAGTTCCTACTACGTCCTGTCGCGCAATCACGCCATTATCGCGCCAACTGTGCCAAGCGATCTATGAAATGGAGTGAAAACATCTGGTGGGAAATTTGCTAAAAATAATGTTATTTTATAAGTTAAAAGTTTGATTAATAAATAATAAATGAAGCAATAACCTTACTTATAGAAAATTTCATTTTAAATTGTGCCATAAGCGTGCCAAATGTGCCAGCGGGCAACTAGGGGACGGCAAGGAAAGGCCCAGATAAAATCGAAAAATAGCTCGTGCCCATCTGGAAATACCAGATCAGCACAGCGAAGTTTCCAGATTGGAAATGAGGATTTTTGTTCAAGATTAAGGAAACCGGAGACCCGCTGCGAAGCAGTGGGGACTGAGTCACCGCAAAGCGGTGCGAAGAAAACAAGGGGTTGCGCGGAGACGTACTGACGTACGTCGCACAAGCAAGACCGCCGTTTTATCCTGATCCTTTCGGGGTTGACGCAGACTTGTCCCGACTTCAGTCGGGGGATTGGGCAAAAGGACCATTTCCGGATGGAAACTAGCTCAGCGATTGACCCGCTCTGTTATGGAACGAAATAGGCATCGAATGACTCAGATACGACTGCATAGGAGCGATGGAAGGTGTTCCGAACGGTAAAACTTCGCAGAATAACCAAAATCATATCAGGCCTGCAGACTGGCGCCGATAAGGCCGCTCTTGATATAGCTATCGAAAAAGGAATGCCTCACGGTAATTGGATTCCGAGGGAAGAAAAACCCAGACCGCCTTAATTCCAGAAAAATACCAGCGCAAAGAAATGGAAAGCCCGATCTCTCCGAAACGAACCGAGCAGGGGGTCAATTTTGGGTTATCGTTTCGAAACGCCATTCCTTTGCGACGAATCTTCTGGAAAGGGGTTACGACATTCAAAAAATCCAAGGGAAATCGTCCATAAGGACGTGAAAACCACGATGATTTATACTCATGTTCCGAACCGGGGAGGCAAGGGCGTCAAGAGTCCCGCGGACGACCTGTAAGGGTGGTGTGTTATGCAGAAACTATATATACCATTCGAGGACAAAATTGTCATAACACGAAGGAACCAATGATTTTAGGATATTTTTAGGTGCAGGGTATTATGACGCAATCGAAATAAACAGGATGTTATAGAGAAACTATCTAATCATTTTTCTGCAAATAGAATACTAACGTTCCACCGATGGTGAGTGGCACTCGAGAGGAAATATGAAAGATGCAATAGGGGATATCACTGAGAAGTTGAGACGCTTCGCCGAGGAGCGCGAATGGGAGCAGTTCCACTCGCCTAAGAATTTAGCCATGGCAATGACGGTGGAAGTGGCCGAGCTGTTGGAACACTTCCAATGGTTGACTGAGGAGCAATCGAATAATCTCTCACCGGAGAAGAAGGCTCTGGTAGCAGAGGAAATTGCCGACATTCAGATTTACCTGATCCGCATGGCTGATAAGCTCGGAATCAATATACATGATTCGGTAAGGTTCAAGATTAGACAGAATGAGAAAAAGTACCCAGCCGACAGGGTTCGCGGCGATGCCCGAAAGTACAGTGAGTACCACGACCGACAGGAAAACCAATGATCGTCTACGCTTCCACCAAGGCAGGATTCATCGATGACGTGGCGAATAACCGCATCGAGGACAAGATCCTGTCTTTAGTACACAAACGACTCCACCGCTCAACATCCCAGAACGAGATACGTTCATGGAAGAATTCCATGCAATACATGCACACGGTTCTGGTTCACAGCGACGTGCCGGTAGACGCGGGCGTCGCTATCGAGTACAGCATCCCTCAAACCTCAAAGCGCGTGGACTTTATTCTGACCGGGCAGGACGATGCCAACCACCCAACTGCCGTTATCGTTGAATTAAAACAGTGGGAGGAGGTATGGCCGACCGGCATGGACGGCATCGTTACCACCATTCTGCAGGGCACGAAAGTGAACACAAGCCATCCCTCCTTTCAAGCATGGTCATATGCGGCCCTTCTCGAAGATTTCAACGAAACTGTGCAGACCGATCACATCCGGCTAAATCCCTGCGCCTACCTGCACAACTGCAGCAGTTTTCATGTCATCAACGATCCGTTCTACAGGGAGTATACGAACAGGGCGCCTGCATTTCTAAAAGCAGACAGCGCCAAGCTCAAATCCTTTATCGAGAAGTATGTCCGCAAGGGCGATCAGGGGAAACTGATCTATCGGATAGATGGTGGACGCATCAGACCATCCAAAAGCCTGGCCGATGCTTTGGAAAAGATGCTGAATGGGAACCCGGAATTTCTCCTGATAGACGACCAGAAACTGGTGTATGAGACAGCGCTGGCCTTGTCAGACAAGGCCGAGCGCGGAATAAAACAGGTTCTTATTGTGGAGGGTGGCCCAGGCACCGGCAAGTCTGTAGTGGCCATCAATCTGCTGGTTGAACTGATCAAGCGTGAGAAGGTCGTCCATTACGTGACCAAGAATGCTGCACCACGGGCCGTTTACCAGAGCAAACTGACCGGCTCCTTCACGAAATCGCGATTTGACAATCTTTTCAAAGGATCTGGTGCCTACACCAGGACCGATAAGAATGCAATCGACGTGCTGGTTGTCGATGAGGCCCACCGGCTGAACGAGAAATCCGGGATGTTTCAAAATCAAGGCGAAAATCAGATTAAGGAGATTATCCACACAGCGCGGTTAAGTGTCTTTTTTATCGACGAAAGCCAGCGTGTCACGTGGAAGGATGCGGGACGCAAAAAGGACATAGTCGGCTGGGCCAAGAAAGTCAACGCGGATGTCATGGAATTAGGACTCCAGTCCCAGTTCCGCTGCAACGGTTCAGATGGCTACCTTGCGTGGGTTGATCATTCTCTGCAAATCCGCAATACGGCGACTACCAGCCTTGAAGGCATCGATTTCGACTTCCGTGTATTCGATGACCCAAACGAAATGCGTCGCCTTATTGAGGAAAAGAATCAAGAGAACAACAAGGCGCGCATGGTGGCGGGTTATTGCTGGGACTGGGTAACCCAGAAAACCAGGTTAGGAACAGACGTAAATCTCCCCGCGTACGATTTCAGCATGCGGTGGAACCTGAAGGATGATGGCGGCCTCTGGATCATGAAACCGGAATCTGTAAGTGAAATCGGCTGTATACACACCTGCCAGGGTCTGGAACTGGATTATATCGGCGTGATCATTGGGCCTGATCTTATTGTGCGGGGAAGCACCGTAAAAACGCAGCCAGAAAAGCGTTCTAAAATGGATGCATCTATCAAGGGCTTCAAGAAGGCCCTGAAATCGAATCCGGCGGATGCCCGCAAGAATGCTGATGAGATTATCAAGAACACTTACCGTACACTGATGACCAGAGGGCAAAAGGGTTGCTATATTTTCTGTACGGATTCTGAAACCAACGAGTACTTCAAGCGGGCTGCTGGAAGAATTGGCAAACAGGAAACCGCCACGGAGACCGATCGATTCGCCTGTCTTCCGTTCGAGGTCCTGACCCGCGAGGAAGTGAATCCTTTCGAAGATGCGGTGCCTTTGTTGGACTTGCAGATTGCTGCCGGTGGATTCAGTGAGGAACAATGGCTGGAGTTGGACACGTGGATCAGACTTCCGGAACCATTTTCCATAAAGCCGGGCTATTTCGTTGCACAGGTAGTTGGCAACTCCATGAACCGCCGGATTCCTGACGGATCATGGTGCCTTTTTCGAACCGACCGCGGCGGTTCACGTAATGGCAAGGTCGTGCTTGTGCAACATCGAGATTCGCAGGATCCCGACGCCGGGCGATACACGGTCAAAGTGTATCATAGCGACAAGGCTACCGAGGGCGATGAATGGCATCATACGCGAATAACGCTGAAGCCCGATAGTACCGATCAGAAATACAAGCCTATTGTACTTGAACGAGAAGAAGTGGGTGAATTGGAAGTGATTGGCGAATTGGTTGCTGTGTTAGGATGAAAACGCCTAAGAGTAGCGCCGCGAAGACTGCAGTCGCGGTTGTGTGTAAGAGTGCAGAACAAGGGGCTGCACCGGACGGCTGACCGCCGCCAGTGAGCTTGGTCGATGGCGCGGAGGCTGCGCGCCGCGCCATCGGGGCCGCGTATTATCATCCGCATGCTTTTCGACGCTTCGCACCGGCCATCACGCGGATCAGCCGCCCCTTTAAATGGCATGGGACTTTATATGTTTGCTCCATTTGAAATAATCAGTTATATTAATAAAATTGAGACGATAGCGGTGGGTAATGCAATTCGGGAGATCAAGCGCCTAAGAAAAAGCTATGGCCCTGGACGGTGGAAAAAAATGAAAGGAAAGGCGACAATTCGTTTTTCTGATGGCATGATATGTAAAGCTGAGTTGCACTGGTATGAAGCCCATGGAATTGGACGAAAAGATATGAAAATAAAGAAAATAGAATGGTAACTACAATGGTACAAAATAAGACAAAAAAAATGTTTGTTGTCTGTATTAAAAACGAAGGTTATGCAGCGTCATTAGAATTACGGAAAATCTATGAGGTGGTTCAGGATGATCTTGCAGCCGATCACGGGATGATTCGGGTTGTTGACGAATCGGGTGAAGATTATTTATTTCCTGCTGATTTTTTTATCTCGATCGATTTACCAAAGCCTATCGAGCAAGCTTTAAATGTGGCTGTTTGATTTAATTTTAATAAATGGCGCATCAAGATTACCTTCTTTCTTTACCAAGACTACTTAAACAAGTGCTTCAATGGGACATCTAACGGCGCTTTCGCGCTGGCAGCCGCCCGTTAAACACGGCGTTGGGCATCTGAAGGTGGTGCGAGCCACGATGAGCGATAACGCAACGCGCTACGACTTCTCAAGGCAGGAATATGCCTGCGACCTAACTGTTGAAGCGCCTGTGGGGTATGGAAGGAATGTGAAATAAACGAGCATGAATTCTTCACCAATGAAGAAATGGCAACTTCAAAAGACCAGCTCATTGTCTAACAAAGTGAGGATGGGGACGTGAAGCTGGAGGTCCGCTTGGAAGGCGAAACGGTCTGGTTGGCACAGGAGATGCTGGCTGAGCTTTTTCAAACGACCGTTCCCAACATCAGTATGCATATTCGGAATATCTACCAGGAAGGGGAACTGGCCCCGAATTCAACGATTAAGAAATTCTTCACAGTTCGCCAGGAAGGGAATTGTCAAAATCGGCGGTTCTTGGACTATTCAATCTGGACATGATTATTTCCGTAAGTTAATCCTTTGCGAGGATCAAGCCATCGGCCGCAAACAGGTATTCATGGAAGACTGGGAGCAAAAACTCAAGTTGATGGGTTCAAGTCTGCCCTTGACTTTTAGGCAGGTTGGGGGGGGCAGCTCCTCTATACACTTTGTAAAACCGGCATCTTCATGCGCTTGCGTTTTTAGCCGTTTGATAATGCTGCTGACGTAACTGTATTTTTCGATCCTAAATCCTGATTGGCCACATGGCCACATTCCTGAAGGGTCTTTGAGGATATCCACAAAGCTTCTGTAGTCCTGCCTATGCTCGAAGACATTTTCGTCGGCTGACCCCGGTTCATCACATCATGAATGGTACCATGCCCCTGCATATTCGATTCTGAGTAGCCTCCACATAGTTTCTCCGTATCACAGCATCATTCAATCGTTAATGGCAGACTTGCCCCCTTTTTAAAGAAATTGGACTGGCTGATGAGCTGGGTTCCGGCGTAAGAAACCTTTTCAAATATTGCCGACATTATAGCAGGGGCAAAGACCCTGAGTTGATTGAGGAAGATATTTTCAAATGTATTGTGCCGCTTATCCTGGAAGCTACCCCGGAAGCCACCGGGCAAGTTGAAAGGGTGAAACAGATACGTGAATTCTGCCGAATTCCCAGGAGTGGCAAGGAAATACAGGCGCATATAAAAATAAAAGATACTGAGTATTTTAGAAAATATATTTTAAGGCCTTTATTGGAAGAAGAGGTTTTAAAACCTACTATTCCGGATAAACCGACAAGTCCTAATCAGAAATATTATTCAACTGAAGGCAAAAAATGAACGACACGGCAAGCATTGTCTCGAAAGTTTGGAGTTTCTGCCACACGCTGCGGGATGACGGGGTAAGTTATGGCGATTATCTCGAACAGCTCACCTACCTGCTGTTTCTCAAAATGGCCGATGAATACAGCAAAATCTATAAAAAGGATATCGGAATTCCTGTCGAATATAACTGGGACAGCTTGAAAACCCCAAAAGAAGCGGGCCTCGAAACCCATTATATCACCCTGCTCAGGACGCTGGGGCGGCGGAAAGGCATGATCGGGCAGATTTTTGTCAAATCCCACCAAAAAGAAAAATCTTATGTCCTTCGACGACCTGAAGGATTTCATCTCCTGCTACAACCCGCAAAACCGTCACAAGCGTCAAGAAATCTGGTCGGAAGACAACCCCGACGGCAGATGGCGCAAATTCACCTATGACGAAATTATCGCCCGTGACAAAACCAGTTTAGACATCTTCTGGATCAGGGACGAAAGTCTGGCCGATCTGGACAACCTCCCCGATCCGGATGTGCTAGCCGAAGAGATCATTGAAAACCTTGAAGCCGGCGTCGAGAGTTTCAAGCAGATCATGGAATCGATCAATGGAAAATAAGACACACATGAAACGGCAAATTAAGGCAACGCAAGAAGCCACATAATGCCGAAAAGCCACCGGGAGAGGGAGCACCAAGAAGGACAGCAACAATCTGATTCGATTCAAAATCCGGGCTGAAGCAATTGAAAGCGACAGGAAGCCGTGTAAAAACTGCGAACCATAAAATTATCGATAAAGTTAATCGATAAAGTTATGCTTGACAATGCAGATTTAAATTAAGTACAAATACTTTCAAAATAGATAGGCCAGATCCTCGCCATGTCCACTTCTTTCCAACGGGACCTGAAATGGCCGATGAAGAAGAAAAAAGCTCGATTATCTATAATGACATCTCGATATCCCACTGTACCCGCAGAATACCCAAAATCATATCAGGCTGGCAGGCAGGCACCGATCAGACCGCTCTTGACGTAGCAATTGAAGAGGGAATTGCCTACCGGAGTTGGATTTCGAAGGGAAGAAAAAAACCAGGATGGCCTGGTTCCAGAAAAATACCATCGGAAAGAAATGGAGACTCCGGTTCTCCGGGCCGGAACGAACCAAGGACACAGCACGGGCCTTTTCCAATTGCATTCTCAGGGGTTCTCAGGTGTTTTCCGGCAATACCGTAACGCGGTCCTTGCCGCCCTTATTTGGCGGACCAGGATCTGATTCATGGAAAAGTCGATATCCTTCACCCGAAGACGCAAGCATTCCATCAGACGGAGACCGCTACCATATAGCAGCATAACGATCAACTGGTACTTTCCGGAAATGAGGCCGATGACCTTGAACGCCTCTTGCTTTGAAAGAACGACTGGCAGACGGCTTGGTCGGCGTGCCCGGACGGCATCGATGGGGTCCGCCAATTCAATACCAAAATGCCAGGGGTTGAAAACACGAATATACAGTGGTTTCCTTAAAAAGCGTTCGAAATATAGCCGGATATTGCACAACTTTCAGGGCAGTTTTCACCGAATTCTGTGCGCCTGACTTTTCCAGAAAGCTATGAACAATGGCAGTCCGTATTTTTGCCGAATTATTCAATAAAAGAAAAAAATGCTTGTTTACTGATAAACGCGCAAAATCGAACACTACTCACTAGTTCGGGGTCCAATCAACGAAATAATGAAAGTCACTGTAAATACATATCGCAAAGATAAATATTATCCACAAGTGGTTCGAGCAATTGCAAGGATTTTGGCGAAATCGGATGTAGTTGCAACTGTCGAAGTCCTCATGGAGATGGGGAATCTTTCGGAAAAGAACTATGATGCATGGAGGAAAGGTCAAGTCCCTTATCTTGAACGAGTATTTGAAGGCAGTCTCTCCAAGGCCAACCGCATCCTCAGGATCATAGGCTTTCATGTTCATGATCTCAATATGGTGCCAAAACATACGCAATACCATCAGTGGGGTAAAGGCAAAAAGCGTGCGTTGCGGTTTTCCAAATCAGGAGATAAAAAAATCGAAGAGGCATACTCAAGGCATTACCTTTGGAATCAGCCGGCTGAAAACAAGAAAGCGGTTATTGAACGGGCGCAGCCCGAACAATCAAATCCAGCCGACGCTCGTACCTCGCGCGGCTGATTTGTGGCGTGAGGCGCAAACAGCAAACACTACCAAGCATACGGGCAAAGACCAAAACAACCAACTGGGTAAAGGACACTTTTGGAAGCAACAGCGTAAATAGAAAGGAGACAAGCAATGCATGCAAGAGCCGTCAATATCCAATTTCAGGCAGGCAAAGTGGATGAAGCAAGCCGCATAGTCAAGGATGCCATTGTGCCGGTATTGAAAGAACAAAAGGGATTCAAGGGGCAACTTCTCTTCACACAGCACGATACAGGCAAAGCTATCTCTGTCAACCTGTGGGAGACAGAAACCGATTTAACAGCATTTGAAAATAGCCCGCTCTACCGTGAACTGATGGGCAAGTTGGCAAGTGTTCTGGCTGGGCCACCGGCTGGAGAACGATACGAAGTGAGCGTTCAGGCCTAAAGGGTAGCTGGTCAATGGTGTCCTTCACCCTCAACCTTTCCGGGCCTAACAAACGCTCCAGCGGATTTGCTGGGTCTCCGCTTCGCTCCGCCCCCGCAAACCGCTGAGCTTGTCGTTGTGTGAAAAGAAGGATTCTATGGATTTAACAATAAAAAGAAGTTTTACTCACAAATGGAAAAAATATTGTGCTGGAAGTGAACTTCCTATAGCATGTTTTTATTCGGATGATCTTGATGGTGCTGAATTCCCTGATGCTCCCAAACCGAATAAACACGGTCTTACCTGCCTTTTCAGCCAACTGGCCCCTGTCCGGATTGGCAAAGCCCGTGCTTTCAACCAGGATAATCTTGGCTGCTGGGGGGCAAAGGGTTTATTGGGCTTTATACCTGCCGGGGCTGACGACCAAACAATAAATTTTATGGTGAATATCGAAAGATATAAAAAAGGCCCTGATCATGCGCGAGCAATGTTTGAAAATAGCCCTCCTTTAAAGGCTGAGAAAAAATATCTGATCTTCAAACGCTGGGATTCATTAACTGAGAATGATGATCCTCAGGTCGTTTTCTTCTTCTGTACACCGGACACTCTTTCAGGGCTGCACGGCCTGGCAAACTACGATACGATGACACCTCACGGTGTAATAACTCCATTCTGTTCAGGTTGTGAAATGCTTATCGCTTTCCCAATGAAAGAATTGAAATCCGAAGATCCCAAAGCAGTCATCGGACTGCTCGACCCAAGTGCCAGGGGATGCGTAAAACCAAATCACTTAAGCTTTTCAATCCCATGGCCGAAATTTCTTTCTATGCATGCAAATATGGATGACTGCTTCCTAAACACGTATGTTTGGGAAAAACTTCATAATCGTCTTGATCAACTAGAAAAGTGAGCAATCAACACACAACCTCTGGGGCAACAAGGACTGGCTATTCCGCCTACTCGAGTTTGCTGAAAAGCATCCAGATTGCAACACCGCTCTTGAATCCTGGTATAGAATTGTAAGACATACAAAATTTAATTCCTTTGCGGAGCTGAAACAAACGTTTCCGAGCGCTGATCAAGTAGGTAAATTAACGGTTTTCAATATTGGTGGGAATAAGGCTCGCTTGATTGCAGCGATCCATTATCATAGATCTCAGGTTTACATCCGACATGTTCTTACCTTCGGCGCTCACGAGAACTGACCCGGGTTATGCTCATGAAACGGGACCCTCTGGAGTTGGTGAAAGCGGGATTGTTACCTCCGGATATAATAGTGGCATCCAATAGGCTACGGCTGTT
>Ga0068714_10005611_pt1 | contig 13227 bp, 13 predicted proteins | sample MTBNYHSulfiMetaG_FD_62988 | JGI IMG/M metagenome (GOLD analysis project Ga0068714, IMG submission 62988) | Enrichment culture microbial communities from rom New York Harbor, USA that are MTBE-degrading - MTBE-NYH (New York Harbor Sulfidogenic)... | ecosystem: Environmental > Aquatic > Marine >... | reverse complement strand
AGAACCGCGTCCTGCGTTGTCAACGCCGGTCCAAACCTGAACAGTTCTCGCCGGTCCAATCCTGAACACTCTTCAGTCTCCTGCATCTGCCTCCAGCACCTCCTTGCCCTTTCCTTTGAGCCGGTAGGAATCGCCGCGCAGCACGAGCACCTCGGCGTGGTGGACGAGGCGGTCGACCAGGGCAGCGACGGCCACCGGGTCACCGAAGATCTCGGCCCAGGCCGAGAAGGTCTTGTTCGAGCTGACGATGATCGAGGAGCGCTCATACCGGCTTGAGATCAGCGCGAAGAACAGCGCCGCCGCCTCGGGGTCGAAGGGGATGTAGCCGACCTCGTCGACCACGATCAGAGGAGTCCGCCCGATGCGCTCCAGCTCCTCGTCGAGCCGGCCCTGCGTCTTGGCGTCTGCCAGCCGGGCGACCCACTGCTGGGCCGAGGCGAAGGCGACCCGGTGGCCACGTCGTGCCGCCTGTACCGCCAGGGCGATCGAGAGATGGGTCTTGCCGGTCCCCGGCGGCCCCAGGAAGATCACGTTCTTGTGCTCGGCCAGGAAGTCGAGCTGGGCGAGGTGGAGGACCGTCTCACGCTTGAGGCCGCGGGCGAAGGCGAAGTCGAAGTCATCGAGCGTCTTGACCGCCGGGAAGCGGGCCGCCTTGATGCGCGCCGCCCCGCCGTGGCTCTCCCTGGCGGCGACCTCCTCGGCGAGCACCGCGGCCAGGTACTCCTCGTGGCTCCAGTCGCCCTGCCGGGCGCGCTCGGCGATGGCGGTGGCCCGCTCACGGATCCGTGGTGCCTTGAGGGCCCGCGCCAGGAAGGCGATCTCGCTGATCGTCGCAGGGCTCATGTCGGTGCTCCCAGGAGGGCGTCGTAGCGTGCCAGGTCGACCGCCTCCAGCTGCGGCTCGGCGGCCTCTTCCAGCCGTCGTCGTGCCTTGGCCGCCTCGGCGACGAGCCGCATGTGCTCGGCATCGCGGATGACGTCGGCCGGCACGTAGCTGCGCGCATGGGCGGCGATCTGCCGGCCCTCGCAGAAGACGGCCAGCTGGTGGAGGGAGAGGCGCACCTGCAGGCGGCGCAGGCCGTAGCCGGGCGGCAGGCTGTAGTCGACGTCGGCGACCCGCACGAAGCCGTCGCGGGAGGCGCGCACCTCGAGACGGCGGTCGGTCTCCGGCAGGGGATCGGGCAGGGCGGCAAGCTCTGCCCGCTCGATCCGCAGCGCGTCGATGACCCTGGCCCCGAGGCGACGCTGGTGGCGCCGCCAGGCGGTCTGCTGTGCCCAGTCGTCGTGCTGGGTCTGCAGGTCGGCCAGATCCTCGGGGCGGCGCAGGGGCAGGAAGGAGGTCTCCAGATAGCCCTGGGTGCGCTCCACCGAGCCCTTGGCCTGCGGTGAGCGGCGCGGCAGGATGATGTGACCCATCGAGAGCGCCCCGAGCAGCCCGGCCAGCTCGTCGAGCAGCCGCGGGCGGCGTCCCTGCACGACCAGCGAGGAGTCGCGGTCGATGACCAGCTTGGCCGGCACGCCGCCGAGGCGGGCGAGGCAGCCGAGCAGCGCCGGCAGGGCGTCGGCGGTGGTCTTGGAGTGGGTAAAGACGACCGCGTGCGCGGCGCAGAACGGCAGCGTGGTCACGAAGCCGTGCGCCCGGCGGCTGGCGCCCTTGCCGACCGGGAGCTCAAGGCCGGTGTCCCACCAGTCGGCCTGCAGGAGCTCGCCGGGGGCATAGACGGTGCGCTGGTAGTCGCGGGCACCGCAGAAGGCCGGCCGTACGCGGCGCAGATACTCCTTGAGGATGGTGATCCCGCCGCCGTAGCCCTGACGCTGCAGATGGGCCCGGACCACCGTCGCCGGCACGGTAGGCTCCTCGGCCAGCATGGCGGCGATCGCCTCCTTGAACGGATCGAGCTGCGAACCGGCCGGCCGACGCTCGTAGGCCGGCGGGCGCTCGAGGGCCAGCAGCCGGTAGACGGTCGTGCGGCTGCAGCCGAGCCGCGCGGCGATCCGCCGCTTGGGAACGCCCTGCCGGGCCAGCTCTCTGGCTTTCGCCCAGTCGTGCACCTGATACACCCCTTCCTCCCTTGCGCGCTTGCCGCAAGGGCTTCGTGTCGATCGTCGACTGGCCTACCTGAGTGTCCAGTTTTCGACCGGCGCGGAGTGTTCAGTTTTCACCCGGCGTTGACACTGCGTGAGGAGCGCGAGATCCTCAAGAAGGCAGCGGCTTTCTTCGCGCGGGAGACCGATCGGCCGCGATGAAGTACCGGCTGATCGATGCGGAGAAGCCACACCACGCTGTCTCCCGGCTTGCCCGTACGCTCGGTGTGTCGCGTTCGGGCTACCACGCCTGGAAGCGCCGCAAGCCGTCGGCCAGGTCCCTGGCCGATGCGGCGCTCGCTGAGCGCATCGAGGCGATCCACGAGGCCAGCCGCGGCATCTACGGTGCCCCGCGCATCCAGGCGGAGCTCGCAGACGAGCACGCCATCGGGGTGGGCAAGAAGCGCGTCGCCCGGCTGATGCGCGACCTGGGCATCCAAGGGGTCGCCGCCAAGCGCCGGCCCAAGGGCAAACCGAGCGGCATGGAGGCCCCAGCCGCCCCCGACCTCGTACGTCGGAAGTTCACGGCGACGGCGCCCGACCAGCTCTGGGTCGCGGACATCACCTACATCGCCACCTGGGAGGGCTGGCTCTTCCTGGCAGTGGTGATCGACGCCTTCAGCCGCCGCTGCGTCGGCTGGTCGATGCGCGACGATTTGGCCGCCGAGCTCGTCATCGATGCACTCGGCATGGCGGTGACCCGCCGCAAGCCGGACGCCGGCCTGATCCATCACTCCGACCGCGGCAGCCAGTATGCCTCGCTGGCGTTCGGTGCGACGCCGCGCGACTCTGGCCTCGTCGCCAGCATGGAATCACGCGGCGATGCCTTCGACAACGCCGCCGCCGAGAGCTTCTTCTCGACGATCAAGAAGGAGCTCATCTACCGCCAGACCTTCAAGAGCAAGAATGCCGCAAGGCTGGCGATCTTCGACTACATCGAACGCTTCTACAACCCGGTGCGGCGTCACTCCACGCTGGGCAACAAGAGCCCCGTCAACTACGAACGCGCCGCTACCACGGCGACCACCTGAGGACCTACGATGCTAGGTCGAGAACTGTCCACTGAAGCGGGGCAATTCCAAGCCCACGCCACCGTCGGCCACCAGCATGCATCGAGGGCCACCGCGAGAGCTGCCCATCGAGCACCGCGCGTCGCACGAGCAGGCCGTCGTGCGCGGCCAGGGCGTCGAGGTAGGCAAGCTCGGTCGCGGACTCGCTGCAGCGCTGCCCGGCGAGCCAGCGGCGGTGGGCCTTGGTCCGTGTGCCGCCCTCATAGACGCGCCCGTGGCGCAGCCGTTCCGGCGACACAGCTCCTAGCCTTCCTCGCTGGTCGAACCCTCACGCTTTCCGGCTGTCGAGGTCGACCACCGCCTGTCGCTCCTAGTGACCCAGCGCTTCGGGCCGACGCCCGGCTTGTTGGCCATCTTGGCGATGTCGCGATCGCCAGAGCGAAGAGCCAGATCGCCTCCGATCCGCGTCTTCGACAGACACAGCGAGTTTCTTCAGTCGCTGGAGAGCAGCTTCTGCCCTCAGGATGTTGGCAGTAGGGATCGTCAGCCACTTCTTGTGGTGTGCGCTTGAATCCAACGAGGCCCGTCGGACGGACCAACCGGACACTGCGCAGATGATTCGACACCCTTGATGATGCAATGGTAGAGGGAGGAGGGCATGAACACCCTTGCACTAGTGAAGTACTCGTTGGACGTGGCTGAGATCCGGGTGGATGCGTCGGCTCGGGCGCTTCGCTTGCGGGGGGTTCCCGAGAGGTTCGGAGACACAGACAAGATGGTGGTTGAGGCGGCCGTCCGGGTGAAGGAGGAATCGGGGGGAACAGTTCGGCTGATCTGCTTCGGCCCATCGGAGGCCCGCGCTGCTGCCAAGGACTTGCTTGCCATGGGTGCCGATGAGGCGACCATCATCGAAGACCCGTTCAGCGGCAGTCTCGACCCTGCCCTTGTCGTTCGCATCATCGAGCGAGCCATTCACGAGTACCCGCAGTTCGATCTCATTGTCGCGGGCTTCGCGAGCGATGATGGCTACAGCCATCAAACCGCAGGACGCATTGCCGAGCGTCTGAGCTTGCCGTTTGTCTCGTATGTGCGTGAGGTCAGCGTCGACGACGATGGCGTGACTATGGTGCGCGACCTTGAGGATTGCCTTGAGACGGTGCGCGTCGGAACGCCAGCAGTCATTAGCATTGCAGAAGAGTCCCTAGAGCCGCGGCGTGTCACGCTGCTTCAGGCGATGAAGGCCCAGAAGATTCCGATCACGTTCTGGTCATTGGAGGACCTTGCTCTTGACGCCGAGGAAATCGACTCTGCGCGCACAACGCACGAGATTGAACGGAGAGCCGTCGTCGTGCAGCGCAGACAGCAGGTCCTCAAGAGAGGGTCACTCGCCGAGTTGGCCGACGGCTTCATCGACCTTCTGCTTGAAGAGGAAGCCTTGAAATAGGGCGGGCGGTAAGTGTGATTCTCGTTTGGAGTGAACGGCCGGACCTACTCGCCGAGCTACTGGGCGAGGCCCGACGCCTTGCCGTCCAAACAGGCACCACTGTCGGTGCCGTGTCGTTCAACCATGTAGGTGACGACGAGCTGGCATCGCTCGCAGCATCCGGGGCCGACTCTGTCTACGTAGTCGAGGGTAGCGATGCGAGTCCAGATAGCCTGGTGGGCGGTCTCGTAGCGACTACGGAGCAGATGCATCCTCACGTTGTCTTGATCGGAGCGACCAAGCTCGGACTGGACGTCGCACCGCGTGTAGTTGAACGCACGGCGGCTGGCTACGGAGCTTGGGCGGTTTCGTGCGAGCTCGACGAGGATGCTGGAGAGGTGAGCGCGACCTGCATGATCTATGCGGGAGCCGGTCTGGCGACCTACCGGTTTGCGGCCGTCCCGACAGTCCTGACCTGCGCTCCAGGGACGTTCTCTGCTAAGCAAGCGGCGGGACGAAGCGCTACCTGCCAGACACTCGAGCTGCCAGACTTGGTATCACCCACTACCGTCGTTGAGAGGCGACCCAAGGTACTAGACAGCGATCGACTGACAACGACCAAGACAGTTGTCGACGTCGGTCAAGGTGTCAGGGACGAAAGGGGAATCGAGACGTGTCGCGCACTCGCCGTCACGCTCGAGGCTCAACTGGGTTGTTCCCGGCCGATAGCCACGACCAGGGAGTGGTTCGCCGAGTGGCTGGGCCTCTCCGGTGCCAAGATCAAGCCGGAGCTCTGTCTGACTGTCGGCATATCCGGCGCCATCCAGCACATGATCGGGATTCGCAATGCGCGCGTCATCGCAGCCATCAACAATGACGAGAACGCGGCAATCTTCCTTCAGGCCGACGTCGGAGTGGTCGCCGACCTGTACGAGTTCTTGCCGGTCCTTATCGAGCGCATGGAGGCGCGTGACGTTCACCCTGCATAGGACGACACATTGGATCCCGGCATCCTGACTTGGACCACTAGCGATAGAACCGGGGAGGGCGAATGAGCAAGCGAATCGGCATCATAGGAGGCGGCATCATCGGCAGCTCGATTGCCTACCACCTTAGTCGATACCCCGACGCTGAGGTGGTGCTTTTCGAGAAGAACACAATCGGGTCGGCCACGACCGCCAAGTCTGCAGGTACGGTGCCATTGACCGACGATTGCATGACGCATGAGTTCTGGTCGGTGCGCCTCAACGGGTTTCGCTTCCTAACGAGCCTTGAGAGGGAGTATCCGGGTTCCACCGGGTTTGAGCAGACGGGTACGCTCACTGTGGCGCCCTACCGCGACTACGAGATGTACCTTCTGCAGGCCGTTGACCTAGCTGTGGCCTCGGGACACCATGCGGAATACTGGCGCGACCACGAGAGGATCCGCCAGATCATTCCAGATCTACGACTCGACGGCGTCCTCGGCGCTGCCTGGTGTCCAGATGACGGCTTCTTCGATGCCACCATGATCGCCAACACGTTGGTACGGCTTGCCAGAGAGAAGAACGCCGAGATCCTAATCGGGACCGAGGTGAAGAATATTTGCGTACGTAACAACAAGATATCTGGTGTTCTCACGGACAAAGGCGACTTCGACGTCGACGTCGTGATTGATGCCAGCGGTCCGTGGGCGCGTAAGACGGCTAGCTGGGCTGGCGTCGACATGCCGTTGTGGCACACCAAGGCGGAGGTGTTCATCTTGGCCTCGGCCGAGGGGTTGGGCTACCCGTTCCCGGTTCTGAAGTACCCCCGCTTCTATGCTCGCAGAGATAAGGAGGACGTGTTCATCTGCAAGGCGCACATGACGATGGACCTCACTAATCCCGAGCATGCCGGCCGCTGGGATCCGGACGAACTGCCACTCACTGGTGGCACTGACCCCTATTTCTGGGAGTTCCTGACCGAGGAGCTGATGAAGGACTACCCACGACTACTGGAGTCGTCAATCGTCAATTCCTGGGTGGGTTACCGGTCCGAGACCCCCGACTTCCTGCCGGTGGTAGGCGACACGCCGGTGGAGGGGTACGTGTTGGCCGTCGGCGTCGGCGGTAACGGCGTGATCGAGTCTGGCACCATCGGACGCGATGTGGCGCACTTTGTGATGACCGGTGAGAAGTCCTGGTACCTGGAGCGACTGCCCTACTCACGTTTCGAGGATGTCGAGAAGACGATCGCTAAGACCAAGGCGAGCAGGGTGATGCGGTAGCGCTCCGCAAGGCGCTCATCACGCCGACAGCAGGAGGAGAAGCTGACGATGTCCGTTCTAGTCATCAACAGCGGTAGTTCGTCAATCAAGTTCAGGCTCTATGACTCACACACTGAGGAAGAACTGGCCTCGGGGGCCGTCTTCAGGATAGGAGAGGGGGGCTCCTATCTCGAGTACTGCAGGCACGGTGACAACCACATCTGCGATGTCGAGACACCTGATCACGCCGCTGCTCTTGATCGTGTCGTGCAGGTACTTCTCGACAAGAAGCAGGGCGCTCTGGCCTCCCTTGCCGAAATCGAGGCTGTCGGTCACAGAGTAGTGCACGGTGGCAGCGTGATTACGGAGTCGGTCCTTGTAGATGACGCCGCCATCGGGGTAATCGAGGACCACAACTGGCTCGCACCTCTGCACAACCCCTTCAACTTGATGGGCATTCTCGAATGCCGACGCCTACTGCCTGATGCCCCCCAGGTCGCCGTGTTCGACACCTCGTTCCATCAGACGCTGCCGCCGCGCGCCTACAGGTACACCCTGCCCGACTACTATGAGCGGTACGGCGTGCGCCGCTACGGCTTTCACGGCATCTCATTCCGGTACGTCTCGCAGCGGGCCGCCGAAATCCTTGGGACGAACCTCGAGGCTTTGCGCATGGTCGCTTGTCATCTTGGCAACGGTGTGAGCGTGACAGCCATCAAGAACGGGCGGTCGGTCGATACCTCCATGGGCATGTCACCGCTGGAAGGGCTCATCATGGGCACACGTTGCGGTGACACCGACCCCGGTGTGGTCCTCTTCATGATGAGCGGTCCGCCGAATCTGTCGCCGCAGGAAGCCACGGACGTGCTCTACCACGAGAGCGGACTGCTGGGACTCTCCGGCGTCAGCAAGGATGTTCGAGATGTCGTCGAGCGCGCGGGTGAAGGGGATGAACGTTGCCAACTCGCGATTGAGACCTATGCCTACCGCATCAAGAAGTATGTCGCCGCCTACGCCGGAGCGATGGGGGGCATCGACGTTCTGGTCTTCACGGCCGGTGTTGGCGAGAACAGCGCCGAGGTGCGCGCGGCGGTCTGCGACGGGCTCGGTTTTCTTGGCATCGAACTTGACTGTCAGATCAACGAAGCCACTCACGGCAGCGCAGGGAGCATCGGTCTGAGCACTGCCGAGACACCAGTTCTGGTCGTTCCGACGAACGAGGAAATCGTGATTCTGCGGGACACGCTGGTACTCACAGGCGGGGCGGGTATTGGCTCGGCTCGTCCTGAGTGACGCTGAAGCAGGGAGAAGTTGCTATGCAAGATCAACGCTGCAGAATACTGGACGCCATCAAACGCACGGATCACTTCGGCAAGCACGTCGTCAAGATGGACGACTACGAGACGCGCGAGCAAGTCGATGCGCTCATGAGGATTGCCACCTATCTTGAGCCACTCTGGAAGAGCGGCGCACTCAACTTCCTTGAGGGCAAGGTCATGGGTTCCATCTTCTTCGAGCCGAGCACGCGGACGAGGATGGGCAGCATCATCTCCATGCTCAAGCTGGGTGGCCAGGTCATGGCGGATGCGACCCCTCTGATCACCAGCCGTCTGGCGACCGGCGCCAGCCTTGAGGACGAACTCGAGACGCTCTCGACCTACGTCGACATCATCTCCATGCGCCACCCGAATACGGATGATGCCCTGCAGGGAGTCGAGAACGGCGCCAAGGTGCCAGTGCTTTCGGGCGGTCTTGGCGGCTACGAGCATCCGGTGGCGGGCTACACCGACATGTTCACCACCCTGATGTCGGTTGGCCGACTTCACGACCTCAATGTGCTGATTCTGGGTGCCAGCCAGACGATGTCACGCGTTGCCCACTCGTATGCGTACGGGATGGCCAAGTACCCGGGTAACCGTATTGTGCTTGCCACCGACGAGAGTGCGGCAAATCCGCCCGATGTCATCGAGAGGTTGCAGGCCCTGCAGGTGGACTGCGAAGAGATCCTCAGTCCCAGTAGGGACAAGGTCTATGAGCTGATGCGGGAGGCTGACATCGTCAACCTGTCCGGATTCGTCAACTGCGTACCGGAGGATTCAGAGGAGAAGCGACGGTTCTTCGAGACGTTTGGTCCCAAGTCAGCCTACTTCATCACAGTCGAGATGATGGAGCGCATCAAGAAGGAGACTGGCAAAGTGGTCGGACTCATGCATCCCTTCCCACGCTATCCCCAAGTGGAGATGGAGCACGATCTCGACACCATGGAGTACGCGCTGTGGTGGAGGCAGATGGATTACGCACAACCTGCGCGAATGGCGATGATTCTGTCCCAGATATACCAGGTCGTTTAGTAGTAGTCCCATATCGTATCTAGTCTAGGATGGTGCAATGATTCATCATTGTCCGATTCTACAAATCTCATTACTCAGAGCTCGCGTGATGTAGCTTAGAGTATAATTGTCTCTTGTGAAGATGTGTTCATGATAGTTGAATGACAATACATATTGACGGTGGTTCACCATTACCTCTCTGAAGGGAGTAAACCGATGATCAATCTGGACAATGCTCACGTCGTTGTAGGAGATGGAACTGATATCGATGTGGGTCATGTCGGTGTGAACGAAGGACTCATCGTCGAAGTTGGTTCTCGGCTTTCTCGCTCAGACACGTCGGATGTCACCATCGACCTCGAAGGCCGTACGGTGGTACTTGGGTTCATTGATCTTCATACCCACATGGCCGGAGGTGACCTGCAGATAGGCTAGGGTGGGGACGACAGCCTGGTCTGGAACATGTATCGACCACTCGTAGCGTATGTGCTCGATTCGATTGAGGCCGGCCTCGTCACGCTCAATGCCGGCGTGACGACCGTCCGCGACACACAATCTCGGGCCTACATAGACGTGCATATGCGAGATGCCCAGAGGGTCGGTCAGATAGAGGGCCCGCGCATCGTCGCATGTGGCGAGTGCCTCTACATGACCGGAGGTCATGGTTCCTTCTTCAATCCCGAGAATGCTGCCGATGGGGTGTCGGGAGTGATACGTCGCCTCCGTGAGCTTGTGGGGAAGCACGTCGATTGGGTGAAGATCGTCAGTGCTGACGATCCGCAGGTCGAAGGTCGGTGGGAGTCGGAGGAATTCACCCTCGAAGTAATCGCGGCGGTGGTTTCCGAGGCTCGCCGTCTCAAGCGCAATACGATGGCGCATGCAATGGGACCAGTGGGTATCAGCAACTGCGTTGCGGCCGGAGTCCGAACTGTCGAACATGGCTGGTACCTCGACGAGGAGAACTGCGATGCAATGGTGAGAAGCGGCACCTACCTTGTGCCCACGCTGGCCAATGTCGGTGACATTGTCCGCAAAGGTCCGGCGCTGAGGATGTCTTGGGCACCGGCGATAGCGGACGACGAGCCGGCAAGTCGCGAGCATCATCGCATGGCAATCGAGAAGGGCGTCAGGATTGTCATGGGGACAGACTGCGGTGGCACTGAAGCCCACCTGCACGGCTCGAACTGCGATGAACTCGTCTGCTACGTGGAATGTGGAATGAGCCCGAGCCAGGCCATCGTGAGCGGTACTTCAGGCGCTGCTGAGGCACTTGAACTGCAAGACGAGATCGGCACGATTGAAGAGGGCAAGCTTGCTGACATAGTTGTCATTGATGGTGATCCGCTTAGTGACATCACGCTCGTAGCTACCGGAGTTGTTGGTGTGATTCAGCAGGGTCGTGTCATTCGCGACGATCTAGGGCTGCTCGAGGCAATGCGCGTTAGGGCAAACAAGCCGCGACTTCAGACCACGACAGCCATCGATCCTGTCGCCCTGGGGTGGATGTCCTGAGTCTTGTCCGGTAGCAGTTCATGAGTCGGATTCTGTGCATCTTCGTTGCTCCATTCACCTCGACTCGGAACTACGATGGAGTATCCATTTCGGTAGGCTCGGGGGTGGCCGGCAGGCTGCCTGTGGCTTCGCGGTCGAGAGTCCGGCGCCGAGCGACATGGAGTATTGGAGCGCAGTTCGTCGATGAGTGTGGGCAGCATGGAGAGTCCCAAGGTCTCGAGAGCGGAAGGAGGCCCCGGCAATGGCTAAGGGGAAACTACCGAAGGAAGCACGCGAACGGCTCGACAGCCTCGCCATTGAAGTGACTGAGGAGCAGCTAGATGACTTGCTGGCGGGGCTCATCGCCGCAGACACGCGTACGCCGCCTGGCGACTGTAGGGCAATCGTTCCGGCGTGCGCCCGATGGCTTGACAGGGTGGGTCTTCGCCATCGAGTTGCCGCTGCTGAAGAGACGTTGCCGAATGTCTTGGTGGAGGTGGGGTCACCGAGCGACAAGGCCGCACTCTGCTGGAATTCGCATATTGACACCGTGGCCCCGGGTGACTTGGGTGATTGGAGGACCGATCCCCTTGTTGCGACAGAGATTGACGGGATGGTCTATGGGCTGGGCGTGGTCAACTGCAAAGGAGGCGCTGCTGTCCAGCTTTGTGCGGCTCTAGCACTTGTGCGTTCGGGACTGGACCTGTCGAGGGGACTGGTAGTCGTCCTCGAGGGAGATGAGGAGACCTTTGGTGATCGCGGACTAGGCTACCTGTTCAAGGAGAGGATCATCCGGCCGGTTGCATCGCTAACTGATCTACCGTCGAACAACATGCTCGTGTACGCCGAGCGAGGCGTTGCCTGGATCAAAGTGACCGTGCACGGTGTTGCCGCCCATGGGGCCATGCCGCACGAGGGCAAGAACGCAATCGGTGAGGCTGCCCGGCTTGTTGCGATGCTGGACACGGAACTGGTCCCGCAGTTGTCGGAGCGCAGGGCGCCGCACGTCCCGTCATCGAGCATGAACATCGGAGTCATTGAGGGTGGCGAGTCACCCAACGTCGTCGCCCCGTCATGCTCTTTCACCATGGACCGGCGAATCGTCCCCGGGGAGACGCCGGAAGGTGCAGTCGCCGAGGTCAAGGAGTTGTGCTCGGCCGAGGCCGCAAAGCGTGGCTTCACTGTCACGATTGAGGAATTGCAGGGACTTCATCCCTATGCCTCATCGGCAGACTCGGATCTTGCGCGCAGCCTCAAGATGGCGGGCGATGAGCTGGGACTGCCCGTTCGGGATGGGGAGTCAGCGGCTCTGTGCGATGGGCGCCACGCTGCCGACGGAACCAGACAGGTAGTGAGCTTCGGGCCCGGCGACATCGCTGCGAGCCACGGCCCCAATGAGCGCGTCGCTCGCGAGGAGCTTGTCCAGGCCGTGCGGGTCTTGACGCTCAGCGGCGCGCTCCTCATAGGTGGCGAAGAGGCTCTGCTATGACGAGCTGTGCGCTCTCTCCCAAGCTCTCGGGTGTCGGAACGAGACCATGAAGGTCTGTTCAACAGCGACGGCTTTGCAGGGCGGCGGAAGAGTGGTTTGGGGCGCCGATAGTTGGTCAGCGTGACTACGTTCGCCCTTGATGGTCGATTGATGAGACTGACTCGAGTAGACCAAAGGAGCGTGTAATCCATGGAGACGAGATCTGTAGTGCCGCGGGGGTGCGCCAATTCCAGCTACTTCATCATGACGCCAGACAACGCTTGTGACAACCATCTGCCCCACCTGGAGCGCACGATCGTTCATGTTCTAGCGGCTCCACGCAACTATCCCGCACGCTTCGGCCAGTACCTACTGCAGATCGAACCCTCAGGAGGGAGCGCTCAGCCGCTTGGCGCTGGCTTCGAGAACTTCCTGTACCAACTCGAGGGCGATCTTGTTGTCGAGACGGCGGGCAGTTCGTACGGAATGCAACCAGGCAGCTTCTGTTTCTTCCCGAGTGGTGTCGAGTTCTCGATCGCGGTGCAGGACACGGGGCCCGCACGGACTCTGTGGACGAAGCGGTACTACGAGTCCATAGAGGGTGTGTCTCCTCCAGCCGCTGTCTGTGGTCACGTTGACGAGGTTGAGGCCAAAGCGGAAGCTGGAGCCGTAGGTGAGTACCGATGCAAGGACCTGCTTCCAGTTGACGATGCGGCATACGACATGGCGATGAACGTCAACATACTGGAACCAGGAAGCTCGATCGGGATGCTCGAAGTGCATCACCAGGAGCACGGCATCTACTTGCTCGAGGGAAGGGGGGTCTACTATATTGCCGGCGACTGGCACGAGCTCTCCGAGGGTGACTATCTCTACATTGCTCCCTACTGCCCCCAGTCGTTCTGGTCAACAGGCACCTCGACTAGCGCCTACCTTCTGTATAAGGACGTCAACCGAGACGGCTTTCCCATGATGAGGTAGGAAGCCTCAGCCAGAACGCAGAGAGGCTCATGCGCGGCATCATCGCCCGCGACCAGTGGGGCGAGACGCACAACCCGTTCAAGGACTAGCCGATGGAGCAGGTCGACGTCATCGTCGTCGGCGGCGGGCTCGCCGGTCTGGCGGCCGCCTACGGCCTGGCGCGGGAGGGCGTCGAGGTCATGGTGCTCGAGCGCGGCGACTACCCGGGCGCCA
>Ga0068714_10005610_pt1 | contig 13228 bp, 11 predicted proteins | sample MTBNYHSulfiMetaG_FD_62988 | JGI IMG/M metagenome (GOLD analysis project Ga0068714, IMG submission 62988) | Enrichment culture microbial communities from rom New York Harbor, USA that are MTBE-degrading - MTBE-NYH (New York Harbor Sulfidogenic)... | ecosystem: Environmental > Aquatic > Marine >... | reverse complement strand
AGCACGTTCAAGTACACGACGCCCGGCTTCCGGGTCCGGCGCCACGCCGACACGCTCTATGTCACCGAAGTGGCCGAGGAGTCCCGCCTCGTTCCGGGCGATGCGATCGTCCTGCTCAACAAGAGCCTCCCCGACGAGCACCTCAAGTACGCCGGCCGCAACATCGTCTACAGCGACGTGCACGAGCGCCAGCTCTGGGACCCGCTCATCACGATGGCGCGGCACGGACTCGTCCGGCACGCAGACGGCTCGGAAGAGGATCTCTCCTTCAAGCACTTCCCGCTGCCCGAGCCCCGGTACGAGATTTCATGCCGGGAGCTCGCCGATGGCGCGGTCTACCTGAAACTCGAACACTTCGTGGACGGAGACGCGATCGCGGCGCTGCTTGCCGAACACGACACGGCGCTGCGCTCGGCTAGCAAGATCATTGTCGATGTGCGCAAGAACATCGGCGGTTTTGACGGAGCGTTCTTCCCGCTGCTTGCGTACGTGCACCATGAAGCAACGGCGCTTGGCGATCTCCTCGGCGACGAGGGCATCTACACCAAGTACACGGTGAACAACTGCAGCCGCAGAATCGCCCAGCTCAAGAACCTCGCCAAGGGCGCAGACGCCGAGTCTCAGGCGTGGATCACTGCGGATATTGAGAGCCTTCGGGCGAAGTCTGGCGCGGGCTACCTGCTCGACGCGGACGACGCCCTGGACGATGCCGGCCTGCCCGTGGACGGCGGCAACCCCGATCAGCGCGTCGTCGTCATCACCGACACGTACTGCGAGAACGCGGCCGAGACATTCGTGTCCGTGGCCCGGAAATCCGCGAAGGTCACCGTCATCGGACGCCCGACTATGGGCACCATCGACTACTGCAACCTGATCACCCTCACCCTCGACTCGGCCTTCTCGCTCACGTATCCCATGAGCAAGACCCGAGCTGCGTACGAGGGGCGCGGCGTAAGCGGCGCAGGCATTCAGGTCGACGTGTACATCTCATGGACTCCCGAGGAGTGCACGCGCGACGTCCTCCTCGAGAAAGCACTCGCGCTGTAAGCCCTCGCTTCTCCCCGGTTCACCGGGACACCGGCACCGGCACCGGCACCGGACAAGGTGTCTATAGACCGACGCGAAGAGCACAACCGCCAACAGAGAGGCCCGCCCCCAGCGCGATCGTCGCTGTCCGCGGGCCTCTGTGTGCCCGGCCGGCCGCTCCACGGGCCGCTCAGCGGGCGGCCCTTCTCCCAGCGCCGGGAGGCCCAGGTGCAGGCCGCTCAACGGACGGACGATCCCACATGCGGCCTATTCACACTATTCGCACTGTTTTCATGCGCTTTATCCCCTTGAACGCCCTCCCCTCAAGCACTACTCTTGACCCGCAAGGCGGCGCGCAACGAGAGGACCACCGCGATGAGCATCTCCTCAACCGTGACGGATACGATCGGCCAGACGCCGCTCGTCAGACTGAACCACGTCGCAGCGGGTCTTCGCGCCACAGTGGCCGTCAAACTGGAGTCGCGCAACCCAGGAGGATCCATCAAGGACCGCATCGGCTGGGGCATGGTGCGCGACGCCGAACACCAGGGCCTGATCGAGCCGCGGCGCTCCATCCTCATCGAGCCCACCTCGGGCAACACCGGTATCGCGCTGGCGATGGTTGGTGCTGCGCGTGGCTACCGTGTGATTCTTACGATGCCGGAGAGCATGTCTCAGGAGCGGCGCACGCTGCTTGCCGCGTTTGGCGCCGAACTCGTCCTCACGCCCCGAGAGAGCGGGATGGCCGGAGCCGTTGAGGCTGCCAACGCGCTCGCCGGGAAGACACCGCACGCGTTCATCGCCGCCCAGTTCGACAACCCCGCCAACCCGGCCGCGCACTGCGCCACAACCGGTCCGGAGATCGTGGCCGCACTCGGCGGCGCGCCGATCGGCGCGTTTGTCGCAGGCGTGGGCACAGGCGGCACCATCACCGGCGTCGGCCGCTTCCTGCGCGACCAGGGACACGCCGCCCGCATCGTAGCCGTTGAGCCGAGCGAATCACCGATCATCTCACAGAAGCTCGCGGGCGAACCGTTGACGCCCGCCCCCCACGGCATCCAGGGCATCGGCGCGAACTTCATCCCGTCGGTCCTCGACCTCAACCTGCTCGACGAGGTGCAGCACGTCTCGGGGCCCGAAGCCATTGCCATGGCGCGCCGCCTTGCCGCCGAGGAAGGGCTCCTCGTGGGCATCTCGAGCGGGGCGAACGTGGTTGCCGCGCTGCGCCTGGCCGCGCGCCCCGAGTTTGCCGGAACGACCATCGTGACCGTGGCGCCCTCAACCGGCGAGCGGTACCTCTCCACGCCCCTCTGGCAGGGAGTCGGGGGCTAGCGATGCGCGTTCCCCAACAGCTCGACTACACGCTGCGGGCGCTCGTCGCGCTCGCGAACCTCCCTGCGGACGCCACGCCGTCCGCCGGAGCCCTCGCCCTCTCGGTCGGGCTGCCAAAGCGCTTTGTGGAACAGCAGATGACGACGCTTACGAAGGCGGGAATCGTGGCGTCCCGGCGCGGAGCCGGCGGCGGTTGCACGCTTGCCCGTCCCGCCGAGGCGATCACCGTCCTCGACGTCGTCCGCGCGGTCCAGGGCACGGCACTCGACATACCCCGGACGTCAAGCTGCGCGGTCAGCGAGATGTGGGGCCGGGCAGCGCTCACGCTCGAGGAGCACCTCGCCAGCGTGACCCTTGCCGACCTGGCCACCAGACAGGCCGAGATCGGCTGCGGGCGCTCGGCGATGTACTACATCTAGACGCGCGGCACGCTGTTTCTAGACACATGGCACGCCCTTCGCTTCCTCCGGGTGCAGCAAACCGCACCAAGTAGACGCGAAACCCGTGGCATCGGCACTCAACGGCTTGTCGACCGGCCAGGCGACCGCTAGTCTGGCCAGAACACTCAGGCGCTAGCCGGGGTCCGGACCTAGCTGTACTGCCCACATAGGTTGTTGACACAAATGAGGGTCTTCCTGTTCGGTTGTAGGTGCTGACGCCACAACTGAACGAAGGAGGACCCTCGTGTCACATCCTAACGCGCTTCTTACTCCCGCCGGTAGAGAGATGCTTGCTTCCCGGGTGATCAAGCACGGCTGGACAGTGACTGATGCCGCTTCTGCCGCCGGTGTCTCGCGTCAGACGGCGCACAAGTGGATCGGCCGCTATCTGGCTGGGGGCCGTGATGGCCTCCGTGACCGTTCGAGCAGGCCGGCGAGCGTGCGCCCGCGCGTGAGCGCGAGAGACATCCGGCGGATCTGGAGAAGACGCCGCCTGGGAGAGGGGCCGCTTCAGATCTCGTGGCATACGGGCATCCCGGCCTCCACCGTCTATGCCGTGCTCGCGAGAAACGGGCAGGGGCGCCTGAGCGCCCGGGAACACCGGGCCAAAGAGAAGGCTGTCCGTTACGAGCACGCGCATCCCGGCGACCTTCTCCACATCGACGTGAAGAAGCTCGGCCGCCTGGGCGAGGGCGGCGGCTGGCACTTCGGCGGGCGCGGGAACAAGAAGCGGGCACGCGGCATCGGCTGGGACTTCGTGCATGTGGCCGTTGATGATCACTCCCGCTTTGTCTACGTGGAGGTCCATTCCGATGAGCGGGGCGAGACCGTGGCGGGTTTCACCTCGCGCGCGGTCAGACACTTCGCGGAGCGAGGCGTCACGGTCAAGCGCGTGATCACCGACAACGCCAAGGCGTACTCATCGGTCTTGCAGCTCGCCGCGCTCACGCTTCACGGCGTCAAATGGTCGCACACCAGGCCGTACCGCCCCCAGACCAACGGGAAGGCCGAGCGCTTCATCAGGCTCCTTATCAACAGCTGGGCGTACAGCAAGCCGTACGAAAGCAACCGGGAGCGCCTCGAAGCGCTCCCGGGGTGGATCTTCAACTACAATCACAGACGTCCGCATGGAGGCATCGGCGGCCTGCCACCGGTTTCACGGGTGCCCGGTGTCAACAACGTGTCTGGGCAGTACACCTAGCGGTCCGGCAAACGAGACGTCACAGGAGGTGAAACGAAGAATCATGGCACGTCCGGTGTTCGTGATGATGGACATGATGATGACCCAGCCCGGGTCTGTGCGCTGCTGCGCGCGATCTGGGCGGCTCCCGCTTTCCGCGGAGAACTAGACCGCGGTCACATCACCCACAACACGCGAACACAAGGAGATCTGCCATGACTGCTTCGTCTCACGGATTCGACACCCGCGCCATCCACGGCGGCGCGGCGCCCGACCCCACCACCGGCTCGCGGGCCGTCCCGATCTACCAGACGGCCGCCTACAACTTCCAGGACGCCGACCACGCCGCCGATCTCTTTGGCCTGCGGGCATTCGGCAACATCTACTCGCGGATCACGAATCCCACGAACGACGTGCTGGAACAGCGCGTCGCCTCACTCGAGGGCGGCACGTACGCCGTGGCTGTCGCCTCGGGCCACGCGGCAGAGGTTCTCGGCCTGCTCAACGTTGCCGGATCCGGCGATTCCATCGTCGCGTCTACGTCGCTTTACGGCGGCACCTGGAACATCTTCCTGCACACGTTCCGGCGCCTCGGGATCGAGGTCCGCTTCGTCGAGACGACCGACGTTGAGGGTTTCGCCGCGGCCTCCGATGACACTACCCGGGCGTGGTTCGTCGAGACGATTGGCAATCCCCGCCTGGACGTCCCGGACATCGCCGGGCTTGCCGGAGCCGGCCGCGTGCTCGGCATCCCGCTCTTCGTGGACAACACGTTTGCCACCCCCTACCTCTGCCGTCCGATCGAGCATGGTGCTGCCGTCGTCATCGAGTCCCTCACCAAGTGGATCGGCGGGCACGGCACCTCCATCGGCGGACTGCTGGTGGACGGCGGAACGTTTGACTGGGGCACCGGCCGGCACCCGTTCTTCACCGAGCCCGACGAGAGCTACCACGGCCTCAGGTTCTGGGAGACGTTTGGCAACTTCCCGGGCCTCGGCAATGTCGCCTTCGGCATACGGGCACGCGTGAACCTTCTGCGGGACTTTGGCCCGGCCCTCTCGCCCTTCAACGCCCACCAGTTCCTGCTCGGCGTGGAGACGCTCTCACTGCGCGTTCAGCGCCATAGCGACAACGCGCTCGCCGTGGCCAGGCACCTGCAGGCGCATCCGGCCGTTGCGTGGGTGACATACCCGGGTCTGGAGTCCCACCCCACCAAGGCCAATGCCGACCGGTACCTGGAGAACGGCTACGGCGGAGCGGTGGTCTTTGGCGTCAAGGGCGGCCGCGAGGCCGGGCGCAGGCTCATCGACAGCGTGCGCCTCTTCAGCCACCTCGCAAACGTTGGCGATGCGAAGTCGCTCATCATCCACCCGGCGAGCACGACCCATTCGCAGCTCTCTGCAACCGAGCTGACCGCGGCGGGAATCTCCGAGGACCTCGTGCGCCTGTCCGTGGGCATCGAGAACATCGACGACATCATCGCCGACCTAGACGCCGCGCTCGCGGCGGCGCAGCAATGAGCGAGATCCCGCAGACAACGCGGTTCGCGCGCCTCACGGGCTCGCACCAGCTCGCCTGCGGGCGCGCCCTGGAGCACATCGACGTGGCCTACGAGACCTTCGGCACGCTTGATGCGAGCGGCGCGAACGCGGTTCTCATCTGCCATGCGCTCTCCGGCGACGCGCACGTGGCGGCCACCACCACCCCGGACTCCTCACGTCCGGGGTGGTGGGAAGAGATGGTCGGACCCGGGTGCCCGATCGACACCGAGCGCTACTTCGTGATCTGCAGCAACGTGCTTGGCGGCTGCTCGGGAACAACCGGTCCAGGCAGTGTCGCGCCCGGTCAGGAACGGCCGTGGGGCACCCGCTTCCCGCTCGTCACAATCGAGGACATGGTGGATGTCCAGGCCGCTCTTCTCGACCACCTCGGCGTCCGGCGGCTCCTCGCGGTCGTGGGCGGCTCGATGGGCGGCATGCAGGCGCTTGCGTGGACGGCACGGTATCCGGAACGAGTTCGTTCCGCGGTCGTCGTCGCCGCAGCCGCCCGGCTCGGCGCGCAGGCGATCGCGTTCAACGCCATCGGGCGCTCGGCGATTCTTGCCGACCCCGCATTTGCGGACGGAGACTACGCACTGGAGAGCCAGCCCGGCGACGGCCTGGCGATTGCCCGGATGGTCGGACACGTCACGTATCTCTCAAAGGAGGGTATGCGCGCCAAGTTCGGCCGCCGCCTGCGGGACAGCGGCACCCGGACCTTTGGCCTCGGGCGTGAGTTTGAGGTGGAGTCCTACCTCGCCTACCAGGGCAAGCGCTTCGTCGAGCGGTTTGATGCGAATACCTATCTCTACATGACCAAAGCGATGGACTACTTCGACTGGCAGCCACCGGCCGCCGGCCCGCTCCCCCGCTTCCTCGTGCTCTCGTTCTCGTCGGACTGGCTGTTCCCCACTGAGCAGTCGCGCGAGATCACCTGGACGCTCATGGAGCGAGGCGCCGATGTCACATTCGCCGAAGTGGAGAGCGCCTACGGGCACGACGCGTTCCTGCTCGAAGTCGAGCAGCAGGCGGCGTTCATCCGCCCGTTCCTCGAACGCGGTCTTGCAGAAGCGCTCTCCGGCGCGCCGCGCGATGACTACGTCACCGGCCCGCAGCGCCCGGCGGACTGCGTCACCATCCCCGAGCCGGAAGGATGCCTCCGATGACCGCCGCCGAACTCCTGCGCGACGACTTGCAGCTCGTGTCCGGCCTTGTCACACCGGGGTGCCGCGTGCTTGACCTCGGCTGCGGAAACGGCGGGCTGCTCGCGCACCTGCGCGACGATCGCCAGTGCCGCATCCAGGGCGTGGAGTCCTCGCTTGAGGACATCGCGGCATGCATCGCTCGCGGCGTGCCGGTCATCCAGACCGACCTCGACAGAGGTCTGCGAGGCATCCCCGACGGCGCGTTCGATGTCGTCGTGCTCTCACAGACGCTGCAGGTGGTTCGCGACTCGCGCAAGCTGCTCGAGGAGATCATGCGTGTTGGGCGGCGCGCCGTTGTGTCCTACGCGAACTTCGCGCACATCAGCGCGCGGAGCAGACTTGGGCTGCGCGGACGCATGCCCGTCTCCGAAGTGCTGCCGTACAGCTGGTACGACTCGCCAAACATCCACTTCACGACGCTTACCGACTTCCGGGCGCTCTGCGCGGAACTCGGCTACGCGATCGAAGAGGAGATACCGCTCCTGGTGCGGGAGACACGCGCCGACAGGATCCGCGTCGCCCCGAACCTGCGCGCGAACCTGGTGATTGCAGCGATCGCCCGGAGGTGACCGGCGAGGCGGGCCTGACCGGCGGTCGACGCGCGGCCGCGGGCGGCCCGTCTGCCGCGCGGCGGCCTGTCAGTCTCCGGCCACGCTGAGCTTGAACACCACCGGGTTGGCGGGGTCAGGGCAGCACACGAGCGCCTCCCCCGCCGCCTCCCAGGGAAACGACCCGCCAAAGCGCAGCGGCTGCAGGAACGGCAGCATCGCTGCGTACGCCCAGCCGCACATCCCCGTTGGCACCACGGCCGACGTGACATGCCACAGATCACCCACCGCGTGGCCGATCGAGCACGCCCCGGTGCCCTGGATCTCGACGATCTCGATCTTCACGGACTGCCCTTCAGGTGGCGCCTGCATGGTTCCTCCACTCATCGGCCCGGGACGCCAAGCGTACCGCCAAAGGGACGCTCGAGCGATACACGCGCATACGCTGCACGGAACCCGGCGCGTTCCTGATTCCTCGCCGAGGCACTGTCCGGCGCGGCCTCCATGACCGCAAGGTCACAGCCGGCCGAGGCTGCCGCGTCCAGCCGCGCCCTGATGAGCGCTTGCTGCACGCCGCGACGCCGGAAGGCCGGAAGCGTTGAGTCGCCATTGAGCAGCGCAATGCCATCCGAGACGGTCATCATCGCAGTGCCCGCCGGCTCGCCGTCCAGATGGCCGACGAGGTGCAGGGCGTCACCACGCCTCGCAATCCCGTGCGCAATCGCGAGATCCGCCTCCGACGGCACGTCCTCGGCGAACCCGCGCGCCTCGAGCATCGCCCACTCGTCGCGCTCCGCCCCGGTGCGGGCAATGCGGATCTCAAGCCCGTCTGGACACACGCGCCCCTCCAGGGCCTCCGCCGCACCGTGACGCACATCGGACCCATCACGCCATGCCCCCGCGCCCCCACTGTCAGCATCGAGCAGCCTGTAACTCACCATCTCAAAGGCCGTCACGAGAAACCCGAATACGGCCAGCCATCGGAGAAGCGACAGATCAACGTACGGGCACACGCCGAGTGCGGCACCCACGCCGCGCTCTTCATAGAACGCAACGAGCGCCGCCACGTCCTCGGCCTCAACCGGTGCGCTCATCCCAACGCCAAACGCGCCGTTGAGGACGCTTTCCGCCGAGTAGAAGCCCGCAACGCCGCCAGCCACCCGCGTGGCGGCCGCATGCGGTGACGAGAGGCTCTCGCGAGCGCTCTCGACAGATGCCAGCACATCGTTCGCGATCGCTTGCTCGATACGCCTGGCGAGCGCAGCACCGGAGACCTCCCCGGTGCCCGCGGATGAGTGGATCAGGGTCAAGAAACGCCTCCATTGACTGCGCGCGGACGACGACCAGTGTACCGCAGGTCACCGCTCCGCCCGGTCATCCCCGATGATCCCCTCGTCCCCTGCCGCAGAGGTCGTGTCGGAGACGCCCTGGAGCACGACGCGCGCGGCCACGATGAAGATCCCGAGGCTTGCGAACGCCGCGGTGCGTCCCCATCCGAGGCCGTCGGCTATGAGCGCCCACGCGAGCGGGCCGAGCACGGTCGCGAAGCGTCCGACGATCGCATAGAGGCCGAAGAACTCGCCCAGAAGATGCGGCGGCGTGAGCCGCGTCATGTAGACGCGATCGGCAGTCCATGCGGCGCCGATCCCTGCGCCGCCACCCACGGCCACGAGCCACCCGATCGCCTGCACGCCCGTCAGGGCGGCCGTAACCGCCGCGGCGAGTCCCGCGATCTGCAGGTAGAGGGCACCGTTCAAGACATGCCTCGGCCCGAAGCGGTCGACGGCCCGGCCGGCAAGTGCCGCGCCGATTGCGGCGCAGAGAATGGCCACGATCGCCAGGCGGTCCGTCTGGGCATCCGTGAAACCCATCTCGAACCGTGCAAAGATCGCATTGAAGAGGAATACCGTGTTGATTGCGTCCGTGTAGAGGAAGCGGCCCACGAGAAACCGCACGACACCGGGACAGTGCGAGGCGAGTTTCCAGGCGCTCACCATGATCCTCGGAGACGCGAACACGTTGGGGAATGGACCGGGCAACCGCCCTCTCGGACGCTCGCGGATCCAGAAGAACGCCGGAAGCGCGAACACCAGGAAGGCCGCGGCGAGCGCCCGGAAGACGCCGGGATAACCAAAGCGCGGCAGCAGGTACGAACCGATGCCGAGCGCAAGTGCCGACCCCGCGTAGCCAACCGCCACGCCAATCCCTGAGATGCGGCCCCTGGTCACGGGCGTGCTCACGTCGGTCAGGAGCGCATCGTAGACGACCGTGCCCGCCTGAAAGCCAACGGTGGCGACAGCGTAGAAGACGAGCGACGGCACAATGCCCCAGGTGGCCAGGAGGACGGTCGAGCCAACGCACACGGCGGTCATGCCCGCCAAGTACGGGACGCGCTTGCCGATGTGGTCAGTGGCGGCGCCGACCCACGGGCTGAGCAGGATGACGGCCACCATGGCCACGATCGTCGCTGCGGAGAGCATCCAGTCTGAGCCGCCCTGATCCTCGATCAGCCATTGGCCAAAGTAGCGGCTGCCCACACCGAGGGCGAACGTCGTGTTGGCGAGATCGTAGAGGATCCAGGCAGCCGTGCTCCGGCGATCGGGCGACCAGCCCGCGCTCTCTATCCCGCTCATGTGTCCTCTCCTGACATGGCGAGAGTGTAGACTACCGGAGCGGACGCTCGCACCTGGGACTTGATGCCACTCGCGCAAAGCGAGGGCCTCGAGACACAAAGATGCCCCGAGAGACCTTGTCTACGAACCCTGCTACTTCGCGGCTTCCCGTTTCACATCTTTGGGTGTTCCGCTCTCGACTTGCTCTCGCATGCCGTCTGCTGAAACTCCCGCCAATAGCTGCTGGTACGCTGCCTTTCGCGGTTCGTCCGACTCAACCTCTCGGGACAATCAGACTGTACCCCGCCCGCCTGACGAATACAATGCCCAACCGATGAAGTGCTCGAATCTCGAGATAAACGGTCGCCATTGGATGCTCAACGGTCGATATTGGCCGATCAACGTATTTCTCGCCCAGTGACGCCGAGGTTCTGTTCGTGAGAGGGCGCCAACATGGGGAATTGTAGTAGCGGCACACTACGCTTTACTGTTGCCACAACGTATACTGACGTCACGTATCCTGCCGCAAGGAGACACTCATGTCTGATCAGTATCCCGCTCCTCCCCCACCGCCAAACTACGCACCCGCTCCACCCCCTGAGTCCTACGGACCCAACGGGTACGGCCAGCCCCCCGCTGCTCCCGTGCCACCGGCGCCCACCGCCCCCAAGAAGAACAAGACAGCCATGATCATCATCATTGTGGTCGCGGTTCTTCTCCTGTGTTGCTGCGCTCCCACGTGCATTAGCGCGATCTACCTCAACCAGACCGGCCAGAGCATCAATGACATCAGTGACATCACTGACATCACTGACGACATCACCGACGGCACCGGCAACTCCACCAACAGCGCGCAGATGGACGAGTGGCTGAGCTGGAACCCCACCTACACGGGAACCGTACTCGCAGCCGCACCCTCCAGCAAGATCTCGATGATCGAGGAGTCCGTGCCGATCGCGGCCCCAGGCTTCAGCGCATCCAATGACATCGTCTGGTACGAGGGCTACTACTCGCCGGACGAAGAGTGGTACTACTCCGACACGTTCCTGGTTCGCGCCACGCATCCATCGAGCGACCAGGTGTCGGCAGCACTCTGGATCTACCTCCAGAGCGATCTCATGATCGAAGACGACGTCCCGTTCTATGTCGAGTCGCCCGACGTCTCCACCATCCTGAGCAACGGCACCGAGATGCTCTACACGCCGCAGTACAGCTGGGACGGCTACTTTGACATCACCGCCGACGACAACGAGGCCCTCTGGGTCCAGATCGGCGAAGACTGGCCAGGCGCCGTGGTGATCGACGTCTACAGCACGTACGGTGATTCGACCGCATACACCGTTGACGTCACGACCTGGGACGCCTACGCGATCGAAGAGAGCAGCCCATACTTCGAGGTCTACTACGTCCTCGACGACAGCGGCAACTGGACAGTTGAGTCCTACTACGAGTACGCGGCGGGCGAGTAGCACAGACGATTGCGCCGGCCCGTCGGCTGCACCCCCCGATAGACACGGCCTCCCCGCGGTAGCGCGAGGGAGGCCGTGTTGTGTTTCAAGGTGTGATGCAGTTGGGCCTACTCCAACATCTTGCGCAGAGCCTCGTTCACGAGCGCCGGGTTGCCCTGACCGCGCATCTCCCGCATCACCTGACCAACGAGCCAGCCGATGACCTGGGTCTTGCCGCCGCGGTAGTTCTCCACCTCTGCAGGATTGGCCGCGATAACCGTGCGGACCGCGGCCTCGATGGCCGAAGCGTCCGAGACCTGCTTCATGCCGCGGGCCTCAACAATCGCTGCCGGCCCATCGCCCGTTTCTGCCGTCGCGGCGAAGACCTCTTTGGCCTGTTTCCCACTGATGGCGCCCTCGTCCACGAGGACGACAAGCTCACCGAGCATCGCCGGGGTGACGTTCGATGCGCCAATCTCGACCCCGGCAGCATTCAGGTGCGCCGAGAGATCGCCGAGTATCCAGTTGGCCACCTGCCTGGCACGCTGACCGTCCCGAGACGCGCCGACCGGAATCGCCGACGCAACCGCCGCCTCGAAGTACACACCGAGCGCCGAGTCCGCGGCGAGTGTGACGGCGTCGCGCTTCGGGATACCAAACGTGGCGACATAGCGATCGCGACGGGCATCGGGCAGCTCGGGCAGGCGGGCAGCGAGCGAATCGATCCACTCGGGATCGAAGCTGAAGGGCACCATGTCTGGCTCAGGGAAGTAGCGGTAGTCGTGCGCCTCCTCCTTGGAACGGAGCGAACTCGTAAGCCTCGCGCTCGCATCCCAGTGGCGCGTCTCCTGGACGATCGTTCCGCCGGCGTCGAGCGTGTCGGCCTGGCGCACGATCTCGTAGGCGAGCGCATCGTGGAGAGCTTTGAACGAGTTCATGTTCTTGACCTCGCTCTTGACGCCAAACGGCTCCACCCCACGGCGGCGGATGGAGACGTTTGCGTCCACGCGCATAGAGCCCTCTTCCATGTTGCAGTCCGACACACCGAGGGCGAGCCAGATCGAGCGTAGCTTCTGCGCGAAGCGGCGGGCCTCTTCGGGTGTGCGGATGTCGGGCTCAGTCACGAGTTCCATGAGCGGTGTGCCGGCACGGTTGAAGTCCACGAGTGAGTGCGTGGCACCCGCGATACGGCCTTCGGAACCGCCAACGTGGATCATCTTGCCGGTGTCTTCCTCCAGGTGGATGCGGGTGATGCCGATGCGTACGCGGTAGCCATCGGCGTCGCGGACGGCGAAGGGCGGCAGGAGGGGCGTATCGAGATCCAGGCGCTGCGTCACCCCTTCGCCATCTACCTCGATCTCCACTTCCCCACCGCTGCAGAACGGCAGGTCGTACTGGGAGATCTGGTAGTCCTTGGGCATGTCGGGATAGAAGTACTGCTTGCGGTGGAACTGGCTCCAGAGCGCTATGTCGCAGTCAGTGGCAAGACCGGCGAGCACGGTCCATTCGATCGCAGCTCCGTTAGGCACCGGTAGCGCGCCAGGCATGCCGAGACACACAGGACACACGCGTGTGTTGGGCTCGCCGCCAAAAGCGACAGGGCAGCCGCAGAACATCTTGGTCTGTGCTGCGGTCACCTCGGTGTGGATCTCGAGACCGATGACAGCCTCGTAGCGCTCGAGCACCTCGAGAAGGCGGTTCCTTGCCACGGCTACTCACCGCCCTTCGTGCCAGAGGCAGTTTGGGCGTCAGCAAGCGAGGGCGCGGCGCTCGTGCTGACGCACCCGCAACCGCACTGGCACTCGCCCTCCGGGACGCCCTGCAAGACGCGCACCATCGGCGGCACCGGGTCGAACGCCATGGCGCCCTCAAACGCGGCGGCGGCTGCCAACAGCGTGG
>Ga0068714_10005609_pt1 | contig 13230 bp, 11 predicted proteins | sample MTBNYHSulfiMetaG_FD_62988 | JGI IMG/M metagenome (GOLD analysis project Ga0068714, IMG submission 62988) | Enrichment culture microbial communities from rom New York Harbor, USA that are MTBE-degrading - MTBE-NYH (New York Harbor Sulfidogenic)... | ecosystem: Environmental > Aquatic > Marine >... | reverse complement strand
TGTATCGGGAGGTTCGGTCCTGAAACCACTGAAATCGGACGGGAAATGACCGTGGAAAATACATATGGGGTATCTTGCCTCAGGGTGATCGTCGAATCCTTCAGGTACCAGTATATGGGCCCCGAGATGCATCGGCCTTCCCCAGAATTCAGAAAGAAGCTTACTCTCGATCTTAATGTGCCTTACATATTTGGTATCTTCTGGTTCAGGAAGCGGAGTATTAATGCCATCTAGAATAATGCTGTGATTCATCCTGCCGCTTTCCGTGATTTTGATCCTTACAGGTTTGCTGAAGAGATTTCCAGGCGCCCTTCTCCAGTTCTGCCCCTCACCACGGTCCATCGGAAGTTTCACAGTATGTCCGCTGGCCAGCCTGAATGTTTCATATTTATGGAACACTGCCTGTATGTAATATTCTCCGGGAGGTATATCTGCCATTATGGATAACGGAGCACCATCCTCATCTCCGTCAAAGATTTTTAATTCTCCCTTTTCCCATCCTTCAATGTCCATACCGAAGACCTGAGCAGAACGGTAATCAATCCGTACAAGGTTTCTTGGTTCCGGACCACTGCTATCGGATATAATCAGCAGCAATCTCCCGTCGAATGAACCATCATGCAGTGAATCGGCTATTGTGACACTGAATCTAAATACCGGAAAGTCCTCTGTCTCTTTACAATTACATATTAGTAATGAAATAATTGCAATTACCGGAAGCAATACTTTAATTTTTTTTCTCATTCTGTGATTTTGATTATAGCTGTTTTACCCACACAGGAAATTAAAGCCAATGATGCCGGGAAAAACGGGGTAATAGTTTCATATTTCATGGATTATTGTTAATTTGGATGATTATACTGTGAAATAATTCTCAATTTATAAAAAAAAGATGAAAAAGAGATTTCAATCTGAGATTATTCCTGCGATCGGGACCCTTGCACTGACAATTACCGGATGTTCAACGGAAAGAGTGGATGAAAAGCCGAATATAGTTCTTATTATGGCCGACGATATGGGCTACTCCGACATAGGATGCTTCGGGTCTGAGATACGGACACCAAACCTTGACAGGCTGGCAGAACAGGGAATCCGGATGACGCAGTTTTATAATGCATCACGTAGCTGCCCGACCAGGGCATCCCTGCTTACAGGATTATACCAGCATCAGGCAGGGGTGGGCGATATGGTATCAGACCTGGGCTATCCTTCATACCAGGGTTATCTTAATGATCAGTGCGTAACACTTGCTGAAGCCCTGAAACTAACCGGTTATAATACCTTCATGTCGGGCAAATGGCATGTGGGAGGAAGACCTGGGGTTCATCCCCTGAAGCGTGGTTTTGACCGGTACTTCGGCCTTATCGACGGCGCCGGCAGCTATTTCGAGAGGAGAGCTTACAGGGTTAACCAGCAGGCTCCGCGCTGGATGCTCGATACTGTCGATTATGATCCGCCGGAAACCGGATTTTATCTGACTGATGCCATAACAGATTATGCAATTTCATTCCTTGAAGAGGGATCATTTGATGGAAGGCCTTTTTTCCTGTATTTACCCTATACCGCACCTCACTGGCCTCTTCATGCACTTCCGGAAGACATTGCCAGATACAGGGGAAAATACCTGAAGGGATGGGATATCTTAAGGGAAGAGAGATACGGACGTCTGATAGAAACTGGAATAATTGCCAGATCAGTCAAGCTCTCTCCAAGAGATGAAATGGCTCCTGAATGGAATGACCTGTCAGACGAGGATAAGGATATGTGGGACCTCAGGATGGCGGTCTATGCAGCTATGATAGACAGATTGGATCAGAATATCGGAAGGGTTGTTAAATATCTGACAGAAACAGGTGAACTAAATAATACCCTGATTATCTTCCTGGCCGATAATGGCGGATGTCACGAGCCTATTAAGAACAGGGGCAATTATCTGCCTACAACAGCCGAAACAGGCACACGCGAATCATTTGACGCTTACGAATATCCCTGGGCCAATGCAAGCAACACTCCGTTCCGGATGTTCAAGCACTGGGTTCACGAAGGCGGTATTGCTTCCCCTTTTATCGCATTTTATCCGCGGATGATCAAAGGAGGCACAATATCCGACCAACCGGCGCATATTATTGACATAATGCCCACATTTACTGAACTGGCCGGAGGTGTATACCCTGAAAAACATAACGGTAAAGCCATAAAACCAATGGAAGGGATTAGCCTGGTTCCTGTTTTTAAAGGTAAAAGTCTTGGAAGAGAGAACCCCCTTTTCTGGGAACATGAAGGCAACAGAGCTGTACGTGACGGAGACTGGAAGCTTGTTTCTGCATATGATTATTCTTTGAGGAAATTCAAGGAGTGGGAGCTTTATGATCTTAAAAATGACAGGTCAGAGCTTACGGACCTGAGCGATAAATATCCTGAAATAAAAAAGAGTATGATTGAAGAGTATGACAAATGGGCCGATCGCGCAGGTGTTATTCCCAAAGAAGTGATCGACCGGAGATAATGTAAATGATAATGTGGAAGTTACACCCAGTCTCAGTAGTACCGGAAATTAAGACAGCGATAAGTTTGCCCAGCTGTATGTCAGCTTTCCGGCTTCCCTGCCCGACTGACTGCGTCAGCGGTCAGGCGGGGGACTTCGGTCCCGTTCAACTTGTTTATTGGCATAAAATTCACTATCTTTAAGAGAATATCAGGTTATTGTTAATGAACAGCCCCGAATTAAAAGCATTTATACGCAAACACAGTTCTCTCTTCTGGTATATTCCGGAAGATAAGAAGGAGGATATTAGTCACGATGTACTGGTTGAATTTATCCTTAACTACGGAGATTTGGAGGCCGTAAAAGAGTTGTTATCAATCATGGGAGTTGAAAATGTTGGCAGATCGTTTTTCAAATCAATAAACCTTAGTGAAAGACGGAAAGGAAACTATAATGAACTGACGCTTAATTTTTTCTCAATTTATTTTAACAAATATGCACAAGGAAATACTGACAGCAAAGCAGAATGAATTGCTGCCATATTTAAAGTTGTTCAGAAGAAAATACTATCTGGTCGGAGGAACGGCAATAGCTTTACATATTGGCCACAGGCGATCAATTGATTTTGATCTTTTCTCTTCCACCAGATTAAATAAAAAAGACATCAGGGATAAATTAACCAGATTCCCTTTCAAAATATCAAGGATATCAGAAGATACAGATCAAATACATTTTCTTGTAAATGATATTAAGATTACTTTCTTTCATTATCCCTATAAAATAAATCATCCGCTGGAACTGGGGCAATCTGTATCGATACCCTCTCTTCTTACACTTGCGTCAATGAAAGCATATGCAATAGGCCGCAGGGCCAAATGGAAAGATTATGTTGATCTTTATTTTATTATTAAAGACCATCTTTCAGTAAGTGAAATAAGCAGGGAAGCACTCAATATTTTTGGCCAGTTTTACTCTGAAAAACTCTTTCGTGAACAGCTTGCCTTTCATAAAGACATCGACTATTCAGAACCTGTTGAATTACTTATCCCGACACCATCAGAAGCAGAGATAAAAGAATTTCTAATCGACAGGGCAATTGATATCGGTATCCGGATCTAACTGAGGATGCTTGTTACTGATCGTAGACCGCGGATTATTGGATATTTAATTTTTATTTGCAAGAAGAAAAAATGAAAGAAAGTTATTTTAAAAGGGTTTACAACCTGACGGGAACAAAATTCTGGATCAATAATGTTACTCCCGGGGAGGCACGAACGGCAATTGATGCCGGAGCCTTCGGTTGTACACAAAATCCATCATACACCTGGAAGATCCTCAGTCACCCTGAAGCAGGGAAAGAAGCCGACAGGATGCTTGATGGGATATTAAAGGAAACAACCGATGATAATGAGGTTGAATGCATACTTCAGCGTAAACTGGTAAAGGGTATTTCCGATATTTTCATGGATCTGTGGAAGTCGACAAATGGCGACCATGGTTATGTGAGTATTCAGGGCGATCCGATTCATGAGGAAGACCCTGATGTAATCATAAATGAGGGAAGAAAGAACCGGGAAATGAACCCCAATATCATGATAAAAATACCTGCCACCAAAGCCGGACTTCAGGCAATGGAGGTGTTGATTGCGGAAAATACACCGGTGAATGCAACTGAGGTGATGGGGATCTCGCAGGCACTCGATATTTGCAGACTGTACCGCTCACTATCGCTGAAGACAGGTAATTCACCTAAAATATATTACTCGCTTATTACCGGTATTTATGATGAATACCTCCATAAATCTGTTGAGAAACAAGGAATTAAAATTGATCCGGATGTTCTTCATCTGGCAGGGTTAATAATAGCAAAGAAAGTATATAGTATTACCAAAGCACATTACCCCGAAGTAGGATTCATCGGAGGAGGAGTCAGGGGACTCCATCATTTCACCGAGATGGTCGGGGCCGATGTATGTATAACAATGAACTGGCCAGGTCAGGCAGAAGAACTTATAAGGCAGGATATGCCTGTCTTGCCGAGATTCTTCAATCCTGCACCCGACTGGTACATTGACGAACTGCTTGTCAAAGTCCCTGAATTCAGGAAGGCCTACATGACCGACGGCCTAAGTGTTGAGGAATACGAGTATTTTGGTCCGGTTGAGTACTTCAGGAGCATGTTCATAAGTGCATGGAATAACGTTTTAAAACATATTGAGGATAGAAGGAAGTTAATAAAATAATTAAAAACTTAATTACATAACATGTACATAAAAGCTCAATTGAAAAGGCATATTCACTTATTCTTGAAGATATTGTTTACGGCAGACTGAAACCCGGAGAGGTTATTACCGCAGGAAATAAGTTTCACACTGTTTGGTTTTCCTGTAGCCTAGTTCTTTTGCCTGATTAAACCTAATTTTGCCAGTCAGGAATATAGAGCTTGTCAGTTGTCAGAATAACCTTATCCATCCTGAATCCGTCTTCCCTCATAGAAAACTGAAGAATATGTTTACCTGGTTTATCAATATCAAGATATATCAGGTATGGTTCACCGCAATGTACCGCTTCAGTACGCTGTTTGCTGGCCCAGGTCCATTGGTTCTTACCCTCGCACCACTGCATGCGCTTTCCTGATTCTGGCCATTCTCCGTTCAGACCCACATGCACTCCGTTATCCTCAGCCCCGGTAGAGTAGCACCGGACCCATACATAATACTTTCCCGGAATCTTTACCTTTATATTGTATGAGATCACAGCTATCTCCCCGGGGGTGTTGGTGAAATTCTCACCGGCAATCAGCTTGTCTTTAGCTGTCACCCTTGTATCAGGCAGGCATTGAATGTATGCTCTGCCGCTTGCCTGATTGGCAATTGAATCCGTAATGCCTGCGGTTCTGATCTTCACCCAGGAACGTATTTCGTTCTTTTCCTGCCTGAAAAAACTCTCCGCTTCAACTGAAATAACATTGTTCCTTTTATCTGATTTTTTTGAGCTTGTGAAATTTGATTCCGTAATTATTGAAATGATAAGCAGGCTGATGATTGTGATATAGTGTATCATATCCTATTCGCTAAAGTTAATAATTGATTTTGATGCGGCAGAATGGTATACAGCTTCCTGAACAGCCAGGCTTTTAATATAATCATGCCCGCTGGTCTCAAATTCATCACCTGAGATCAGGCAGTCGATAAAATGACGCTGGGTGGTATAAACACAGTCGCCGGAAAAATCGATATTCCTGTGAACGTAATCATGCACTATCTCCTTTTCACCGAGTAACTGTACAGTAATCTTGCCATCAGAGTAAAGCCTTATTGTCCCTTCAGTCCCCTCAACTGTCATTTCTCCGAATGTATACCTCGGATTATCATAGTTCGGCTGATTATATCTGTTGGCATCCCATACGGCAATGCTTCCGTCGGTAAATTCGAAATTTACCACTGCAAAATCCTCTCCTTTTATTATGGGGTTAAGTCGGCGGAGTTTAGCATATACTGATGTGACTTCACCTTTCAGAAAACGGAAGGTGTCAATAAAATGTATACCGTTTTCAAAGATCAGAAGACGCGGATATTCCCTGAAGTAAGGCTGGCGCGGGATATATGCGTTTTCACCCCAACCGTCGCCCATCCTCGAACGGAAGTACATATAATGCACATGGCCGATAATCCCTGACCCAACAAGCCGCTTAATCTCTCTGTGCCACGGCTGAAAACGCCAGTTTTCGTGAACCATGAAGCGAACACCCTTTGGTGAGGTGTAACTGACAATCTCCTTTGCTTCTTCGAAGGTTACTGAAAGAGGTTTCTGGCATATAATATTGATGCCCCTGTCGGCTGCTTCCCTGCACATCTCAGGATGTGTTGACGGAGGGGTAATGATATCAACAAAGTCAGGCTTCTCGTCGTCAAACATTTCGAGGTAATCGGTATAATGCTTCTTTATCCCACACTCCTTCATTATCGGTCCTGCTTTACCTGGGTCGCGGTTGCATAGCGCAGTAATTTTAACCTCTGGAATCCTGTTCCATGCCCTGTACTGAAACGGAGCAAAATATCCTGCGCCTATTCCAACTCCTTTGAGCTTCATATGATTTGTTTATTCATGTTCACTTTATAAAACAGCACTTCGTATATCATTCATTCATTCGCTTCGCAGTCATTCATTGTCATTCGGCCTCGCCGTCATTCGATGCTGCGCGGAGTCAATCATTGTCAAACTACTGAATGACAACTGAATGACTATCGAATGACCATTGAATGGCCATTGAATGACTATCGAATGACTAAGTTCATCATACATGTTTATACTTCTTTTGTCGGATCCATCTTTATCCAGCAAAATATTGACAGTAAGGCCAATACAGCACCTGTGATGAAAAATGGTACGACCGATCCAGTCCATGCTTTAAGATAGGGAAATGCAAGAGCTGTGATAAATGAACCAAGGTTGCCTGCCATATTCATGGTGCCTGATACCGTTCCGGAGTGTTTTTTGCCGATATCGATACAGAACGACCATGAAGGGCTAAGAGTCATATCAGCCCCGAAAACGGCAATTGAAAGAAGGATAATTGACCCGGTGATATTATCCTGAGAGACACTTCCTGTAAGGCCGATAATTACCAGTGCAAATCCGGTAATTGCAGGTAATCTTCTGCTAATTGCCCACCTGCCTTTCCTGTAGATATAGTCGACCAGGAATCCTGAGAACCAGTTGCCGGCAGCTCCTGCCAGAAGTGGGAGGGAGGCATAAAATCCAGCTTCGACCAGTTCAAGGTTATATGTGCTTTTCAGATGAGGGAGCAGCCAGGTGAGACAGAAGAAAAAGGTGAAATTACTGCCTAAATATTGCCCCATGGCAAGCCACATATTACCGGAACTTAGCAGTCTGTTAATGGTCATTGGCTCGGGGGGGAGTCCGTCTGACTTCTGCCTGGTCTCCAGAATGTAGAGTTTTTCTCTTTCTGTTACGCCTTTGTGTTTTTCAGGCATGTCGCGAAAGAATATATACCATAGTATTGCCCATGTGAACACAACTGATCCCTGGATAAGGAAACTGTTACGCCATCCTACCGTCTCTATCAGAAGGGCTATCGCAGGCAGTGCAAATGCCGCACCGAGTCTTGAGCCTGAGAAATTAATCCCCTGCACAATTCCTCTCTCCTTCAGTGGTATCCACGAGAAGAAGGCCCTTGAGGCTCCGGGAAATGCTCCAGCCTCACCTGCTCCGAAAAGGAAGCGTATCACCAGCAGGGATGCAAAGTTCCATGCTGCCCCGGTAAGTGCAGTAAATACTGACCAGAAAGCTACAATAGCTGATAGCATACGGCGCGGACCAAATCGGTCGATGAGAATACCCGCCGGTGTCTGAAAAAGGGAGTATCCAAGTGCGAAGATAGAGAGTATCCATCCCATCTGGCTGTCGGACAATCCCAGCGACTGGGCTATTGGATCTTTTGCTGCCGATATGCATGCCCTGTCGATATATAAGAGAAGCGACATAATAAATGTAGCTGACACCATTATGTATCGGCGAGGGAATCTGAATGCTTCCATCTTAAAAAGATATCTCTTTATTGTTCTCTTCTGATCAGGCAAACCCAGTCTTTCATGTCCTCAACAGGGGGTCTGTCTGTTGATACAGGTCCTCTGCCTGTGGCTTTAATGACGCTCCCACTCACTAATTCACCTCCGGCACGGGGATTATACCAATCCACAGAGTATTCACCCCGCGGTAGTCTGATTTCAGTCCCCCTTCCTTCAGGCAGATAAATGGCATACAACTCTCCTTCTTTTGCCAGACAGTAGCTGATATCATCTCCCGTGATCTCGTTAGCGTTCGTCATCTCAGTGAATGGCAGGTGTTTTTGGAAAAATTCGAGTGCAAATCTGGTCTGGTCCCATAGTATGTCGCGACTGCGCCAGTCCTCGCAACTCAGGTCCGAGTGAGGGAAATTATACCCGAAATACCATTCCACACCAGCTCCCCCGGCCATAAGATTGCCCCAGAGCACCTTGTGTCGTATGGTGTCGTGGGCAGGATCAAATTCATCGGGCATTGCCCCTTTCCAGTGCTGGCCTATCTCATCGGAACAAACCACCCATTTATGATTTGCTTTAGCTGACTCTCTCAGCCAGTATTTTGCATCATCATGCACCTGGTCTGCATTCCCGCATTGCACAGACGGGCCTTCGACGTTTATGAACCCCAGGTATTCAGTCATGTCTTTCATCCTCTGTTTCGGAGCGGCATGTGTATGAATAACGATGAAATTATTATAAGGGTCTGTTTCCCTGAGATAATCGGCCATCAGTTTCGTGTCCCTGTAAGTTTGGCCGTATGGAGACCATTCAGTCGGGTGATGCTCCTCACCAAGGTTCCATGTTATTCCCAGGTTATGGGCAAACCTGGCAACAAGCTCCCTTAAATAGAGTTTTCGCTGTACATCGAGGTAACCGCAATCGAGAAGAGACTCATTTTCTGTCTCCTGCAGTACAAAATGTTTCATGATACCCAACTTGTCGGCATGTTCAAATACAGTTTCCCACTGGTCAAGTTTACTGCAATCGAAGCGATATCTTTCATTCCGGTCGGTGTAGGGCCATACATCCTCGCCATCTCCGAGAATGTTCATCGTCAGGAAATAGAAGCTGTTCATTCCTTTTGATGAGAGGTAGTTCAATGCACCAATTATCCCTTTACCCTTTCCGTTCTTCCACTGTGGATCTCCTTCATTCCAGTCCTTGATATGAGGCTCATAAAGATGAAGACCGCTGTTGGGTGCGGCTTCTCCTCTTCTGGCCTTGTTTGTGCCGCCGTAATATGTTCCGTCAAATTCCCTGTAGCCAAGGAAGTTCTCCGGAGAATCAGCTCCTCCTTTTAGGAATGCTTCTCCTGTGCCTGCAAAGTGCAGGAAATGAGTACCATTATACATCAGGCGTCCCCTGGCCCGGAAATCGGGTGTCTGCTTGTCGGTTTTACCCACCTCAATTGAACCTGTCATACCGTCCGGAAAACTCTTTTCTCCAAATTCAGTATTGACTGCAACAGAGATGTCTTTTCCCTTCAGGAAACTGACTTTGTAATTCCATGTTCCCTCGGAAGGCGGACAGAAATGAACTCTCCATTTATCCCCCTCCCTTGCTGATGTCTCTGCTGCATTTCCATCAGCGGCAAAATAGCCAGGCACAAGATATTTTTCCGTACCGTTTGAGAATTCAACATCGAGCCTGTAATCGGTAAAGGGATTAACCGTATCATATTCGCTTGTAAAAGGCCCTTTGAAGGTAAGAGTGGTCTTATGCCAGGTTTTTAATTCTCCTGAAATTTCTGCAGTTGAAGGATCTGAGCATCTCCATACGGTTAATGTAACTATTACTACAGTCAGAAACCGTGCAATGATTGAATTACTTCTCATTTTCATCTATTAAGAATTATTGTAAAGATTTATCTGGTTTAAAATTAAATTTTCCCTCCATAGCGATAACGCGACAAGGTGCCCCGTCGCCGCTCTCAATTTTTAGCGGCAAAGCGATGAGAAGAACCCGGTCCGAAGTAATCTGCTCTGTATTTGCAAGTCCTTCAATTATAACAATACCAGCCTTCATGAGTAGTGTATGTATTCGTTTAAGTTCGGTAATATTATTAACATCTGCAACAGACGGGGGTTCCACTGCCAGCATTCTTATTTTGCTTCTGACGCACCACAAGGCTAACTCTTCACCTATCCGGGGTAAGGAGTCCCTGTACATTTCCGGCTCATCAACATATTTACTCCATCCTGTTTTAATAATTAGACCGTTACCTGGCTTGATCTGATGCCTGTTTTTCCCGAGAGAATCCGGCTTGATAACAGAACGGGGGGGAATGCCGGTAAGATCAATTACCTGGCATTCGGCAACAAAGTTTTCCACAGGTATCCTGTCAATTCCTGTTTTGCCTGCTCCGAAATGGGGCTGTGCATCAATATGGGTTCCTGCATGAGAATAGATTTCAAGCAGTTAGGCATTCCATCCGTCTTTTTCTGCGGTTTTGGCCGAAAGGGAGGAAAAACCTCTCATCCCGGTCTTTAAGGTCTGGGTCAGATCAATGATTTTCACGTCAGGTTGTTTATTACTGTTGCGGTAATCTCTTCGGTGCTGTAATTTCCACCAAGATCTACAGGCAGAACACCGCCGGCTGTTGATTTATCCATAGCCCTCATCAGTTTTGCAGCAGCTTCGGCTTCACCAAGGTGTTCAAGCATCATGGCGAGTGACCAGAAAGTTCCGTAGGGATTTGCTATTCCCTTTCCCGCAATATCAGGAGCTGAACCGTGAATGGGCTCAAACATAGAAGGAAACACTTTTTCAGGATTAATGTTACCGCTTCCCCCAAGCCCGAGACTGCCCATTATTGCTCCTCCGAGATCGCTGAGAATATCCCCGAAGAGATTGGTTGTCAGGACAACATCGAATTTTTCAGGCCTGAGCACAAAATTTGCAGAGCAGTTATCGATATACATAAATGAGTGTTCCACATCCGGATAATTAGAAGCAACCTCCCTGATCACCCTGTCCCAGTAAGTCAGGCTGTTGATCAGCGTATTCGATTTGGTAACAGAGGTGACTTTTTTCCCGCGCTTTTGTGCCAGTTTAAAAGCAAAATGAGCGATCCTCTCAGTTCCATTACGGGTAAAGACACTTGTGTCAATGCCCATGCCATGTTCTGTATCGGGCTGGATCTGGCTTCCAACCTGAACAAATTCACCCTCGTTATTTTCTCTTACAACAACAAAATTAAAAGGTTTTTCACTCAGGAGAGGGCCTCTGATACCCGGCCAGGTTCTTACAGGGCGGTAGTTGACAAATTGCTGAAATCCGGTACGTACCCTGAAAGTGTAATCCTTTGCTGGCAGAGTGTCATCAACATCAGGTAATCCTACTGCACCAAAGAGTATTGCATCAAAATTTCTGAGAATCTTTAACCCATCGCCTGGCATAAAGAATCCGTTCTTCTTATAAAATCCTGCACCCCAGTCAAAATATTGTTTTTCAATGATTAACCGATTCTTCTTAGAAATCTCATCAAGAACTTTAATGGCAGCCGGGACTATTTCGTTTCCGATGCCATCACCCGGAACTACCGCAATTTTAAATTTCTTCATATTATTATTTGATGTGATCATACACCGGCATAAACCAGCAGCGCCAATCCCGCAAGGTATGCAAGGAACATAAACAATATCAATGTATTAACAGGTTTGGAAGCACCCTTAAATTCCTTCCAGATAAATACCCCCCACAGCGCCGCAATGAGCGTAGCGCCCTGTCCAAGTCCGTATGAGATGGCAAACCCTGCCTTGCCTGCTGCAATTATACTCATCGACATCCCTGTATTCCAGATAATCCCGCCAAGGACCCCGGTAAGATGCACCCGGAGAGTCCCTTTTTTATAATCCCGGAATGCAAGCGGCTCTCCTTCGATCGGTTTCTTCATTATTATATAGTTGAAGAGAAAATTACTCGCAAGTACACCGAGCGCAAAAAAGAATACCGCAGAATAAGGAGTCAGTTTCCCTGGCTCCGGTGTTGCAAAATCGGATGCCATGGAGCTTGCCACGAACCTGTAGAACAAGGCCATAAGAACACCTGCTGACACTGACAGCCAAATACCCTTCCTGGATACTTGCTGCATGGAGGCACTATGCTTCCGGTAAGCCAGGGCATCAATTACTATTGCAGCAACAATAAGCGCTACTCCGGAAAAAAGAATGAGAGGATCACCTTTCGGCACAGCTATGTAATTGATCATCACACCCAGTGCAAGTGCAATACCTACACCTACGGGGAAGGCAACAGCCATTCCTGCAATTGCCATTGCTGCAACAAGCAAAATGTTTGAGGCATTGAAGATTATGCCTCCGATAACAGCATTGAAGATATTCTTTTTCTCTGCCTGACCTATATCTTCTACAAAACTCCTGCCATTTTCACCGATGCTGCCAAGAGTAAAGCCCAGTATAAGGGAAAAAATTACTATACCGAGAACATAATCCCAGTAAAAGAGCTCAAACCGCCAGACTTTGCCTGTCAGCTTCTGGGTATTGCCCCATGATCCCCAGCACAGCATTGTCACTATGCAGAGTATTATTGCCAGTGAATAACTTTGTGGTATAAACATTTCGTTATCTTTTATTTTATAGCGTAGCTAATGTAATCAAAAAACCATTTAAAACTATCAGGGTAGAAAATATTCACAAAAAATGTTATTTTTGCGCCGTATTTTATAATTGATGTTAATTTTAATTATAAATTGAAAAATAAAGATTCAAAATTCAAGAGAATTACAATAAAGATCGGCAGTAATGTTATCAGCCGTACCGATGGATCACTAAATGTGGGCAGGATGCTGCGGCTTGTCGAGGACATTGCGGTTCTCTGGAAACAGGGGACAGAGGTGATCCTTGTATCTTCCGGAGCGGTTGCCGCCGGAAGAGAGGAGATCATCCCTTCGAAAAAGACCAATATAATAGCTGCCAGGCAGATATGGGCGTCTATAGGACAGGTTAAGCTGATGTCCAACTATCAGTTTCTCTTTGGTAAATATGGCATAAGGGCAGGTCAGATACTGGCAACCAGAGAGAGTTTCAGGGACCGGAGACATTACCTTAACATGAAAAACTGTATATCGGCTATGCTTGAAAACAATATACTTCCCGTTGTCAATGAGAATGATACTGTTTCTGTCAATGAGCTGAT
>Ga0068714_10005607_pt1 | contig 13235 bp, 11 predicted proteins | sample MTBNYHSulfiMetaG_FD_62988 | JGI IMG/M metagenome (GOLD analysis project Ga0068714, IMG submission 62988) | Enrichment culture microbial communities from rom New York Harbor, USA that are MTBE-degrading - MTBE-NYH (New York Harbor Sulfidogenic)... | ecosystem: Environmental > Aquatic > Marine >... | reverse complement strand
TCCCGGGCGCTGCAGGTGGAAGCGGTGACCTTGGGCCTGATTGACCCTGATGAGAAGGAACTGGTGTTTCGAGCCGCCATCGGCGTGAAACGCGAGGAAGTGGTCTGGATGCGCGTCAAGCTGGGGCAGGGGGTGGCCGGTTGGGTGGCGGAAAAGGGGGATGGGCTGGTGGTGCCGGACGTGAGCGCCGACCCGCGCTTCCACAGCGTGATCGATTCCCGCATCGGCTACCGCACACAGGCGATTGCCTGCGCGCCGATCCGTTCCGGCGGCGATGTGATCGGGGTGCTGGAGGCCATCAATCCGGTGGGGGGGCAGTTCCCGGAGGACGCCCTGCCCGTTTTGACCGGCATCGGCAACCTGGCCGGGACGGCTATCCGGCACGCACAGCTTTTCCAGCAGGAGGAGACCGCCCGGCGACGCTACCTCGAACTGTTCGAAGACAGCATCGACCCGATCCTGGTGAGCGACTGGGATGGGCATATCGTGGAAGCCAACCGCGAGGCGGCGGCGATTACCGGTTTGGATGAGGAAGCCTTACTCCAACATAAGATCAGTGACCTGCATGCCATCGACGTGGAGGTCGTGGGAGAAGGTTTCGCTGAGTTGCAAGATGAGCGGGCGCGCGCGTACGAGTCGCAGCTGACGCGCAGTTCAGGGCTGGATATCCCCATCGAGGTGCACGTGCACCGGGTGGACATTGACGGCGCTCCCCGTTTGCAGTGGATCTTCAAGGACATCACCGTGCGCAAGAATCTGGACAACTTGCGAGAAGATTTGTCCTCGATGATCTACCACGATCTGCGTTCGCCCTTGACCAATGTCGTGGCCGGCCTGGACTTGCTCAAGTCGATGGTGGAAGACCAGGAGGATGACGGGGTTGATTCGGTGATCGAGATCGCCCAGCGCTCCACGGAGCGCGTGCAGCGGCTGGTGGATTCGCTGCTGGATATCACCCGCTTGGAAGCTGGCCGGCCGGTTGGGGAGCGGGAAGCCAACGCTGTGGCCAAGCTGGTGGCCGAGGCTGTGGCGGCCGTGGAACCGGTGGCCAGGGGTAAAGAGCAGCGCATCGAAACCGAAGTGGCAGATGGCCTGCCCGAGGTGTTGGTGGATGCCGATATGATCACGCGCGTGTTGATCAATTTGATGGAGAACGCCAGCAAGTACACGCAGCCCGAAAGCACCATCACGGTGGGGGCGACCAAGAAGGGTGATGGTGTGGAATTATGGGTGGCAGATAACGGAGGCGGCATTCCCCCCGAGGAGCAGGAGCGCATCTTCGATAAATTTGCCCGCGTAGGGGGCAGCGCGCGGCGGGTGAGCGGCGTAGGGCTGGGTCTGGCGTTCTGCAAGCTGGCGGTCGAAGGGCATGGGGGACGTATCTGGGTGGAGAGCGAAGTGGGGAAAGGCGCGCGCTTCAACTTCACGCTGCCGGCTGCCTAGGCTGAGATTTCCCTCATCTGTTACGATATAATCGTATTTGTCCGGCATACGCTGCCGGTTTGCAGTGTCTGTTTTATGCTCTATGGCGGAGAGATGATGAAGAAGATCGATACGGATGTGTTCATTGAGACCAGCTATCCTGGGGTGACCCTGGGTGCGGTGACGTTCTCTGAAGGAACGTACATGATCGATGCTCCTCCCCGGCCGGATGACGGGCGTTCGTGGCTGGCGGCGCTGCGCAGCAAGGGCACCAGCAGCAATCGCATGCTGATACACCTGGACGCCCACCCCGATCGCACGCTGGGCGGGCGCGCGCTGGAGTCCTCCGTCCTGGCTCACGAAGAGACCGCCGCGCTTTTCCGCCGTCGTCCGGCGATCTTCAAGGCGCAGAACGAGTGTAGCGGTGCCGAATGGGAGACCTGCTCGGGGCTGAGCGGCTTACGCTGGTTGGCGCCGACGCTCACTTTTAGCCAGAGCGCGGTGCTGCACGGCGGGCAGCACGAGGTGGTGCTTGAACTGCACCCCGGCCCGGAGCCGGGCGCCATCTGGGTGATCCTGCCGGAGAAGCAGATCGTGTTCGTGGGCGATGCGGTGGTGCCCAAGCAGCCGCCCTTCCTGGGGCATGCCAACATCGATGCCTGGGTGGATGCGCTGGACTTGCTGTTGAAGAAGCCCTATTCGGAGTATACGGTGATCAGCGGCCGGGGTGGCCCGGTGCCGGAAAAGCAAATCCGCGAGCTGCGGCGTTTTCTGAAAGATGTAGAGAGACGCCTGGGCCGCCTGGCAAAGCGCAAAGCGCCTCCTCAGGAAACCGCCAAGCTGGTACCAAAACTGCTCTCCAAGTACAAATATCCCGGCAAGCGTAGCGAGGTGTATGCCGACCGCTTGCAATATGGCTTGCTGCACTATTACCGCAAGCACTATCACCAGGCATCGGGGGGCGGGAGCTCGTGAGGGGATATGCCCCGCGGCGATGCTGAAAATGCCTGCACAGTCTTACCAACCGATTTTTGAACTGCGGCGCGGCGGGAGAGCCGAATCGCTGCACTTCGGCGCCCTGGCGGTGGTGGATGCTGCCGGGAACTCTGTGGCCCACTACGGTGACCCGCAAACCGTGACCTTCACGCGCTCGGCGGCCAAGCCGCTGCAGGCCCTGGCCTTGATCGAGGCCGGTGGTCATGAGCGCTTTGGCCTGAGCCAGGCGGAGATCGCCATCACCTGCGCCTCGCATTCGGGTACCGACGCGCATGTGGAAGTGGTGGGAGCTTTGCAGGCCAAAGCGGGGATCGCCGAGCGTCAGTTGATGTGCGGCACGCATCCCCCTTACCATAAAGAGACCGCCGAACGGCTGCTGCGCCAAGGGGAGAAGCCTTCCCCCAACCGGCACAACTGCTCCGGCAAGCACAGCGGCATGCTGGCGCTGGCGGCCCTCAAAGGCTGGCCGCTGGAGGGTTACATTGAGCTGGCCCATCCGGTGCAGGGGGCCATCCTGGCGACGGTGGCGGAGATGTGCGGCCTGCCGGTCGAGGAGGTCGGCATGGGCACGGACGGCTGCTCGGTGCCCAATTTCGCCGTGCCGCTGCGCAACCTAGCCTGGGCCTACGCCCGCCTGGTGGATCCTGCTGGGCTATCTGAGGGGCGCGCGGCGGCCTGCGGCGTGATTGTGAAAGCCATGACAAAGCACCCTGAGATGGTGGGTGGGCCGGGGCGCTTCGATACGGCGCTGATGGCTGCGGCCGAAGGACAGGTGTTGGCCAAGAGCGGGGCAGAAGGCTACTTGGCCATGGCGGTGCGGCCAGGCGTGCTGGGTGAGGCTTCGCCAGGGCTGGGCGTGGCGCTCAAGATCGCCGATGGCGACCCCAATGGGCGGGCGCGCCCGGCGGTGGCTCTGGAAACCCTGCGGCAATTGGGAGTGTTGGGCGAGCAGGAGCTGGCGGCGCTGGCCGAATTTGGGCCGCAGATCACGGTACACAACTGGCGGAAGGTTGAGGTGGGCGAGGGCCATCCGTGCTTCGAGCTGATGAGGGATTAGGTGGACGAGAAACAGCGTGCCTTGGAGGTGCATCGACGCCTGCTGGATTTCTACGGCTACCCGCAGTGGCGCAACCCCTTGCCGCCGGTGGATGAACTGGTCTCCACGATCCTGTCGCAGAACACCAACGACGTCAACCGCGACCGGGCCTTTGATTCGCTGAGGGCGCACTCCCCCAGTTGGGAGCAAGTGCGCGACGCCGATCCCGAGGAGGTGGTCGAGGCCATCCGCGTGGCCGGCCTGGCCAATCAGAAGGGGCCGCGCATCCAGGCAGTGCTGCGCCAGATCACGGAGAAGGTCGGCGAGCTGAACCTGGATTTCCTAAAGGGATTGCCGACCGAGGAAGCTAAAGGGTGGCTGACCCAGTTCAAGGGCGTGGGGCCGAAAACGGCTGCCATCGTGTTGCAGTTTTCCTTGGAGAAACCCGCCTTCCCGGTGGACACCCACATCTACCGGGTGACCGGGCGCATTGGGCTGCGGCCGGAAAAGATGAGCGCCGACAAGACTCACACGCTGATGGAGGAGTTGTTGCCGGAAGAGGCTTATTATCCGGCGCACCTGAACATCATCCGCCTGGGACGAGAGATCTGCCAGGCGCGCCAGCCGCACTGCCCGGAGTGCCCGCTGGGAGACATCTGCGATTACCGGGCGGCGCGTCCGGATTAATGAGCCAGCACAAAGAAGTGACCGGTCGGCACTCACGCCGACCGGTCTTATTTATTTTGGGCGTGGCTGTTTGCCTAGTGCACGATCACGTTGATGGTGAAGGTCTCCAGCGGCTCGACATCCTCTTCCCAGGGGCGGTGGTAGATCAGCGACAATTCGCTCTCGCCAGCGCCCATGGCCTGGAAGCGCAAGATCACGATCCCGCTGGCGCCCACTAGGTCACTCTGGGGGGTGAATTGCACCTCCCCGACGGGAGCCAGCACGGCTGTATCCAGCGCGCCGACCTCCCAGCTGTAGCCGGTGGAAGGGTTGCCCTCCAGCTCGATGACCAGAGTATCGTCAACGGCCAGCTCGACGGTCGTGCCAGCATCATCGGCACCGACGATCATTTCACTCTCTCCTATTGTATTGCAGGCAGCGAGAATTAACATCGCCGTGCAGCCGAGAATGAACAAGTGTGTTTTTGACATGGCAAATCTCCTCGTCAGTTTCGTTCTTTATTTTACGAAATAGACGAACAAAGCAATCGATTAGTTCCCTGCTTGGCTAAAAGATTTAGCCTACTCGCGCATCACCTCAATTCAATCGTGAGAGGAGTGGGAGCGCAGGGCGGTGTGGGTTTGGTACATGAAGCGACGATCTTGGTCCCCAGATCAGCTTCGTAAATTCTTGCGCTTGCTTCGGCGTAGGGGTTTGTCATGTCGGCGTCGGCTTTTACCTTGATGGCCAGGGATCCCTGAATTGTGAGCAAGAGACGGCAGCTACTGAATATTTGGCTTTGACTATCAGAGAAGGTGGAATTTCTCTTTCCCTTGGTGACAGACAAAGCGGGGACAGTGATCGCTCCTACGGTCACCGAGGACTTGGTGGAACCTGAGACAACGCCGCCCGCCGCCGTGGCCTCAAGCTTAACAGTGGTGCTTGATGCAGTGATCTTGATCTTTCCGCCGGCCTCTGCCAAACCCGGAGGGTCGAGGTCGGTGGAGGCTTTAAAGGATGGATTGGCAACCACATCAATGGAGCAGCCGCAGCACTTCGCTATGCCTTCAAGCCACACTTTGATTGATTGTTCTCCAATGGCGGAAGTGGCCGCATCGGCTTGACCAAAGCATTGATCGGTGGCCAATCCTTCGCCGGAGATGTAACCGTAGTAGGAGGATGCATTCGCCCGCTTTTCCCGGGTGTAGAACCAATCACAAACCTCAGGTGCGTTGACGATATTATTCTCCGACTTTCGGGTTAGATATATCCATTTCCATTTGCATTGCCCGCAGCCCGAACCACCTTTTTTAAAGCCGTTTTGGGTAGTTGGGTTGTTGGGCTGAGTGAGGCCTGAATCGGCAAGCACTTGAAAAGGGTTGGGAAGCACCAAGGCGGGAGCCAGTGGCACATTCAAGGGCGCCAACGAGACGACATCGAGGAGTGGATGACCTTCTAAAGGAGGATGGGCGACCCAATCCAATTCTCCATCAAGGGCAGAACCGGTCATGAGAAGATACGCTGGACAGGCCAAATCAGCTGGGTAATCGTAGGCAAAGTTAAGTTCCCAAACCCCCTCCTGGTAAGAGGCCTGGGCCTCTTCTGGGATATACTCCGGATCGTATATTCCGGCCACTTCGATAGGGCCTATTTCCAAAACCTGCCCCTCGTCATCAAAGAGATGTAAGCCGACACTATAACCGTCGATTTCAAGGACATCAAACTGGTCTGAAGCTAGTAGGACAGATGCTTGCAGCGAGCCGCCAGGATTACAGTTGTAGTCAGCCATCACCATGGCTGCAGCGCGAGTGTATTCTGGGTCCACGACGCTGAAAATGATGGGAGGGTTTTCTATCCAGTTGCCTGCGGTGTCGCTGGCTTTTACTTTGAGAGTGTAGACTCCAGGTTCGCAGATTGTGGGTATTTCTTGATAAAGGGTGCCGTTTACACTTGTTTCAATGGTGAGCGAAGCGAGATCGTCGTAATTGTCTTGCGCCTCTATAACTGGCGTAACACAGCCATCCTGGGTGGAGTAGGCAGCGCCAAAAGCAACGCCTGAAACGGAAAGCTGTGGCGGGCGACGGTCTTGTATTTCAACGATTGCTGTGCAACTCGCTGTATAGGCAGCAGAAGTATCACTTACCTGGAACTCGACCGAGATGGATTGCGGCGCGTCGTAAATCGTTCCGGGAAGGGGGAATTGCATGACCTCAATGTTTTCAGGGGATGAGAAAAAAGCCTCGTCTATCACAAGCCAGTTCAGGAACTCTGCATCTTCGGTTATGCTGGTCATGTCTGGAAAACTAAAGGAACCGCCTTCGTCTAGGGTAAACACGAGAGGTTCCTCTGGACAAAGGACCCCTTCTCCTTCTAGAGGGATTTCTTCACCTGCCTGCTCTACCGCAGCCTCTTCGACCACAGCCTGTTCAGCCTCTTGCACAAATTCGACAACGCCTTCGCTGGTTGGCTGAGTTTCCGGGGCACATTGCGTCAACAGTAGACTGACCAAGAGTGCAACACCGATTAGTAGAAGTGATTTGTAGTGTGACATAATCCTCTCCAAGAATCGCAACAGTAGGTCGCTGTTCATATTTCATTCTATGTCTCTCTTTAGGCATTGTCAACTTGTGAAGCTCCCCACAATCATCTTGTTTAGGTTGAATGGCAAAGCAGTTTATCCTGAATGAATGCATCACAAAGGGGGTACGGGCGCGAGTGAATTACTTTGTGTCCTTGACACAGACGTTTTGCCTTGTTACACTCAAGGCACACAATATATCGCACGGGGAGCTCGGTGTTGCCGGGCTGAGAGGCAGGCCGTGAGCCTGCGACCCGCGAACCTGATCCGGATAATTCCGGCGGAGGAATCGCAACCACGCAAAAAATCCCTCCGCCAGGCCCGCGGAGGGATTTTGATTTGCGCTACGTGATCTTTGCCAATGGGGTATTGCCGATGGGTGAGGCCGCCAAGGACCTGATTGGCCCGGAGGACGTGGTCGTCGCTGCCGATGGCGGGGCGCACCACTGCCAAGCATTGGGCATCGTGCCCCAGGTGGTGGTCGGTGATTTCGACTCGCTGGCCGAGGACGACTTGGCGGCCTTGGAGGCGGATGGCGCGCAGTTGATTCACCATCCGCCGCGCAAGGACCAGACCGACCTTGAACTGGCGCTGCTGTACGCCGTGCAGCAGGGCGCCGACGAGGCCCTGGTGCTTGGTGGGCTGGGGGCGCGCTGGGACCAGACGCTGGCCAACTTGCTGCTGGCAGCCCATCGTGAGCTGCGCGGGCTCAAGCTGGTCTTCGTCCACGGAGGGCAACGGCTCTGCCCGATCCATGGCGAGGGGATGATCGAAGGCCAGGCTGGCGATACGGTTTCGCTGATCCCCATCGGCGGAGACGCTGAGGGTGTGAGCACCCAGGGATTGGAGTATCCCCTCGAAGACGAGACGCTCCACCTGGGCAGCTCGCGTGGGGTGAGCAACGTGCTGCTGGGAGAACGCGCCGAGGTGAGAGTTAAAAAAGGCTTACTGCTGTGTGTAGTTCTGCGCGGCCAGGGATCAGGTGAATAAGCATTTGAGAACGATGTGAAGCTTCTCAAGGAGAGATAGATGTTTAAGAAGTTCAGTCTAGTGTTTATGGGGGCGCTGCTGCTGGCGGCTTGCGGGCTTTTGCCCGGCCAGACCAGCGAGCCGCGCACCCTGACGGTGATGACCCATGATTCCTTCGCCGTCTCGGAGGCGGTGGTGGCAAGCTTCGAGGCTGCCTACGATGTCCAAGTGCAATTCCTGAAGGCTGGCGACACCGGCTCGGTGGTCAACAAGGCGGTGCTGGCGGTCGATAACCCGCTGGCCGACGTGCTCTACGGGGTGGACAACACCTTCCTCAGCCGGGCGCTGGAGGAGGGCATCTTTGAGCCTTACGATTCGCCGCTGCTGGCGGCGATCTCCGACCAGTTCAAGCTCGATCCCGAAAACCGGGCGCTGCCGGTGGATTATGGCGATGTGTGCCTGAACTACGATATCGCCTACTTTGAGGAGAATGACCTGGCGCCTCCTGCCAATCTCGAGGACCTGCTCGAGCCGGAGTATGAGGGCCTATTGGTGGTGGAGAACCCGGCGACCTCCTCCCCTGGCCTGGCCTTCTTGCTGGCTACTGTCGGGCATTTCGGCGAGGACGGCTATCTGGATTACTGGAGTGGGCTGGTGGCCAACGACCTGAAGGTGGTCAACGACTGGGAGACAGCCTACTACACTGACTTCAGCCGCTGGGGCGGCACTCGCCCAATCGTGGTCTCCTACGGTTCCAGCCCGCCCTTCGAGGTGATCTTCGCCGAGGAGCCCATGGAGCAGCCTCCCACGGCGGTGGTGACGGCAGACGAGTCCTGCTTCCGGCAGATCGAGTTCGTCGGCATCCTGAAAGGCACGGAGAACCGCGACCTGGCCGAGGCCTGGGTGGATTTCATGCTCTCGGTTGAGTTCCAGGAGGACGTGCCGCTGCAGATGTACGTCTTCCCGGTCAACCCTCAGGCCACCCTGGACGAGACCTTCGTGAAGTACCTGGCAATCCCGGAGGAGATCGCTAGCGTCGACCCGGCGGACATTGCCGCCAACCGCGAGGCCTGGATCGAGGCCTGGACGGAGACCGTGCTGCGCTAAGTGCGACAGCACCAATAAAGGAAAATGAAGTTCACACCGCGCTGGCGCACAGCCATCCTATGGGTGCTCCCGCTGGCCTTCTTGGCGCTCTTCTACTTCTACCCGCTGGGAAACGTGCTGGCGATCAGCTTTGGGCGCAACGAGATGGGAGCAGCAGGGGCCTTCCTGGAAGCGCTGACCTCCGCCTCGGTGCGCGGGGTGGTTGGTTTCACCTTCTGGCAGGCGGCGCTCTCCACCCTGCTCACCCTGGCGGTCGGGCTGCCGGGGGCTTACCTGTTGGCGCGCTTCGAGTTTCGCGGCAAATCGCTGCTACGGGCATTGACCGGTATCCCCTTCGTGATGCCCACGCTGGTGGTGGCGGCGGCCTTCAACGCCCTGCTGGGGCCGCGCGGCTGGGTCAACCTGGGCTTGATGGCGCTCTTCGACCTCTCCTCTCCCCCGCTCGAGTTCACGAACACCTTCGGGGCGATCCTGGTGGCCCACGTGTTCTACAACACCACCATCGTGCTGCGCATGGTGGGCGATTTCTGGTCACACCTCGACCCGCGCTTGGAGGGTGCGGCGCGCACGCTGGGCGCCAATCGCTGGGATACCCTGCGGCGGGTGACCCTGCCCCTGCTACTGCCGGCCATCGCCGCGGCGGCCTTGCTGGTGTTCATCTTCGACTTCACCTCCTTTGGGGTGATTCTGGTGCTGGGCGGGCCGCAGTTCGCCACCATGGAGGTGGAGATCTACTACCAGACGGTGAGCTTGTTCAACCTGCCGCTGGCGGCGGTGCTCTCCGTGATCCAGCTGGCCTGCACGCTGGGGATGACCGCCATCTACACACGCTTGACGGCGCGCCTGTCCAAGCCACTCACGCTGCGCCCGCAAAAGGTGACCCAGCGGCGGCTGTATAGCTGGCGAAGCAAGCTGCTGGCCGGAGCCTTGATCGCCGCCCTGCTGCTCTTGTTCACCGCGCCATTAGCGGCGCTGGCGGCTCGTTCGGTCACTCGGCTGGAGCCGGATCGCGGCCAGCGCACGGTGGAGGAGGGCGGCTTGACGCTGGATTTCTACCGCGAATTGTCGGTCAACCGGCGCAGTTCGCTGTTCTTCGCCCCACCCACCATGGCGATCGCCACTTCGCTGGGCTATGCTGGTGCTACCGTGCTGCTGGCTTTGGCCTTGGGCTTGCCAGCGGCCTGGGCGCTAGCGCGTAACCGTAATGCCTTCAATCGCCTGATCGACCCGATCTTGATGTTGCCGCTGGGTACCTCGGCAGTCACGCTGGGGCTGGGCTTCATCGTCGCCCTGGATAGTCCGCCGCTTGACCTGCGGGCCTCGCCGCTCCTGATTCCGTTGGCGCACACTCTGGTGGCTTTCCCCTTCGTGGTGCGCAGCCTGACCCCGGCCTTGCAGAGCATCCAACCGCGCTTGCGGCAGGCGGCGGCCGTGCTGGGGGCCTCTCCTGGTCAGGTCATCCGCCGGGTGGAATTGCCGCTGGTGGGGCGGGCGTTGCTGGTGGCGGCCACCTTCGCCTTCACCATCTCGCTGGGCGAGTTCGGCGCCACGGCCCTGATCGCCCGTCCGGAGTATCCGACTATCCCAATCGCCATCTACCGCTTCCTCTCGCAGCCGGGCGGGCTGAATTTCGGCCAGGCGCTGGCGCTGAGCACCATCCTGATGGTGGTGACCGGCGCCGGGATGCTGGCCATCGAACGGCTGCGCATCGCCGAGGTCGGGGAGTTCTGAGGATTGCTGAGGCCATGACTGTATTGAAGCTTGAGAACCTGCACAAATCATTCGGGGAGACCCAGGCCCTGGCAGGAGTTTCGTTCGAGGTCGGGAAGGGCGAGATCGTGGCCGTGCTCGGCCCCAGCGGATGTGGCAAATCCACCTTACTGGCGGTGATCGCCGGGCTGGAGACCCCCGAGGCTGGCCGGGTGCTGTGGGATGGGGAAGATTTGGCGAGCGTGCCGCCGCACAAACGCGGCTTCGGGCTGATGTTCCAAGACTACGCCCTGTTCCCCCACATGGACGTGGCCGCCAACGTGGCCTTTGGGCTGGAGATGGCCGGGATGGGTGACACGGCAGTAGCGCGGCGTGTGAAGGCCGTGTTGGAGTTAGTAGGCCTGCCCGATTTCGCGGGGCGCGACGTCAACAACCTCTCCGGCGGGGAGCAACAGCGCGTGGCGCTGGCGCGCTCGCTGGCCCCCGAGCCGCGCTTGCTGATGCTGGATGAGCCGCTGGGTTCGCTGGATCGCACGTTGCGCGAGCGCCTACTGCTGGAATTGAAGGCTATCTTGAAACGAGCACGGCAGACTACGCTGTACGTCACCCACGACCAAGAGGAAGCCTTCGCCCTGGCCGACCGGGTGGTGGTGATGCGCGCCGGGACGGTGGCCCAGGTCGGGACGCCGCAAGCCATCTACCGCCAACCAGCCTCGCTTTTCGTGGCGCGCTTCTTGGGCTTCACCAACCTGCTGCCCGGCGTGGTGCGCCAGAAAGGTGGGCGAGCGATGGTGGAAACGGCCATCGGGGCCTGGCCGGTGGAGGGCGAGTTACAGGGCGAGGTCACTGTACTGCTGCGGCCGGATGCGGTGCGATTAGGAGCGGGTAGCGGTGCGAAGCTGACGGGTACCTTGACGGCGGTCACCTTCCGCGGCAACAGCTCGCAGGCCAAGGTTGAGGTGGGGGGAGTCGAGTTGCAGTTCGAGTTCCTGGCCAACCAGCGCCTGCCGGAGGTGGGGGAGAACATCCAAGTGAGCTTCGATCCCCAAGAAGCGCTGCGGATTTACCCCCGCGAAGATTAACCCCTCGCTAGATTTTAAATCCCCTGTAGCGGGTATACTTGGCGCGTGGATAAGGTCACGGTAATCAAGCGCGACCACACCGGGCGCGAGGTGATCCGTTACCCGGCCGAGGCGCTCGAACGTAGCGCGACCCAAATCGTGGTGCAGGCCTCTTTCAGCCTGGAAGAGGTCCCGGTGGATGCCGTCTATTTCCGGCGCGGCGACCGCTTCGTGGAGACCTATTACCTGGATCGCTGGTACAACCTGCACCAGGTCTTCAACCGCGAGGATGGGACCTTCAAGTGCTGGTACTGCAACCTGGCGTACCCGGCGGTGGTGAAGGGTGATCAAATTAGCTACCGCGACTTGGCGCTGGATTTGCTGGTGTGCCCCGATGGGCGGCAGGTGATTCTGGACGGGGACGAATTCGAGGCCCTGCCGATCAGCGAAGACGAGCGCGCCGAGGCCTTGAGGGGGCTGGAAGAATTGCAGGCCTATTTCCAAGAAAAGTATGAAAGCTAAGCCAATCCTGGCAGCCGTACTTGGCCTGCTGTTGGCCGCTTGCCAGGCGAGCGCGGTGACGCCCAGCGCCGAAAGCGCCACGCCCACGCCAGGTGAGTGGTGGCAGCCCGCGCCGGGGACCACCTGGCAGTTGCAGTTGACTGGCGAGGTCAACACCACCGTGGGTGCGGCGATGTATGACCTGGACTTGTTCGACGTCCCGGCGGAGACCATCGCGGCGCTGCACGATGCCGGCCGGGTGGTGGTGTGCTACTTCAGCGCCGGAAGTTGGGAGGATTGGCGCCCGGATGCCGGGGATTTCCCCGAGGAGCTGCTGGGCGAGCCGCTGGTGGGCTGGCCGGGGGAGCATTGGCTGGATATTCGCCAGCTTGAACTGCTGGGGCCGATCATGGCGGCACGCCTGGATTTGGCGGTGGAGAAAGGCTGCGATGGCGTCGATCCCGACAACGTGGATGGCTACACTCAGGATAGCGGCTTCCCGCTCAGCGAACAGGACCAGCTGGACTACAACCTGTGGCTGGCGGAGCAGGCCCACGCCAGAGGGCTAGCGGTGGGGCTGAAGAACGACCTCGATCAGGTCGAGGTGCTGGTGGGGGCTTTCGATTGGGCGCTGAACGAGCAGTGCTTCCAGTATGATGAGTGCGAGCACCTGCTGCCCTTCGTGGAGGCCGGCAAGGCGGTCTTTGGGGTGGAATATGAATTGGAGCCGGGCGACTTTTGCGCCCAGGCCAACGCCATGGGGTTCAGTTGGATGCGCAAGAACCTGGACCTGGACGCCTGGCGAGAAGTGTGCTGGTGAGGTGGCCGCATGGGGGAACAAGGCGTGCATTTTGAGTATTTTTGTGTGATAATTCGATAACGATCAAGCACAAGATAGCGAACGTCGGTGTTGGCTATCCCCGTTAATCCCTTACATCCCATCTTCATCACAGCAGTTAATTAGCGGTTGCAATTCTCCTTTTCGTTTGCGCAAGCACGGGCGCTTGTGCGAGTGGCAAAACAGGAGTGAGCCATGGAACAATCGCAGCGTAAGGGGGGTTCTTGTCTAGCCACTTTGGTGTTTCAGATTCTGTATCTGGGAGTCTCCACCCTTTTGGGGCTGGGCATGGTGTGGCTGCTGACCCTCGCCTATCCGGTGGTAAATCCAAGCTTGACGGAATTGCTGGCG
>Ga0068714_10005606_pt1 | contig 13236 bp, 9 predicted proteins | sample MTBNYHSulfiMetaG_FD_62988 | JGI IMG/M metagenome (GOLD analysis project Ga0068714, IMG submission 62988) | Enrichment culture microbial communities from rom New York Harbor, USA that are MTBE-degrading - MTBE-NYH (New York Harbor Sulfidogenic)... | ecosystem: Environmental > Aquatic > Marine >... | reverse complement strand
TCGCTTTGTATAAGGAGATTGCATGAAGCCGTTTAAATTCTTGAGCCTTGTTTTGGCTGTGCTGCTAACGCTGTTGTGGGCGCAGCCGGTTTTCGCGCAGGATTACTATTTCGAAGTGCCGGAAGCGGAGATCTTCGTGATCGTCGAGGAGGATGGTTCGCTGAGCATCGAGTATTTCTACCGCTTCGTCAACACCGCGGGTGCGCACCCGATTGACTACGTGGATATCGGCATGCCCGGCAACAGCCAGTACAGCCTGAGCGACATCACCGCCAGCGTGGACGACATCCCCATCAGCGATATCAGCGACTCTCCATACGTGGACGGCGTCGCTCTCGGACTTGGGGCACATGCCATCCCAGCCGGCGGCAGCGGCGTTGTCTTCATGCGCGCCGAGAACGTCCGCAACCAATTCTACTTTGCCAGCACCAAGGAAGAGCAGCCCTACGCCTCTTTCAACTTCCAGCCTAATTTTTTCGGCTCGGAGTACGTCAGCGGCAGCACCAATCTGACCGTGACCTTCTACCTGCCACCCGGCATGAGTTTTGAAGACCCGCGCTGGATCAACCCCAAAGGCTGGCCGGGTTCCGATACACCCGCCTCTGAGATCGATGAGTACGGGCGCGTCATCTATCAATGGTCCTCCGCAGATGCCACGCCGGATGGCAAGTACACCTTCGGCGCCACTTTCCCCGCCAGCTACATCCCCGCCAGTGTGATCAACACCCAACAAACTGTTACCTTTAATCCTGACGCCTTGCTGGGCACCATACTGCCCATTGTCTGCTGCGGCAGCATTTTCCTGATCTTCGGGCTGGTGGTATATTTCTCGGTCAAGAACGCCAAAAAGCGCCAGTTGAAATACCTGCCGCCCAAGATCGCCATCGAAGGACACGGCATCAAACGCGGCCTGACCGCGGTGGAAGCGGCCATCCTGATGGAGCAGCCCATGGATAGGATCCTCACCATGATCCTGTTCGCGGTGGTCAAAAAAGAAGCCGCCCAGGTGGTCAAGCGCGAACCGCTTGAGATCAAGGTGGAAGAAACCCTGCCGCAGGATCTGCGCGAGTATGAAACCGGCTTCCTGCAAGCCTTCCGCGAGACCAGCGCCACCACGCGACGCAAAAAACTGCAGGATATGATGATCGCCCTGGTCAAGGTGGTCGGTGAAAAGATGAAGGGCTTCAGTCAGAAAGAAAGCGTGGCTTATTACAAAGAGATCGTCAATAAAGCCTGGCAGCAGGTCGAGCAGGCCGAAACGCCCGAGGTGCGCGCCGAGAAATACTCCGAAGCGGTCGATTGGACCATGCTGGACAAAGATTTCGATACCCGCACCCAGCGCACTTTCGGCAGCGGGCCGGTCTTCATGCCCTCCTGGTGGTGGCGCGCTGACCCGACCATCAGCCGCACTGCCGGCCGCACGGTAGGCGGAGCGGCAGCGCGCGGCTCCGGCGCTTCTGTGCCTTCCGGCGGCAAATCCACCACCGTCAGCCTGCCCAGCCTGCCGGGCTCCAACGCGGCTGCTTCGGTCATTGGCAGCGTGCAGGCCTTCTCCGCCGGCGTGGTCGGCAACCTGACCTCGTTCACCGGCGCGGTCACCAGCCAGACCAACCCGCTGCCCAAACCGGCGCCCAGCACCTTCCGCTCCAGCGGTGGAGGCGGCGGCGGTCATTCCTGCGCCTGCGCTTGCGCCTGCGCGGGCTGCGCCTGCGCCTGCGCCGGCGGCGGACGATGATCCTCTGGATATATGCCTGAACTGCCGCCCGCTTTGAGCTTTTTATGCAAGACGCGTTTGCCGCAGGTTGAACCCGGCCATTACAGCTACCTGCGCCAATCCGGAGACGCCAAAAAGCGCCTGCACCTGCGTGTAGAATCCGACGGCAGCGGTGTGCTGCTGGTGAACGCCAGCCAGCTCTTTCATTTCAATCCCAGCGCTGCGTTCATGGCGCGCTTGCTGCTGGAGGAGATTCCACCCGGCGACGCGCTCAAAGCCCTCATGCACGCCTTCTCGGTCAAGCGCGCGCAGGCGGCTGAAGACTTCCTGCGCTTCCGCCAGACCTTCCTGACCATCATCGACCCGCTGCAGGACGCCTGCCCGCTGTGCGATCTAAGCCTGGAAGTCTTGCAGCCCTTCTCGCGCCAGCCTTCCGCGCCCTACCGCATGGACCTGGCGCTCACCTACCGTTGCAACAACCGCTGCCTGCACTGCTACAACGATCCAATGCGCGCCAAGGAGGAACTCTCCACCTCGCAATGGAAAGAAGTGCTAGAGCGCGTGGCAAGCATCGGTATTCCGCACGTGGTCTTCACCGGCGGCGAACCCACCTTGCGCGAGGACCTGCCCGAGCTGGTGGCGCATGCCGAAAGCCTGGGCCTGGTGAGCGGCCTCAACAGCAACGGCCGCCGCCTGGCAGAGGTATCTTTCCTGCAGCGCCTGCTGCAAGCCGGCTTGGATCACGTGCAGATCACGCTCGAGTCGCACGACCCGGCCATCCATAACCGCATCGTTGCCAACCCGCAGGCCTGGCAGCAGACGACCGACGGAATCCGGCAGGCGCTCAAAACGCACCTGTTCCTGATGACCAACACCACCCTGCTGGCGGAGAACAGCCCTTATCTGGCGGAAACATTGAATTTCCTGTCTGAGCTGGGCGTGCCCACAGTCGGCTTGAACGGGCTGATCCACTCCGGGCGCGGGGTTTCCAACCCGCAGGCATTGCAGGAAAGTCAATTGGCTGACTTGCTGGAGATCGCCAAGAGTCACGCGCAGCGCAGCGGCCAGCGCCTGATCTGGTATACCCCCACCCAGTATTGCCATTTCAACCCGATCGAGAGCGGTTTGGGCGTCAAAGGCTGCACGGCCGCCCTTTATAACATGTGCGTCGAACCGGACGGCTGCGTGATCCCCTGCCAATCCTATTATGCTTCCTTGGGCAACCTGCTATCCGACCCTTGGGATTCCATCTGGCAGCATGAACTGGCTGTTTCCATCCGCGAAAGGCGCTTCGTGCCGCAAGCCTGCCATTCTTGCGATCTTTTTGCCACCTGCGGCGGAGGATGCCCGCTTTATCTGCGCGATAACCCGACAGCCATTCCCCAGCCTGTGCTGGATGCGTCATTTTTGACCTAATCAAGAGGAGGAAAGATGTTCAAGAAAATTGAGGACTTTTTCGACGGCTTGTACAACGCTCCCCAACTGGTGCCGCCCGGCATGTACACCTGCCAGTCCGCTCCCCAAGCCGCTCTGCCGCATAAGATGCACCTGCGCGTGGAAAAGGACGGCAGCGGCGTGCTGGTGCTGAACGCCAGTACCGTGCTGCACCTCAACCCCAGCGCGGCTGAATACGCCTACCACCTAGTGCGCGGCGAAGAGCGCGGCGCCATCGCCCAAAAAGTGGCCAATCGCTACCAGATTCCCCTGGAAACCGCCCAGACCGATCTGCAGGAGTTCATGAACAAGCTGGACTTGCTGCTGACGCGCGAGGACCTCGACCCGGTCACCTACCTGGATGTGCAGCGCGTAGCGCCCTATTCGCAGAAGCTTTCCGCGCCCTACCGCCTGGATTGCGCCCTGACCTATCAGGTTTCGCCCGGCACGCAACCTACCGTGGCGCCCAACGAACGCGTCAACCGCGAACTGAACAGCGCCGAATGGCAGGTTATCCTGGAAAAAGCCTGGAGCGCCGGCATCCCGCACGTCATCTTCACCGGCGGCGAGCCCAGCCTGCGCCAGGACCTGCCCGACCTGATCAGCAAAGCCGAAGAACTTGGTTTGGTGTGCGGTCTGCTGAGCGACGGCTTGCGTCTGGCGGAGAAGAAATACGCTAAAGACTTGCTGCAGCGCGGGCTGGATCACATCCTGCTGCTGGCCAACGAAGCGGATAAACGCTTCTGGGCGGCACTCAAAGTGCTCATGCCGCAGGATATCGCCGTCAGCGTGCACCACACCATTACACCGAAAAATGCCCCCGGTATGGCGAAATTGCTGGAGAAACTGGCCAAAGCCGAGGTGAGATCGCTCTCGCTCAGCGCCGTGGATGACTCACTGGCACCCGACCTGGAAAGCGCGCGTGCGCAGGCAGCAGCCCTGGGCATGAGCCTGGTGTGGGACCTGCCCGTGCCCTACTCCGCCTGCCACAGCCTGGCGCTGGAGCTGGCGCAAGGCGGCGATAAAGCCCCGCAGGGTGCCGGCCAGGCCTGGCTATACGTCGAGCCGGATGGCGACGTGCTGCCCGCCCAGGGCGTCAACCGCGTGCTGGGCAACCTGCTGCGCGACCCCTGGCACAAGATCTGGAAGAGCCACTAAGCTGGCTTTGAATCCCTCTCCCTCCTTCTGGCAGGCGCGCTACCGCCAGCAGGTTGGTTGGACGCAGAACCTGCGCCGCTATGCGTTGGACAAAATCGGCTTGTCCGTCAGCGCGCGCCTGCTGGAAGCCGGCTGCGCCGGCGGCGCTTTGCTGGGCGCTCTGCGCGCGGACGGCTTCGCGCGCCTGAGCGGCATTGACCTGGACTTTGCCGCTCTGCAATTGCTGCCAGAAGGCATACCCGCCGCCTGCGCCGACGGCCAACGCCTGCCCTTCCGCACTGGCAGCTTCGATGCCTGCCTGTGCCATTTCTACCTGCTGTGGGTGCGCGACCCGCGGCTGGCGCTGCGCGAGCTGCGGCGAGTCACCCGCCCGGGCGGCTGGCTGCTGGCGCTGGCCGAACCGCACTACCCGGCGCGCGTTGACCGCCCGCCTTCGTTAAAAAAGCTCGGCCGCCTTCAGACGCGCGCGCTGCGCGCTCAGGGCGCGCACGTGGATATGGGCGCGCGCCTGCTGCGCCTGTTCCACAAATTAGGCTTGCAGCAGGTCGAGAGCGGCGTGCTGCAGCCGCTTGAGCCAGAGAGCCTGAGCGCGCGGGAGCGCGAATTGGAATGGGCGGTGCTGGCGGCTGATCTAGAGGACCGCCTGCCGCCCGCCGAACTGGAGCGCCTGCGCCGTTTGGATCAATCCGCCTGGCGGGCGGGCGAACGCGTGCTGCACGTGCCGCTGCACTACGCCCTGGGGCGCCTGCCGCCGGAAGGCTGAGGCGCGCTTGTTTGTTTTCCGAAAGATGATGGTATAATCACGGTCGTTGTCGGGGCGTGGCGCAGCCCGGTGTAGCGCGCTTGCATGGGGTGCAAGAGGTCGGAGGTTCAAATCCTCTCGCCCCGACTGATTTCGAAATGTCATCGCGAGCTCTCGAAGAGAGCGTGGCGATCTCGCTAGTAAATGAACTCCCTTTTTGTCAAAATAGGAGGTTTGCCCTTCGAGGATATGCAAATCTTACCCTTCACGAAGGTCGCATGACGCTCCCTCGTTCTGGGTATCTCCGCTCTCTGCTCTTGCAGAGAGCTACGATCTCGTCCCGACTTGAACAAAGCAACAGCCTTTCTGATGGTGGAAGGCTGTTTTTGTTGGCAGAATGTGACAAAATGTGACAAATTGTGACACTTGAAAAATTGCCTAAGGTGAATTATGGGGTATTGAAGGGTGATTTTTGGGGGATATTGAAAATGATATTGGACAAGTATTACTTCCATTAGTTGAGAGAAATCTTTCAAGCCCATTTGCCCGCAAGCCTAGGCCCTTTGGGTTCGCTGTGCAAACCATGAGCCATAAGCCGCTTTTATTCAGTTATGAGAGCGAAATATCTATCAATATTAGCACCCTGAATAATTAGATATTTCTCGATATAGCTACTAATTAATACTCTAATATCAATAATTTATCAAAAATATCTTGTTTCAATTTCCTTAAAATACTCACAATCTATTTCTTTATCATTTTAGTAATGCAGCAGTTTTTTCAAAAAGATATTCATTAAGTTTTATAAAATGAGTTAATCCTTTATCATCAGGTTCTAACTCATCAAGAAGTATCTTCAATTTCTCTATTAATCTATCTTCTAAATCGTGTTTCAAAGTTAATCGTGCATCTGATTGGTCTTTTCCCTCAATTTTATTTTTTTGGCAATATGAATCAAGAGCCTGATTTATCCGATTCATGCGTGGAACTCGAATTTCCTCCATTATTTTTTCATCTTGAATATTGTTTTCAGATGACCATTTTTCTAAAATTTCTTTAAAAACGTCCACTGGAAATAGATCTTCCATTGTTTGTGCTTGATCATAAATATCACCTACGAGGATTTTTTCTGAGTTTTTTTGTTCAATATTAGCCGAAAATGCATCTTTTCCACTTTTATCCGAATCATATAAACTCAAACAAAGTAACCCACTTCCTTTATATAATTTTGCATGTTTCTTAATTTCTGATGCGCCATCGCAATTAATTATTGAGGTATCGTTTAAATTAATTGTTGAGCTTTTATTGTTTTTTATCTGCCAATTACATATAAGATCAATTAAATTTTTGTCAAAAATCCCTTCCACTAAAATATTAATTTCATTTAAATATGAAAAATCGCTTATTGAATAAATTAGTGCAGAACGTAATAATGGGTCTTTAAAAATATCTTCATTTGTTGGAATTTTTACCTCAGTTAGAGAATAATCATCAATAATTTCCTTAATAAGGAATTTCACTCGGTCACGAAATCTTTTATCGATCATGAAGTGTGAGTGTGTTGAATAAATAATTTGGTTTTCTTTTGCCAAGTTATTAATTTCTTTTAAAACATCTTTTTGACCACCCGGATGAAGGTGCAAAGCTGGTTCATCTATAAGAATTACATTATCCTTTAATTCATCTTCTTGAGCAATCATGCCAATAATAAATGAAAGAAACCATTTTAGCCCTTCACTTCTGTATTTTGGTTCAATTTGGTAACCTGGTTCTTTAATATTTATTAAGAGATGATCTTTCTTATGTTCAATTATTATTTCTATTCTTTTATTCGTCCTCCACTTCGATTGGATTTTTTTTGAAATGTCTTCAGAAAGTTTTGTAAATATATTAGCAAAATCTGTTTCGGTTTGATTTTCTAATAATTTTGGTATATCAATTGGATCATATCCACCAAGCTTAAATAGAGATTTAATGACAGGCATTTCATCAAGCTTGGTTTTAATATTTTCGATGCTTACTAAATCTGGAAGATGATATTTTTCATCATTACTCCAAGTAAAAATCTTCAGATTCTTATTTATTTCTTTAAGTATGTCCTCCTCAATTTCCAAATTAATTTCTTCATTTTTAAATATCTTTAAATTACCTTTTTCAACTTGTTCGTCAATTAAAATTTGATTTTTAATGTATTCATCCGGTCTCATTAAAATATATGAGTTGGGTTTAATAGTTATTACTTCTTCTGGATTATTATTCTTTACCCTTAATTCCTTTACATTTTCAGTACTTTCTGGTGGTCTTTCAGTTAGTTGCTTACTTGAAATATTAATTATTTCTGTAGAAATATTCTTAACTAGAGAAATATCATTTGTGATTGGAAGTATCTCTACTTTAATGTCATTTCCATCCCTTGTTAGGTTGATACTTCGGCTATCTTGAAAAAACTCATTTAAAGGAGAATTTAACAATATTTTAATATCTATTTCATACGAGATAATTGGTAATTGATTCCTAACATACTTTTCAGAATTCTTCCTTATATCTGATTTTTTAATTATTTGCTTATCATCAGGATTACTTTTATTTCCTAATTTTGCAAGATAGATTGCATCTAATAAATTTGTTTTTCCACTTTCGTTTGCTCCTATTAAGCAAGTCACATCACTTAAATTTATATCCTGATTTGCAAAGGACCTAAAGTCACAAATAGAAATTGAATGAATTATATTAGCCATATGTATTCCTAGTTAATAGAACTACTAATTTCATTTTAAAGACGCAATATTCCATTTAATTACATAATTAAATAATATTCATAAAAACATTATATTGGTCTATTGAATCGCCTTTTCTGGTACAACGCTGGTGCATCTCGGGTTGAACCTACTCAAAAATCCAATGGGTTGGACTATCATGTATATATTTTGGGGGCAGATCACTGAAAATAAAAGCATACTAACCTAATTCAAGTAGATATGAAATCACTTCAAACCAAATTGCTTGGTCATAAGCTTCCAATCGTGAAATATAAATATAATCTTCAATATCTGTTATGCAACAAATTTCTTTAGCAAATTCATGTAGATCAAATGAGAATGGCTCTTTCTTTGTATAATAAACCGCAACATCTTCTCGAAGATAATTTTTTATAATAATTACATCACCATAATATGAACTTTGATCATCGAAGACTATGGCAAAATTAAAACCTTTCCCATTAAAAACCTTAATAAATCCAAAACCCCAAATAGTTTTCGCTTTTATCAGAGAATAATTTTCATCAATGTCTTCTTCAATTTCAATCGCACTATTCTCGTCTAGAATGATTATTTCAATTTGAACTTTTCTCAATGGCTCCAAATCCAAGGAAAACACTATTGACGATTGAATATCTGCAACTTCCTCTAATTTGATTTTGTAGGGAGAACTAGATCCGTTGAAAATTTCAACAGAATTTCTTATATCCGAGATTAAGCGATGAAATTGTTTGTTAACTATTTTCATTCTTTCAAAAGTTTTTTCTGATACTTTCGACTTGTTTCTGCTGCATTTGACTTGCTTTTCAAAAAGAGATTTTGCTTGGCAAATAAGTGGATTATTTTCAAATTCTTTATTTTCTGGTTCTTTACAACTTCGAATTCTAGAAATAATTTCCTCCCAAGAGGATATCCTTAATCGAACATCTTGTGCAATCATTCTTTCAATTAGAGTGACAATTCTGGGATCAATATTTTTATTGAAAGAAATAACTTTCACTTGTTCAGCAGATTTGTGAGCGTTCCGTATCTTTTCTATATTTGAATACTCATCTATTCCATCATAGGGATAATTGAGGGTAGCTAGGTTGTAAAAAACTATACCCATTGCGTATATATCCATTAATGGAGATTTTTGTTCACCCCCCCATTCTTCTGGAGCAAGATATAAATATGTGTTTAATCCCTTAAATGTTATATCTCGAGTTTCTTCTGAGATATTTTTTGATATACCAAAATCAGTGATTTTAAAAGTTTGATCAGCTATTAAGATATTTTTTGGTTTAATATCTCTATGAACAATTTTCTTCTCGGAATTAATAAAAAGCATTCCACTGGCTAATTGGTCGAAAATATCTAAAATTTCTGTATTGCTGAAAAATTTATCGACATTTTTATGTTCTTTTAGTAAATGATCTAAATCACCACCTTCTGCATATTCCATAATAATGTATGGTGGGAAATCAGGATACACTGAACCATCATGAAAATATTCAAAACGGATAACATTTTGGTGAGATATTCTAAGACAGAGATTGGCTTCGTTGAAAATAGTTTCATTCTTGGTACAATCTTCTGATTCCTTTAAAACCTTCAATACATAATTTTTGTTTTCATTTTCGACTTTATAAATATTTCCAAACCCACCTGAATTAAGATTTTCTAATACTCTAAATTCCTCATGATTTTCACCAAAAACAACATTACCTTTCTCAATATTCATAAGTATTAAAAATCCTCCTGGAAATTAGAATAAAAATTGTGTAATAGATCTACCAAATAAAATTAATCAAATAGGTATCTCTTATGATTGGTCGTTCAATCTTCCAAATAACCCCATTACCTTTTTCATTTTCTATAGATTTAAAACCCTCAGAATTCAGATTAGTAGCTTGAGCATACTCACCATGTCTATGAAGAGCTACTATTTCCTTAAATGGTCGTTCCTTTGGAAAATTAATTGATAACTCAAGATAGTTAGTCTCAGTAGCAATTGTAGTTTCGACGTATTCGTTTTCTAAAATAAATCCATTGTGGATTTTTCTTGAATATTCATATTCAATTTCTGATCCTGGTGGATATTCTTTGCCAAAAGAAATAAAGAAATAATAACGAGGACCTTCAGTTTTTAAACACGAGTTTTTAAATTTCTTTACTTGAATATCATCTATTACCGGAGGCAAAGCCGATCCCCAGAAATACTCTCTTACTGAAGATAATGGTTCTAACGTAACGATTCCTTTCTTTTTATTACAATTCGCGCTTTTACCCTTGCCATCTATGATTTGCCAATTTATTTGTGTATATAATGTTTTATAAGGGTAATTTTTAATTCCATATTTGTCTGATTTTCTTTTTATATAAGATTGTTTATCAATTATGTAAAGTATAAAAACAAAAGTACTAGCAAGAATTGAGATTCCGGCTACATAATAAAAACCAATATCAGGTCTTGTATTTACCAGATAAGTAACCAACATTCCTAAAATAATAGTTAAAATTAATGTTACTTCTGGTAAAGTTCTAAATCCAAGTATGAAATCGACAATCTTTTTTAGAATTGTGTTTCTCTTCATCATTAACTTACTATTTCCAAATCCATTTTAAGTGAAATTCGCTTTCAGATGATATATTTTGATCTTCCCATTCAATGCTCCAAATTTTTTTCTTTTCCACAATACATTCAATTATTTCTTTGATTTCACTTTTAAATAGAAATGTCTTCCCTTTTGATTTCTTATAATTGTGCGCAATTAATTGCCTGTAATTTCGAGGGATATTTCTAAACTTGATTACTTCATTGATCGAATTTGCTTTGTTAAAAGAAAAATGGTTAATATATTTATTCTTATTAGATAGATCCTTATTTCGCTCAGTATTTAGAACAAAGCAAATAGGATTTTTATCAGATTTTTGAGCACCTGAAAATGGAATGGTAATTCTTTTCTTTCCATCTTCAATTACAGGAAGATAATCTTCACCAATTAGACTGTTGATATCAATACTAGTTACTTCTTCTTCAGGATCAATATAACAATCAAAACTCTCGATTGGAGATTTTGATTGTATAGTGAATCTTCGCGCACTTGTGCAATTATTCCCATCTGGATCGTGGATTAACCAAATATTTCTTTGCTGAATAAGATCGTATTGCTCAAAATGCTTATCAATAAATACAATACTTAATAAAGACAAAACAGAAATTACCAATGCAAGAATTAGAAAAAGTAAGCCAAAATTAGATTTTACAGAAATAACTTGATAAAAGATAATAATGACAAGAGAAAGCAGTATTGCTACTGAAGAAATAATGAAAGCAATTGTAGATGCTCGGTTTACATAATCAGTTCTGTTTGCCTTAATATCTGGTTGTTCGTTGTCTCGCATTCCCCTCCAAATAAATAAAAAAGAGGAATAAAATCCTCTTTTTATATTTACTACATTGTCTATTATGTGCCGTTACCGTCGCCGTAATTGATAACAATTATCATAGCACCCTCTTTCTTCTCTGTTAGATATATTGTAATGCATAAAAACAAATTTTTGTCAAATCTTTTATCTAAAATTAATACGGAATATTTTTTACTAAGTTGTCTTTTCATATAAGTAGCTTTTTTAATTATTTTTCCAAATTATTTATTTAACAAGAAAATGAAAGATCGAGATTTTATATGTTGAATACCGAGTCATATCGCGGAATTTAGTTATGGGACTTTTCCCATATCGTGTGCGATTCGTGTGCAATAGCGGTGGACACAATGGACGCTGTGATACGCTTTGCACACTTCTGCGAAAGTATGGGGTGCAAACGGCAGCCTTCAGTGATAGCTACCTGCATGTGCTGGTTAGTCGGTTGAGTCTCTCTCATCAAGCAGCACGCTCAAGTTGCGCGGCAAGATATCGAGCGACTCAAGCAAGTCCCAATGCTCCAGCTTCTCTACGAGGGCTGCTGGCAGTTGAGTCAGCGGCAGCCCTTCTAACAGGAGCCCTGTTTCCTCTTCAGAAAACTCTGCGCCTTCTTCATGCCAATCCAGCAGACTGCGGTTCTCCGGACAGACACTCTGGCAATGCATACACCCCATCAGGCAGTTGTGACATGAGCCCTCAATCCAGTCCGGAAAAGCAACCTGCCCAGGCTTTTCATTCTGGAACGTGATACAACGCTCTGCTCGCAGCAAAAACCGCTCCGGCTCGATGGCTCCCGTTGAACAACCGCGCAGGCAGTTCAGACACTGCGCACAACGCTCCATCACATTTGGCTCCCTCCAACCATCTTGTTCGCATGGCAGATCTGAGTAGAACGCTGCCAAGCGATGGAAGCTGCCCATGCCCTCAATATATGTGATGTTATTTTTCCCGTATGCCGCCAACCCGCTGCACACTGCCAGCAATTTCTTAGGCACTATCGCCGGCGTCACCCGATAGTTTTCCACACCTAATAGAACCGAGAGAAGTCTCTCCGCCTGCCGATCCTTTTCCTGCCAATGCAGATAAGTAGGAGGTACCATCACCGGCATTCGTGTTCCCCTCCAGTTAAAATAAAAGCGCACTTGAGGATCTTTGAACGCAAGGATGATCAAAGATTGTGCTTCGGGGAAATTTTCAGGCGGTCTAAAAACAAACCCGGCGAGGCGCTCCTGGTAGAACCCTTCGTCAAAGAGACCCTGCTTTCGGAACCGTTCAATTGTCTGACGCAGATCATAAAGACGTCGATTTGAGACAATGCGCGCCTGGTAGCCTTGCGCTTCCAATTGGCGAACCAGTGTCCCTTTCATCCGAAAATCCTCTACTGCCCGGGGCTCTTCCGCTATGATTTTGTTATGGCATATTTGTTTGAACAAGCAATATATTTAACCTAGTTATCATCAAACTCGCCACAATCAATATCACAACCATGATAGGAAATACAGTAAGTAATTAAAAAGATATCTTCTCTATCGTAAACATTATCCATGCCGCATTCCACTACATTGTCCCTGATTTCGCATATTGCTCCCCCTTCAAAGATGCCACGCACATTGGTGTCGTACACTACTCTAATTGCTGCTTTATCTTTTACCCCTGTGATTTTTATTGAGCACGTTTCACGACCCGGGAAGCAAAACTGTTTGACATCCCATGAATTGCGATATTCTTGTTGATACTGTTCGCATAAATCCTGGTCTTCTGCAATTCCCTGTCCTTCTTCAACAACATCGATCACTACCGAATACCAACCCAAAACCTCTCCATCATCGGAAAAGATCTCCCAGCGGCCGGTGTAAGTTCCGGGTGTTTGAGGTGCTTTCAGGCTCAATCGCAGCGTGATCTCCTCGCCCGGAGTAACCTCGTGAGGAAGATTCTGACTGGTTCCTCCTCCTAATAAAGCACCCTGAGTGTGCCTCAAGGTATATCCGCTGTTCCAGGTGCATACGCCATCATTGCGCACG
>Ga0068714_10005605_pt1 | contig 13238 bp, 13 predicted proteins | sample MTBNYHSulfiMetaG_FD_62988 | JGI IMG/M metagenome (GOLD analysis project Ga0068714, IMG submission 62988) | Enrichment culture microbial communities from rom New York Harbor, USA that are MTBE-degrading - MTBE-NYH (New York Harbor Sulfidogenic)... | ecosystem: Environmental > Aquatic > Marine >... | reverse complement strand
CACCTCCCTGGTGAGCTGACTCACGTTCTGGGGCCCCTTTATGGCTAGAACGTTGAGGATGACCCTGCTCACCTCATCCCTGTGCTCCTCGCTCCTCCTCAGGACCCTGCGGACGCTCACCAGCCTCTGGATGAGTTTCAGGGGCTCCGTGTAAAGGCTAGCGCCGGCCCTGACGTCACCCATGAGCTGGGCCATCTCGGGGTACTGCCTAGACTCGGTGAGCATGGCCTCCATGGTGTCCAGTCGCCTCATCATGGCCTCCAGCTTCCTGTTCAGCTCCTTCAGGTCGTCCTCAAGGCCGGACAAGGCGATCTACCCTGGGCTTAAAGCTCCGTAGTCTTTATCTCAATGGTGCCAGGGCGCATGTACTGGAGCCTCACCGGCTTGAACTCCAGCAGCGTGTAGTCTGGGTTCCCGGGCTCCCCCCAGATACCCTCGGCGAAGCCCGCACAGCCGAAGACCTCCACCTTCACGTCCTCGTCGTACACAAACTCCACGGAGCCCGTGAGCCTCAGGCTGCCCCCGCTGTCGGCCTCCCCCAGGAGGACGCAGACCTCCACCCTGGGGTTCCTCATCATCTCCTTGACCTTGGTGTCCCTGGTGCCTGTGGCGTAGTAGAGCCCGCCGTCCCGCCGGATGAGCATCATGGCTCTGACGTGGGGCTGCCCTTCAAGGCACGTGGCCACGAAGCTCGTTGCGACTGACCCCAGGTGGCCGTAGGCCTCCTCGACCAGCTTCCTGTCCATGGGTTAACGTACGTGGCTTATTTATTGAATTTAACTCATGGTTAAACCGGGTATCACTGAACCCCCCGCACATTGATTCTCATGAACGTCGAGCTACTGAGGAAGCTCTCGGACGCTTCGGGGCCCCGGGGGGCAGAGGAAGAGCCGAGGATGATCAGGCCTTCATACAGCGCATAAGCGCCTAACTCCTTTCGCTCAGAAGCCTGGCGGCTTACTCTTGATCACAAGGCTTCCCTCGAAGCGCGTGATCCACACATTGTGCGGCAGAGCCAGGAGAGTGTCCAGCACCAGCTCCCACGGGAACAGCTCGCCCTCCAGCACCTTGATCTCGAACCCGCCCACGAAGGAGCTCACCTGCCCAGTGTCGCCTATGAGTCTCCTCAGCTCATTCTCACAAGAAATTAGACCAATCATGGGACCACATGTTGGGGGCTGTCGTAAGTTTACACTTGAGACTCCGTTTAAGAACCTTTCCAGAGAAGGCCACGGCGCCTGGAGCCCTTTCACGAAGTAATGGTGCTTTCCGCAGAAGCATCAAGATTATTGTAATGATGTTAAAACATATGTGGTTTTTATACTAGAAAACCGACATATTGCATTATTATACAATGATAGTTTTTTTAATGGAGGGGGAAAATCGAAAGGATGGGCAACATTAAAGTCAGGGACGCTGTGAACCTCCTGGAGCCCAGCTCCATCATCGCCACAGAGGATGAGCCCATAGAGTCCATCATCGAGAGGTTCGCCAAGGACCTGAGGCTGAGAGCCATATTCGTCATCGACCAATCGAGAAAGTTCAAGGGCGTGATCACCCGGTTCGAGGTCCTCCGGTGGACCAAGCAGCACCTGGGTGAAGTCGCTGAGGACTTCGACTGGAAGATCGTTGAAGAGCTGAAGACCAAGATACGCTCAGCTAAGGCCGTCGACGTAGTGAACTGGAGGAGCGGCGAGGCCTTCGTGCGCATCGACGACCCCGTATCCAAGGCCTTCAGCCTCATGATGCGCCACAGCCTCAACGATCTACCCGTCCTCAACGACGCGGGGGACATAATAGGCGACCTGAAGCTCCTCGACCTGCTGAGCAGGGTACTGAAAGACGCGCAGACAGAGATGAAACCGGGAGATGCCTGACACAGAATTTAACAGAAAGGCGCCCATACTTGTGGGGTTGACGGCAGCCACCGCGGTCCTGTGCTGGCTGGCGGGCCTGAACACGGCCCAGATCATAGCTGTGTCCGTCTTCTCCCTCAAGACCTTCGCTACGATACTGTTCTGGAAGTTCAGGCTGCCCTTCGCCTTCATAGCCGTCTTCGGCCTCCTCTTCCTCGGGCTCCTGGATATCCCCCACCTCATAGAGTTCGCCAACTTCGACGTCATCCTTTTCCTCGTGGGCATGATGTCCATCATAGGCACCCTTGAGGAGAACCACTTCTTCGAGTACCTAATGGACCACATCATGGGCTTCGTCGGGAAAGACGCGAAGCGGCTCGTCGTCATCATGATGCTCGCCTCGGCCTTCTTCGCCGCCTTCGTGGACGAGGTGACCTCCATACTGTTCATGAGCGCCACGGTGCTCCACCTGACAGGGTGCTACGGGGTTAACCCCCTCCCCTTCATAATGATGATAGTGTTCGCCACCAACATAGGCAGCGCGGCCACAGTTGTCGGCAACCCCGTGGGCGTCATGATAGCCCTCAAAGGGGGATTCAGCTTCTTCGACTTCCTCAGGTGGGCGACCCCCATATCCCTGGTGGGGCTCGCCACCGTGATACTCATAGTCTTCCGGATATTCGGCAAGGAGATCAGCGAGCTTAACGAGAGGCTGAAGACGGTTGACCCGAGCCAGAGCGAGCACAGCTACAAGCCCGAGAGGATACGGGTGAGCATGGCCCTCTTTCTCGGCACCATACTGACGCTGGTGTTCCACCACTTCATAGAGGAGCTGTTCCACATGGAGAGAAACACCATGCTCATCGGCACGGCCCTCCTGTACGGCGGCTTGGCTCTCCTCTGGGAGAGGGAAAGGGCTCAGGAGATCATAGAGCGCCGAGTGGACTGGTGGACTCTCACCTTCTTCATACTTCTCTTCGCTTCTGTTGGCACCCTCAAGTACGTGGGGGTCACCAAGTTCCTGGCCGAGAAGCTGTTCGTGTTGGCCTCAGCCTCAGACGGTACCCTGTTCGTGAGCTTCACCTGGATAGCCGCGTCGCTGAGCGCGTTCCTGGACAACGTGCTGGCGATAGCCACCTTCATCCCCATAGTGCAGGAGCTCGAGGCCCTGGGGGCCTACGGTTTTCCCCTCTGGTGGGGTATGCTGTTCGCGGGCACCTTCTTCGGCAACCTCACCATAATCGGCAGCACAGCCAACATCATAGCTGTGGGGATGCTGGAGAGGCGTAAGAAGATACACGTGACCTTCATGCAGTGGGTCAGATTAGGCATCCTGGTAGCCGTGCCGACCATGGTGGTGGCTACAGTATTACTCCTACTCCAGTTCCCACTGATGCCAGCCTGAAGCCTACACCGATGAGGGCTTCGACTTTATCACTATCATGTCTTCCTTGGAGACCCAGACCTCTTGGGGTAGACCCGTGAGGTAGTCCAGCACCACCCCCCACGGGAACCGCTTCCCGTCGACTACTTTAATCTCGAAGCCGCCCACGATCGAACTCACTGTGCCCGTGTCCGCCACCAGGGCCTTCAGCTCCATCTCACAGGAATGTAACTCGACCATGCTAGTAGAACCTCTTCAACACGTAGTGCTTGTGTTGGTTAAAATAGAATGAGCGCTTTGAAAAGCGTATCTATGGGGGCTGAGGAGGCTACCTCTCCAGGATGAACTCCCTGCTGGGCGCAGTCGGCTTCCCGATGCGCTTCTTCAGCATGTCGTCGCCCACCTTCCGCCCCACCTCCATGGGCCTCAGGGTCTCCAGCTGCTTCACGGCGGTGTCCAGCTTGGTGGCCGAGTCGCTGTATATCCTGAACATGGGCTTTCCCTTCTCCACCTTGTCCCCCGTCTTGGCGAAGAGCTGTATCCCGGCTCCCTTGGCGGCGGGCGTCCCCGCGGCTCTCGCGATCTTGACTAGGTCCCTGTTGTTGAACCAGAGTATCCTGCCGTTCATGGGGGCGGGCGCGTCATAGAAGTGCTTCCCCGGGACCAGGTCCTCAGGCTTCACCTCGGGGTCGCCTCCCTGGGCCTCGATGATCTCCCTCATCTTCTCGAGGGCCTTGCCCTTGGCGATGACGTCGTGGGCCAGCTGCTTGCCGTTCTCGTGGCCCACCATCTCGAAGAGGATGCCCGCCAGGTTGGTGGCCTTGTCCACCAGCTCGTGGGGGCCCCCGCCGCCCAGGGTCTCCAGGGCCTCCCGTGCCTCCAATATGGGCCCTATGTTGTAGCCGATGGGCTGGCTGCCCTCCGTGACGGCGCACTCTATCACCATGTCGAAGCGGCTGCCCAGCTCTATGAAGTCGCTGGCCAGCTGCTCGGCCTCGGCTATGGTCTTGATCTTGGCGTCCACCCCCACGGGGATGTCCACCACGACGTGGGTGCTGCCCATGGCCTTCTTCTTGCTCATGATGCTGGGGAGCAGCAGCGGATCTATGCTGAGGGGGTACTCTATCCTGATGAAGAGGTCGTCGGCCGGGGCCAGGTCTATGCTGCCCCCCCAGACTATGCAGGCGCCCACGCGCTTGACCACCTCCATTATCTCGTCGAAGGGCACGTTCACGGGCGCCAGGACCTCCATCCTGTCCGCTGTGCCCGCGGGGCTGGTGATGGCCCTGCTGCTGCTCTTGGGGATGGTGTAGCCGGCCGCGGCCACTATGGGGGCAACCACCAGGGTGGTCTTGTCTCCCGGGACGCCGCCTATGCTGTGCTTGTCCAGGATGGGGCTCCTGCCGAAGTCGATGGTCTTGCCGCTCCAGATCATGGCGCGGCTGAGGGCCTCCACCTCCTCCATGCTGACCCCGTGGACGTGGAGGGCGGTCACGAAGGCGGCCATCTCTATGTCGCTCAGGTGGCGCTCGACGACGTCCCCCACGATGCGCTGTATCTTCCACGGCGTGAGCCTCTCCCCGTTCACCTTCTCCCTAATGAAGTCCAGGCTCTCGGGGCGCCTGGCGGGCTCAACCCTCAGGGGGTCACCCTTCTTGAGGTCGAGCCTCTTGGTGACCTCCTTGTATACGCCGAGCTCCCCCTTCACTCCGTTGGAGCTTATGTTCAGTATGCAGACGGCGTGCTTGTCCTCGTGGCGCAGGAAGACGCGGTCGCTGCTGTTGACGCTCAGGTCCGCGGCGTCCCGCCTGTTCATGACGACTATGAGTGGTCCGCCTGCCTCTATCTCCAGGGGTGTCGCTGATAGTTCCATGGTCTGCCCTCAGAACATGGAAGTATGGTCGGGTAAAGCTAAAAATATGGTGGATTCCTAGCTCATCTCGGATGCGTTTCTATGCGCTACATCGACTTCGTGGACACAGAATATCGGCCAAAGGACACTGACCTCCTGTGCAGGTTCCGCCTGGAGCCCCTGGAGCAGCCCTTCGACGTAATAGCGGGCGGCGTGGCGGCTGAGAGCAGCGTCGGTACCTGGACGGAGCTGAGCACCGAGAAGCCTTACATGGCGGACAAGGCCGCCAAGGTCTACAGGATCGAGGGCAACGACATCAGCATCGCCTATCCCTTGGAGCTATTCGAGCCTGGGAACATGCCCAACATCCTCAGTAGCGTCGCGGGCAACGTCTTCGGCCTGGAGGACGTCAAGTACCTCAGACTCAACGACATAGGCTTCCCCCGGGAGCTTGTGAAGAGCTTCAAGGGGCCCAGGTACGGGATCAAGGGCGTCAGGGAGGTCACCCGCATCAAGGGCAGGCCACTGGTTGGCACCATCATCAAGCCCAAGCTGGGCCTTAACACCGGGGACCACGCCCAGGTGGCCTACGATGCTTGGAGCGGAGGCTGCGACGTGGTGAAGGACGACGAGAACCTGAGCAGCCAGAGGTTCAACCCCTTCGAGGAGAGGATAGTCGAGACCCTGGAGGCCAGGGACAGGGCCGAGTCAGAGACCGGGGAGAGGAAGGTGTACATGGCCAACGTGACGGCTGAGCTGGAGGAGATGAAGCGACGCGCCCAGTTCATTGAGGATCACGGCGGCAGGTACATGATGATTGACATCCTCACCACCGGTTGGAGCAGCCTCCAGACCATGAGGGACGCCGGCTTCAACCTGGTCGTCCACGCCCACAGGGCCGGCCACGCCGCCTTCACCAGAAGCACCGTCCACGGCATCAACATGGTGGTCCTGGCCAAGGTGGCAAGGCTGCTGGGCGTAGACCAGCTCCACGTGGGCACCGCCGTAGGCAAGATGGCGGAGACAGAGGAGGAGGTCAAGGAGAACATCTCGGCCTGCAAGGAGCCTCTTCACGGCGTCAAACCCGTGCTGCCCGTGGCAAGCGGGGGCCTCCACCCCGGCATGGTGCCCGCTCTCATGAAGATATTCGGCGAAGACGTGGTCATCCAGCTGGGGGGCGGCATCCACGGCCACCCCGACGGCACCGTCAAGGGAGCCGCGGCCGCTAGGCAGGCAGTGGACGCAGTCCTAGGAGGATACAAGTTGAAGGAGTACGCCGAGAACCATCCTGAGCTCGCCCGAGCCCTCACCAAGTGGAGGGTGCTCTAGGCCAACCGTTTCCTGTAGAAGCTGATCCTGTGGACGGGCCTGAACCCGGCCCTCATGTATATCCTCTGCGCCTCGTAGTCGTTCCAAGGCGTACCCACGAAGGCGTACTCCAGGCCCAGTCCCCTGAACCTCCTCATCAGCTCCAGTGTCAGGGAGTAACCGACGCCCCTCCTCCTGTGCTCCGGGAACACGCCCAGGATGGCCAACAGCCCGTACCTCGGCCTGTACCCGTCCTCGACCACGATGCCCCTTATGAAGCCTGCCGGCTCCCCGCCCGCCACAGCCACCATGTTGAGCTCCGGCGGGGATGCACCCATGCCTCCGGACATCTGGTGCTCGATGGCCCGTCTTATGGCCCCCGGCTGGGAGACTGGGGCGTTATCTCCGTGGATCACTTGGTCCTCGGGGGTGGAAGCGAAGGCCCTCAAGGTGAACTCCGTGAGCTGGCCCAGGCTGAACGAGCCGCAGGGCACCACATCGTAGCCCTTCGATGGCTCCGGTGACCGTGCTTCGAGTCCTGCGAGCAGTTGTATCCCCGGGTGTACATCCTTGAAGCCCATGGACTCGTACAGGCCTCCTAGCCAGGGCTTATCCATGCTGAAGGGGTACCTCAGGGTCGTTGAGAGCGTGTCCGCCCCCGCGTCTCTCGCCCTCCTTTCGGCCTCCCCGAGAAGCATCTCACCCACGCCAGCAGCCTTGAAGCGGTCAGGCACCGCCGGCTCCCACCTCCTGACGGCGCCGCTTCTTCCCCTGACCTTGACGCCCAGGCACCCCGCGACGCTTTCCCCATCGTGAGCCATTAGGAAGACGCTGTCCCCCGCCCCCCAGTCCCCCCGCAGCTCATCGGTGGCCTCCTCCCTGCCGTAGTCGAAGAACCGGGTCTCGGTGAACCAGTATGTGTCCCTCATGCAGGAGGACCACGCCTCAAGGTACTTGTCCCAGCTCCCGGGTGAACCTATCTTCAATGAAACCTAACAAACGTCAACGTGACTGGATTTAACTGTTATTTCATTACCCGGGCAAGGTGATCCGCCGACTCAGAGTATCCATGGGTAGTGCCTGTGGACGGCCTCCAGGATGCTGTGGGGGCTGATGATGCCCTCCTCGGTGATGATGCCGTGGATGTAGTCGCGGCGCGTCACGTCGAAGGCCGGGTTTCTCATCTTGAGGCCCGCCGGAGGCGCGTCCCATATCTCCCCCGTCTCCCTTTCCTCTATGGCCTCGTACTCGCCATGGATGGTCACAGGGTCGAACTTGAGGAGGGTGCCCACCACGTAGAAGGGCACCCGGGCCTCGCCCGCCGCCAGGGCCACCTGGCTGGTGCCTATCTTGTTGATGACGTTGCCCTCGCTGGTGATGGCGTCGCATCCCACCACAACGAAGTCTATCTCCTTCATGTAGTGGCGGGCCGCCGAGTCAACGATCATGGTGGTGTCGATGCCCGCCTCCACCAGCTCCACGGCCGTGATCCGTCCCTGGTACTTGGGGCGGGTCTCCGTCTGTATCACCCTGAACCGCTTGCCCTGCCTGTGGGCCTCGATGAGGGTTGCGGTCACCGCGCTGCTGTGGCAGTGGGTGAGAATGGTGTTGCCGTCCCTGACCCTCCTGGAGCCAATCTCCACTATCCTGCGCTGACTCTCCCTGAAGTAACCCATTATCTCGTTAGAGACCCTCTTAACCGTCGCCTTGAAGACCGCCCCGTCGCCCCAGTCCTTGGGGGCGTGGGTCTGCATGTACCTGAGGCCGTTCCTGAGCATGGGCTCGGTCTCCCTCGCCTCAACCAGCGCACGGACCCCCTCGTCCAAGGCCCCGGAGGCCTCAGCGGAGCTCTGCGCCTCCAGAAGGTCCCGTGTGAGCGCGTCTACAGCCGACAAGGCGATCTTTGTGGCCCCCTGTATCTCCAGTCGCTCGATCCTTCCCACGGTGTCGGTTATCCACTTCAAGGCCTGTCAAATTATCAGGAGCAGCCTCCGTTTTTAAGACTTGGCGAGACCCCTGGCCAGCACAAGTTTTGTTATGTGTATTATTGGGGGAGATGCGTCACCCGAATGAAGATCGTGAAGGAAACCTTTATAAGGGGCCGTTCGGGATCACATGACAAGAAGTATGGGTAAAATACCCATAAAATTGGTTTTTAACAGCAAACCAAGGTGAATGAGATGAAAAACAGCAACATCCAGGAAGAGGAGACTAACTCCTGCCCGTCATGCGGGGGCACGAGGATAGTCAGTGACAGGGTCACAGGCGAGAAGGTGTGCGGCCAGTGCGGAATGGTGGTCACTGACACCGTCCTGGACACGGGCCCAGAGTACAGGGTATTCAACCTCCAGGAGGAGGACCGCAGAAGAACCGGGACAGGGTACAGCTACACGCTATACGATAAGGGCCTGTCCACGGTCATCAAGGGCGACAGGGACGCCCAGGGCAACAAGCTCGACTACGAGACCCAGCGGCGGATGAAGAGGCTCCAGCGCCAGGACAACCGCAGCAAGGTCAACGAGACCCAGGCTAGGAACCTGAGCATAGCCATGACCGAGATGGACAGGATGGGCAGCGAGCTACATCTGCCCAGCAACGTCAAGGAGCAGGCAGCCCTAGTGTACAGGAAGGCCCTCAAGAAGGACCTCATCAGGGGGCGCAGCATAGACGCCTTCGTGGCAGCCAGCATATACGCGGCTTGCAGGGTCCTGAAGGTGCCCAGGCCACTGAAGGTGATATCCGCTGCCAGCTCCAGAGAGCACAGCGAGGTGGCTATGACCTACAGGCTTCTGCTCAAGGAGTTGAATATAAGGCCCCCCATTGACGGTCCTTACAAGTTCGTCCCCAGCATAGCGTCCAAGCTGAAAGTAAGGCAGCCTACCGAGATGCTGGCCGTCGAGATACTCCGGAAAGTCAACGAGAAGAAGGGCCTCACAGGCAAGGACCCGAGGGGCCTGGCGGCGGCCGCCCTATACATGGCCTGCCAAGAGAACAACGACCGGCGCGTACAGAAAGTGATAGCCGAGGCCGCGGGCACCACCGAGGTCACCCTCCGTAACAGGTACCGGGGCCTCAAGGAGGTGCTGGACGATCTGCCCGAGCTGGACGTTCAAGCCCCCGTCGCCCACTAGAACATCAAGTTTTTTCATCTAGTCTTTTTCCTATATGGGTATGCTTCAGGCCCAGTCCAGGGAAAGGTCCCTCCTGCTGCTGATGGTGACCCAGCTCTCCACGGGTTTCAGCATGGGGATAATAGAGCCCATTCTGAGCCTCTACGTCAGGAGCCGGGGCCTCACCATCATGGAGGTGGGCCTCCTGGGAACCGCGTCCATGCTGGGCTGGTTCGTCTTCGAGCCCATAATGGGGGTCGTGGCCGACAGCGTCAGGAAACGCACCATGATGATGGTGGCAATAGTAGGCGCCACAGTAATCTCCGCAATGTACCCGTTCGCTACGACCATGACCCACTTCGCATTACTGGGGTTCGCGCGTAGCTCCGTGATGTCCGCCTACTCGATCCCCGTGAAGGCCCTCATGGCTGAGCTCCTGCCCAGCCAGGATCGGGGACGAGCTTACGGACGCATCATGACTGTTGTTAGCCTGGGAGGGATGGTAGCCCCCCTGATCGGTGGATTCATCTCCCAGGCGTCGGGCTACCTTGTCCCATTCTACGCCTCGGCCGCCGTCGGCCTCGTCGGGTTGGCCGCCATAATGGCCATGAGGCACGACGACACGCCTCAGGAGGGCGGCGCAGCCCTGAGGGGGTGGAAGAGCATCCTCACCGAGCCTGTGCTCAGCGTGTTCAGCGTCAGAGGCTTCTTCTTCGTGAACTCCGGGTTCAGCTCCAGCTTCCTCCCAATATACCTCAACGAGTCGCCCCTCTTCAACGCCTCCGAGTCACAGATAGGGGCATTCTTCACCCTGGTGAGGCTCAGCGGCGCCGTGAGCAGGTCCACGATAGGCGATCTCTGCGACAGGCTCGGCAACAGGCTGATGATAGCGGCCTCGGTGGCCGCGCTCGGGGTGAGCTACGGGGCCCTGCTCATCGGTGGGGGCGTCTGGGTCATGTACGCGGTGGCCCTGGTGCAAGGCGTATCCATAGCCGCAGCCGACACGGGCATGATGCTTCACCTCATATCCGTCATGCCGGCGGGGAGAACCGGGGTGGTCATGGGGATGTACAGTGAGGCCGAGAACATCGGCGGCCTGATCTCGACGCCCACCCTGGGCTACATTTACGAGAACATCGGGGCAGGCTCATCGCTGGCAGCGGTGGCCGCCGCCATGTGCCTGAACGCGTTACTGGCCTACCTGGTGATAAGGAAGAAGGAGGGCTAGGCGCCCCTGGGTAGGTGTATGGCTATCCTGCAGACGGGGTCCCCGTGCATCACCGTCTCCAGGACCTCCACCTCCACGGGCTCCCCCAGGATGTACTCCCAGATGCCCTTGTAGAAGCCTGCGCCGCAGTAGCAGTAGGTCATGCTCAGGGGCTCGCCCCCGTCCTTGATTATGCTTCTAACCCGGGGGCAGTGGCAGTAGTGGAACCTCCTCATATCTGGGTCTTTCTCGGCCCAGTAGGCCGGCCAGTCGAAGGGCATCTTGGTGGCTATGATGGCGTCTCCCCTTCGTACGCCCGCCACGCCCCACCCCCTCTCCTCTATGAACTCCACCTCCTCGTCGCTCAGATTCAGGAAACCCTTAGTGTTCTCCAGAAACTGCTCCTGGAGCATTACATGGACCCTGTCGATGTCCCCCGTCTCCCGATAGACGCTTCTCATCTCCTCTAGCCGGGGCTTGGGGTACTGGCACGCGCACCCGGCCATGACGTCCTCCGCTTTCCCCCGGTCCACCTCCTCTAGGCGGCCCAGGAGGGCCCTAGTCCACTCGATGACCTGGGGGCCGGTGTCCTCCGGCTGGTGCTCGACGCCCTCCATGAGGCTCTCGGCGTAGTCCGGTACGTGCTTCTCAAGGCACCTGTTGAGCTTGGCTAGCCACTGTCTCTCGAACCCGGGTGTAGGGCCGCCTTTCTCGAAGTCGTACTGGTCTGCTGGCATGGGTGCCCCTACGCCTCCGACTGTTAAAGGGTTTTCAGTGAGGTTACACGTTTTTTCATGATCATTCTTGGAGCCCTCTTGGGGCCTTCACGCGCCTGTGGCGTCGCGGACAGCCGCCTGGAGCACCGCTGCGGCGAGTAACCCAGTGATGCCCAGAGCGTAGATCACGCTCCGCCAGCCCGTGGCCACGAGCAGCAGCCCTCCGAGGCCGGTCCCCAGGGCATACCCCAGGTTCGTGGCCACGCTGCTCACACTCGTCATGGTTCCCCTATGGTCCGGGGACTGCTCCAAGATTAGCGCGTTGAAGGCGCTGAACCTGAAGGCGTCGAAGAAGTGCCCGACCAGGATGAAGGCTGTGCACACCCACAGGGACGGAGCGGCCCCCATCAGCAACGTGAAGAGGCTGAAGCCGGCCACCCCCAGTGTGGCTACGTTCTTCCTGCCGAACCTGTTTACCAGGCTCCCTGTGATGTAGCTGCCCGGCATGAAGAAGAGGGCCGTGGCCGTGTACACAAGCCCCGTGGTGGCTACGGAGGCGCCGTGCCACTCCTGCAGGTAGCTGAAGCTGTACAGGTAGAGGCCTTGAATGGAGGCGTTGGCGAGAACCACGGCGAGGAGGCAGAACAGGGCTGACGGGCTCCCTGCGATCTCCCTGAAGCCGGTCAGAAGACCCGCCTTCTCCGTCCTTGGAGGCGTCGAAGGCAGCCACCGCAGACACGCTAACAGTCCAAAGGCTGACACGGTGCCTGAGAAGACTAAGAAGGGGAGCCTCCACCCGCCCACGTCAGCTATGAAGCTGGTGAGGGCGCCCCCGATGAGGAACCCGAAGCCACCGGCCACGCCCAGGTACCCCAACACATAGCCTCTCCGCTCCAGCGGATAGTACTCCGCCACTAATGTGTTGGCCATGGGGGAGACCATGGCCACCCCGAGGCCGCTCAGCCCCACAGCCGCCGTCAGAGCCGCCAGATCAGGGGCCAGGAACCCGCCCAGGCTCGACGCCAATACTAGCGCGAGACCAGCCTGCAGGATGCGCCTGGGCTGGTGCCTCGCGGCGAGGGCCCCCATCGCCAGCCCACCTAGGATGGCCGCGGCGCTGGACACTGTCCTCATCTGGGCGGCCAACGCCACGGACACTCCCAGGCTCTGGCTGATCTCCACCAATAGGACGCTGGTCACTATGATTATGGGGTACGTGCTGAAGCTGGATGCGAGAAGCGCCGGCAATACGAGCTTGTTCTCCTCCGTGAAGTCCGCCTCCCACCTTCATACCTTACTGGCATTGTTATCGTTTTCCCACATCCACCGGTATTGGAACCTTTTTGGTGGGCTATTGGTTTAAACCCAGTACCGGCTCCTTTTCGGTAAAAGAGGCGTAAAACGGGTTATCAAGAAAGACGTATATCTCCCCGCATCCCCCATGGTTGCATGACTCCCCAGTTCGTCGCCGAGGCGCTGCTGATAGCCCTGGGCTCCGGCTTCCTTGGCGCCCTCCTGGGGCTGGGCGGCGGCGTGATCATGGTCCCCCTCCTGGTGTTCGTCCTGGGGCTCCCCATCCACATCGCCGCCGGGGCCAGCATAGTGGCTGTGGTTGCCACCAGTAGCGCCTCGGCCAGCGTCTACGTGAGGGACGAGATCACCAACATGCGGCTGGGGATGTTCCTGGAGCTGGCCACGACGCTGGGCGCCGTCACGGGAGCCGGGCTCATGGCCGGCGCCAGCGAGGCGGCCCTGAAGACTGTGTTCGGTGCGACCCTACTCTACGCCTCGGGGGTGATGTGGCA
>Ga0068714_10005602_pt1 | contig 13245 bp, 9 predicted proteins | sample MTBNYHSulfiMetaG_FD_62988 | JGI IMG/M metagenome (GOLD analysis project Ga0068714, IMG submission 62988) | Enrichment culture microbial communities from rom New York Harbor, USA that are MTBE-degrading - MTBE-NYH (New York Harbor Sulfidogenic)... | ecosystem: Environmental > Aquatic > Marine >... | reverse complement strand
TAACTATTGACAAAAGCAATATCTACCCAGGAAGAAACATCGCTAACGACCCCGTCAGGTGTCCATGTATCCGAACCATCAGCCTGGTTTCCTCTTTCGAGGGAAAAGGTTTCCGCGTCAAGATCAAACACCACTCTATATTCAACTCCGCCGGCTATTGCTTTCATCCTCGCAAGCTGCATCGTTATTCCGATTTCTCTTACGGTATTCTTAAATTTAAATGTTTCCAACCAAGCGCTGATACCCGGAGCCGCAATCGCTGTCAGGACTCCAATAATCGCAACCACTATAAGTATCTCAACCAGAGTAAAACCTTTAGAAAACCGGGTGCCCTTGAATTCCGGTCTTTTAGACTGCAAATTAAATGCCAATGGGTCAGTATTTTGTAATATATTAAAATCAAATAATTTTTTAAAAAACCTCCATCTCTGGTCCCTAAAAAAATAGCCTATAAAACTACGCAAATAGTTCATAGGCCGCAAAAATTGCGTAATCCCCCTTCTTCCCTTTTTCATCATAATATCCCCTCTTTTTTAAGTTAAAGTTGATGAAGCCGTAAAAAGTTGAAAATCAGACTGGCTTCAGGTTTGTAAAATTATACTTTTTCTCTCCCGTTGAGGATTTAGGTTTCACTATTCAACCGTTTGGCCCTTCGACCTTTTGACCCTGCGACTTTTTACGAAGCCGTCAAAGTTAGTTTAGTTTATATTCCTTAAGCTTGTATAAAAGCGCCCGAAGGCTTATTTCTAAAATTTTGGCTGCCTGGGTGTGATTACCATTGGTCTTCTTAAGAGCTTTTTTGATCAAATCGATTTCCAGTAAGCGATTGGCCTTTTTAAATGAAAGCTCATTCGAGGCAAAAGAAGCGGATTCAGCGGAAGACACATTTCTTAATTCCATGGGGAGCGCCTCTTCTGTAATAAGATTGCTATTACTTAAAATAATCGCTCGTTCAACCACATTTTCAAGCTCCCTGACATTTCCGGGCCAGTTGTAATTAAGCAGGAGCCGAAAGGCTTCGGGAGCAATTTTTTCTATTTCTGTTTCCAGTTTCTGGTTGAATTTCTGCAGGAAGTGGTTAACTAACAAAGGAATATCTTCCTGTCTTTCTCTTAAGGGGGGGACCGTTAGCGTCAAAACATTGAGCCGGTAAAAAAGGTCCGAGCGGAATGAGCCCTCGTGAACTTTTTGCGCCAGGTCGTGCACGGTCGCCGCAACAATTCGCACATCCACTTTGATGGGTTGATTTTCTCCTACCCGGCGAATCTCCTCTTCCTGCAAAGCGCGGAGAAGTTTTACCTGAAGCAAAATAGGAAGCTCGCCGATTTCATCTAAAAACAATGTTCCCTCATGGGCCTCCTCAAAAAGACCTCTTTTGGTCCGAACCGCGTCAGTAAATGAGCCTTTGTGATGACCGAAAAGTTCGCTTTCCAGAAGATTTGCCGGAATTGCTCCGCAGTTAATCGCAATAAAAGGTTTCTCCGCCCTGGGACTGTTGTAATGAACCGCGCGGGCAAGAAGCTCTTTCCCGGTGCCGCTTTCCCCCGCGATAAGGACGGTAGTCTTATAGCCGGAGACTTTTTCGATCGTATCAAAGATCTCTTTCATCTTAAGGCTCTGAGCGATAATATTTCCAAACCCAAGTTCTTCTTTAAGCTCTTTCTTAAGTTTAATATTTTCTTGCCGTATTTTTTCCTGTTCATCAACCCGTTTCAATTTTACCAGCACTTCGTCAGTTTTAAAAGGCTTCGAAATATAGTCTGAGGCTCCGAGCTTCATCGCCTCAACCGCCAAATCCACCGTGCTGTAAGCGGACATCATAATGATGGGGACATCCAGCTTTCTGCTTCGCGCCGTTTTGAGAAATTCAAGACCGTCCATAACGGGCATCCGCACATCGCAAAGGACCACGTCAAACACGTTTTCTTCGATGCGTGTTAACGCCTCTTCACCATTGTGAGCGGCATCCACACTGTGCCCCCCCTTTTTCAAAATCTGGGTAAGCATATACCGCATATTTTCTTCATCATCTACCACTAAGACCCGCCTTTTATCCATCGCTTTCCCCTTTTATTGCTGGAAGGAGTAAAAGAAACGCGCTGCCTTTCTTGACCTCGCTGCGCACCAAAATACCTCCCCCAAACGATTCCAGAATGCGGTTGCAAATCGCTAAGCCCAATCCGGTTCCTTTTCCCGGTTCCCGGGTGGTAAAGAAAGGGTCAAAAATTTTGTTAAGGTTTTTCTGCTCAATCCCTTCTCCATTATCGGCAAAAAGAATCCTCACCAGTGGTTGGTTTTCAAAAAAAAGAACATCGTTCAAATAAACTTCCTTCTCCCCAAAACCAAACTCCGGAACACAAGAAAAAATATCCTCAGGCATTGAAGAGCTTACGCACACCAAAGAACCGCCCTCCCAAACCACCCGATCGGCAAGAACCGTCATTTTCCCTTTCTCTCCCAGGGCTTCTCCCGCATTGAGAAGTACGTTGAGAAACACCTGCTGAAGCTGGTGCTCATCTCCTTCCACCAGCCAGAGGTCTTTCTCAATATGCACCGTAAGCGCGATGTTTTGAAACTTTCTCTGGTGTTTGACTAAAGCCAGAGAGTTTTCAATAACCTGCTTAATGTCAACCTTGGTTTTTTCTACTTTTTTTAACCGAGAAAAATCTAAAAGCTCCCGAATGGTCTTATTGATCCGATTAAGCTCCTGTTCTATCCGCTTAAGGTAATCAGCCGACTCTTGATTCGCGTTTTCTTGTGTTTGTAAAAGGCTGACATATCCCAGGATCGCGCTCAAAGGATTCCCGATTTCATGAGCGACTCCGGCCGCAAGCTTCCCTACTAAGGCCAACTTCTCTTCAGCAAGCAATTCTTTCTGGGATTGCTGGAGTTTTCGATTGAGTTTTTCGAGAGATTCAATCTGAGCTCGAAGCCGGCTCTGGTGCTCATTAATCCTTTCCGCCATCCGACTGAAAGCAAAGGAAAGTTGACCTATCTCATTTCGGCTTGTTTCGAAATTGTTTGGGTCATAATCCCCTTCTCCAATGGCTTCAGTTGTTTTTACGAGCTTTTTGATCGGCCGAACAATTAAGCGCGAGAAAAGAAAAATTCCAAAAAACGTTACGAGTGTCGCGGTAAAGATGATATAGGCCAGGATGAGTTTATAAGACTTGTTGATGACTGCTTGCATCTTTCCTAAAGACAGGGTAATCCTCATCGCCCCTACCTTGTGATTTTTGAAATAAAAGGGAGAAAAAAACGATAGTTTTTTATTTGTTTGTTTAAAAGTCCCCCTGTCCTGAGATAATTCAAGAGAGGCTGGACCGGCAGCAATGACCTCATTTAAATTCCGGTCGTGAAGGGACGTCCCGATCAGATGAGGATCGCTCGACGCGATAACCTTCCCGAAGAGGTCAATAATTAAGATGTTCTCCACCCCGTTTTCCAGGCTAAACAGCGTGAGCAGGCGCTGCATCTGCCAGTTTTTCTCTTTATTGTGATAAAAATCATCATCGCCGTAGGCTAAGGCGTTGACGCTGTTTTGAAAAGCATTGCGTAAAGAGATGGCTCCGTCCATTTTTTGGTTGACAATGGTTTTTTTGGTTACACCCATCACCACCAAACCTATGAGAAAGCTCGTGCTTACCATGATAAAAATAAGAGTAAAAACAATGTGCCACCGAAGGCCGGGCTTTACCATCAGGTTTTATCTCCCCGTCAGGAAATGATAATACCAGGCAAGTAAAACATCACCCCAAAAAAGACTTAAGAGCGCTCCGATCGACAGAAAAGGTCCATAGGGAATCGCGTACTTTCTGCTTTTTCTTTTTATCACCATAACGGCCACCCCAACTACTGCGCCTAAAAAAGCGCTGAGGAAAATAGTAATGACCACCGCTTTACCGCCCAAAAAAGCGCCAACCATTGCCAGAAGCTTGACATCCCCCATCCCCATCCCTTCAGTTTTCGTGATCAGGTAATATCCCAAGGCTACGAAGTAAAGAATCCCTCCTCCGAGGGCGATCCCGATCAATGAATCAAGGTAGGTGATGCGGGGTAAAACAAAGGAAGCCAGAAAACCGGCTCCTATACCGGGCAAGGAGATTGCGTCAGGGATTATCTGGTGTTTTAAATCAATAAAGGTTACGACCATGAGGCTGGAGAAAAAGGCAAAGTAGATAAAATATTCGGTTAAGGAATAGTGAAGAAATAAAAGCAGGGAAAAAAGCGCCGTTAATAATTCCACTATAACATACTGAGGAGAGATCGGCTGATTGCAGAAGCGACATCTACCCCGAAGCACAAGATAACTTATGATGGGAATGTTGTCATAAAAACGAATCGGCTGCCGGCAATGAGGGCAATGCGAAGCAGGAAAGAGTAATGATTTTTTTGGGGGAAGACGGAAAATACAAACGTTGAGAAAACTTCCTATTATACTTCCGAACAAAAAGGCAAAGAAAGGGGGAAACATATGCGTCATTATTTCATCACCCAAAATCATCATTGTGCATTGATAATTGTTTTTCTCTTATGCCGTAAGAGGTCCTCGACAAAAAGCACTGCCTCTTGCGAAGACGCAAGGAGGCCTTGTGCCTCAGCGTGGGCAACCTTGTTCAACAACTCACCCACAACTTTCCCTTCCTGAAGGCCAAACCTCTCGATAATTTCCTGACCGGAAAGAAGGGGCTTCATAAGCGGATACTCATAAACAGAAAATTTCACCAAATCAGCTAAGAAGTTTCGAATAGCGCTGTCTTCAGATCGTGTAAACCTTTCCGGTGCAGCGGCAATATACTCCGCCCATGCAAGCAGAAGCACTGCCAATCCTTCCGGATCGACGTTCTGAAAAAACTGAAAAAAGACACGCGAAGATGGTTTTTCCATTTTTCGAAAAGACAAAACCTGGTCATAGTATGTGACCATTTTCCGCAAAGTTCTTCCGGTCCGTTTCCCCAGCCTTAGTCTCCGGCTGATAGTATCCGCCATTGTCATTGCGTCTGCCCCGGAAAAAACTTCTCCCCGGTCAGGAAGAAACCCTGCCAGTTTAAAAAGACTTTTGCGATCCACCCCTTCTTCGAGCTCTTCTTCAAGGTGGTTTTTAACGTATTCAGAGAAATGAGGAAAAATTTTTTCGAGGTTGACCAAGCTCCATTCACACCAGCAAACGACGTCCAGGGAACGGCGCCACCGGGACAGATCGCCGGGAGATTCCAAACTTTTCCTTTTAAGCGCCTCTGTTTCCGGAATAAGGATGCTTAACAAGCCCAATTCGTCAAGGAGCTTCAAGGATTCCGGCGCGTCAGAAAAACTCAGAATTTTGAAAAACTCACTCCGAATCCTTTCCGCTGAAACCGAGTCAAGGCGGTTTCTTTGCCGATAGATTGCTTCTCTGGTCTCACTATCAATGTGAAGGTTTCGCTCTTTGGCAATGCGGACCGCGCGAAGGATACGAAGAGGATCTTGATCAAAAGAACAAGGCGAAGCCAGGCGCAGCACCTTGGTTTGGATATCCTGCTCTCCCCCTAAAGGATCATAAAGTTTAATCCCGCCTTCCCGATAAAGGTCACCCACCTCAAGCGCGATAGCATTAACCGTAAAGTCCCGGTTGGTTAAATCGTGACCAAGATCATCACCTCGAAACCCGGAAAAATCTACTTCTATCCGCTGATTAGTGTGCACTAAAACCACCCGATAGTTGGGAGGATCAGAACTTAAGGGGAAAAAACTTCCTTCAAAAAGACGGGAAAAAAGACGAGCTGATTTTACCAGGTTATCTTTCATCACAAAGTCGAAATCTTTTTCCGGCGCAATGCCCATAAGCACGTCACGCACTGCGCCGCCAACCAGGTAAATCGGTGTTTCAACTTCTTGTGACACCCGGTAGATGGATTTCATGACCGGATGTTTTTTCAGTATATTGCACGCTGTTGAAAGCACCTTTGTTAACGCCTTTCACGCACTTTTTAGACCAGTTAGTCAATACATCCCTTCTAATCCCCCCACGTTAAACGTAAAAAGTAACGCGTGAAAAGTAAACTATAAACTGTGCCTTCCCACACCTCACGTCTTACGTTTTACGCTTCACGGCATCCATGTCCTCGCGCCTCGATCCTCGCTCCTTTTTCCTTATAACTCTTTGCGAGTGTGTTCATTCATGTCAAGCGGAGTTCGACTGAACGAGCATGCGCCTCTAAACCTTCTAAGCGGGCAAGCCGCATGATATCCTTGCCCACTTTTTTTAACTGCGCCTGGTTAAAGTGAGTAAAGCTAATAAACTTCACAAAGTCATAAACACCGAGGGGTGAAGAAAACCGGGCTGTTCCTGAGGTTGGCAGGACATGGTTAGGTCCGGCCAGGTAATCTCCAGCAGCCACCGGAGAGAAATGCCCCAAAAATACTGACCCCGCGTTTTTCACCTTTTCGAGTAACCGATACGGGTCTTTAACAGCGAGAAGGAGATGTTCGGGCGCCACTGTGTTTGCCAACGCGACTGCTTGCAAAAGGTTTTTCGTGATAATAATGAGCCCGTTTTTCAGGGCCTTCCGCAGAATTTCTTTTCGGGGAAGTTTTTGCATCAGGGCCATTATTTCCTCCTGAACTCGTGACGCTAAGGTTTGAAAAGGCGTCATTAAAATTACCTGTGCTTCTTCGTCATGCTCAGCCTGTGATAAAAGATCTGCGGCAATAAATTCGGGATGAGCGCTGCCATCAGCAATGACCAGGATTTCACTCGGTCCCGCGATCATATCAATGCCTACTTCTCCTGAAACCATTTTTTTTGCCATAGCGACAAAGATGTTTCCCGGGCCTACGATTTTATCCACCTGAGGAATGCTTTTCGTGCCATACGCCAAAGCAGCAATGGCTTGAGCTCCACCAACCTGAAAAATCTTTTTTATTCCACAGATTCGAGCGGCCGCTAACGTACAAGAATTAATCCCTCCGGCAGACGGGGGAGTAACCATGATGATTTCCGAAACCCCGGCGACTTGCGCGGGAATTGCGTTCATAAGCACTGAAGAGGGATAAGACGCCTTGCCTCCCGGAACATAGATACCGACTTTTTTCAAAGGAATGACCTTCTGTCCGAGCGCCTCTCCTCCGGCGCCGGCAATTTTCCATGAATGAGTCAATTCCTGGCGATGAAATTTTTCTATCCTCTCCTTTGCGAGGTTTAAACTTTTTTTATCTTCTGTGGAGGCGTTTTCCCACGCAACGTCAATCTCCGCTTTCGGGATCTGAAGATTTTTCTTTGCCAGTTTTACCCCATCAAAACGCGCGGTGTACGCTAATAACGCCTCATCACCACGAGTTCTAACCGTATTGATAATCTCCCGGACCCGTGTCTCGATAGTTTCACGGTGTTTATAAGAAACACTCTGTCTTTTTTTTAGTTCTTGAAAAATTTTTTTATTATCGGCCCTTAAAACTTTCATAATTTTTCCTTTTATACCACGTTGCATTCAAAGGCAGATCGAGGCGACGACGATCAAAACGTGAAAAGTGAGACGTGAAGTGTGAAGTGTTTTAACACCTTACGTTTAACTCTTTACGATTTACGAAAACTGACGAGGAGACAACAAAGATATGCGCATGAAGGCGACGTGGTATTATTACTCTTTTACCCGTCCGAGTTCAGCGCCAAGTCCCCGCAGTTTTTCTTCGATCGCCTCATATCCCCGGTCGATATGATAGATCCTCGTCACTTCAGTAGTGCCCCGTGCCGCCAGCCCGGCTAAGATTAGGGACGCGCTTGCCCGAAGATCAGACGCCATCACCGTAGCCCCGCTTAAGTGTTTTACCCCTCGCACAATAGCAGTGTTACCTTTGATTTCAATGTCAGCGCCCATCCGTTGAAGTTCACTAACATGGATAAACCGGTTTTCAAATACTGTTTCAGTAATGACACTCATCCCTTCCGCTAAGGAAAGCAGCACCATAAACTGAGCCTGCATATCCGTCGGAAAACCGGGAAAAGGAAGAGTCGTTAGATTGATTCCTTTTAATGATCCCCCTCCTTTGACCGTAATACTGTTTTCTTTTGTTTCCAGTTTAACATTTGCTTCTTCAAGTTTTTGGAGTAAAGCCCCCAGGTGGGAAGGGATACAGGGCGCGACCTCCACGGTACCTCCCGCTAAAGCGCCGGCGACCAGGAATGTGCCCGCTTCAATCCGGTCCGGCATTATCTCGTGGGTAACCGGATTAAGCGCGCTCACACCTTCGATCGTAATCACCTCAGAACCAGCGCCGTCAATCTGAGCGCCCATCTTGTTAAGAACCTGGGCCAACTCTACTACTTCCGGCTCTTGAGCGGCATTATGGAGTACGGTTGTCCCCTTCGCCAGAGAGGCAGCCATCATTAAATTTTCAGTGCCTGTAACCGTAGAGACATCAAAATAAATCTTCGCACCCTTGAGCCCTCGTGTCTTAGCCTTGATGTAGCCATGTTCGATTTCGATCTTTACTCCCATGAGTTCGAAACCTTTTAGGTGCTGATCAACCGGCCGGGCTCCGATAGCGCAGCCCCCGGGCAAAGAGACTTTTACCTGTTTCAGACGGGCCAAAAGGGGTCCCAAAACAAGGATGGAAGCCCTCATCGTTTTTACCAATTCATAAGGAGCAGTATAGCTATGGAGTCCTTTCGCGTTAATCCGGATCTCCTTTCCATTTTTAACCTCTACCCCCAAGTGCTCGAGAAGAAATCGAGCGGTCCGAATATCCCGGAGAACCGGGACATTGGAAAAGGTATTCCACCCCTCAACCAAAAGAGAAGCTGCCATAAGCGGGAGAGCGGCATTTTTCGCGCCGGCTATGGTAACTTTCCCGGATATTTTTTTTCTCCCTTGAATAATTAATTTGTCCATTTTTACCTTTCTGGCTCCTGTCTCCTGACTTCTGACTCCTGACTCCTGCCCCCCTTTTCCTTCGGAAATTAGATTACCTTATTGAGCGGATACTCGATGACCCCTTCAGCTCCATTTTTTTGTAGTTGCGGAATGAGTTCCCGGACCATGGTTTCGGAGATAATCGTTTCGATTGAATACCAATCCGAATTATAAAGACCGGCTATGGTGGGTGACGTAAGGCTCGGTAAGAGTTTGATAACCAGCTCTAATTTGTTTTTGGGAACATTCATTTTAAGACCCACCATCATTTCCGCCTGGAGAGCGCCTTTGAGCAACAGCGCGATCTGTTCAATCTTCGCGCGCTTCCAGGGCTCTTGCCAGGCCTGTTTGTTGGCGATCAACTGAGGATTGGTCGTCATCATTTCCTGGACAATTCGTAAATTGTGCGCCCTCAGAGTGCTGCCGGTTTCCGTAACTTCAACAATCGCGTCGACCAACCCATCCACCACCTTGGCTTCGGTGGCGCCCCAGGAAAATTCAACTTCTACCGGGATATTTCGCTCAGCGAAACATTTTTTCGTAAAATTTACCAGTTCCGTAGAAATCTTTTTCCCCGCCAAATCTTCCGGTTTTTTGACCGGAGAATTTTCTTTTACTACCAAAACCCAGCGGGCCGGCTTAAGCGTTGATTTAGAATAAATCAAGTCTTGGACCACCACCACGTCCGACTCATTTTCCCTGATCCAGTCAATGCCGGTAATCCCGAGATCAATTGCTCCGCTTTCCACATGCCACGACATCTCTTGCGCGCGGATCAGACGACAGGCAAGCTCTTCATCATCTATAGTAGGGAAATAACTTCTTGAACTGACCGAAATCCGCCATCCTGATTTGCGAAAAAGTTCAATAGTAGCGTTTTCTAAACTGCCTTTAGGAACCCCTAATTTAAGAATTTTTTCCATCGACAACCCTCATTGTGATAACTTCAATTTTTATAAAAATGATTTTTCACTAACGCCTTAAAACTAAAAATTTTTTAGAGATTTGTCAATACTTACTTGCTAAGCTCACGATAATACATAAAACAATTTTCCGAAAGGATTATAAGGTATTTTTTAACATAATGTAATTATTTCAATAAATGGTTTACTTTTTCAGGTAAGCGAACACCTTTTCCCTTTGTCCAGCCCTGGGTCAATAATTTCATCCGCTACCCGCTTACAGCCAGCGAGGATGTAACCGATTTTCGGCTGACCTCAGACGAAAATAGCTCACTCATAGCTCGTGGGTCATGGTTTTTAGCTATCAGCAATGAGCTATCAGCCAAGGGGCAGGGGGAATTACTGAGCTTACTCGAGTGCAAGTTGAGCTGGCCAAGAAGGTCCCTTGGTTTTCTCGAAGTTTATTGTGAGTTATCAATTGAAGGTCTACGGCTCATAATTCCAGCCTCTGATTTCGGCATCCTTCCAAGCTTTCATGCACGGAATACTCAGGGCAACACTTGGCTCTTTATTACGTTGTAAGAATCTCCCCATATTAAAAGACTGACTGCGCGCCTTCGGTGTTAAAAAATTACGTTCCTTGAGCCATTTAGCAAGCATGTACCAAGCCTGACTTCCTTGCGCTTTGCAGAATTCTACAGCTTCTGATTCACTGGAAATGCCTGAGGTATATTCTTTTCTTTCGCCCTCAACAATATATTCATTCTCAATATTAGAAGAAACTTTGGTATAGATTTCCTTAAGTGACTGCCAGCATTCTTCCCGTTTGCAATATTCAGTTACATTCTGAGAAGTGTTTCGGATATGGTTATTTACGATCTCGGACAGCTGATCAAGTGCATCTAAAATTGGTTGTCCGACTGACTGCTTTTGCCAGATTTTTTCAAGGTCTATCTGTGCTTTTGTTAAATGAAACAACCAAGCGAGTGTGTATGCTATAATGTTATGATGATATCCTTCGAATTTACGCTGCCTTACCATTTTTCCCATACAATTCCATAGGATCAGAAGCGCAACCGTCTTCCTGAAAAAAGGTACCCAGTCGCCTTCCTGCTGCTCCCTTAACCACTCGTTGAACCGGCCGAAATTTTTCTGGGCACCCAGACTGACAACATAAGGAAGTCTAAGATACGTGTTCCAGACTTTGCTGAATTTGATTTTGTCAAATTTCTGGTGCTTTGGTCGTAAGATATCAAACTCGCGTTTCTGCACAGGTGTTTTGGCCCTCAGGTTTCTAAATTCTTCGTAGCTGCCGCGAGCCCGTTCATAAAACCAGTAGCTTTGATTAGATCCGCCCGTCGGATCAGGTGCCAGTATGGAATTGGAAACAGCCTGAATCTCAGGATGGGGCGCTTGGTTGGCTGCAAGATCTGCCACCTGAACCTTATTTTGGGTATTCGAAAACTCACTGATTTTGGGAACCAGTACTGGTACATCTTCTGGTTTGTGAATAACAGTGAGCTTCATCGGTACAAAGATGTTATCTATAGATGCCCGGTCTCTCTTCCGGCTGTGATATAAGGAAGCCGTTGTCTGTCCACCATTTACAACCTGGAAGTCCTTTGCCCGCACCAGCTTTGCGCCATTTTCGGACAAAAGGATATCAACATGCTGTGCAAATACGGTAATTCCATTGTTATAGGCACAAAACATACCTGGTTCTTTCAGAATCGTCTCTCTGATTCCCTTATTCACATTGCCCCGGGCAGAAAGAAATACCCGCACATTCATATCCAGCATTTTGATTCCCCATTTGGCATACATGTCTGCCAGTGCAGAACCGGGAATAAAGCCAAGGTATGATGTGTAACTGTCAGATTCATTTTTCATCACCACACATGATAGTGATTCATTGCAGTAATCAGCAAATTCAATTGTTATTTTTTCACGTTCTCCGGTCTGATAAAAGTTGAAGATTCGTTCGATGTCCCAGATTGTCTGGATAATTTCAATATCATCTATTTCTTCAGTTTCTGCGGGTCTTTTCTGCGTAATGCCGTCAGTGACAAGAATAATTTTGACGGTGCGAATCGCCCCTTTACATTCGAGAATTAAAGATGCGAGATCATGTGCCTCACAGGAAATATCTATCCTGTCATGGAGTCCCTTCAGACTGCGATTCAGAAAAGTTGTGGCCCGCTTGAAAGCCGTACTAACATCTGTGTTGGTTACTCTGGCTTTTTGAGGATCAGGATCGTCAAGATAATGAGACACAATCAAAGTAAAACCTTTCAGTTCGTCATCATAATGGTAACCGTCAATCTTTATACCAATATTTCGATAAGAACAGGAAACCATGCTGTCGATCTCCCCGTATTCTTCGAGAATGTCTCCGATCTTCTGAACAAATATCTCCTCGCGCAGCGCTTCGAGGGCATGCGCCTCTGCTTAAACACCTATTGAAAGTCCTGTTCGTAGACGATCAGCGTGAAGCATAATTATATATTACTTCACGGTGAAACTTTAGAAATTCGGGATGAGGAGCTGATCTTCGATTGGAAGGTAATCGGATTTTCCTATTGCTATTGAAAAGTTGATGAATTCGGTCAGGCACTATTTTTTTTACCATGATATCGCCAGAATCTGTTACTGAGACAAGGCCATTGTCAAACATCCAATGGAAAGTACGGCAAAGGGCAATCCCATTTCTCACCGAATCGGGACCATTATATTTCACTGGCCTAATGTGAGCGGCTTCTACCTCCATGATACCTCGGTCGCTCTTTATACTTATTCCTGTCATGGCACAAGCTAAACCGTATTCCACTTTCACCAACTTTGAGAAGGCTGCTTCACGAAACGGTCTCTCAATGATTTGTTGAATAATAGGTCGCTGTGTATCAAAATTCACCGCTATCTCTCCGTCTCCCTGTTCTATTTTTTCTTCTATCTTTGATAATCCAGCTGCAACAATAGTTTGATACTCTTCATCTTTTATAATTCTAACGGCTCTTCCAAATGCACCTTTGTTGGTTGAGCCATCGGATTTTTTGAGCCCACTTTCAAAATAGGTCGAGCCAATCTTAAAAGGAACCGGTGTAGAGAATTCTACGTAATTTTCTATGAAAGCATAATAATGATCTTTCAGGTCAGCATCTTCTTTAATGTCAGTTACCCGGGCTGTTGCAAAGTAGCATTGACGCCCTGCATGCCCAGCAGGTGCAAGGTCTTCCCTTCGGGGTTCGTAATAAACAATCCAATCACCTATTGTCATAGTTGCTTGTCGTAAATAGGTCTTTGGGAAATGATACATCAATTCAGGAAGGTCCTTGTAACTAGTCCCTAACCAAGTGCAATAAAGATAGTTTTTACCAAAAAAACACTCGAAATGCCCGCAAATATTGGTTAAAATGAATTTCACCAAAAACATTTAACCTTAAAAAAGGAGCATTTCG
>Ga0068714_10005601_pt1 | contig 13245 bp, 10 predicted proteins | sample MTBNYHSulfiMetaG_FD_62988 | JGI IMG/M metagenome (GOLD analysis project Ga0068714, IMG submission 62988) | Enrichment culture microbial communities from rom New York Harbor, USA that are MTBE-degrading - MTBE-NYH (New York Harbor Sulfidogenic)... | ecosystem: Environmental > Aquatic > Marine >... | reverse complement strand
TTACGGCTCAAACCCGGCATCGAGAACGGAACCGGCAACGATTCACAAAGTCGAAACAACCCGCCGGTTGTCGGGGAAGCCTCCTGCGCAGGCCTATCATCTGTTTCCGGATAACCCCTGACTCCGGCCCGGACACGGGAGCGGCGCACCCGCTCAAAAAGTTTTGGAAAGGATCCGGGGAGCCCTTTTCCAAAAGGTTTCCCCGGATACCTTACAACCGGATAAAGGAACCTCGTATGTTCAAGAACATGAAGTTGGGCGTCAAACTGGTTGTGGCTATTCTGGTCCTGGGGGTGGTTCCTCTTGTGGTGATCGGGATCGCTTCACTCACCAAGTCCACAGGGGCGCTTTCCAGGCAGGTGTTCGATCAGCTCGAGGGATTGCGGGAGATTAAAAAGGCCCAGATCGTCCGTTTTTTCGAGAATAAGAAAAACGATATGGCCACGCTGATCCATTTTGTCGAGCTACTCCGGGAAGAAGACTTCCAGAGGTTCTCCGCAATCCAGGATTTCAAAAAGCGTCAAATCGATGAATTCTTTACCCGGTTCGTAAAAGAGCATGCTTATTACGACCTGTTGCTGATTCATCCCCACGGGGAAGTGGTGTATTCCGTGGCGCACGAGCCCGACCTGGGGACCAATATGATCGAAGGCGAGTATGCCGGCTCCGGCCTGGGGCGACTCGTGCGGAAGGTCATGGAAACCGGCCGATTCGGGATGGCTGATTTTGAACCGTATGCTCCCAGCCATGGCGAACCCGCCGCCTTCATCGCTCAGCCGGTGATGTTTGACGGAAATATCGAGTTGATCGTTGCGCTCCAGCTTTCCATCGAAGCCATCAATAACATCATGCAGGAGCGTGTCGGCATGGGCAGGACGGGAGAAACGTATCTCGTGGGCATGGATAAGCTCATGCGCTCGGACTCGTTTCTGGACCCCGCCCATCGCTCCCTGAGAGCTTCTTTCGCCCATCCCGAAACCGGGAAGGTGGACACCGAGGCCGGCCGGGAGGCCTTGGCCGGGCGCACGAGCGAAAAGATCATTACGGATTACAACGGCAATCCGGTCCTGTCCGCGTATACTCCGATCCACTTGTGGGACGTAACCTGGGCATTGATCGCGGAGATGGATGTGGCCGAAGCCTTCGAGGCGATCAACAAGCTCACGTGGGTGATCGGGATCGTAGCCGTTCTGAGTGTTTCCGCCATCATAGGAGTAGGCTTATTGATCGTGCTTTTATTGCTCAACCGCCCCACCCCGTTTCACCGGGCGTCTGATTGTAATTGTTAAGGGGCGCGGTTCGCGAGTCCTACCGACGAGATCGCGCCCTGATCCCGGGTCTTTCCGGCTTGCGCCGGAATGACCCCAATTCGGAAGTCTTGGGAGGGGGTTGGGAAACTCTTCTTCAAAAGGGTTCCCCAAGTCCCTTTGAACGGAAGCAACCAGGCAACCCGGCCTTTTGCGGTGCGGCGTTGGTGGAAAATCGAATGCGTTTGAAAAATAAGTACTTTTTCCCTCTGGCTCTGTTGTCCATCTTCGTATCCTTGTTTACCGGCTTATGGCTGGTGCTGTTCTGGCATGCTTTGAGTCCGGCGGAAGAAGCGCTTTTCGAGCATCTTTTCATAAACCGCTTCGCTCAAATCCTCATCATCGGCTCTTTGAGTCTCTGCGCTCTGGCGTTCGCTCTGGGGGCCTTGCTGCATTACTATCTGATTCCCTTGAGAAGATTGACCGAAGAGACCCATTTGATCACCACGGTGAATCCTTCCCATCGAGTTGCGCTCAAAGGGGCCAGGGACATCCGGCGCCTGGCGGATGTGATCAATCAAGGCGCAGACCGGTTTGAAGAAGTCCAGGGCAAAATCAGGAGCATTGTTCAGCGGGGAAACCGCCGGCTCGAAGAAGAGAAAAACGTCCTCGCAGCCATCCTCGCCCAATTAGCGGACGGCGTGTTACTGAGCAACAACGCCGGCAGGATTACGTTTTATAATGAACGGGCCAGGGAGTTGCTGTCCCCCGGGAACCCAACCGAGCCAGCCTCGAGTATCGCTGAAAGTCCGGTCGGTCTCGGACGTTCGATATTTGACCTGTTGGACTCGAACCTGCTGATATCCGCCATTGACGGGCTCGATAGCAGTCCGTCCCTTGAGAAAACGAATCCGGTTCGTTCGTTTGTTTCAGAGAGCCCGAACGGACGCCGCCTGAACGTCAAATTGGCCCCTACGTTGGATTCTCAACGAAAAAAAATCGGTTATATCTTCATCTTCAATGAAGTTTCTTCGGAGTACGGCCCAGGAGAGATCCACGGTGAGGAAGACATCGACCGCAACCCCATGAGTTCCAAGCCGCCCTATCTCAACCTGCCGATATCCGGCCGTTTGTCCGGAGTGCGTGTTTTCCCCGGCGAATCGCACTCTCGAGGAAACCAGCGCGGAGGGTTTTACGATTTCGATCTGTTCGCCCAGGCCGAAAATCACACGGTCAATGGTGACCGTCCTCTCGTCGAACTGGCCTGCACGGTGTTCGACACGGAAACAACCGGCCTGTATCCGTGGGACGGGGACGAGATTATCTCCATTGGAGCCGTCAGGATTATCAACGCCCGTTTGCTGCAGGACGATGTGTTCCATCGACTCATCGATCCCCGGAGGATCATCCGAACGGAAGCCATGAAGGTGCACGGCATCCGGCCCGAAATGCTGAAGGGGTGTCCCACCATAGACCAGGTGTTGCCGTTGTTTCATAGGTTCGTGGAAGACACGGTGCTTGTGGGACACAATGTGGGATTTGACCTGCGATTTCTTCAAATGAAGGAGGAGACCACGGGGATCCGATTCAACAACGCCGTTCTGGACACCATGATGCTTTCCGTTGTGGTGCATCCCAATCAGGAAACGCACAGTCTGGAAGCAATCGGCTCCCGCCTGGGAGTGGATCTTGTCGAACGCCACAGTGCGTTGGGAGACGCGCTCACGACCGGGAGAATCTTACTCCGATTGATCCGGCTCTTAGATGAAAAAGGCATCAAAACTCTGGGACAGGCGATCAAAGCCTCTCGCGACACCTATTACGCGCGCATAAGATACTAGTCCCTGAGGGAAACTTTAAAAAGTTCCCCTCAGACTCCCTTCAAATGTTTTGAGCATGGCCGCACCGACTCCGCGGAGCGGCTGGAAGTCCGGAGACGGCCTGGATATCCCGAACGCGGCCGAAGCCCTCGTCGAGAAGGCAGCAATGGAAATCGTTTCCGCTTTCCAGTCATTCCGGCGAAAAAGACTGCGCTGCAATTTCAGAAACGTCATTCCGGACGAACACGGTGAGATCCGGAATCCGGAATGACGGAAATCCCTGAAAAGCTTTCCGCAAACACCGTTCAAAAGTCCCGAGCACGGGCTCCAAACGCCGCGCGCACCGTTTTACAGCTCCTCTGCCCGAAGGTCCTTTTGAAGCCTCTTGATGGCCGAGAGGGAAGCTTTGAGTGAATCATAGTCCCTGCGACTCAGTTCCTTCGGACGGATGTAATGATCCGATCCTTCCCCTTCCTCCCGAAGGATCCTGATTTCCCTCTCGATACGCGCTCGCAACAGGAATTTGTACGCTTGCACCAGATCGTCCCGTTTCGTTTCACTGAAGAGGCCTTTTTCCGCAAGCAGGTTGAGCCTATCAGCGGTGCGAATCGCTTCCATGCCGTGCTTGAACGCATAGAACCGGGTCATGAAAATAAGCGGTTCCATGGCCGTTTTGACGTTCAGCCCGCCGCGATGACGTCCCTTGGATTCCACGAGGACGTTTCCGAAAAATCCGAGGGGGATCGTGTATCGCGTGGCGATCTCGGAGAGATGGCGAAAGAATCCCAGAGGCTCGGCTAAAAGCTCGAACACATGTGAGCGCAACTCGTTTGCCGGTGATTCCTCCCCGTAAGCGCATCTGAAATCGAAGAACGTACCGAACCGTACCTGAAGCTCCGGTTCGAAAGAGAAAATCCAGTCCGAAAAGTAGGTCTTCCAATCGGAAAGAGGCCGGCACCATTGGGGCGTTTGCGCCATGAATCCACCCTTACAATACTCGTAGCCCGCGCGATCCAGCCATGCGCAGACTTTTTCCCCCAGCTTCAGAAAATAGCCCAAGATCCTGTCACGCTTTTCGTCCGGGATGTCTTCCACGATGATGGCGTTATCCTGGTCGGACCGGAGTGTCTGCTCGCTCCTGCTGGCGCTTCCCATAACCATGAAGCAGAACTTTGCGGGCGGAGGCCCCAGCTCGTTTACGCCCAATTCAACGAACTTCGTCAGAACGGCGTCTCCAACGGCGCTGATAAAAAGGGTGAGCTGATCCACGGAAACGCCTCGACCCATAAAGGCTTCTGTCAGGAGAAGCAACTTCTCCTTAGCCTTGAAAACCGGCTCCGCACTTTTTGAACGAGAAACCTCTTCCGCCAAACGGTGGAGGTGCACGTTCATGCCGTGCGGCAGGTCTTCATCCGACAAGTCGTCTGTAACCTCAGGTACGCTCCGCACCAGCGGATGCTTTGGCATATCCGGCGACCCCGTTCTGAGTGAGGATGTTCTGTTCCAATGCTATTACGCTACAATACTATCTTGATCAACCGGGTATCTTCGGACAACTTGCCCGGAGACCTCCGGCAACGGCGGCACGGTCACGAGTGACTCCGACAGGGGGTGACACTCGTGGTGTTCCCTCGGGTTGGAGCGGCACTGCAACTCCGTCCAAGGCGGGTTGGGCGTTCACCCCACGGTCTTTCGACTATAACGACGTGAACGCGAACATCGGAGGCCGGAACTTCGAAGGAGCCCAACAGTAGACATCACATCATGAAATAACAGGGGGCGGGCATGAAGCCCGCCCCTGAGAATGCGGCATTATCGTATGGGTTAGTCATAGATGATCGCGGTCTGCAAGGAACTATGTTCACTCCTGTTTCTTGAAGTCCATTACTCTGTCGCCGGGTAGTTTGATCTTAATCAAGCCCTCATTCACCCGGCCGACCAGAACTCCGCCTCCTTTGGTATTCAGCCTCAATTCACCATTCCTTGCTTCCCATTTGAACTCAACTTCATGGTCGCCGGACACCCACAATCCGGCGCCGCCTTCGTGCAATTCAATGTATGATCCGTACTGTGTGGAAGTTTCCGGGACCTGAGCCTCGTATGTACCCGCCAATCTTTCGTGCGAATCACATGAAAGGGCAAAAGCGCAGACTATGCATACCAAAAGCAGCATCAACCGATTCGAGGATCGTACGTCCATTTCAGCCTTCCCTAAATTAAGCGGGAGTCGAGTCTCCGGCCCTTGTCCGGAAGATCGTTCCTCCCATGCGAAGCCAATCAAAGCGGTCGAAAAAGTACACTTGTACGACCATAGTCAACCAGACCAGATCCCGAAACACTTCCCACCAGCCGATGTCGGATCCCACCACGTCAAAACAGCCGCAACTGATTTTGGCTCCTCGCAAAATGTTGATCACGATGGCGATGGTGAATCCGGCCAGCATGGCGCCCGTAATAAACGCCGCAGCACGGGTTCTGAGGCCGATAATAAGAAAAAGTCCTACGATCAGTTCGAGCCAGGGAAGCACCACGGCGAGAACGTTGACGGACCAATAGGGAAACAGTCGATACGCAGCCAGATTTTCAGCGAATCCTGCCGGATAGGGAATCTTGCTCATGCTGGCGTACACGAATACAATTCCGATGTAAATCCTCAAAACCAATGCGAGGTATTCACTGGATACGAAAGAAATTATGAATGCACGGACTCTATTCACGACGTTACCGCATAACCTCGTTTTTTCCAGGCGGACAGTCCGCCCTTCAACAATTTTACGTTCGAATGCCCCCGGAGGATCAACTGCCGCGCAACGGAATCGTCGTACAGCCGACTGATGGTTCTCCCGTACACCACGATCGTTTTCTCGGGTTCCACATCACTCAAACCCATCATATATGCAATATCGAAGATGGTCATGGGGATGTTCAACGCCTTGTCGATGTGTTCTTCCGCAAAGAAGTATTCCGGACGGGCATCCACAAAAACCGCCTCTCCCGTATCCCACAAGACACGGGCCTCCTCTTGCGATATCCGGGAAAGAGGCTCTCCGGACCAAGATTCCGGAGTCAGGATAAGACCGCTCGGGTTGGACAGGTTGAAGAGCAATCCGCAAAGTACGCTCAGTCCGCAGATAACCACCAGATCGATCAGCGAGAGCTTGCGGGCCCGGACTTTTCGTTGCGTCTCCTTTTCAAGGCGCGTTTCGTCCCGAGAGAGCCACAAGGACATCTGCTTGATGAACGTCAATGACATGTGGGGATGATCTCTTAATACCCGATCGAAATGTTTCTTGGTAAGCACGTCGAGGTGGGTTTCTTCGAGTGTCTCCACGTTGGCGGACCTGGGTTTGCCGGTCAGCAGCGCAATTTCTCCAAAGCTGTCTCCCGGTCCCAGACGGGATAGTTCCGTTTCTACACCCTCGTGGTCTTTTCTGAACACACGGACTTTGCCCGAACGAATCAGATAGAAGCTGTCACCCGGATCGCCCTGCCGGCAGATCATCGTACCCGCGGGCACTACTTTGGTTTCAACAAGAGCGGCGATCTCACGTAGTTGCTCTTCCGGAAGATCCTCGAAAATGGGGCTTCCCGAGAGTCCGAGTTCTGGGTCTTCGGTATGGGTCATAGCGGATGTGAAAAACGGCTCTCTGTGCGGGGCCCGTCCGGTTCAGACGAAGGCTCCCCGCACGGTTCAGCTTACAGGTCCTTGTACAGCTTCTTTATTTCTTCGAAGGTCTCTTTGCTTTTCATGGGGCCCATATGAGTATAAACAACCTTGCCGTCTTTATTTATCACGATAAGAAAGGGGATTTTGGGCTCGTCGAGTAGTTCGAAGATCTTATTTTCCGGATCGGGAAAAAGAGGATAGCCCGTCCGGAACATCTTCTTGAATACCGCCAGCCCTTTCCAATCGTCACCGACCCCGATGCCCAGCATCTTGACATTCTCTTTCAATTCCGAATCGCGCTGGATAAATTGATAAAGCTGATTGGTTTGGGGCGCGTTTTTCTGGCACACTTGGCACAACACGCTGAAAACCTCTATGATCACCAGCTTGGACGGTATTTGAGACAGACGAAACGGCTGTAGGCTCTCGAGCTCCAGGTATTTCTGAACAGCCGGCGACTGTGGCTTCTCCAACTCGAACGACGGAAGCGTTTTCCCCACGAAATCCGCTTCCGCGCTATAAACGTCACCAGAGCCAAAAGCGAACAGCAGAACGAACAGAACGGCCAACCGTTTTGGTCCCATCATTTTCCGACTCATGCGCACACCTTCATGCGTGTTTGATATCTCTCAATAAAAAAGATCCGCCTCTCGGAAAGGGTATTTGCACTGCTGAGCGTCATGGATTTTTTCGAGGATTTTTCGGAATTCCCTTACCGAGTTCCGGGTGATTGAACTTCCCGTTCCCACATGCTGTATAATATCATCCGGATAGTGCGCGAGTCTTCTTTTTCGATGTATCCAACTTATCTCAAGCTCCTCTCCTGTCAAGGTTTTTCTATCCGGAACAACCTAATTGTAAACGACCCCCTGATGAAAGCCCGTCCTCATCATCATGTGATATTCATCAAACCGTCTTGATTTCGCGCACGGATGTTGGTTCGGCGGCTCCCGAAGGTTCTTCCCGTGATGGGAGGTTCACCTTCACTCGCATGGCCTTGAGACCTCGAACACCGGGCAAATCCTCCAGTTCCATGTATTCCGTTTTTCCGGTAAGATGTCCCGTGGATCTGAGGAAGTCGATGTGGCGTTCCGTCTCGCGACCTTCTTCCGGGTGTGCGTAGACGATTGAAACCTTTCCCGGCTGAGTGAGCCGCTCCTTGCCGCCGCGTATCAAGGCCTTGTCCAGGCGGGACCTGACGATCTCGTAGCGTATATCGTACGCTCCGTCCACGTCGAAGCGTTTTTCATCATAACGGAAACGGATGGACAGGGGGGCATCCTGCACCAGAATCAGGTGAGCCGTTTCCAGAGGCACCTCGAGGCTAGGCTTGATACGTTCATTGATGTGCGCCATCCCGCAGGCCAACTTGAGTTGCCAAAGTCGCATGTTTCTCAAATAGAGATCGTTGAATTCCGCCCTTTCCAGCATAGATTTCCCCATGTATATGAGGTAGTCCACTCCGTCTGTACGGTGCCTTTCGAAATAATGGGGACACACGGACTGAAGTGTAGCATTTTCTTCATCAAGAAATACCGCCAGCCGCTCGTTCAGCACACCCACACTATGCTCGAATGCTTTCCGACGCTCATATACCGTGCCTACGTTCCCGTCCATGGAGGAATGGTACGCCTCTATGGCGCGTGTAACTCGGACGCCGAAGCTGCGAATATGGTTGAATACGGGTTCAATTTCATCCTGAATGAACCGCACGATCCGAATTTCGTCTCCGGAACCGATGCCGGTTCCGAGTCCACGGATTTGATCATCGACGCGCCTGGACAGTTCCTGAAGTATAGGCAGGGGCTTGGCCTCGTCGGCAACTTCGAGCACCTTTTGCGCTAGGTGCAGGTGCGCGGTCAGGTCTTCCTGAAGAGCGCGGTTCCTCTCGTCCGAAGATCCACGTATGTCTGAGACTCCATAAAAGGGATAGACTCCCTTAAACACAATCGGTTCCATTTCGGCCCCTCGATCCAGCCGCATCCGGTCCATGTGATTGAGCGCGGCTTTCTGGAATCGCCATTCCACTGTTGGATGCAGGGCCGTACACCGCTCCTTTATGATTGCCTGAATCTGATGCTCTATTTCCTCGAGAATATGTTGAACGGCCAATGAGAACAACGGTTGGAGCACGCCCACAATCATGGCCTCCAATGGACCGAACTCCTCCGGCTCGGCGGATTTCAAAACCAGGATCCCGATGCATTCGCCTTTGTATTTCAAGGGAGCGATCAGAAGCGAGCGCTCCCCTTTTTTTAGAAGATCTCGAGCAATATCGTCGGGGGGAGGTTCGTTCATCAGATCCGGAACGATTACGATCTTGTCTTCAAGGACCACTTGCTCGAAGACCGTCCCATTGAATCTGGACACCGGAAGGCGGCTCGTCCCGGCCAAACCGCACCCTGGGATGTCCGCACCTTGCTCGTGGAAGAGAATGACTTCCTGCTTTCGGATGGCCGCGAGTCCGGCTTTCAGCTGCGGCCTGCGGAAAAACGTACGAAGCCGGTCCTCCAATCGGCTGAAGCCGTCTTCCGACAGCAGCGAAGTCTGATCCACAATATCTTTCTCCAGGGCGGACAGCACCTCGGATTCCGTAACGTCTACCGCATGAAAAAGTGTGAAACCGCTGAACTCGAACTCCTCCGGCGGCATGATCACTCGTAGCGCGTCGGGGTCGGTAATGTGTTTGAGAGCTTCCGCAGCTTCTTCGTCCGATATTCCGTGACTCCTCGTAACACATCGGACCTGTACGAATCGGAAGTCAAGGTTGAGCTTGAAATAGCGTTCCAGTCCTGTCAGCGGGTCCGGCACAATCCGGATCAAAGGAAAATCAAAATGGTGTTTGATTCCACAGAGCCTCTCCAGAATAATCAGGTAGGCCCGCGCGATTCGCCCGCGATTGTAGCTGTCCCGATCAAATACAAAACGGCCGGCATATGAACCGTCCTGATTTAGCAACATGCGGCGAAACTGGTGAGACGCGAAAAAAGGTCTTGCGCGATAAGGAATCACGGCGGCGAAAAGCTGCGTTTCAAGAAAAATCGGCGAAAACACCGCGCTCATCAGATCTGCGATCAAACCCTCATGACGGTCCAGGACGGCCATGTCATCAACCGATCCGAGAAGTTCCGGAGCATTCTCCAATCGGATGCGCAAATCCGATAAAACCGATGGGTCGCTCATGCCCCCGGAACCTGATTGCCGGTCCAGGTGATCGGCCAAGGGCTTTAAGCTCAACACGCTCCGGAAGGGAAAATCTATGAGCGGTGCTTCCATAATCTCCTCATTATATTCATATTCTCGATTACTTTCATATCTGAGTCAACACGCGGAGTTCACCGGTTTACCGAGGACGATTCCGTTCAAGGCATTCCCGGTCCGTTTCGAACTGTCTTTCATGGGTCCGGATAACGGGCTTCGAATGGCATGATGCGCTATCGCTTTGAGTTGACGCCATCTCTTCTTTTTACCTGTTATATGTGAGGCCATTTTCTCAATTGAAAAATCCCCCATTCACTATGCTCCACAACCTTGTGCCTTTCATATTATTCCCCTTTGCTCTATTCTGCATCGATTTTTGCGAGAGGTCCCGATTTTCAAACGAAATCCTTGACACAACCCATCCCGATTGGTAAAAATCAAAAAAGCAGGTATTTTTGGGAATCCCGTGCGAATCGGGAGCGGACCCGCCGCTGTAACCGGGTAGGCGCGCCACAACATGTCACTGTCCGATGGGATGGGAAGGCGTGGGACGCCGATGATCCGGAAGCCAGAAGACCTACCTGCGTGAGTCCATTCTGCACCGGGTTTATGCATCCTTTGAGAGTCGTCGTTTTTCTCGATTATCCTTATGCCCGGTTGAGGACATAAGGATTTTTTTGTTTGTGCTGCAGGCGAACAGAACCGGGTAAACGCGCGGAGCGGATTGAAATCACGCGGATCTTCCCTGATTCCGGCGGGGATTCCTACGGCCCGAACCGATGTCCAAATATTGGGAGGAAGTAGCAATGAAGAAGCTGGTTTGCCTGGTCGCCATTTTAGGATGGTTATCTACGTTAAACGTTTGTTTGGCCGAATTCGGGGGTATCTGGAAGGGGACGCCCGGTAATGTGAACTTCTGGATCTCCGAACACGACACCGGCTCCATGACGGTGGTCGTCACGCCGGACGCCCAAACCTATCAGTCCTACCTCGATTCGAATTTCTCGGACGGATTCAATGCCGGCGAACTCGGAGGAGACGGCAGCACACTGTCCATTACGTTTACCAGCGACACACAAGCCAATGCGGACCTGACGCCCTCCGGCGGCGACCCCGTGTCCTACGCGCTTACCAAGAATTTCGGCGGCAGTTATTGCGCCCTTGTCTTCGCCGTAGGAGGCATTTTCTCGGACCCCAACGGTCTGGCCTACCGTGTCACCGCATCCTCGCCCTACAACGCCCTGAAATACACCACCTCGAACGGGTCGGAGCTGGCCCTGTTCAATGATTCCTTCGTACGTTCACATAATGGCAAAGTGTATGTTGTGGGTCGTTTTAACAGCGATTCCGTGACGGTCATCGACTCTGTCAACACACAAGGGGATCCCCTGTCCAACTACAGCGTCGGGAAAACGGATCCGGGCGGTAATTTTGATATTCCGTCTCCTCAGGCTTCCACAAATCCCCAGGATATCGAGTTCATCAACGATTCGGTGGCGTACATGAGCTTTCTCGGAGCTACCGCCGTTCTGAAACTCAACCCACTGACAGGAGAACGGCTGGGACTTATCGACATTTCGGCGTTTACGGAGGGAGGCGACGGCTTACCGGAAGCCAACCAGATGGTGCGAGTCGGTAATTTTTTATACGTAATCCTCCAACAGCTCGACCGACAGAACGCCTTCGAACCGTTGCAGGGCATGATCATCAAAATTGACACGCTCACCGACACGGTGGTGGATTTGGACCCGGTTGCAGAAGGAATCCAGGGCATTTTTCTCCAACGAAAGAATCCTAGCAATATCGTTTACCTGGAGGATACAAAAGAACTATTCGTGCAGTGCGTGGGTTCGTTCGCCGACACGGAGATTAAAGGCGGCATCGAGGTAATCGACACAACGACGGATACTTCGAAAGGCGTGCGGGTAACCGAAGAAACGGCCCAGCTCCAGATCGCCAATATCGCCCTCTGCAACGCAGCCAAGGGATACGTCCTGGGTTACGACCCCTCTTTCAACAGCATCATTTCCGAATTCAACCCCACTAGTGGGGAAATCGTCAATGACGCTTTCCTCCAGGCATCCTATTTCATCGAAGATATCAAAACCGGATGTCTGAGCTGTGGGTGCACTCTCTTCACCACGGATCGCTCCGATGAGGACCCCGGCATCATTGCCATAGATACGAAGACCAATACCATTATCGGTAAAAGTGCAACCGATCTGCCCATGCATTTCATGAGTGTTTTAGAAAGATAACAACCTGTCGCCGCATACGTATGGACCCGGCCGCCGTCCGCAAGGGCGGCGTTCCGAAATGTCCGACCAATGCGCCACAGGACCGGCAGCAAAGATCGAGTTCATCGAGAATGTGTCACGATTCGTCATTTCCGCCGACGCCGGCAGGAGGTCCGGAATCGGCTGGATTTATCGAAGTTTTCGAGTTCCGAATCTCTCCGGGTTTGTCCGGAGTGACGTTTCCGAAGTGGCGACACAGTTTCCAGCGAGGCGTTCCGCCCGCAATAGATGGACCAAAGGTGGATCGCCCCGTTATAGAGGGCTTCCGACGTTCACTCCGAACATCAGGATGATCAGAATGCGGAAATCCACAACTGTTCCCCCGTTTCAAAACCGCTAATGGTGCCACATGATATGCAAGCTATCGAGATCCCGATGGATGATCGTCGCTTCGGCGGCTGTTTACCTTGTCCTGTTAGCCGGTCCCGAAACCGGACACACGGAGGATACTTCCTCAGGTGACACCTTTTCTCTCGGAACGGTATATGTGGTGGAAGAAAAGCAAGAAGCACAGCGCATTGAAGCGGAAAGCCCTCACAGTGTTACCGTGATCACGGGAGATCGAATTACCGGTAAGTTCACTTCCGTGGCCGATGTGTTGAGCGAAGAGGTGGGCGTTCGAATCAATACGGCTGGCGGATTGGGGTCCTTTTCCACGACCTCCATTCGTGGAAGCAGCGGTGATCAGGTCACCGTGCTCCTGGACGGAATACCGCTTAATGAAGCGCTGGCCGGAGGGGTCAATCTGGCCGCGCTTCCCACCTCGATCATTGAAAGCATCGAGGTATACAGGGGGTCTGCTCCCATGAGCCTGGGCGTCTCGGGTATCGGAGGCGTGATCAACATCAAAACCAAACGAGCCAAAAACAAGCGCACCTTTTTCAGCCAGGTGCAGTATGGGTCTTTCGAGACTTTCCTGGGAAGTGCGTTCTATGGCGACAAGCCGGGACCTTTCGACTTCAGCGTGGCTTATGAACACCGGCAGTCGGAAAACGATTTCGAGTATGTCAACG
>Ga0068714_10005600_pt1 | contig 13254 bp, 11 predicted proteins | sample MTBNYHSulfiMetaG_FD_62988 | JGI IMG/M metagenome (GOLD analysis project Ga0068714, IMG submission 62988) | Enrichment culture microbial communities from rom New York Harbor, USA that are MTBE-degrading - MTBE-NYH (New York Harbor Sulfidogenic)... | ecosystem: Environmental > Aquatic > Marine >... | reverse complement strand
CGAATATCCCCTCATGTCTGGCAAGGGCTCGGGCACCCTCGATCGCTTCATCGTCCGTAACGGAGATGAAGCCGTCCACCAGGGAGCGATCCAGTAGGGGCAGGCCCCTGGAGTATCCGCACCCCTGTATCCGGTGTCTGCCGCTTCCGCCGGGGTCCCCAAAAAAAGCGGCCTCGGCCGGTTCGCCAAGGTAGCATCGGATCTCGGGGTTGTGTCCCTTCAACACGCTTGAAATGCCGGTGAAGGAGCCTCCCGACCCTGCCATATCAACGAAGGCATCCACCCGGCCTCCGGTGTCACGCCATATTTCCTCGCCGGAAACCCGTTCCCCCATGACATTACCCTTCATCGCGAACTGGTCTGCCCTGAAAGCGCTGCGTTCCCTTACGATGCGTTGGGCCTCTTCGTCGACCAGTTTCAGGTCCTCGCCCGAAACTTGTCCTGGCATCGAACCCGGTGCCTGGGGGACCAGGACCACTTCGGCTCCAAGGGCACGCATCATCCTTGCCCGCTCCATTGAGTTGCCCTCTGACATGACAGCCACGAACCTGTAGCCCTTGATACCGCAGGCAAGGGCCAGGCCGGTCCCGGTGTTCCCGCTGGTCAGTTCCACAACGGTATCGCCGGAGGAAATAAGCCCCTTCTCCTCGGCCTCGAGAACCATGTGCAGGCCTACGCGGTCCTTTTTGCTGAAGCCGGGGTTCAGGTGCTCCAGCTTGGCAAGGATGGTCCCCGAAAGGCCCCAATGGTGTGCCAGCCTGCTGCATTTGACTATCTTCGTATTGCCTATCGCCTCGAGGATGTTTTCCAGAACCTTCGCCATGTGGAATGCCCCCCGTATTGTCCGTTTTGACATTATGAACATATACGTGAAAAAAGAATTCCGCAAGAACAGGTCATCTGCTTGCGGCCTATCCGCAGTCTCGTACGATGATCCTAACGTGTCTTTACTTGCGGTTTTCGGATATTCCCGGCTATCAAGTCTCCTGATGCTTCAGTTGAAGCCCTTCCGCCAAGTTCCGCCGGAAGAAGTTCTCTGGGGCTTTCGGCGAGATGATCTGCGACCGCCTGTTCGACGGCCCTGGCGGCATCCAGCTCCCCGAGGTGCTCCAGCATCAGGCTCGCCGAAAGGATAGCCGCAACGGGGTTGGATGTTCCCGTTCCGGCTATGTCCGGGGCAGATCCGTGGACCGGTTCGAACATTGAAAGCCCGTCCCCTATGTTGGCACCGGCCGCTGTCCCCAGGCCTCCCGCTAGGCTGGCAAGGAGATCACTGACTATATCACCGAACATGTTGGGGGTGAGGATCACACCGTAACGCCCAGGGTCACGGGTAAGATGGTAGCAGAGGGCGTCTACGTTGACCACGTTCATGGCCAGCCCTGTCGCCGGACAGGGACATGGTCCCCGACTTCAGGAAGGGGGAAAAAGTCACTCCCTATATGGTTGAAAAGGGGCCAGCCATACGGATCATGGCAGGGATTTGAAAAGGGAAAACCCCATGAGGTTATGAAAAACCTCATGGGGTTTAAGAATATCAGAAAGCCTTGCCCTGCGTTTACCCGAAAAGAAGCCTGGGCAGCCAGAGAACTACACCGGGGAATATGATGCATAGCGCCAGGCATACCAGCTGGGTTGTCACGAAAGGTGTAATGGAACGGTAAATATCGTTCATGGTAATTTCCTTGGGCGCTATCCCCTTGATCATGAACAGCATGGTGCCGAATGGCGGCGTAAGGTATCCCGTCTGGGTGTTCACTGCGTAAAGGACACCCAGCCACAGGGGGTCGAATCCATAAAGGGGAATGATAGGAAGAAGGATCGGAAGGGTGATCATCAATATGCTCCACGCATCGATGACACATCCGAGAAGGAACCATACGACCTGTATCGCTATCAGCATGGTCCACCAGCCTATTTCGTATGTCTCGACCAGCCGGACGACCATCCTTGCGGCCCCCAGGCCCATGTAAACTGCGGCAAATGCCTGGGCGGCGAACAGGATCCACATCATGAAACCCTGGACCTTTATCGTGGTGTAGGCCACGCTCTTGATAAGTTCCCAGTTCAGGCGCCTGTGGATGGCGCTGCAGACGAAAGCCCCGAAGGCTCCGACTGCCGCGGCCTCGGTCGGGGTGGCTATCCCGGTATAGATGGAACCCAGAACGGAAGTTATCAGAAGAAGCGGAAGGATAACGCCCTTGAGAGAGGCTATCTTGGCCTTCATGTCCGATCTCTCTTCGATGGGTATAGGGGGTCCCAACTCCGGGTTGATGTAGCACCTGATCAGTATGTAGCCGATGATCAGGAAGGAGCAGAGGATTCCTGCGCCCATCCCACCCGCGAAAAGTCCACCGATGGACACCTGGGCTATAGTGCCGTATAGCACCAGGGCGATGCTGGGGGGGATAAGCGGTCCCAGGACTCCCCCCGCAAGGATGCATCCCGTGGCGATCCTCTTGTCGTATCCACGCTTGAGCATGGCGGGGAGGGCCATCACCCCCATCACGACCACACCCGTTGAGGCTATGCCTGACATGGCGGCTATCAGGGTACAGGCAAAGACAGTACCTACTGCCAGGCCTCCCTTGACGCCCCCCGACCATCGGTACATCATCTCGAACAGGTCTTCTGCTACACCCGAACGTTCAAGCACCGTTGCCATCAATACGAATAGAGGGGCGGCCACCAGGGTTGTGGTGGACATCATGGAATAAGTCCTGGAGACAATGATAAAGAGCGACTCCGGACCCCAGAAGATCGCGGTAAAGACCGTAGCCAGTCCCCCGAGAACAAAAGCGACGGGAAGGCCTGAGGCCAACAGGAGGAACATGCTGGCAAAAAGAAAGATTGAAATGACTCCTATGTCCATAAGATCACCTCAGTTCCCAAAGGGGGCTTCAATTTCAGCCGGGGTGATTATCTCCCGCCCGGTCAGGGCCATGAAAAGATCCTTGATGGTTTTTGTAACCCCCTGCATAAGCATGAAAAGGGCCGCAAAGGGTATGGTCCACTTTACAGGCCAGATATAAGGCCCCCAGGTGCTGTCGGAGAATTCCATCACCGCAAGGCTTTTCCATGCCCAGGGCAAGCTTTTCCATAGCATGACACCGACAAAGGCGTAGAACATGGTCCAGGTGATAAGGTCAATTACAGCTTTCGTCCGTTTGGAAAATCTCATGTAGAAGACCTCGACGTTCACAAAAGCGTCATGCCTCAGTGCGTAGGCCCCCCCCAGCACGAAGTGCGCCCCGTAAAGCATGCACGATGTCTCATGGGCCCAGATGGTAGGCTTGTTGAAGGCATACCTCATAACAACCTCGTAAACCAGCACAAGCATCACGGGGTAGACCAGAAAGGCGACGATCTTGCCCATCCGGTCGTTAAAGGCGTCAACAAAACTGATAAAACCGGTTAAAAAATTCAATATGATCACCCCATTTGAAGCTTTAACAGCCAAAAACCGTTAATGAAAGAAGAGCCCCCTCCCCGAAGAGAAGAAGGGGGCGAACTGCTCAAGGATCTTTCATTTATTCGATGTATCCGTAGTCCCTCATGAACTGTTTGATTATCTCAACTGCCTCTATTACCCTGGCATCCTTCGGTCCCTGCTCGGCAGCGACCTTGTCGAGGTAGGGCAGGGAGAACTCGTCGATGATCCTCTGGATATCTTCATCGCTGAATTCGATGTAAGTGGTACCCCACTCCGGGAAGGACTTGTTGAACATTTCACGCTCTTCTATTGTTACAGCATCCATGTAGTCGGCGTTGAAGGCGTGAGCTGCTGTCTCGACGATGGCCTGGAGGTCCTCAGGCAGTTGATCCCAGGCTGTCTTGGAAGCCCAGAGTTCCATGCCCTGGGGGACCTGCATGGCAGGTCCGATAAAGTAGGGGCACACTTCGTAGAGCTTGAGGTCCCGGTAGAGCCACCATGCGGTGCCGCTGCCGTCAAGGGTCCCAGTGGCGATTGCCATGTAGGTCTCAGGGTGAGGGAGCATGACCGGTGCAGCACCGAAGTGCTCCATCGTATCCGACATTGACCCGAAGAATCTTATCTTGAAGCCTTTAAGGTCCTCCAGGTTTTTAATGGGCTTTTTGCTCCAGAAGTAGGTGTTGCCCACGCTATGGCTGCCCAGGAATTTGATGCCTCGGGCTTCCAGGGCCTCTCCTACCAGCCTGTCAATTCCCCTGTGATGGAAAAGTTCGTTGAATTCGTCATTGGTCCTGGTGATGAAGGGCGGCATGTTAGGTGCCGAAACCCAGCCCATGGGGATGGCTCCCCTGAAGAACAATGAGCTGGTATTGGATATCTGGATCATGTTCGCCTGGAGAGCCTCATCGACCCCGGTATATTCCACCAGTTCGCCAGCGTAATGGAGGCTTATCTTGAGCCTGCCCCCGGACATCTTCTCAACCCTTTCGATAAAGGGCTTTATGGCTTTCTCTACCGCAAGGGACCCGGGAGTATGATGGCTCTGGAACTTCCAGTTGAAAACCTTGTCCGCAGCCACCGATGGGCCGCTGATCGCCAGCAGGCTCAAGGTGATCAGTACAGCCATTCCCAGCAAGACCAGTTTTCTGTGCTTCACCGATAACATCCCCTTCCAAGTTTGAATTGCTTTCCCATGCCGATTTTTTCTTATGTCCATCACCTCGATCACTCTGTTCATTTAGTATTTTAAATTTACGCTCTGGTATGGTCAAGTTAGCAGTTTGGTTTATATCTCGGAGCTACTGCCAGGTCATGGCAAATTGGGCCATGACCGCGGATCCGATCCAGAAAACGCTTTCGTCAAGGTCGAATTTCGGATGGTGGTGAGGGTAATCCTTCCCCTCGCCAAACATGGATGGCAGGAAGAAGAAGGATCCCGGGACATTCTCAAGGAAGCAGGCCATATCCTCGCCTCCCATGGTGGGTTCCGGGACCTCGGCGACAGATCCTTCCCCTATTATTTCTATGGCTGCCTTCCTGAGTTTGTCTGTGATCTCCCGGTCGTTGATAAGTGGGGGGGTGCCCAAAGTCAGATTCACCTCGGCCCTGCCCCTCATGCTTTGAGCAATGCCTTCACAGACGGTCTTCAACCTTTCTGAAAGCATGGCCCTTGTCTCCGGGTCCAGGGATCTTATGGTCCCGCTGATGGTGCACGAGGAACCAATAATGTTAGCGGCAGTTCCGCCATTGATCGTGGCGACGGTTATTACAGCCGAGGCCAGAGGGCTCGTCTCGCGGCTCACTATGGTCTGTATGGCGGAATAGGCCTGGCAGGCCATGGCTATGGGGTCGGCGGTCAGGTGAGGCGTGGCGCCGTGTCCGCCCTTGCCCTCAAAGGTGACGGTGAACCAGTCTGCTGCAGCCATCAGAAAGCCGTAGCGGTAGCCTACCATTCCCGAGGAGAGCCCCTTCCACAGGTTCCCCGTGTGAAGGCCGATAATTGCGTCCACGGCCGGGTCATCCATAACGCCGTCCCTGATCATGGCCTCGGCTCCTCCCGCATTCTCCTCTCCGGGCTGGAAGATCAGTTTAACCGCCCCCGGCAGGTCTTTGCGGTTTTCGGTGAGAATTTTGGCCGTGCCTAAAAGCATCGCCCCGTGGGCGTCGTGACCGCACGCATGCATTCGGGAATTGGTGGCCGCGAAGGGAAGCCCCGTGTTTTCTCCGATGGGAAGAGCGTCAATGTCGGCTCTGATCCCCAGCACTTTTCCAGGCCTGTCTCCCCTGATGATCGCCGAAACGCCGTGTTTCCCCACACCTTTGCGTATCTCCTCAACACCCATTTCCTGAAGCTGGTCGACGATGTAGGCCTCCGCCAGTGGTGTGTCCAGGCCGATCTCGGGGTTCTGGTGGAAGTAACGCCTCCATTCCACGATCTGGCCGTTGAGATCCTGAGCCCTTGCCTTGATATTTGTCATATTTTAAAACCTCCCTTTGTCCCCTGTTCCGCAATTATCTTTTTCCTGCCAGGAATTCGGCGGCGAATCCGGCCAGCAGTTCCACACCCGTCGAGAGGGCATCGTCGTCTACGTTGAAGCGAGGAGAGTGATGCGGATTGTCGGTACCCTTGGCGGGGTTGCCGCAGCCGAGGAAGAAGAAGACCCCCGGAATTTTTTCCTGGAAGTAGCTGAAGTCTTCCGAAACCATGATAAGGGGCGAGATCTGGACGCGCTCCTCGCCGATGATGCCTTTTGCCGTTTCGATGAACTGCTTCGTAAGTTCCTCGTCGTTTATGGTCGGCGGCACGAACCTGGTGTATTCAAGCTCGGCACGGCAGCGGAGAGCAGCGCACACACCGTCGGCGATCCGCTGTATCATCACTGGCATGTTGTCCTGGATCGCCGGGTTGAAGGTGCGGGTGGTTCCGGTGACCTCAACGGAATCGGGGATGATGTTGAAGGCCGAACCGGTGATGATCTTCCCAACACTTAAAATGGCTATTTCCTTGGGGTCCACCTCCCTGCTGACAATTGTCTGCAGGAGGTTGACGAAGGTCGTGGCCGCCAGTGTGGGGTCAATGGCGTCCTGGGGCATGGCGCCGTGGCCGCCCTTCCCGTAGATCCTCACTGTCCAGCTGTCGCATGCGCTCATAAGTGCGCCCGGACGTACTGCGACAAGACCCGTTTCAAGGGGTGACCAGATATGGAGTCCGGCTATCGCGTCTATACCCTCCAGGACACCCTCACGGATCATGCACTCCGCTCCGGGGTAGTTCTCACTTGTGGACCCGCCCTCCTCGGCGGGCTGGAAGATAAGGCGTACTCTGCCGGGAAGATCATCTTTTATTAAGGACAGGACTCTGGCAGCACCAAGCAGGATAGCCATATGCGAGTCGTGCCCGCAAGCGTGCATTACTCCTTCACACTCCGAAACGTAGGGCACGGAGTTCTCTTCCTTTATGGCAAGGGCATCCATGTCGGCCCGGAGGGCTATGGAAGGGCCTTCCCTTCCCGGGTTAAGGTCGGCCACAACACCGCAGGAAGTTCCCCTGACGCCCCTGCGAATGTGCTCGAATCCCCATTCACGCAGAAGTGATTCGATCTTTCTGGTGGTCTCCACCTCTTTCCATGCTGTTTCCGGATGCTTGTGGAATTGATGCCTGAGTTCCACCACCTCATCCCGGAAGGCTTCGGAAATTACCTTGATCTTTTCCCCATTCACAGTAATACCCCCTCGATCACAAAAGATTGGCGAAGAAACCCGCAATGATGACCGAGACGATGGTCACCGAGGTAAAACCGCCTATCAGCATTTTTGGAAGCATCTGGTCCATCAGGAAGTCGTATTCACCGGGTGAATCGGCCAACGCCTTGGAGGCTTCGTCGGTCAGGATGTAATTCGGCGGGAAGCCGTAGAGGGCCGTAAGTGAAAGCGCAAAAGCCATCGGTCGTGAATAGCCGAGAAGTTTTCCGACGATCATGCTCCCCGCAGCCATCCCCGCGACGCCCACCACTATGATCACGGCCAGGGGCCCTGCTATCTCGGCCAGCATCTGGGGTGTGCTCTTGGAGAGCTGTACCAGGACGTAGGTCATCAGGGCAAGGATCATGTATCCGAAAGACTGGTTCCTCACCAGGGGTTTTCTCTCCAGGAATCCGATCTCTGCGGCGATAACGCCGAAGATCATGCAGACCACGAACTGGTTGATCGCTCCGCCCGTCAGTTTCGAAAAGCCTACTGCAGCCCAGGCTACTATTCCTGTTTTTGTGAGGGAGACGAAAGTCGTCTGGTACTTCTCCGGGGTCGGGGGGATGAACTGGAGCCTCCCCCTCGGGGCGTTATCGCCGCGGGGCGGACGGTCGTCTACCAGCCTCTTTGTTTCTTCAGGGTCGTTCCTGTAGATGGCGCGAAGACGCAGTCCTTCTTTTTTCAGGGCAAGGGCTGTAAGGGGGTAACCGGCAAATCCCTGCATTACATAGAGGACGATAGCCAGGACAGCCAGGCTGGTCAGCCCCGCCTTCTCGGCGGCCTGACTCATGATAAGGGCTGCCACTATGCCGCCTGTCAGTGGTGGGGTACCTGCAATGACAGTCTGCCAGCCTACAAGGAATCGCCCTGCTGTCAGAAGAAGAAACACCATTCCGACGATGCCTGCCAGGGCTGTGGCGACTGTGCGCCACTCCGATGCAAGTTCCCTGGCGCTGAAAAGGGTTCCAACGTGGACAAGGAGGAGGTACATGGACATGAGGGCAACGGGCATGCCGAGGCCAGCTATCACATCCACGGTCTCCGGCAGAAAGGTCCAGAAACCTGCCAGGAAAAGCGCCGCCGCAACGAATACCGACGGGATGAAAGCCTTGGTCATGTTGGAGATAACATCACCGATGGCCAGGAACCCCGCGCAGACCACAAAGGCGAAGATCACGCTCATCTCCATTACTCTCTTGCCCCCTTCAGCAGGTGGGACCGGGCGGTTCGTTTAATAATAACCGGAATAGTCTTTAGTGTCTCGTTTTGTTCTTTGTGATTTTCCAATAACCAGTACTTAAAATGTATACCTAAAAAAATACTTTTTTTTATACTGAAAAAAATTCATTTGTGTGTTATATTTCAGACGGCAAGAAATAACGGTCTTCGTTCATCTATTTAAAGGTTATTTTCAAGTAGACATAAATCAGGGAGGATTTGGATATGAGTAATACTCTTTATTTCGGTTATGGAACCTATCTTGACGACGACGAGTCACGCAATTATGTTCCCAATGCCAGAAAAGTGACCACCGGGGTGGCGAAGAACAGAAAGTTCGTTATATGCGCATTCAATGGCCGTTCCGACAGGGGATACTGTCATATAACCGATACCGTTGAGGCCCTGGGTTCGGAAGTGCGCGGAATTATTTTCGAACACGACCCGAAATATTTCCGCGAATACCCTGGATTTGAGCGTTTCTTCCTTACGGTATACGGTGACGACGGAAAGATGTATGAATGCTGGTCACTTCGGATGACCGATCCAGGCGTCGCCATGCGCCCCCCCAATTATTACTGGAAACATATCGCGGACGGACTTTCCAAATGCCATTTCCCTGAGGAATACGTCAGGTCGATATATGAAACATACGAATCCGCCCTTCCATGTCCGGATGCGGAGAGGCCTGAACCTGCGCCCACGGCTCCGGTTGAAGCAAAGGTGTAAATAGCTGGAGGAGGCGTTTTGTTGAACACCTGTTTATTGAACATAAAAAACGTTTCCAAGGAATATAACGGGAACCAGGTGCTTAAGGATGTCAGCTTTTCTGTTATGAAGGGCGAGATCCATGCCCTTGTCGGCGAGAACGGGGCAGGCAAGTCGACCCTCATGAACATTCTTTTCGGAATGCCCGTTATACACTCCACAGGGGGATTCAAAGGTTCCATCGAGATAGACGGCAAAAGATCTTCGATCAAAAGCCCTGTTGAGGCGATGAGAGCCGGCATTGGAATGGTTCACCAGGAGTTCATGCTGATCCCCGGCTACAGCATTACAGAGAACATCAAGATCAACAGGGAAACAACCTACGACAACATTATCAGCAGGATCCTCTCGAAGCAGCTTCAGACCCTCGACAGGGTCAAGATGGCCAAAGATGCCCGGCGTGCCCTTGACTCCCTTGATATAGGGATAGAAGAGTATGTGAAGATCGAAGGCCTTCCAGTAGGCTACAAGCAGTTCATCGAGATCGCCAGGGAAATAGACAAGGAAGGTCTAAAGATCCTCGTTTTTGACGAACCTACAGCTGTTCTGACCGAAACGGAGGCCGCCAACCTCCTGAGTGCCGTTCAGAGGCTTGCCGCCAATGGGATCGGGATAGTGTTCATCAGCCACAGGCTCGATGAGATCATGGATGTAGCCGACAAGGTGACCATACTAAGGGACGGTTCCCTGGTTGTCACCAAGGAAAAGAAAGATACTGACCCCCATGAAATAGCCCAACTTATGGTTGGCAGGACGGTCTCGATCCGAAGGAACGAGACTGCGGACCAGAAGAAGTTCGGTTCCAGCATTCTTTCACTCAAGAATTTTCATGTTGAAATGCCAGGAGAGCAGGTCAAAGGAGTTGACCTGGAAGTGAAAGAGGGGGAGATCCTCGGGATAGGAGGTCTTGCCGGGCACGGCAAGCTCGGAATAGCCAACGGCATCATGGGCATCTACCCTGCCACCGGCGAGGCCGTTTTCGACGGAAGGCAACTTAAGCCGAACGATTCAAAAAATTCGATCAGGTCGGGGCTTGCGTTCGTTTCCGAGGACAGGAAAGGCGTCGGACTTTTGCTGGATGAATCGATAGAGATGAATATCGTGTTCACAGTGATGCAGATGAACAACAGTTTTACTCACGATCTGGGTTTTGCAAAGATCAGGAACGCTGAGGCCATCAGGAAGCATGCAAAAAAAATGATAGATGACCTTGATATCAGGTGCACCTCATCCCTCCAGGCAGCGGGGAGCCTCAGCGGTGGCAACCAGCAGAAAGTCTGCCTGGCCAGGGCTCTTACACAGAATCCAAGACTGCTTCTGATATCTGAACCGACGCGCGGCATTGATATCGGTGCAAAGAAGCTTATCCTCGACCTTTTGCTCGAACTGAACAGGAAGCACAACATGACCATAATAATGACCTCTTCGGAACTGGCCGAGCTTCGGAGCATCTGCGACAGGATTGTTATCGTATGCGAGGGAAGAATAGAGGGGATCCTTCCTCCAGACGCCTCCGATACTGATTTCGGCCTGATGATGTCAGGCAGCCAGAGAAGATTGAAAGTCAAGACAGGGGAGACCGGCCATGGCGGACATTAAAGCCGGGATCAGGAAATCCGGAAGACTAATCAAGGGTTTCGGCCTTGCCCGCCTTATCCTGGGAATCTTCTTCATATTCCTCATGACCCTCGGGTTTTTCCTGAACCTGGGGATAGGGGAGATCATAGGTGACATCCTAAGAAGGGTTGGAATGAACGGTATCCTTGTTCTTGCCATGGTCCCCTCTATCCAGTCAGGGACGGGGCCCAACTTTGCCCTTCCTATTGGCATCGTATGCGGGCTTCTGGGGATCGTATATTCCATCGAGTGGGGATTCACAGGCCTTATGTGCCTTCTTGTCGGCTTCGGGATGGCTGTGATCTTCGCAACCGTTGCCGGCTACATTTACGGTCGACTGCTAAATTCGGTAAAAGGCGCCGAAATGATGATAGCCACCTACACAGGGTTTTCCGTGGTTGCGCTCTTTTGCCTTGCATGGCTGATGCTTCCCTTCAGCAATCCCGGCATGTCGTGGTTCCTTGGGAAAGGGCTGAGGGAAACCGTTCAGCTCGATATTGCAGAAGCAGGACAGGTTTTCAACAACTTCCTAATGTTCAAAGTGGGTAGCGCAGTCATACCAACGGGACTGTTGCTTGTCTTCGGGCTTTTGTGTTTCCTCGTCTACCTGTTTTTCCAGTCGAAAACAGGTATCGCTATCTCTGCAGGGGGAATGAACCCCAAGTTCGCCGAAGCCTCAGGGCTGGATATCGACAGGAACAGGATAATAGCGAACATCCTATCGACCATCCTGGGAGCTATAGGCATCATCGTATATTCCCAGAGTTACGGCTTCGTGCAGCTTTACGCAGCACCTCTTATGATGGCGTTCCCGGCTGTCGCAGCAGTGCTGATCGGAGGCGCTACAGCCTCGAGGGCCAGGGTCTCCCACGTGATAATTGGCACCACCCTTTTCCAGGGGCTTATGACGATCTCCATGCCTGTGACCAATGTAATATTCGCTGGCGCCGACCTCTCCGAGATCGTCCGCGCCGTTATCCAGAACGGCATCATCCTCTATGCATTGACCCAGGTGAAAGGGGGGCTGAAGATATGAGGGGCAGGAAGATCACAGAATGGATCATAGACAACCTTGTCCCAATAATCTTTGTCCTTTTCACTATTGTCGGTTTCAGCGTCTCCGACGATGTGCCCCTAGTATTCTTCTTCAGGGAACTATCAAGCCGTTTCTTCAGGAACATTATCCTTGTCCTGTCCCTGGTAATACCGGTCATCGCCGGACTGGGGCTAAACTTCGGGATAGTTATCGGCGCAATGGCCGCGCAGGCAGCACTCGTTCTTGTCAGATTTTTCGACGCGGGGGGTATACCCGGAACGCTGCTTTGGTTCGCCCTTTCTTTTCCGGTGGCCCTTTTCCTGGGTTACCTTACCGGTAAGCTCTTCAACAAGACCCGGGGTCAGGAGATGATCGCAGGCCTCATTGTGGGCTTTTTTGCAAACGGCGTATACCAGTTCGTTTTTCTCTATTGCGTTGGCGGACTGATAAAAGTGCCTGCGGACCATCCCATGGTCAAGCCCGACGGCGTGGGGCTCAGGGCTACCATCGATATGGGGAAGCCGGCCGAGGGTGGTTTGCAGTACGCCATAGACGGCATAGCCAAAATGCCCCTTGTCTGGGCCTTGCTGCTGGCTTCGGTGATCGGGCTTGTTGTCCTTTTCTTCATATACAGGAAGCGGAGGATGTTAAACAGGGCTGAGAGCAAGTTCGGTTACTATTTCAAGGCCGCTGTCCTTCTGGTTGCAGCATTCTTCCTGGCCGGCGAGATCAGGGGCAATACGATGCTGATGAACGTAGAGATCCCGCTTGTGACATCGGTGATCGTCGTGCTCGTCTGCATAATGACCCAGTGGCTCGTCGAGACGAAGCTGGGGCAGGATTTCAACAGTGTGGGCAAGAGCCAGTACATTTCGAAGGTTTCGGGTATAGATGTGGACCGTAAAAGGATCATTGCCGTCATGATGTCCACTGTCCTTGCCGCCTTCGGACAGATCATCTACCTCCAGGATATGGGAACCTTCAACACCTATTCCTCCCATGAACAGATCGGGATGTTCTCGGTGGCGGCACTTCTTGTGGGCGGTGCATCGGTGGCAAAAGCTAACATCGGGCATGCGATCCTTGGAACTATCCTCTTCAACGCCATGTTCATAATTTCTCCGGAGATCGGCCAGGCAGTGTTCGGTCAGGTCCTGCTCGGCGAATACTTCAGGACCTTCATGGTATACGGCGTCATCGGTCTTGCCCTCGGCATTTACGTATGGAAAACAAACAGGCAGAAAAGTTTGTTGATCATAAAGGAGGCCAGCAATTCAGTTTCAGGCTATGCCTCTGGCAACAGCCAGGAAGTAAAAAATTGAGGACCGAAGGGGGAAGTATCGTGAAGAGGTGTGGGTTTGCAGTTCTTTCAGTTTGTTTCCTTGTGCTTGCGTTCGCGTTCGTAACTGTTGGGAGTGCGCTTGTTGAAGCAGCT